>Ga0326726_10000092_pt1 | contig 86271 bp, 89 predicted proteins | sample MHFenrmetagenome_2_FD_207603 | JGI IMG/M metagenome (GOLD analysis project Ga0326726, IMG submission 207603) | Lab enriched peat soil microbial communities from Michigan Hollow, Ithaca, NY, United States - MHF15MN | ecosystem: Environmental > Terrestrial > Soil > Wetlands > Peat | place: USA... | reverse complement strand
AGAGGATTTCACCGTTTCGAGAGTTACCGTACCCGCATTCTGTTTTACTGCGGCAAACTCAACATGGCTATCTCACGATGACGTAATCCAAAAAAGCGTTTTCCACGATATTTTGCGAAGAACCATTAATTCTTTTCCGTTTTCTCCAAAACCATGAATGCCTGCGGCTAAAGCATGGTGCGTAGATACTTAAAGATGGTGAGAAATTTTGTTAATATTGGCTGATGCTGGTTTTTCCATTCGATAATTCAGGCCCCGATTTTCAATAATTTCAACCAGATACTCTCAATGACAGCTCTCGTCAGGCTGGCGTCTTTTAGGATCCCGGCTGCTTCCGGGATGGCGAATTCTGCGTTGTATCCGCCAATCCTGGAGTGCCGGGATCGTGAAGCGATTCAGCCTGGACGTTCTGTTACTCCGCCGTTTCGAGCGGCTTGCGCGTGCGGCGCAGGTTGCCGAGCATCATCAATGAACCGACGCCGACGAGCGCCAGCGTGTTGGGCTCGGGAATAGCATCAACCGTGCCGTTAAATGAATAGTCGTTAATGCTGAACGTGCCGTTAGCGGCTCCGGCTGTATATCCATAAAGCCGAAACTCGACAGGCGTCGTGAGGTGCTGGAACTGCGAAGCGGTCAGAGAGATCGTCGCGCCCGTTGCAGTTGGCGTTCCGATGTCTGACGCAAACCCGTCAAGGCTGGACCGGAATGCGAATGCTGCTGGACCTGAGGCTGATCTCGCGCCGGTGTAGACGAAATTGCTGAAATTGGTCTCGTAACCGGCGTTCGCGTCGAGAGTGAAGGTGAAATAATCGGTTGCGTCGATCGTTCCGGTTGTTGTCCAGCTTCTCGCACTGTATCGATCTGCGGCATTGCTTGCCGAGATGCCCGTGCCGCGGCCAATTCCCGATGCCGTGATGTTTGGATCGTCACTTTTGGCGGTGACGAACGGGTTATCCAAGCTTGGATTTGTGCCGGTAATCGAGTTTGTGCTGATGACGGCCGCATTTGCGCCTGTCCACGCGAAGGTTGTGAACAAGCTTCCGATGAGAAAAGCTTTAGCTTTCATGATGTTTTCTCCGTTTGGTTTGTAGGGGTAAAGGGGGAACCGCACGTGAAAGAGTATGTAGAAAAGAACAAAAAATACGATAGTAATGTAGTAATATCCGGCATCAGTACCAAAACTTTATCGGATAAATCGAGGCCCTGTTCTGAAAAAATCGTGTGATTTTCATGACAGCACGTTTCTTCCAACCATGTTACCAAGGAACCTTTTTCCTCATTAACGACTTTTTTAATAGAGGGTTGCAGTCATTGCAACAACATTAATTCATCCTGAGTGGAGCGTCATATGGCGGTTTGTATCAACGATCATCTGAAGCGGTATGGAGGGCTGGCCGCCGGGCGGGAGGATGAACAGAAGCGGTACTTCGAACAAAAGCGCCTCTATGCGCTGCAAATCGAGACCACTGACGCCTGCCAGCAGGGGTGCATCTACTGTTACGCCGGCTCGACTTCCCGCGAGCGCCACGGTCTCGCTTCGCACGAAATTCGTGGCCTGCTCGACGATGCGGCGGCGCTGGAAATCCGCGCCATCGACTGGCTGGGCGGCGATCCGCTCGTCCGCTTCGACTGGTACGAACTGATGCAGTACGCCCGGTCGCTGGGTCTCATCAACAACGTCTGGACGAGCGGTCTGCCGCTGAAAAACAGGCAGATCGCGGCTCGCGTTCATGAAGTGAGCGAAGGTGGATTCGTTTCGGTGCACGTCGATTCGATCACGCCGGAGGTCTACGCCCGGCTTCACCGGGGCGGCAATCCGCACTTCATCGACGCCATCGTCGAGGGCGTGGACAATTTGCTCGCTCTCGGCAAACCCGCCGATATGATGATCAATTGTATCACCTACACCGCCGAGCAGGGGCCGGAGGATGCCATCAAAACGATGCGCTGGTGGTTCGAAACGAAGGGTTTGCGCACCTGCCTGACCATGTTCAATCCCGCCGGAATGGGCGCGGAGTGGCGAGCTTTCGAGCCGGGCCTCGATGAAGTGCAGCGCGTTTATAGCGAGCGCGACCGGATCAATTATGGCGGCAACAACATCTCCATCGCGGCGATGGACACCGACAAATACTACTGCGGCACGATGGCGACGGTGACTTTTACCGGCGACGTAACGCCGTGCTCGGTGATCCGTGAAGGCGTCGCCAACATCCGCGAGACGCCGTTCCGCGAGATCGTCGCCCGGCATCTCGACACGCTTGTGCACGGCGATCTGCACGACGTGCGCAACCTGCCCGCCCCCTGCGATTCGTGCGTCAACAATCCGCACTGCTGGGGATGCCGGGCCAGCGCGTATCATTACAGCGGCGACGCGGATGGCTTCGATCCCAAATGCTGGCTGATCCGGACGACTCAACAGCACAGTAACTCCAACAATCAAAAGGAGATGCGCATATGACGAAAAGGAAGCTCGATGTTACCATCGGCAACGTCAACGAGGTGTACGATGGGGCTGGCGGAATTCTCTGGGAGATGCTCATGGGCGAGCAGATTCACGTCGGCGCGGAATCGGAAACTGACGTACTTGCCCGCAAGGCCGGGGTCGGCGCGGAGACGCATCTGCTCGATGTGTGCAGCGCTCTCGGCGGCCCGGCGCGCTATCTCGCCCGCAACTACGGCTGCCGCGTTACCGGCCTCGACGCCACGCAGCGGATGCACGCAGAGGCGATCCACCGGACAACGGAGGCCGGGCTTTCCGGCAAGCTCGACTTCGTGCTCGGCAACGCGCTCGACATGCCGTTTCCAGCCAGCACTTTCGACGTGGTGTGGGGGCAGGATGCGTGGTGCTATATCACCGACAAGCAGCGACTCGTCGAGGAGTGCGCCCGCGTTTTGAAGCCGGGCGGTGTGCTCGCCTTCACCGACTGGCTGGAGACCGGTCCGATAAGCGACGAGGAGTGGACGGCGCTGAACGCCTTCATGGTCTTTCCCTACATGGAGACGCTCGACGGCTATGCGACGCTTGCCGAAGCCGCCGGATTGACGGTTGTCGAGAAAGAAGACCTCACGCCCGATTTCGCCGAACATATCCAGTTCTATCTTGACCAGGTGCAAAACCGGTTCCGGCAAGCGATTGTGGACAATTACGGGCAGGAGATGTATGACGAGGTGGAGCGAGGCATCACCCTCTGGCGCGACGCCTCGGCAGCTGGAAAGGTGGGGCGGGGGAGAGTTGTCGCCCGGAAGTAGTCAGAGCACTATCGCGTGATGGGCGGTCATCCGTTGTCAACCACCCCAAACCATCGTGTTCTGAACCACAAGGCGACGTTGACGAGGCTGACCAGCACCGGCACTTCGACCAGTGGGCCGATGACGGCGGCGAAGGCTTCGCCGGAGTTGATGCCGAAGACGGCAACCGCGACCGCGATGGCAAGCTCGAAGTTGTTGCTCGCCGCCGTGAAGGAGAGCGTGGCCGATTTCGCGTAGTCTGCTCCGATCTTTTTGGCGAGGTAGAGCGACACGAGAAACATGATCACGAAGTAAAGCAGCAGCGGAATGGCGATGCGCACGACATCCATCGGGATTTTCACGATATACTCACCTTTGAGCGAAAACATCACCACAATCGTGAAAAGCAGCGCCACCAGCGTCAGCGGACTGATTTTCGGAATGAACGACTGTTCGTACCACTCGCGCCCCTTGAGCCGGAGCAAGACGAAGCGAGTCATAAATCCGGCGATGAAGGGGATGCCGAGGTAGATGAAGACCGACGAGGCGATTTCGCCAATAGTGATCGTGACTTTGAACGATGAGAGGCCGAACCAGCCGGGAAGCACCGTCAAAAACACCCAGGCATAGACCGAAAAGAAAAGCACCTGGAAGACCGAGTTGAAGGCGACCAGGCCCGCGGCGTACTCTGTGTCGCCTTTGGCGAGATCGTTCCAGACGATTACCATGGCGATGCAGCGGGCAAGGCCGATCATGATCAGCCCGGCCATGTAGTGCGGCATGTCGGCGAGGAACAGCACGGCGAGCGCGAACATCAGCACCGGCCCGATCACCCAGTTCTGCACGAGCGAAAGCGCGAGCACCTTCGTGTTCCGAAATACGTCACCCAGCTCTTCATACTTCACTTTCGCGAGCGGCGGATACATCATCACGACGAGGCCGATTGCGATGGGAATGTTGGTCGTGCCGGACTGGAAGTGGTTCCAGAATAAAGTGATGTCTGGATAGAGAAAGCCGGAGAGCACCCCGATGCCCATCGCCAGAAATATCCAGAGCGTCAGGTAACGGTCGAGAAACGAGAGCTGTTTTGTCGTGTTACTCATGATTACGCTCCCGTTTTCATATGGTTGTAGAACTCCCTGAATCCTGTACGGATTTCGTCGCGTACCCGACGGAAGACGGCGAGCACCTCTTCCCTGTTTCCAACGGCCTCTGCCGGATCGTCGAAGCCAATGTGCAGGCGATGCTTCACCTCTCCCGTAAACACTGGGCAGGACTCATTCGCCCCGGAGCAGACCGTCACGACCCAGTCGAATGGCCTCGATGTGAACTCCTCAACGCTTTTGGGGCGATAGGCGCTTAGGTCGATCCACTCTTCGCGCATCACGGCAACGGCAAGCGGGTGCACCGCCGCCGCCGGTTTTGTGCCCGCAGAAAAGACCTCAAGCTCGGAATCGAATGAACGTAGAAATCCTTCAGCCATCTGGCTCCGGCATGAGTTTCCCGTACACAGAATAAGGACAGATTGTTTCATGATTACGCTGTTGTTTGTGATTATCGATCCGGTTTTTACCACGTTCGATAATAGCCCTGGACTTTAGTCCGGGGTTTATGGATAAAAATAGATAAGGGCTTTAGCCCAATTTCTTCCTCTGGCGACAGTGGTGATCTATTATTGCCGGAGTAAACATCGAAGAATCAGAACACTGCATTGAAGACGAACCCCACCAGCATGATGCCCGTCGCCACGACTCCGGCGAAGACCGCGATGAGCGTCGGGCGGAGCACCTTGCGCAGGATGATCATCTCCGGCGCGGAGAGCGCGATGACGCTCATCATGAAGGCGAGCACCGTGCCGAGCGCCGCGCCTTTGCCGAGCAGCGCCTGCACCACGGGAATGATCCCCGCGGCGTTCGAGTACATCGGCACGCCAATCAGCACGGCGGCGGGCACCGACCACCACACCTCGCGTCCCATCAGCGCGGCCATGAAGTTTTCCGGCACATAGCCGTGGATGCCCGCGCCGAGGCCCACGCCGAGCACGATGTAGAGCCACACCCGGCCGACAATCTCCCGGACATGCTTCAGGCCTTCACGTACCCGCTCTGGCCAGCTCAGGGCTTCGGCGGAGAATTCGGACGAGACCGCGCTGTTCTGAAGCTGCTGCACCCACTCCTCCAGAAAGCACTCCAGCCCGAGCTTGCCGATGATCATGCCCGAGATCACCGCAACCAGCAGCCCCATCGCGAGATAGAGCATGGCGACCTTCCAGCCGAACATGCCGAAGAGCAGCGCAAGCGCCACCTCGTTGACCATCGGCGCGGAGATGAGAAACGAAAAGGTCACGCCAAGTGGCACACCCGCTTGCAGGAATCCGATGAAGAGCGGCACCGCCGAGCAGGAGCAGAATGGGGTCACGATGCCAAGTGTGGCGGCCATCGCGTTGCCGACGCCCACGCGCCGACCCGAGAGCATGGCGCGCGTCCGTTCCGGCGACACGAAGGTGTGCACCACCCCCATCACGAACACCACCGCCGTCAGGAGCATCAGCACCTTGGGGATTTCATACAGGAGGAAGGCGAGCGCCTCGCCGAACGGAGTGGCGCGGCTCAACCCGAGAGCGACGACGAACAGCTCAGCGCCAGCTTCGAGATTGAGGTAGAGCGGCACGAAGAGCGCCACCGTCGCCACAACCCCGGCAATCAACGCCGGGGTCGAAGCGCGAAACTCTCCGGAGCTTTGCTGACCGGGCTTTTGCATCGTCTCAGCAGCAGGATCCGTTCTGGCGACCAATGCCCTTGGCGTGGTTGCCGCAACAGCCGGAGGGCTTCGGCGCGGCGGTGAGCAACTGAAGGATTTCGTCGTTCGACGGCACCTTGCCGCTGCACACCACCTTGCCATCAACCACGAGCCCCGGCGTCGTCATCACGCCATACGACACGATCTCCTGAAAATCCTCGATCTTCTGCACCTCGGCCTCGATCCCTTCGGCGGCGATGACCGCTTTAACGGTATCGGCAAGCTGATTGCACTTCGCGCAACCGGAGCCAAGAATTTTTACCTGTTTCATATGCGTTTCCTTTTTGTGTTGATGTTTATCGCAAATAAACGATTAGTTGGCAGACTCGTTCAGCAGCAGCCAACCCGACCGTCGAGCTTTAAAAACTCCCCGAACAGCGCTCTGGCCTTCGCCCACTGCTCCCGGTCGATGCAGTATTTGACTTTCGGCGGATCGATTTCGCCCTGAATCAGCCCCGCCTCCTTGAGCGCTTTCAGATGCTGCGAGATGGTCGATTGCGCCATCGGGATCAGCTCGGTCAGCTCCCCCGTAAAGCAGCAGGTCTCCCCGGCCAGCAGCCGCAGGATTCTGATCCGCACCGGATGGCTCAGCGCCTTTGCCATCGCGGCGATAGCGATCTCCTCCGGGTTGTAGCTGATGTCGGACAGGGTTCTCTGCATTGCGTTGTGGTTGGTTCATCGCAAATATACGATTGATAAGCCCATGTGCAAATCAAAAAATTTGCAGAGACGCGGAAGTCTCGTTATTTGATCAAACTCGACAGTCGATTTTAAATGGTTCAAAACGTTCCGTGCCTTTTCAGCCCGCTTTTGTCGCAAGGATGATCTCGGAGGGAAAGAGCATCTGCTGGCGGTATTCGCGTGTCACGACCGTGAATCCGTGATCCCGCAGCCGCTCGGAGAGCGTCACGCCGCGGCAGCCGCCCATGAGCGCGGGGAAGAGGCGGTAAATCCTCTCGTAAAGGCGCGAACCGGGACGTTCCCCTTGGGTCATGTTCACGAGCACAAGCCGTGCGCCCGGTTTCAGCACCCTCCGGAACTCATTGAGCGCGCGGTCAATATCCGCTGACGTCATGAGATCGAACATGTAGTTGTTGAAGAGGATGTCGATCGTGCCATTCGCTGATGGCAATTCGAACGCCGATCCCTTCGACAGGGTATAGTCCGCGTTTCCATACGGTTGCAGACGCTTGCGGGCGCGGGCGAGCATTCCTTCCGACAGGTCGATGCCGGTATTCTTGCCATGCGGATTGCACCGGACGATCTTTTCGAAGGCGAGACCTGTACCGACGGCAACCTCGAAAATGGTCAGCCCGTCGCGGATTTCAGCAAGCTCTATGGCCCGCTCGCGCGCCTTGCTTTCGGTGAGTGTGCCCCAGATGTCGTAGACCGGTGCGTTCCAGTCATAAACGCGAGCGATGTTGCTCTGCGGAATCCGCGCCTCGCTCTCCTGAATCGATACCGTGTTGTTCATGGCTTATCTTGTTTAGGTTAATATGTTTAAACTCTTCGACTTATTGATCAAAAAAAATCAGCAGCACCCCTTGATATAGTTGGTCAGCATATCGAGCGCATTGAGGACATACTCCTTGTTGAAAGAGTAAAAAATCTCCTTACCCTCCTTGCGCGAGTTGAGAATCTTGGCCCGCTTCATCAGGTTCAGGTGATGCGATATAGTCGGCCTGCTCAGGCTGAACTGCCGCGCGATGTCGTTCACGCAGAACTCCTCCTGCTTCCGGAACAGGAAGACGATCTCCTGCCGCGTGGGATCGTTCAGCGCATTCAGCAGGTCGAGTATCGCCTCTTTCACCTGCTTGTATGTGTCGATCTGTTGAATCATATCGACACGTTAACAAAATCAATTTAAATCTCCAAGTGATTTCTGAATCACGATGCTCGCTGTTGACGATCTCAATGGCCTCATGGCATAATCCGAGCGCTTTGTCGGCCAGAAGGTAACAGGGCAAATCGTTGAATGCTCTGCCTCTTCCTGCAGGAAGAAGCTTGTCTTGATCAGCTAAAGCGTCACTCATGTCAATGTGCCGTTGCTGTCCGAACAGTCGATTTCTTAACGGAGTTGTTCATGACAGAATCGATCAATACGGCTGTTCAAAGCACAGCAAGGTATCGCGCTCTCCGGCTGTTCATGCGCTGTCCCGCCGATGAACCATGCTGGAGTGTTCTTCGTTCAGGCAGATGGAGAGGGGTAAAGCATTGCTGCTTTCTGAAAAAAGTTCAGAGTTCGGTTTGCAGGATTATGCAATGGTCGAAGATATCCGGCATTTTCAAGCCGGCGAAAGAAAAATCCTCGCATTGTATTATTATTTGGTGAGTTAGAGGATGTTATATTTTCAACGGCAGGAGACCGGTAATCAATCTCAATCAAAATTCATGGAACCGCATTATCGTGTAACCATTTTTGGGTCGGCCCGGATCAGTGAGGGGGACGAGGTTTACCGGGATGTGTATGAGATCGCTCGCGGACTGGCTGCCGAGGGATTCGACATCGTGACCGGGGGCGGGCCGGGGTTGATGCAGGCGGCCAATGCCGGGTCGAAGAGCGTCGTCAACGGCGGGCAGTCGATTGGATTGAACATCAAGCTGCCGCATGAACAGCATCCCAATCCATATCTCGACATCAAGCACGATTTTGACCGTTTCAGCGGTCGGCTCGACACATTTTTGTCCCTATCCGACGCGGTCGTCGTCGCGCCCGGCGGCATCGGCACGTTGCTCGAACTCTTTTACGTCTGGCAGCATGTACAGGTGCACAAAATCTGCGAAACTCCGATCATCCTCTTCGGCGAAATCTGGACGAGCCTCCTGCACTGGCTCGAAACCGAGGTGATGCCGCGCCATCTGTTCGACCGGAGCGAGATGCACACCATGTTCCACGTCATGGAGCCATCCCAGGTGGTCGATCTCATCATCAAAATCCACAAAGAGCGTTTTGAAATGGAGCATGTGTGCCGGAACTACTCGAAATACCGCATCGACATCGGAAGCCAAACCGGAAAAGAGTGAATCATGGAACGCAAACTACAGGATATTCTCGATAGCGCGATTCCGCTGACGCAGGCGATGGGGATCATCGTCGAGCGTTACAGCGGGCGTGAGCTGACCATCGTGGCTCCGCTGGCCAACAACTTCAACCACCTCGGCACGGCCTTCGGCGGCAGCCTCTACATCGCCTGCGTGCTCTCGGCGTGGGGCTTGCTCTACCTCCGGCTGCGGGAGGCCGGGGTCGAAGGGAACATCGTGATCCGTAAAGGGGAGGTCGAGTACCTCCGCCCAGTCACCGGCGACATCGTCGCAACCGGCGCGCTGCCGCCTGAAGAGGAGGTCGCCGCATTTATTGACACCTTCAACCAAACCGGCAAGGCGAAAATGACGATCTGCGCTATTATCGAGGTGGGGGGTAAGGTTGCGGTGAAGTTCGAGGGGGCATTTGCGGTGGTGCGGTGAAAGAGTTTTTGGGACGGATGGGGCTTGTGTGACTCTTGGGACTGGAGGGATAAAAAGACGAGATTGTGGCGAATTATTTATATTGCGGGTGATTCCACAATCAGAAAGTGAAATGATATGGCTGGTTCGGGGCGGATTATTTTGCCGCATGGCAACTATAAAAAGCTGCACTCCTACCGGAAGACAGAGATCATCTATGACCTGACGGTTCGTTTCTGCCAGAGGTTTCTTTCACGGCGAGACCGCACGGTTGACCAGATGGTTCAGGCGGCTCGTTCCGGCAAGCAGAACATTGTCGAGGGTTGCATGGCCTCCGGCACCTCGAAGGAGACCGAGATCAAGCTGGTCAACGTGGCAAGGGCAAGCCTCGAAGAGCTGTTGCAGGATTATCTCGATTTTTTGAGAACGCGCAACCTGCCGCTCTGGGAGAAAAATTCACGGGAAGCTCTGTTTGTCAGAAAGCTCTCTCGCGATAGCGGAGCAAGTTACGAGGTATTCCGCGAATTTGTTGAAACCCGCCCAGCCGAAGTGGTGGCAAATATTGCTATCTGCCTGATCTACCAGGCCAGTTTTCTGCTCAAACGCCAGCTTGAAACTCTTGAGCAACAGTTTCTCAAAGAAGGCGGCATCCGCGAGCGAATGACCAACGCTCGTCTTAATGCGCGTCAGCAGTCGCGCAAGTAAAATCCCAACTGTCCCATTCGTCCCACAAGTCCCATCCGTCCCACCAAAATCACCGCTACTTCGTCGCCACGTATAAAATCGAAGTCTCGAAGGTCATCGGGAAATACTCGGCTTTTTTGAAGCCTGCTTTTTTCAGAATCGCCGTGAAGCGTTCAGCTTGCGGGAACTGCTCCACCGAGTTCGGCAGATAGTCGTAGGCAAAGGTCGATTTGCTGAACATGCCGGCGATTTTGGGCAGGACTTTTTTGAAGTAGATCAGGTAGAGCTTTTTCATCACCGGGTTGCGCGGGATCATCGGCTCGATGATGTAAGCACAGCCGCCCGGCTTGAGCACGCGGTGGAACTCCTTCATGCCCTGTTCGAGGTTTTCGAAGTTCCGGACGCCGAAGCCTGCGCTGACGACGTGGAAGCTCCTGTCCGCAAAAGGCATCTTTTCGGCGAAGCCTTCGATGAACTCGATCGAAGGATATTTCTTCCTCGCGATGGCGAGCATCTCGGGCGAGAGGTCGTAGCCGGTCACCTTTGCACCGGGGATTTTTGCCATCGATGCGGCCAGGTCGCCCGTGCCGGTGGCCACGTCGAGAATCCTCGGTTCGCGCTCTCCGGCGACCTGCTTCCGGGCCTTTTTGGCGGCGACGACTCTCCAGTAGTTGTCGATACCGAGGCTCAGAAGGTGGTTGAGAAAGTCGTAGGTCGGCGCGACCTCGTCGAACATGGTGCGGATCGAGGAGCGCGACTTGGTCTGTATGAGGGACTTTGCGGTCTCTTTGGAACTACTCATCAGGGTCAGCTTTTTTTGCCATAAACCTCTTCGGGGTCGAACATCAAGGTGTCGCAGATCTCCATCGACTCACCATCCGCCGTACTCCGGTAGAAGCAGGAGTGGTAGCCGACGTGGCACGCGCCGCCTTTTTGCGAGACTTTGAGCAGAAGCGTGTCTCCGTCGCAGTCGATGAGGATGTCGTGCACCTCCTGCATGTTGCCGGACGATTCGCCCTTGAGCCAGAGCTTGTTGCGGCTGCGGCTCCAGTAGCACGCTTTTTTCTTTTCGATGGTCATCTGGAGGCTTTCGAGGTTCATCCAGGCCATCATCAGCACCTTTCCTGTCTCGTGATCCTGCACGATGGCAGGAACCAATCCTCTGTCATCAAATTTTACCGTTTCGAGAAAGCTCTTCTGCGTATCTTGATTCTCGCCCATTGAAGCTGTAGATTTGAATTATTTCCGTAGTGCCTGCGTTCAATCGACCCGTGAAAAGCCAGTGGAAAGCGCCAGGCAGAAAGATTTGCAAGATTGTTAAAAATATTGAAAAACCAAGGCTGTAACCGGGAAAAAATCACCAACTTTCCGGCGCGATTTTTTTGAACTACTGTCCGGCCTCATCCGCCGAGGCGATCTGTAACCTGTAATTCCCATTCCCTGACGATATGCAGAATCTGCAGAAGATGCTTCCGAAGTTCTCGATAGCGCTGGCCGTGGTGTTTGCCGCGACCATCGGATATCTGCTTACCCGTGGCAATACCGTTGAAGTCGAGGCGCAGAAGATTTCGAGATCGGAGCTGGTCGAAGCGATCTATGCAACCGGCTATGTCGAGGCGGAGAACATCGCCAACCTGAGCGCCGAGTTCTCCGGCACGGTTCGCTCCATCGGCGCGCTCGAAGGACAGCGGGTCGCGAAAGGGCAGGCGATCATCGTGTTCGACAGCGTGCAGCCGCGACTGGCCGTCGATGAGGCGCGGGCGGCGGTGGCCGAAGAGGCGGCGGCGGTCAGAGACAATAATCTCCGGCTGCAACGGAACCGGATGCTTTTGCAGGCCGGAGCGATCTCCAGGCAGGATTTCGACTCGGCGGAGCGCAACAGTTCGCAGTCCGCCGAGCTGCTCCGGCAGCGGCAGATGCAGCTCAGAAGCCGCGAGGACGACATGAAAAAGCTGTCGGTGGTCGCGCCGTTCGACGGAATTCTGACGCTTCAGAACGTGAAGGAGGGCGATTACGTCCAGTCCGGCACGCTCGTGGCGACCGTGGCCGATCCAGCGCGCTACCTCGTCGTCGTCGAAGTCGATGAGCTCGACGTGCCGCGTCTGCGCACCGGCCTCAAGGCGGTGATTGCTTTCGACTCGATGCCCGAAAAGCGCTTCGATGCCAGCGTCGTGCGGATCGTGCCGCAGACCGACCGTGTTACCAAGACCTCGCGAGTCTATCTGAAGCTCGACGATCCGGTTCCGGCGATCCAGGGTGGCATGACCGCGACGGCCAACATCGTTTACAACACCCGGAAAGGGGCGCTTCTGGTCAGGAAAAGCTCCATTTTCGAGGAGGAGCGCAAGAGCTACGTCTGGAAGATCGTTGGGGGCAAGCTGAAAAAACAGCCGATACGTACCGGCGACAGCGATCTCGTCTTCATCGAAGTGACCGGCGGTCTCGATGCCGGGGATGTCGTCGTCACCTCGCCGCAGGAGAAGTTCCGCGACGGCATGGAGGCGCGGATTGTCAAGGGCGGAAAAAAGAAATCCTGAGCTTTATCCATGAGCTTATTACTCCGGCGACAATAAACAGCCATCACCACCGTTGCAAGAAATTGGGCTAATGCCCTTATTCATTATGTTTTATCTGTTTACCCCGGACTGAAGTCCGGGGTAATTATCAAGAGTTTTAATGGCCGTAGCAATAACGATGAGTGCGAAGAGAATGGCCGTGGTGCTGGTTGCCCACGGTGAGGCCGAGACGGCGGGCTTTCTTGACAATTACCGGGTGAGTCTGCACACCCTTCAACGCGCTTCAGAGGTGATCCCCGTGCCCGTGCCGCTGCGGCATTTCATATCGTTCAGCTCCTCCGTCAGAAAAAAGATCGGCAAAAAAACATCCGGCTCGCCTCAGAATCCGCTGACGAGGCAACAGGCTTGCGCGTTGCAGAAGCATCTCGACGGGATGAATGCCGGGGTGACGTTCGAGGTGATCGCGTCGTTTTCAGCTTCCGAACCAAGCGTCGAGGCGGTGCTCGAAGAGCGGCGCGGCTATGACGGTGTGATCGTGGCGCCGATGGCTCCTGTGGACAACGCCATGAGCTGCGGGCTGCTTTGCGCCCATCTTTCGAAGAGCTGCTCGCCCGGCGAGCTTGCACGCACGAGGGTGATCGGGCGGCTGTGGGAGGACGAAACGCTGCATCGCGCCTATCTCGACTATCTCTTCGGAAGCGGTCGGGCGTTGCCGACTGGCCCGAAAGAGCGGAATGCGTTGATGCTGCTGTTTCATGGCACGCTGGTGGAAGACCGCAACGGCGCTCCGCCCGCGTTTCACACCGGTCACGCGGAGACGGTCGAGTTTGCTCGGCGGCTCACGGCGCTCATCGAATCTGATCCGCGAACGCCGTGGGGCACGGTCATGACCGCGTTCCTGAATCATGACGTGGGCGGCAAGTGGAGCACCCCTTCGTTTGAAGAGGCCGGGCGGATGCTTGGCGGCAAGGGATTCCAACATGTTTCGCTGTTTGCCGCCGGTTACTTTTCCGATGGCAACGAGACGATTCATCGTGAATCGGCGCTCACCGCCATCGAGCCATCCCTCCGGGTCGAAACGATTCCCTGCCTGAACGATTCGCCGTATCTGATTGGGTGCCTTGCCGGACGGGTTGTTGCCGCCTCCCGGCAGATTCTGGCTTTTTCCGGCGATTTGAAGAGCCAGAGCGTATGAATCGAGCGTAACAGGCTTATATTACGCAATGTGAAAAATTTCGCTGACCGCTCCGTGAACTCCGTCTCGGGAAAGGGGTTGGCAACACTTACCAATTGTCCGCGTCTCCCTTGGGGATGCCGGTTTTTCAACGACCTCTTTCCGATTCCCGAGCGGGGCTGGCGAGAGCAACGACGAGGATTTCATTATGGAGCACAGCCGGGAAACGATTGCGATGCTTATCGATGCCGATAACTCACCGAGCGACAAAATCGATTTCATACTGGCCGAGATGGCCAAATATGGCGTGGTCAACATCCGCAGGGCTTACGGCAACTGGAAAAGCCACTCGCTGAAGGGGTGGGAGGACAAGCTGCACGATTACGCCATCCGCCCAATACAGCAGTTCGATTACACCAAAGGCAAGAATGCCACCGACATGGCGATGACCATCGATGCGATGGACCTGCTTTTCAGCAAGAAGCTCGATGCCTTCTGCATCGTGTCGAGCGACAGCGATTTTACGCCACTCGTGATGCGTATTCTGTCGGAAGGATTGAACGTTTACGGTTTCGGCCAGAAGTCAACCCCGTCGCCCTTCGTAAACGCCTGTTCCACCTTTCTCTATATCGATTCACTCGGCGGCGGCGGCGAACAGGAGAAGGCTAAAAGCGACAGCTTCCGCCGCAAGAGCAGCCACGAGCTGCGGAGCGACGGCAAGCTGCGGACGCTGCTGCTCAACGCCGTTGACAGCGCTCAGGAGGATGATGGCTGGTCGAACCTTGCCAAGATCGGCAAGAACATCGCCAACCAGGCGTCGTTCGATCCGCGAAATTACGGCTTCAAGCGGCTTTCCGACCTGGTTCGCACTATCGACATGTTCGACATCGAGTTCCGCAACAACCACTCCGAACTCTACATCCGCGACAAACGCAAAGGCCGCAAACCCGACGCCCTGCCCGCCGAAGCTCCGGCGGCGGCTCCGGTGGCGGTCGCCTCCGATCCGGTAGCCGCAACTCCAGCCGCGCCGCAAGCGGAAGCACCGAGGCCGGTTCAGGTGAAGCCGGAACCGCCGGTTGCAGCCGAGGCTGAACCGCCGAAAGCCGCCGCGCCCGAACCGGCTTTGTCTAAGCCAGAAGCGCCGGTCAGCGAGCCGGAATCGCCGAAGGCGGTCGTTGCGGAACCGGCCAAGCCTGAAGCAGCCGCATCGGAGCCTGAGCCTGCCGCGCCTGAAACGATGGCATCGGAGCCTGCCGTTGCAGAGACGCCCGTCGCCGAAACCAAGCCCGCGAAGCGCTCCTCTTCCCGCTCTTCGAGATCGAGATCGAAGTCCTCCAGAGCCGCCTCGAAACCCGTTGCGACGACTGAGCCGGAACCGGCAGCGGTGACTCCAGCCGAGCCAGCCCCGGCACCGGTGATCGCCGCAGAACCCGAGCCTGTTCAGGCACCAGCGGAAACGCCCGCGCCGGAGAAGAAACCCCGCCGCCCGGCCCGCCGCAGACCAGCCCGCAAAAAAAGCGAGCCAGAGAGCGGAGCGGCTCCAGCTCCAGCCGATCTGGAGGGATAGCCAGCTATGATTTCCATAGTGGGACGACTGGGGCCTGAGGGATTTGTGGGATGGTAGAGATGAAGAGGATTTTTTTTCGTAGAGGCGGTTTGCGGACCGCCTTTGCAGTTTCTGGCAAGCCGCTTTCGATGACATGGACAATCTGATTCTCATCGCAGTATCCTTTACGGCAGGGCTTCTGATGCGGCGTTTCAGCCGTATGCCGGCAGAGACTCCGGCGGTGCTGAATACCTTCATCATCTACGTTTCATTGCCAGCAATGGTGCTGTTCTACCTTCATGGCCTCGATTTCAGCCCGGCGATGTTCCTTCCTGCCTCGATGCCGTGGCTGACCTTCGCGTTTTCGGCGCTTTTCTTTGTGATCGCGGGCAAGCTGCTGAAGCTGCCCCGAGCGACCGTCGGCTCGCTGATTCTCTGCGGCGGGCTTGGTAATACTTCGTTTTTCGGCTTTCCGATGATCGAGGCGTTTTACGGCAAGCAGGCGATTGTGCACGGCATCATCATCGACCAGCTCGGCAGCTTCATGGCGGTTTCGTTTTTCGGCGTAACTGTGGCCAGTATCTATTCGGGCGGAAAGGCTGATCTTCACAGCATTGTCAAAAGGGTGTTGCTGTTTCCCTCGTTTATCGCTCTGATCGCGGCAGTGTTACTGAGTGATGTGACGTATTCCGCATGGTTTGTGAATCTGATTCGGCGTCTGAGCGAGATGCTCGCGCCGATGGCGCTTTTTTCGGTTGGCTTTCAGTTCAATCCGGGCCATATCGGCAAGAGCCAAGGCACGCTTGCGCTGGGGTTGGCCTTCAAGCTCATTTTGTCGCCTGCGGTGATGTTTCTTGTCTATGTGATTTTTGCGGGAATGCACGGCCTGCCTGCGCGGATCACCATTTTCGAAGCGGCCATGCCAACCATGATCACCGGCGGTATCATTGCCGCCGAGCACCAGCTCGATCCGCCTCTCGCCAACCTCATGGTCTCGCTGGGCTTGCTGGTTTCGTTTGCAACGCTGGCGTTGTGGACGGTGGTGTTGCGGAGCGTTTGAACCGGGGCGCGAGTGCGGCGGAGATAGGACTTATAGGACTCACACGACCTATAAGTCCTATAAGCGGGGAGAATATTTTATTCCCCCTGCAAACGTAGCGGAAGCTCTAATCCATTCGCTTCCAGCAAATCGCGATCCGACAAAATTTCCTTTGTCGGGCCGTCGGCGACGATCTTTCCTTTGTTCATGATGCAGACTCTTTCGCAGGTTTCCCAGATGAAGTCGAGGTCGTGGGAGACGGTGAGTTTTGTTGTCTGCAATCCGTTGACCAGGCCGATGAGCATCCGGCGGTTGCGGGGGTCTAGGTCGGAGGTGGGTTCGTCCATCACGAGCAGCTCCGGCTTCATGACGAGCACCGCAGCCAGCGCGGCGAAGCGTTTCTGGCCTTGCGAGAGGTGCGCGGGCGGCTTGTCGCGCAGCTCCCAGAGGCCGAACATCCGCAGCAGCCGCTCGGCTTCGGCGTGGCTTTCGTTATCATCCATGCCGAGGTTCGACGGGCCGAACATCACGTCGTCGTACACCCTCGCCATGAAAAGCTGGTCGTCCGGCTTTTGGAACACCAGCCCCACCATCCGCCGAATCTGCTCGACCGTTTTCCGGTTCGCCGTCACGCCGCTGATGCGCACCGATCCCGACTGCGGCAGGAACCAGCCATTCAGGTGGCTGACGAGGGTCGATTTGCCCGCCCCGTTCGATCCGGCGATGCCGACCGATTCGCCTTTGGCAACGCGCAGCTCGATGCCGTCGAGCGCCCGTGTGCCGTCGGGGTAGGTGAAGGCGAGCTGTTCGATGTCTATCAAATCGGGTACTCCTGTCGGAAAAAGCGGTCAGAAAAAATAGCGAATCAGGCCGAAAAGCGCCGCTGCGCCTGCGATTGCGGCGAGGTCGCCGGGTTTCATCGCGATGGCCGGGCGCGAATCCAGCGCCGTGCGGAAGCCGCGAGCGCTCATCGCCATGTAAATCCGCTCGGCCCGCGCCGTCGTGCGGATAAGCAGCGAGGCGATGAGCTTTGCCGTCACGAGTGGCCCTTTGCCGTGCCCGCCGAAGCTTCTGAGGTCACGCGCCTTCTGCATCGCGGTGGCCTCCTCGGAGAGCAGGAAGCTGTAGCGGTAGACCAGCAGCAGTTGCGTGACGAACACCTCTGGCACGCGCAGGCTTCGGAGCGCCATGCCGAAGCGATGGAACGGCATGACGGCCATGAGCGAGAGCAGCGCGGCGAGCGTCACCACCGTTTTCAGCACGATCACCGAAGCTGAGATCATGCCTCCGGTGATGGCGAAACCGGCTATCATCACAGCGGTCGAGCGGTCGAGCGCGAGGTTGCCCGCCGCCATGAAGAGGATGAAGGGCGACGCGATCACGAGGCGCTTCATGATCGGCAGCAGCGCGATGCCGCTCGCCGTGGTCAGAAGCAACGGAAATGCGCCAAAGGCGATCACTCCGGCGAGGTCGAACTTCTGCACGGAGATAACGAACATGATGTAGATGGCCAGAATCATGATGGCCGCGCCGTCTCCAACCGGAAGCGGGCGCGCCTCTGCGTGTATAGCTTCGATGCCGGAACGCTGCATCACGAGCGCGTAGCCGTTATTGTGCTCTCCCGGCGATTGCGCAGCAGCAGGCCGACCGATCCCGCAATCAGCAGCACCATCACGCTTCCGGCGATGCCGGAGAGCGAAGCGCCGGGGTGAACGGGCGAGGGTTCAGCCGCTTCCTCCGCTGTCAGATTCTCCGTCCGCCTGAAGTCGTAATCGGGCAGGATGGCCAGTTTATTCTGCAATCCACTGAGAAATTCATGCGCTGTTCCGGCAGGCGAGGCAAGCTCCTCCTTACCGGTTACTTTCGCTATAGACCACTCCAGACCGTCAGGATTCGAAGAGGCAAACCATGAGAGCGCACCGCCGATGGCGAGGGCGGCGACGAAGAGCATTGCCGTCACGAAGCCGGTTTTCGGAGCGCGAGTTTCGGAGGCTGTCCGCAGAAGCCCCGGCTCGGTCGATGCGATGAACGACAGGACACCCCAGGTCAGCACCCCCTCGACGATGCCGATTACCGCGTGGATCGGCAGCATGAAAAGCACGAAAACGTTGAACGGCAGATCGGAAATGCCCGACAGCGTAGTCTGGATCACCACCGAGAAGGCTCCCGCCAGCAGCCCAAGCGTGGAGGCGGCGATGCTCGCCGTGGCGAGTCGCGTCGCCGATCCTTCGCCCCCCGCGATGGGGCGATAGATAAATGGCCATGCGATGAAGGCCGGGATGAAGGCCATGTTGAAGATGTTGCAGCCGAGGGCGAGCAGGCCGCCGTCGGCAAAGAAGAGCGCCTGGATCACGAGCACCGAAGCGAGCGTGATGAAGGCCCGCCACGGGCCGAGCAGCACGGCGAGCAGGAGGCCGCCGCCAATGTGCCCGCTCGATCCGGTGCCGGGAATGGTGAAATTGATCATCTGCGCCGCAAAGACGAACGCGCCCATAACTCCCATCAGCACGGTTTTCGAGCCGTCGGTTTCAACCGGGATTTTCCTGGCCGACCATCCGATCATACCGGTGCTGATCGCCCAGAAAGCGCCGCCGACAACCGGCGAAAGCAGAGCATCGGACATGTGCATGGGTTCGGTCTCCTGTGGTTAGAAGCGCATTGTCGCGCCTGCCAGCAGCGCCAGGCCTGTCTCGGCGTCGTTCAGGCCGCCTTTGATGCCGAGGTCGAGGTCGGTATTGTCGCTGACTCCGTAGATCAGACCGCCGAGAATGTAGGCCGGATTCGTTTTCGAACCCTTGTTCGGGTTGGTCTCGATGCCAAGATCGCCCACGGCCCGGAGCTTCTCGGTCACGTTCAGCTCGGCGGCCATCGATGCGCGCCAAATATCTTTGTTCGATGTGTCACTTGCCGCTTCGAGCCGGTATTCATTGCGGTTGTAGCCGATATTGAAGTGCATGGAGGTCAGCTTGGCCTTGTGCGTGGCGACGAGGGTCGCGCCGCCTGAGACCTTGCCTGTGCCGAAACCCTTGTTGTCATTGCCGGTCGGCAGTGTGAGACCTGGTTTGAGTGCGAGGCTGAACCCAGCGTCTGCATTGTTGTAGAAGCGCCACTTGATCTGCAGCGCGACGTCGCCGACGCCGTTTTCATCGGCTACTTTCAAGCCATCCGCTTTTTCCGTATTCCACTCCCAGGGCATAGCCGCGACGAGGTCGATGTTGTCTGTCAGACCATAGCTGAGCGTGGTCGATACAGAGCTGCCGGTTTTTTTGTATGAAACGCCGCCAGCATCATCGTTGTCGCTGGCGGATTCAACGCCAATTTCAATCTGGCCGTGGCCCGTGCCCTGCGTGCCGGTATCCTCGGTGACGAGCGGCATGGTGGCAAAGAGCGGCGTCGAGCAGAGCATGAGCGCCGAGGCAAGAAGCACTGATTTTTTCTGCATGGAGATGGGATGGTTGTTACTTCTGATAGCATGATAATAATATTTGTGCTATCGACAGGCAACAGATAACGGCCTTGAAATGTTTCGCGGAGAGCGTTTAATGCTTCAGCAATGAAAAAGTGTCAACTTTTTCAAGCAAAGAGATTCTTGTTTTGTCATTCTGAACGAAGTGAAGAATCCATAACTCATTGTTTCGTAATAAGATGGATTCTTCATTCCGCTTCGCTTCATTCAGAATGACAGACTTCTTTCTGGTTTTTTTGCGAATTATTGTTGCCGAAGCAAAACGGTTCTGACAGGTCAATCAGCGGAGGAGAGGGAGAGGCTCAGATGCTTGACGCCGACCAGCACCTTGAGGGCGCTCGAAAGCTGCTCGATCTGCGGGGCGTTACCCTTGACGGCGATTACTTCGAGGCAGTTCTCGTGGTCGAGATGCACATGCTGGGTCGAGATGATGAGGTCGTGGAAGTCGTGCTGGATGTCGATCAGGCGGTTGACCAGCTCGCGCTTGTGGTGGTCGTAGGTCATCACGATGGCCCCGGCCACCAGGCCGCCCTCCAGCCTCGTTTTTTGCAGCAGCTCCTCGCGGATGAGGTCACGGAGGGCTTCCGACCGGCTCTGGTAGCCTTGGGCCTTGATGTGCCGGTCGAAAGCCTCGATCAGTTCCCTGTCGAGCGAGATGCCGAAGCGGTAGAGGTCGCTCACGCGATTACCATTCATTGAAGCTCTGCGCCGTACCGGCGAGCTTTTCGTTGATGGCCGCCGCCGCCGTGCGACCCGCGCCCATCGCGAGGATCACCGTCGCGCCGCCCGTGACGATGTCGCCGCCGGCATAGACGTTCTCCTTGGAGGTCTGCATGGTGTTGACGTCAACCACGATGGTCTCCTTTTTGCTGACCTCGATGTCGGGCGTGGTCTGCTTGATGAGCGGGTTGGAGCCGTTGCCGATGGAGATGATCGCCATGTCGATGGGCAAGAGGAACTCCGATCCGGGCACGGGCACCGGGCGGCGGCGTCCCGAATCGTCAGGCTCGCCCAGCGCCATCTTCTGGCACTGCACGCCGGTCAGCCACGCCTTGTCGTCGCCGACGAATTCGAGCGGAATGGTCTGCAACATGAATTCGATTCCCTCCTTCTGCGCATGGTGAATCTCCTCCTCGCGGGCGGGCATCTCCGCTTCGGAGCGGCGGTAGACGATGTAGGCGTGTTCAGCGCCGAGCCGCTTGGCCGTGCGCACGGCGTCCATCGCGGTGTTGCCGCCGCCGAAAACCGCGACGTTTTTGCCCTTGCAGTCGAACACCGGCGTGTCGCTGCTCTGCATGAAGTCGTAGGCTTTCATGAGGTTCACCCTCGTGAGGAACTCGTTGGCCGCGAGCACGCCGACCAGATTCTCGCCGGGAATGCCCATGAACCACGGCAGGCCAGCGCCGACGCCGATGAAGACCGCGTCGAAGCCCTCCTCTTCCATCAGCTCGTCCACAGTGATCGTCCGTCCGACCACCACGTCCGTCCTGAACTCGATGCCCATGCGGCGCAGGCCGTCGAGTTCGTCCCTGACGATCTCCTTCGGTAGGCGGAACTCGGGAATGCCGTACATGAGCACGCCGCCGAGTTCGTGCAACGCTTCGAAGATCACCACCTTGTGGCCGAACTGCGCCAGATCGTTGGCGCAGCTCAAACCCGCCGGGCCGCTGCCGACGACGGCAACCTTCTTGCCGGTGGATGGCGCAATCACCGGATCGATCCGCTGGCCGCTCAGGCGCTCGTAGTCGCCGACGAAGCGTTCGAGGTTGCCGATGGCCACCGGCTCGTGCTTTTTGCCGATGATGCACACTTTCTCGCACTGATCCTCCTGCGGGCAGACGCGACCGCAGATCGAGGGTAGCACGTTGTCCTCCTTGACCTTCCTGACCGCGCCCATGAAGTCACCCTCGGCGATCAGCTTGATGAACTGGTCGATCTTGATATTGACCGGGCATCCCGCGATGCAGACCGGATCCTTGCACTGGATGCAGCGCAATGCCTCCATTTGCGCCAGTTCGGGCGTCAGGCCGAGATGAACCTCCTGAAAATTGCCGATGCGAACCTGCGGATCCTGCGCGGGCATCTCCTGGCGGGGAATGGCCATGCGTTCCTTGGCCGTGATAGTACGAGCATTCATGATGATTGCTGTTTTGCTTTGAAACGTTTTTTCGTGACAGTCCATCCAGCCGGAAGCCGTTGTTGGGACGGCTCCGGAAGGTGACGGTATTTTTGAAAATGTCTGGTTGCGCAGGGTTTATGCCTGCCCGGTCAGATTGCACTGATGGGCAAAAGCTTCGTCCGACTGCTTCTCTTCGTGATGGTAAATTCTGTTCCTGTCGGCAAGGTTCTTGAAATCGACCTGATGGGCGTCGAACTCCGGGCCGTCGATGCAGCCGAACTTGATTTCGCCGCCGACCGTGACGCGACAGCCGCCACACATGCCGGTGCCGTCGATCATGATGGGGTTGAGGCTGACCACGGTTTTGATGCCGTATGGGCGAGTGACCTCGGCCACGGCTCTCATCATCGGGATCGGGCCGATGGCGAGCACGAAGTCGATCTTCTTGCCCGAGTCGATCAGCTCCTGAAGCTTCTGGGTGACGAAGCCGTGGAAGCCGTATGAGCCGTCGTCGGTGGTGATGTAGGCTTCGTCGCTGACCGCCTTCATCTCCTCTTCGAGGATCACGAGTTCTTTCGAGCGCGCGCCATTGATGGTGATGACATAGTTGCCCGCCTCCTTGAGCGCCGCCGCAGTCGGATAGGCAATAGCCGTGCCCACGCCGCCGCCGATGCTGACGGCCGTGCCGAAGTGCTCGATATGCGACGGGGTGCCGAGCGGACCGACCACGTCGGCAATCGAGTCGCCCGCCTCCTTGCGGTTCAGCTCGCGGGTCGATTTGCCCGCTCCCTGCGCGATGATGGTGATGGTGCCCTTTTCGGGATCCGAATCAGCGATGGTCAGAGGAATGCGCTCGCCGCTCTGTTCGATCCTGACGATGACGAACTGGCCGGCTTTTCGCTTTTTTGCGATCCTCGGGGCATCGATTTCGAATTTTTTAATATTTTCAGCTAAAAAAATAGCGGAAACAATCCTGTACATTGTTCTTATCGATTACTCGTGATATGTGGATTGGACTGACTTTCAGCAGGGAAGCAAGGAAGAAAAACGAAAGCCATAGAAGCATGTATAATACGGCGAGAACTTCTTAAATAAAAGACACGTTGACGCTTTTTTGAGGTTTGAATCGCTTTTTTTCTCCTTTCCGAGGCCATCAGCAAAGCTTTAATCTTTTTTTCATGTTATTTATTGCCGACTACGGCGCCGGAAACCTCAGGTCGGTGCACAAAGCTTTCGATTATCTCGGCATCGAGGCGGTCGTCAGCGACAAGGCTTCAGAGATGAGCCGCTACGAAAAGGTGCTCATTCCGGGTGTGGGTGCGTTCGGCCCGGCGATGGAGGCGCTGAACCGCCAGGGCTTCGGCGAGGCGCTCAAGGAGCATATCGACAAGGGGCGCAGCGTGCTCGGCATCTGCCTCGGCATGCAGCTCTTTTTGACGGAGAGTGAGGAGATGGGCCAGAACAAGGGACTCGGTATCGTGCCTGGCCAGGTGCTCCGATTCAGGAGCAGCGAGGACAAGATTCCGCAGATCGGCTGGAACTCGGTCGATTACTGCAAGGATTCCGTCCTCTTCCGCAACATTCCCGACCGCTCCTACTTCTACTTCGTGCACTCCTACTATTGCAGTCCCGACGAGCCGGAGAGCATGGCCGCGACCACCTTTTTCGCCGGGAAAAATTTTTGTTCGGCCATTGAAAAAAATGGTATTTTCGCGGTACAGTTTCACCCTGAAAAAAGCTCCGAAGCGGGCTTGCAGGTGCTGAAAAATTTTGCAGAGTTTTAAAAATAGATGTCGAGGTTACGCTATGTTGATTATACCCGCTATAGATATAAAGGAAGGCAAGTGCGTCCGGCTGACCAGGGGTGATTTCGCCCAGAAGAAGATTTATCTCGATAACCCCAGTGATATGGCGGTCATCTGGCGGAAGCAGAACGCCAAGATGATCCATGTGGTTGATCTCGACGCCGCCCTGACCGGCGAGACGGTCAACTTCGAGAAGATTCGCGAGATCGTCAATGTGCTTGACATTCCGATCCAGGTCGGCGGCGGCATCCGCTCCGTCGAGGCGGTCGAGAAGTATCTTGAAATCGGCGTCAGCCGCGTGGTCATCGGCTCGGCGGCGGTCACCAACCCCGGTCTCATCGCTGATCTCCTCAAAAAGTACAGTCCCTCGCAGATCGTCGTCGGCATCGATGCCGAGCACGGCATTCCGAAGATCAAGGGGTGGACCGAGAGCAGCAACATGCAGGATTACGAGCTTGCTGCCGAAATGAAGAAGCTTGGCGTCGAGCGCATCATCTACACCGACATCACCCGCGACGGCATGTTGCAGGGGGTCGGCTACGAGACCACCAAACGCTTCGCCGAGAAAGCGGGCATGAAGGTGACCGCATCGGGCGGCGTGACCAGCTCCGACGACCTGCACAAGCTCCGGATGCTCGAAAAGTACGGCGTCGATTCGGTTATCATCGGCAAGGCCTTCTACGAATGCAACTTCCCGTGCCAGGAGATGTGGTACGCCTACGAGGGTGGACTCGGCATCGACGGCGAATTCTCCACGGCCCGCAAAAAGGAGTGCTGCTCCTGAGGCAGCGCATCCTTGCGTGCGCAATTATCGCCAGCCGCCGTGCAGCATCAGGATCGACAGCTTCTCAACTCCATCGAAGCGCTGATCTTCACTTCCGAAGAGCCGGTCAACCTTCAGACGCTCTGCCAGATTACCGGCCAGAACCTCAAGCCGCGCGATCTAGACGCGATGGTCGAAGCGCTCAACCGCGACTACGAGGCGACCGGCAGAACCTTCCGCATCCACGCCATCGCTGGCGGCTACCGCTTTCTCACCCTGCCGGAATTTGGCGATCTCGTCCGCCAGCTCCTCGCGCCGGTCATCCAGCGACGTCTCTCGCAATCGATGCTCGAAGTGCTCTCGGTGGTCGCCTGGCATCAGCCGGTCACCAAGGGCGAAATCTTGCAGATTCGGGGCACAAGTCCCGACTACTCCATCGACCGGCTGCTCGAACGCGGCCTGATTGAGGTGCGAGGCCGGGCTGATTCGCCGGGCAGACCGTTGCAGTACGGCACGACCGCCGTGTTTCTCGACCTGTTCCATCTGCAAAGCCTGAAGGATCTTCCCAAGTTGCGTGAAATCAAGGAGATACTCCAGGAGCACGAGGAGCAGCAATATTTGGCCGAAGGCGCTTTGCCGGTGGCCGCCGATGAAGATGAAAACCCACGAACGGAGTTCATTGAATGAAAAAACAGGTACAAGAAGAGAAGATCAGGATCAACAAATATCTGGCCATGTGCGGCATCGCGTCGCGGCGGGCTGCCGACCAGATGGTGCTTGACGGCAAGGTGAGCGTCAACGGCCGCATTGCCGACGAACCGGGCTTCAAGGTCGATCCGCGCAAGGACGAGGTGATCGTGGATGGGCGACGTATGGCGGAACCCGAGGCGAAAAAGGTCTACATCCTCTTCAACAAGCCGAGGAATGTCATCACCACGAGCCATGACGAGCGCGACCGCCAGCAGATTCTCGACTTTATCGATGTACCCGAGCGGGTCTTTCCGGTCGGACGGCTCGACCGCAAAACTACGGGTCTCTTGCTTCTCACCAACGACGGTACGCTGGCGCATCTCTTGATGCATCCGTCGTCACAGGTGCAGAAGGAGTACCTCGCCGCGCTCGACGAGAAATTCCCGCCCGCGATGCTCCAGAAGCTGACCAGTGGCATGAGGCTCAAGGACACCGGCGAAAAAGTGAGTCCCTGCCGGGCTAAAATTCTCGATGACGGCATGAGCGTGCTGGTCGGCATCCACGAGGGCAAGAACCACCAGGTGCGGCGCATGTTCAGCACCCTCGGCTTCGAGGTCAAGCGCCTCGATCGCGTGGCCTACGCGGGCCTGACGCCGGGCGAGCTGCGGCGCGGCGAGTGGCGTTTCCTCTCCCGCAATGAGGTCGAAAAACTCTATCGTTTGTGTGGCGGTCACTGATTATATTTGACAAGTCCCGTTCGACGTAACGGGCAAATCGCCTTTTTCTCTCCAACCTTCATCGACCCCTTGCGATGAAACCGACATACACCACTTGGCTGCGCCGTCTGACGGCGGCGGCTCTCTTGTACGCATCCGTACTCTCGCCAGCTCCGGCGCTCGCTGCCGACTCTTTCGAGGAGCTGCTCGACCGTTCCGAGTCCGAAGGCAACGCCGAAGTGCTCTTCAGCGATCTCGAAGATCTGCGGCGGAACAAAATTGCGATCAATCTCGCCACCGAGGAGCAACTGCTCGAACTGCCGCTGCTCTCCGCCGCCGATGCCGCGAAGATCATCGACTGGCGGCGAGAACGCGGGCCGATTGGCTCCGCAGCCGAGCTTGAAGCCGTGATCGGCGCTGATGCCGCCCGCCGCCTCGCCGCCTATCTCTCGTTCGAGATGCCGCCCCCAGAGGCCAGGAAGAAAAAGGAGTCTCGTGACCGACTTAAAGGCAGCGTGATCGGGCGGGCTTTCTGGGAGAGTCCGCCGAGGGCCGGGATCGACAATGGCAAATATGCCGGAGGCAACCAGCACATTTACAGCCGCATCCAGGCGGCCACGCCGCACTATGGCGTACATCTGCTTTCGGACAGCGATATTGGCGAGTCGCGGTTCGACGACTTTCTTTCGTTCAATGTTCATGCCGAAAAGATCGGGATTTTGAGCCGCGCGGTTGTCGGAAATTACCGGCTCAGCTTCGGGCAGGGGCTGCTTTTCGGCCAGGGGCGCTACTTTTCCAAAGGCTCGGACGCCATCGACGGCGTGCTGCTCTTCGCCCCGGCGCTCCACCCCTACACCTCGGCGGGCGAGGATTACTTCCTGCAAGGCGCGGCGGTGACGCTCTCGCCGGAGCCATTCGAAATGACGGCCTTCACTTCGAGCAACAAACTCGATGCGAGCATCGACGGCGGCGTGGTCACGAGCATCTCGACCTCCGGCTATCACCGTACGACGACGGAGCGTGCAAAAAAGAACAACCTCACCGAACAGGTCAACGGCGTGAATCTCCGCTATCGCTACCGTACGGGAGAGCTGAATGCTGGCATCGGAGCGACCTGGGCGGCATATCGCTACGACCTGCCGCTCGAATCGCTCGGCAGCAAGCGCGGTGGCGAGCTTGGATCGCTCGAAGCGAGTGCCGTCTACCGTCATGCGCAGGTGTTCGGCGAGGCCGCATTCGCCCGCAACTCCGAAGCGCTGTCATGGATTTGCGGCGTGCAGGCCGATCTGGCCAAAGGCGTCACCGGCGTGGCCTCCATGCGCCAGTATGCCGTCGGCTACTATTCGCCCTTCGCCGGAGCCTTCGCCGAACGCGGCGACGGCTCGAACGAGGAGGGCTTCTATCTCGGCCTGAAGACGAAGGTGTCCAAAAACCTGAACCTCGCTGCCTCGTACGACATCTACCGCTTCCCCGAACTCGATCCGAAGTACTACGCCCTGCCATCGTCCGGCCACGACGCGCGGTTTTACGTCACCTGGAAGCAGAACCGCTGGATGACCTGGGACGGCATGTATCAGCACAAGGAGAAGGAGGAGACCAAAAAGCAGCTCGACGAGGAGCGCACGCTCCAGTACTACATGCCGGTGCCGAAAACCACGAACCGCGTGCAGCTCGGCCTCGCGGCGCAGTGTTCTTCGAGCATCACGCTGAAATCGCGAGCCGCGTTCAAGAGCATCCGGAGCCAGTTCGTGACCGGCACGGAGAGCGAGGAGGGGTGGCTCCTCTACCAGCAGCTCAACATGAAGAGCGGCCCATTCACGATCAAGACTCGCATATCACGTTTCGATACCGATAGTTACGACGCCGGACTTTACGCATACGAGGACGATCTGCCGCTGGTCTACGCGCTCCACAATTACTACGGCCGTGGCAAAGCATGGTTCATCATGTTCGACTATGAACCGGTTAAGAGCTTCAACCTGACCGCTAAATACGAAATCACCTGGTACAACGACCGCGAAGCCTACGGCAGCGGTAACGACCTCCGCAACACCGCATCGCCAGGCTCGTTCAACGTGGGATGTATGCTGAAGTTCTGAGGGGGGAGGGATGTCGCGGCAGGTGTTGATTTGCTGAAAAATCGATGGTATAATATGGAGGTTGAAATGCCAGAAATCGTAAGGTCTTATGGGATCGTCATCAAGCTTTTCTTTGGTGATCATCAGCCACCTCATTTTCATGCTCAGTATGGTGAGTGTATTGGGGTGTTCGATATTGACTCTCTTGAGATAATTTAAGGTGACTTGCCAACGAGGGCCAAGAGGTTGGTTATCGAATGGGCTGCGATGAATAAAGAGGAGATGAAAAAGATGTGGGATAACCGTAAGTATCACAAATTGCCACCATTGGAGTAAGTGATGAAGTATCCGAAAGTCAAATCGGTATCGGCAATCGATGACAGCACCTTGTTGGTCGAGTTCGATAATAATGAGAAGAAAAAATACGATATTACTCCACTGTTGAGTATTGACATGTTTTCGCCATTGAAGGAAGTGGCTTTGTTTAAAGCGGTTGAGGTCGAAAAAGGCGGCTATGCTGTGGTTTGGAATGGCGATATTGATATTAGTGAGTATGAACTTTGGAGGCACGGGCAGTCTGTGCGATGATTAACTTTTTTTCGGAGAGGTATTCGTCACCAACATCGGTATAAGCGTTTTGGGTGTCATCACGAGTATGATAGGCTTGAGGCTCATTGATGTAGGAATGACGATGGTCATAACGGGAGTGTATAGGGTATTTAATTATTGGAGAAATAATATATCATAAATGCCCTATGAGGTAATAAAATAAATAAATATGGATCATTTTCTTGAAGATAAGAACATCAAAGTCGCAAAAGACACAAAACTCTACGACAAGGCAGTAAAGGCAGGAGCTAAGATAACTATTCTTTCGAAGCAGGGTGTCTTTAATGGCTTCAAAATGCGAGTGCCACCACCTGAATATGAATCGCTTTTTATTGACTTAGCTCTTGAGTCTGCTGCAAAAGCTGAAGAGGTAAAGAAGATAATTGAAATATCAAAATCTACGTATGATGGCTTATATGAAGTGGGTATTGATGGGGATAATTACACACGGTTTTTTCGGATGTGCCAGAATGCAATGGCCGCAGTTACATTTGCCATTAGCGCTCTCGAATCATGGGCTAATAAATCCATAGCAATTTATGGAATCAAAGAGGGAAAACCAATTGAATTAACTATTGAAAGACCAGATAAGCCAGTTCGTAAGGTGATGTCCGATACCGTTGCATCTGATTTAAGCATACCTATTAGGCCAAAAATATTTCAATTGATTCCTCAGGTTTTTAATGCTGAGCAATTGAAGTATCATAGTTCTTTAAAAAAAGAGCTTGGCAACATTATTGATGAAAGAAATATTATTATGCATATGCAGCAAAAGCTGACCTTGTCGAATAATGAAGAATTTGAAAGGTCTTCTTATGCGATAAAATTATATAAAATAAATGCTTTTATAGCTCTAGAGATAGTGCTTAACTATATGAATTATATTTATGGAAAATCAAATATAGACGAGGCTTTATGGATTACTTATGCAAGAAAAAAACTTAAATCATTGAGGAGATGTCTCAAATAGTTTTTTAGTATTCTTTCTTGAGCTTATTGAATTCGCTGAAAGATTTCCATTCGTCATTTTCATAGGACTTCAGAATATTTTCTTAATAATCATTCTGCCTGTTCATCGCGTTCTTCATTCAGATAATTTTATGACTTATCTGAATGATTAGCATTTCTCACCCCCGACCCGCCGCCTTCACCAACCGATCCCGTATCGCCCGTCCAATCCCATCTTCCGGCGGTAGTTCGCAATAAATCGTTTGTATTCCTTCGGCGTCGCACGTCCTGAAAAAATCCAAACAACACGCGATCGTATACGTCCATTCGAGACGTCACGCGCACTCGAAGCGCCAGTTGTCGATCAGCCTTGTCGCGCCGATGCGGACGGCCATGACGAGGCGATATGCCTTGCCGCTCACGGCTTCGGTTGCCGGTTCGAAGGTGGCTTCATCGACGAAGCTGAGATAATCCGGCTTGGCGTCAGGCTCCGAGCGCACCAGCGCTTCGGCTTCGGCGGCAATCGCCTCCAGCTCGGCGCGGCCTTTGTCGATCTCCGTCTTCGCGTACTCGATGGCACGGTAGAGCACCGCCGCCTGCTGGCGCTCGTCCGACGAGAGATAAATGTTGCGCGAGCTGGTGGCCAGCCCGTCGCTCTCGCGGGTGACCGGTGCGCCGAGAATCGTGACGGCGATGTTCAGATCGGCCACGACCCGTCGGATGATCGTGATTTGTTGGGCGTCCTTCTCGCCGAAGACGGCCAGGTGGGGGCGCGTGATGCCGAGAAGCTTGACCACCACCGTTGCCACGCCGCTGAAGTGGCCGGGGCGCGATTCTCCCTCGAAGCGCGTGGCGATGGGGCCGGGATCGATGGTCGTTGAGTTGCCCTCGGGATACATCGCCTCCACCGCCGGCGCGAAGAGGTAATCGACGCCCGCCGAGCGCGCCAAGGCGGCGTCCTGCTCGAAGGGGCGCGGGTAGCGGTGGAAATCCTCGCCCGGCGCGAACTGCGTCGGGTTGACGAAGATGGTCATGATGACCGTTCCGGCCTTCTCTCTGGCCATCTTCACCAGGCTGAGGTGCCCCTCGTGGAGCGCACCCATCGTCATGACGACGCCGATGTACTGGTGCTGGAGACGCAGCTTTTCGGCAATCTTCTGCATCTCGGCGGGGTCATTGATGATCTGCATGGTGCTGTTTCTGTTTTGAACGTTTGTCTGCCGGATGGACGACCACGACGAACTCGCCCCGCTGCTTCTGGCCGGTAAAGTGGCCTGCCAGCTCGTCGGGGGTGCCGGTGACGTACTCTTCATGTATCTTGGTGATTTCACGCGCGGCGAACACCTGCGCGTTGGGGAAGTGCTCCTTCACCTCCTCCATCAGCCGCCCGATCCGGTGCGGCGATTCGTAGAGGACGACCGTGCTGTCGATGGAGGCGAGGAATTCGAGGCGGCTTTTGCGCCCCTTCTTGTGCGGCAGGAATCCGGCGAAGAAAAAACTGCTCGACGGCAGCGGGCAGACCGAAAGCGCCGCCGTCAATGCGCTCGCGCCCGGAATCGGCACCACCGAAAAACCCTCCGCGTGCGCCGCGCTCGACATCGTGTAGCCGGGATCGCTGATGGCGGGCGTGCCCGCGTCGGTCACGAGCGCCACCTCCGTGCCCTCTTCGAGCAGCTCGATGACCTGCCGGACGGCGCGCTCTTCGTTGAAGCTGTGGTAGCTGACCAGCCGCTTGCCCTCGATGCCGAAATGCTTGAGCAGAATCGAGGTGCGCCGGGTATCCTCGCAGGCAATCGCCCCGGCATCGCGCAGCGTCCTGACCGCCCTGAAGGTCATGTCGTCGAGATTGCCGAGCGGGGTGGCAACGACGTAGAGCGTGCCTTTATGTTCGTCACGGGAATGTATCACTGCTAACGCCAGTTGATGAGGGGCGGCCTTTGTTCGGGAAAGCTTGTATATTGTCTTCCAACAGTATAGCAAAAAATATGAGAAACAGATTGATGCAAGCCCATGCAGCGTGAACAGATACTGTCGGTCAGCGGCCTCAAGGTGCATTTTCCGGTCAGGAGCTCCGGATTGACGGGCGGCAAGCAGGTGGCCAAAGCGGTCAACGGCGTGTCGTTCGAGGTGCTGAAAGGGGAGACCCTCGGCCTCGTCGGTGAATCGGGATGCGGCAAGACCACGCTCGGGCGCTCGATTGTCCGCCTCGTGCAGCCCTCGAAGGGGGGCAAAATCGTGTTCCGTGGCCGCGACATCACCGACCTTGGCAACCGCGAGTTCAGGCCGCTCCGCAAGGAGATGCAGATGATCTTCCAGGATCCCTTCGGCTCGCTCAATCCGCGCCTGACTATCGGCCAGATGCTTGGCGAGGTGCTCAAGGTGCACGCCATCACGAAAGGAACCCAGGCCACCGCGAAGAAAATCGACCAGCTTCTCGACACCGTCGGGCTCAACCGCGACTACGCCAACCGCTATCCGCATGAATTTTCAGGAGGCCAGCGCCAGCGCGTCGGCATCGCCCGGGCGCTCGCCGTCAACCCGTCGTTCATCATCTGCGACGAACCGGTCTCGGCGCTCGACGTCTCGATCCAGTCGCAGATCATCAATCTGCTCAAGGACTTGCAGAAAGAGTTCGGCCTGACCTACCTCTTCATCGCCCACGACCTCTCGGTGGTCGAGTACATCTCGGATCGCGTCGCGGTGATGTATCTCGGCAAGATCGTCGAGATCGCCGATGCCGGAACGCTCTACGCCAATCCGAAGCACCCTTACACCCAGGCGCTGCTCTCGGCCATTCCGATGCCCGAGCTTGGCCGCAAACACGAACGCATCGTGCTGAAGGGCGATCTTCCCGGGCCGCTCTCGATCCCGGAAGGGTGTAGCTTCAATCCCCGTTGCCCTTTCGCGAAGGAGGAGTGCCGGAAGCGTGAACCGGAGCTGCTGCCGCTCAAGGATGACCCGTCGCACATGGTGAGCTGTATACTTTATCAGTGATTTATTTCAATTGATTATGGCCGATACGAATAAGAAAAAACGCGGATGTTTCCGCATCGGATGTCTGACGGTTGTCGTTGGCCTGTTGCTGCTCGCCGGTTTGGGATGGCTCGCGCATCAGTGGGGCAGTCGGCTTCCAGGTCGCTTCGTGCTCAAGGTGCCTGTAACCGGGCAGATCGATGAGCGCGCGCCGGATCAGGCATCGTTTCCTTTTGGCGGCGGGCGTCAGGCGCTCTCGCTCGAAGAGCTGCTGACGATTCTCGAGCGCGCGAAAACCGACCAGCGCGTCGATTCGGTGCTGCTCCAGATCGACGGCCTGAACGCTTCCTCCGCGAAGATACAGGAGTTGAGCAACTCGATCGCCGCGCTACGGAAATCGGGCAAAAAGGTCACGGCGTTCCTCGTCACTCCCGAAGACAAGGATTACCAGCTCGCCACGGCCTGCGACGCGATCATCGTGCAGAAAGGCTCGTGGATGACGCTCGACGGCCTCAAGGCGGAACTTTTCTTTCTTGCCGACCCGCTCAAAAAGCTTGGCGTGACCTTCCAGGCCGCGCAGTGGAAGAAGTACAAAAGCGCCGTCGAATCCTTCACGCGGAGCAATCCAAGCCCGGAGAATCTCGAAGAGACGAACGCTTTGCTCGACGACGCCTGGGCGGACTATCTCGACGCCGTGTCGCGGCAGCGCCACATTGGAACGGCTACTTTCCGGCAGGTGATCGACTCGCTCGCCGTGATGACGCCTGAAAAGGCGCTCGGCTTGCATCTGATCGACCGCGTCGCCACCGACCGCGAGCTTGAAAAAGAGTATGCAAAACGTTTGGACAAGCCTGCCGACGAACTGTTCGTGGGTGGAAAAGAGTATCTCGAAGCAACCGGTGGTATGAAGCCGCAAAGCGCTGGCGACCGGATCGCCGTGCTCAATATCACCGGGATGATCGTCAGCGACGGCGCGGCGGGTATGGGCGATGGCGAAAGAACCGATGTCTCCACCCTGAAGCAGGCGCTTGAAACGGCGCTTGACGACAAGAAGGTCAAGGCAATCGTGCTGCGCATCGACAGCCCCGGCGGCGATGCGCTGGCTGCTTCGACGATGCTCGAACTGCTCGACGAGGCGAAAGCCAAAAAGCCGATCGTGGCCTCGATGTCCGGCGTGGCGGCCTCGGGCGGCTACATGGTGGCGCTCGCGGGCAGCAAAATCTACGCCGAACCGATGACCGTGACCGGCTCGATTGGCGTCTTCTCGCTCAAGCCCGACGTGAGCGGCCTGCTCGAAAAAAGCGGCATCCGCCGCGAGGTGCTGAGTCGGGGCCGCTTCGCTGATGCCGAAACGCCATTCAAAGCTTTCGACGACGCATCGTTTCAGAAGTTCGTCGAGATCACCGGCACGGTGTATGACGATTTCATCGCCAAAGTGGCGAAAGGCCGCCACATGACTCCCGCGGCGGTCGATGCCGTGGCCGGAGGCCGAGTGTGGAGCGGCAAACGCGCGCTCGAAGTCGGACTCGTTGACCAAATCGGCGGCCTCGCCGACGCCGTGCAGGAGGCCAAAAAGCTCGCCCGGATGGATGCCAAGTCAAAGCCGGAGCTGCTCTACCTGCCCGTCCGCAAAACCTGGCTCGAATACCTGCTCGCAGGCGATACATCAGCGATGACCTCGGAATTGACTGCCGAAGTGCTCCGGCAATCGCTCGGCCAAATGCTGCCAACGTCGAACCTGCCCGGCACGGCAATCGCCCGCTACCTCCTCCGCACCGAAGAACCGCAAGTGCTGGCGCTCGACCCGGTTCAGGTGGAGATAAAATGATCATGGACAATTGATAATGGATAATGTAGGGGCGGTTCGCGAACCGCCCTTATTGAATCTCCGCAGAATCGATTGTCAAACCTTCTCCATAATCTGATCGATGGCAGAGACGATTACATCAACACCGTCAGGCGACACTGCGGAAAACCATAGCTTCTGCGGATAAATCATCACATTCGGCCCTGTGGCGCAAACCCCCATGCAGCCGGATGTTGAAACCCTCACTTTCCCTTTCCACCCTTTGCTGTCAACAGCTTCCTTCAGTTTTTCTTTGACAAGCTGACTGTTACTGTCCGCGCATGATTTCCGCTCTCCGCCGCGATCATTGGTACAGACAAACACATGAGCGGTGAAAGGTGATGCGTTTTGAATGGGCATGATGGAATTGTTTTCTGAAATCTATGTCTGAAACTATTCGACTATCCTGTCAGCTTCGGCAAACACATCTTTTGCATCGATACCTGATCGGCGGCCCTCCTGATACTCTTGAAAACGGCACAGCATCAGGCAAAAGTTTCTTGCCACTCATCAAAATAGCGCTTCAAGCGGGCGTTTACCAGCCACGCAAGATTTCCGCTCTCCCCCACGATCATTGGTGCAGACGAACACATGAGCGATGAACGGTGATTCGTTTTGAATGGGCATTGTAGAATATCTTCCTAATGTAATATTTCGTCAAATGAGAAGATTCAATTGCAACGAGAAGTAATGTCGATTTGAAGCTCTTTTTTCGTTTTTTTTGCTATTTCATCCATCTATAATGTTCAATGATGAACTGTTCTGTTCTCTCGTATTTCCCACGATATTCTTCCCCTGATTGCGTTTTCATGTCCTTTAAAATAGGAAGAAGAGGAGAGGGAAAATTGGCTTCACCATTTTGGAATCTATAAGCCATCACATCATTGCTTGGTAACTTTCGCATGGGAATTTTATCAGATCGAACGAAATCATGCCGGTTGGGATAAAGATTATATGATTCAGCCTTTGTGATACCTCTGGGCGTGATTATAAGCCCCAGCCAATCTTGATCTTCACCGTACTTGTAGGCATCTATGAATGCATTACCTATAAATGATCTGTTGTCTTGTGATCTCATAAAAGACCCAACCGAAATAGCTCCCCGAATAGGGATACGAGAATAAAGACAGCGATTAATGAATATCTTTGCAGCAAACTGAATGACGCTGTATGATTTGGGAGAATCATCCGCTGTAAACATTAGGAAAGTGTCAGAAAACCAACAATAATCAAGACTTCCATGATCATATTCCTCGCAGCTCCGCCTAAGGATGCCTATAGTTTCTTCGTAATCTAGACGAATTAAAAATGCTTTAGGATCATCATTTTCGATAGACATAAGATTCGAAATACCCAAGATATCAAAATATGCGACCCAACAGTCGGAGGCTATCCATTGTTCTGCTCTGTTATATATATCATGCATATGATTTCTCAGCTAACATAAATCAGACTAATCCACATACGATGCGGATTTTTTATTTTAATTCCATGCAGGCCGCATACAAATAATATATTAAAAGTTGCGTAACACACAATCGCGACGCAATCACATCCAAGAAAAAGTATTTTTATCTTGAATGTAGTGCTTTATCATAAAAAGCCAATAATGAACGCTTCTCGTTCGGAGGCAAATCCTAAAAAACCGTCCCATCCGTCTGATCCCCTTCCCTCAAAAACTCCAGAACTCGCGGTCGAGGCTGCGGTACTGGATGCCTTGCACGAGGTGCTTCATTTCGATATGCTCCGCGCCGTCGAGGTCGGCGATGGTGCGGCTTACCTTCAAAATGCGGTCGTGCGCACGGGCCGAGAGGTTCAGGCGGTTCATGGCCTCCATCAGCTTTTCGGCGCTCTGTTTGTCGAGCTTGCAGAACTTGCGGATCAGCTTCGAGTTCATCTGCGCGTTGGTGAAGATGCGCGGCGACGCCAGCGCGGCGAAACGTTCGTGCTGGACGGCGCGGGCCGCGATGACCCGCTTGCGGATGGCGCCGGAGCTTTCGGCCAGATTGTTCGAGAACAGCTCGATGTTTTCGACCTTCGGCACGTCGATGTGGATGTCGATGCGGTCGAGCAGCGGGCCGGAGATTTTGGAGAGGTAGCGCCGGATCTGCTCCGGCGAGGCGGTCGGCAGGCCGTCGCGATCCTTCAGCGGCCCGGCGGGACTCGGGTTCATGGCGGCCACCAGCATGAAGCCCGCCGGATAGCGCGTCGATAGCGCGGCGCGCGACACGGTCACTTCGCGGTCTTCGAGCGGCTGGCGCAGCACTTCGAGCGCGCTGCGGGTGAACTCCGGCAGCTCGTCGAGGAAGAGCACGCCGTTGTGCGCCAGGCTCACCTCGCCAGGCTTGGCCTGCGCGCCGCCGCCAATCAGCGCAACGTTACTGCTCGTATGATGCGGATTGCGGAAGGGCCGCGTGATCATGAGCGGCCGGTTCCGTTCGAGCAGGCTTGAGACCGAGTAAATCTTGGTCGTTTCAAGCGACTCCTCGAAGCCAAGCGGCGGCAGGATGCCCGGAATCGCCTTGGCGAGCAGTGTTTTGCCGCTGCCGGGTGGGCCGATCATCAGCAGATTGTGCCCGCCAGCCGCCGCGATTTCGATGGCCTTTTTGGCGGCGAGCTGCCCCTTGATCTCGGCGAAATCGACCGGGTACTCCGGCTCGCAGTCGAACAGCTCCGCCACGTTGACGCTCACCGGTTCGGCGGCGACGGAGCCGTTGAGCAGCCCCGCCGCCTCGACCAGCGTTTCGACGCCGAACACCTGCGTCGCTGCGCCGGTCGCCGAAATCGCCACTGCTGCCTCCGCCGCGTTCATTTTCGGCACGATCATCCAGCGGATATTTTCACGCGCGGCCATCACGGCCATCGGCAAGGTGCCGCTGATGCGCCGCACCGAGCCATCGAGCGCCAGCTCGCCGAGCACGATGGTATCCTCGAACTGCCCCTTGATCTCGCCAAGCGAGCCGAGCAGCCCGACCGCGATGCCAAGATCGAACGAGGTGCCCTCCTTCTTGACGTCAGCAGGCGCGAGGTTGACCGTAATCTTTTTGGACGGTAACTCGAAGCCGGAGTTGCGGATAGCCGTCAGAATCCGTTCGCGGCTCTCCTTGATTGCGCTGTCCGGCAGCCCGACCACCGTGAAGGCAGGCAGCCCGCCAGAAACGTTCGTTTCAATCTCGACCTTCAAGGCATCGATGCCAAGCAACGCCGCCGCGCAGAGTTTGGTAAGCATATGGACAATGAGTAGGGGTTGATTCACTGCCAGCGCCGGTCACAAAGGTTCAGGGGATGCCCGCCGCTGTTGCCTGATTATACGAAAAAAGGCGGTGAAATCCGCATTGCGTGGTATGAAGAGTTGGTGGCTATACTGAGTTGATGAAAGACTGGTTCAAAGTTAAAGTGAACTGGCAAGGAAATTACGAGCCATCAGAAGCAGCCCGAAAGGGTCACCTCGCATAGAAGGCGATCAATCCGAAAGAGAGAAAGAGAACGGTGGCAAGAACGATGGTCAGGTCGCTGATTTTTCGCATGAATGGTTCCTTGTTCTCCTTGTAAAGACTGGCGATGACTATGACGGCAAGATTATTCAGCAAAAGAAAATAGCTTGATCCCGGAAGGATTTTCGCGAAGGTGAAACAGAAGAGGAGAATTCCTGAGATCAGGCTTGTCGTGATGAGCAGTCGTTTGGTTTGCGGAAAGGTCAATGTGTTTCCGATCGTTTTGATTCCGCTCACGAGGTCTCCGTGGCTATCCCGCATGTCCCACATCACTTCGATAAAAAAAGCGCAGATAAAGACATATCCCCAGCATATCCAGGCTTTGAGCGAAAGCGGACGGCCTTCGAAGAAGAGGGGAAGAAAGATGAGCGCGGTTGCCCAATCGAGCGGCGGGGTGAGATTTTTTACGATGTAGAGATCTTTCAATCGCCGGGCGCCCATCAGGCGTCGGGAGAGAAAGGGTGGAAAGCTTTTGTGATTGTAGAGAAAACCGATGACGATGATGAACGTTGTGGCCAGAATGGCTGACGCGCCGAATTGAAAGGCGATCACCAGAGAAAGGATGGAAATCAGATAGAAAATCACATAGGTGATGAAGACCTCACTTTTAGTGGCGCGTTCAAGACTGTCGGGGTCGTTGATCGCATCTTCGATATCATCGGTAAGGCGGTTGTACTGGTAAATAGAAAATGTCAGCAGAAACACGGACAGAATGGCCCAGCCATTGACCGGAATTTCGAAATAGACCGACCAGCTCGCGGCGGCAAGCGCTGAAAGCAGCGAAAGGTGCAGTTTGTTTCTGAAAAAATAGTGCAGCATGGAGTGTTTTCAGCTCAGATTCAGTGACGGTATTCATCGCTTGCACTTATGGAGATGGTCATTTTCTACCGTCTTGCACTAACCACGAGAATTGTGGCTAAAGTTTCTTTCCGTGGACTCATGGATGCGCTCACCCCGTCGTTCTCAAACCTCCTGATATAGCATTCACGGTGAGCAGAAGCTCGGGCAGCAGCGCCTCGGATTGCTGTTCGTCGCCTGAGGCTTTGGCGGATCGCCAGCTTTTGAGGAGGTCGATTTGCAGGCGGTGTAGCTTTCCGAGGCCCTCCTGGCGGGTTTCGATGAAGCGGGCGACGTTGAAGTGTTTTTCGCGGAGCGGGCCGCCGTAGAGCAGGTCGAGCAGGCGCATCGTCCTCAAGTATTCCGCCTGGATCATGCCGAGGAGGTTTTCGCGGATGTTTCGATCTTCCACCAGCGCGGCGTATTGCTCCATGATCCAGGGATCGACCGACAGGATGCTCGTGGCGATGTTGTTAATAATATAGTGGAAGGGCGCCCAGGAGAAGTCGCTTTTGCGCATGACTTCGAAGATTTCGGGATCGGTGGCGCGCAGCTCTTCGAGGGCCGTGCCCGCGCCGTACCAGCCGGAGATGGCGAAGCGGGCCTGGTTCCAGCTGAAGACCCACGGAATGGCGCGAAGGTCTTCGAGGCTTTGCCGTCCCGTGCGGCGCGACGGGCGCGAGCCGATGCGGCTCGATTCGATGATGTCGATGGGCGTGGCCTGGCGGAAGAAGTCGAGCAGGCCGTCGGTTTCGATGAGCTTCCGGTACGCTTTGTTGCTGCTGCGGGCGAGCAGGTCCATCGCCTGTTCGTTCGGGTGGGGGCGGTAGCCCTCCTTGCGGTGGTCGAGCCGCGCTTCGGCGACGCCGGCCAGAAAGAGTTCGAGATTATACGCCGCGCTGATGCGGTTGGCGTATTTCTGCGCGATGGTCTCGCCCTGTTCGGTGACGCGGAGTCCGGCGTCGAGCGAGCCGTGCGGCTGCGCCCGGATGAAGCGGTGGGTCGGCCCCGCGCCCCGGCTGATGCTGCCGCCGCGTCCGTGGAAAAAGAGAATATCGACGCCATGCTTCCGTCCCGCCTCGATCAAACGCTCCTCGGCGCGGTAGAGGCTCCAGAGGCTCGCGACGATGCCGCCATCCTTGTTGCTGTCGCTGTAGCCGACCATCACCTGCTGCACCGGTTTCCGTCTTCCGTGTAATTCCTGTTGCAAGGCGATGCTGCGGCGCGTGACCGGGTGCGCGAGGAAGCGCTCGAGAATTTCGTGGCTGCGTTCAAGGTCGTCGATGGTCTCGAAGAGCGGCACCACCGGAATCGGGCAGGCGTCGCCGTCGCCGTGTGGCGTCATGAGGCCGACCTCGCGGGCGAAGAGGTAGATGACGAGCAGGTCTGACAAATTGCGCGTCATGCTGACGATCAGCGAGCCGATGCCGTCGGGGCCGAACTGCCGGTAGTGGTCGAAGAGCACGCGGTAGCAGGCGAGCACGGTTTCGGCCTCCGGCCCGGCGTGCATGTCGGGATGAGTAAATGGACGCGGCGAGAGCAGCTCACTATTGAGGAATTTCAGCCGTGCCTCTTCGCTCCATTCAAGGAAGCCCTTGCCGTCGAGGCATGCCGCCGTCATGAGCTGCGAGAGGGCGAGGTCATGGAAGCGGCTGTTCTGGCGGATGTCGAGCCTGCCGAGGTGAAAGCCGAAGGTCTGAACGATGCGGTAGACCGGCGCGACGTCGCCAAGCGCGATGTTTCGCGCGTCGATAGCCGAGAGCGAGCTCATCATCAGCTCCAGGTCGGAGAGCAGCTCGGTGTGGCGGCGGTAACTGTAGCGCCCGGACTCCGCTGTTCCGTCGGGGTGCGTCTCCGCTTCACCGGGCAGGGCCTTGATCATGAGGTTGACGAACTGCCGCCACGGCTCGTGCAGGTTTCTCTCGAAGGCAAGCGTCCCTTCGCCGCCGAGCCTGTGGCGCATTGACTCCATGCGCTCCTCCATCGCTCCAGAGGGTGACTGAAAGCGGCCCGAAAGGCTGAGCATCGAGGCGAGTTGTTCGAGTTTGCAGCGGACGAGCCGGAGCGCGTGGCTGCGCATCTCCCGGAGCGTCTGTTGCGTGGTTTCGGCGGTCACGAGCGGATGGCCGTCGCGATCACCGCCAACCCAGCTCCCGAAGCTGATGCGCGGCAGGTTGCGCGGATCGGCGGTGGTTGCCGGATCGAATCCGGCCACGCTCCACGCCTTTTCGAGCCGGTTGTCGAGGATCGGCAGCACGTCCGGGAAGATCGAGTGCAGATAGTGCAGCACGTTCTGCCGTTCGGAGCTGACCTCCGGTTTTTCGAAGAGTATTTCGCCCGTGCGCCAGAGCCGTTCGAGCACCAGCTTGATGTCGGCGCGGATTTTATCCCTTTCGGCAGGCGTCCACATGCGGTTCTCGCGCTTGACGAGCAGCAGGTAGAGTTCGCGATGCTGTTCGAGCACGGTGCGGCGCTTGGCTTCGGTCGGATGCGCCGTGAGAGTCGGCTCCACCTCGATTTCGGGCAGCTCGGCGGCGATTTCGGCTTCGGTGACGCCGAGGCTTTTCAGGTGGCGCAACGCCTCGCCCCAGAGACCGCTGAGCGCTTCGACGCCTTCGTTCGATTCGAGACGGCGGCGATACTGCGCGGCGGAGTTCTCCTCGGCCATGTTCAGCAACTGAAAGACGATCGACCATGCCTGGATGGCGCGTTCGGCCCGGTTGAACTCCGCGATCGGCGCTCTGCTATCGCCAAGGAGATGGCGGGAAAGCGCCTCCTGGCCAAGCTCCTGCAACACTTCGGTGAAACAGTCGAGCAGGTACTGGAAATCGAGCGAGGCTTTGTCGAAATCGACGACGCTGGTCGTGGAGGTAATCATGCTAAGAAGGACTTCTGGTTGGACAAAAGCTTGTACAGCTTTGAAACATACGTTCCGCGCGGCTGCAACCAAAATGGCAAATCTCGCGCCTCCGGGATTATCGGTAATGTTTGACGCTTTTTAGGCTTAAATGTTTGCCCCCTTTGTCAATAATGTTTATCTTTCACAATAAATTCTTGCAAGCGGCTAACACCAAATCCATTACCTGTCATGGAAAAAAAATCTAACGGTAAGCTTATTGCGCTCGCGATAGGCGGGGCTGTCTTAATGGGAGCGTTGTTCTTCTCCGTATCTTTTCTGACTGGCTACATTCCAGCACCGAATCATTCCGCCCTCCTTACTCCGCTGAGGTCTTTCATGGGATGGTTCCTTCTAATTTTCTGCGCTTCTCTGGTTATCATGGGCATCGGCAAGATGTCCGGGGCCATCAGCGACAAGTGGTTCCTGAGCTTCCCGCTGAGCATCTTCGTAATCGTTATGGTGATGTTCTTCAGCCTCAGGGTCTACTGGGAGCAGGGACGCACCACCACGGTGGACGGCAAGTACATTCGTACGGTCACTGAACTGAAAGAGTTCCTCAACAAGCCCGCCGCCAAGAGCGACGTGCCCCCGGCTCCGGCTGGATTCGATTTTGCGGCAGCCAAGTCCCTGGTAGATACCCGTTGCAACAAGTGCCACACGCTCGATTCCGTATCTGATCTTTTCCGCACCAAGTACAAGAAGACTGGCCAGGTTGCTCTTATCGTAAAACGTATGCAGGGCTTCCCTGGTTCGGGTATCAGTGATGACGATGCTACGACTATCGAGTTCTGGCTCCACGAAAAGTTCTGATTCCGCAGGGAATTCACACAGAGATTTTATCTCAGCAAGCGCCCCGGATTTCCGGGGCGTTCTGCATTGGGAGAGTTACTGCTGGCTCGCGCTGTAGCTGACGGTGACGGTTTCGGTGATGCCGCCCCGGGCGTTCCACTCGGTTTTGACGGTCATCCTTCTCGGCAGGCAGGCTTCGACCAGATCGTCGAGAATCCTGTTGGTGATATTCTCGTAGAAGATTCCAGCGTTACGGAATTCGAGAAAGTAGTATTTGAGAGACTTCAGCTCGATGCAGCTTTTGTCGGGTACGTAGTTGATGGTGATCGTGCCGAAGTCAGGCAGGCCGGTTTTGGGGCAGACCGAGGTGAATTCGGGGTTGACGATCTCGATGGTGTAGTCCCGGTCGGGAAAGGTGTTGTCAAAGACTTCGATGATCTCTTTGTTCATTGGTATTGCCGTGTGGGTTAGAGTAATTATCATGAGCGCTGCAAAATAGAAAACAGGAGCGATATTCATTAAATTCGTGACGAAGTTTTACCAACAGGAGTTTCATTCATGCCTTTTGAAAGATATACCGTGCCGGTGTCTGGGCGTTCGGACGCGGCCATTGACGATGAACTGACCCAACTGCGAGCGGAGCTTGCCGCCGAATACGATCTGCGGGAGGTCGCCCACCGCTTCGGTGAGTGCGATTTCACCTTTCTGAGCGTACTCGACAGTTACGCGCTGCTCGACCGGATCTCCCCCGAGGAGTTTCTGAAGGACGAGCAGATGCCGTACTGGGCGGAGATCTGGCCTGCCGCTGTGACGCTTTCCCGCCAGATCATGGAGCGGAAAGAACTGGCAGGCAAGTCGGTGCTCGAACTCGGGGCCGGGGTCGGCATGGCGAGCATCGCTGCTGCAAAGAGCGGCGCGCGCGTGCTCTGCACCGACTACTCGACCGAGGCGCTGAAGTTCGTCGCCTACAACGCCATGCGGAATCGCGTCGCGCTCGATACCTGCCGTCTCGACTGGCGTCTTGTCAAGGGAAGCGAGAAGTTCGATGCCGTCATCGCCGCCGATGTGCTTTACGAGCGGGTCAATCTGCTGCCCATCGTCACGGCCATCGACGCGCTGCTTGCGCCCGGTGGGGCGGCGTTTATCGCCGATCCGAGGCGGCGGCTCGCCGACCAGTTTCTCGAACTGGTGCACGAGAACGGATTCGAGATCGCCGAAAAGCGCATGTTCGACGCCGAGGGCGACCAGACGGTGGCCGTCACGATTTACAAACTGCAAAGGGTGACGGCATGAATACTGAAGCATCAGAGCAGCGTCCAGCTCGGTCAGACGCCGGACAATTGTGGTCGTGGCATGGCGGGAGCGGCGCTTTCGTCTGGCAACTGATGTTTGGCGGCGATACGGTGATGGGCATCAAGCGTTTTCCGCAGGAGCGCAAGGCGTCCTTCTTTTGCCTCGAATCCTCCACGGGGCGCTTACTGTGCGACGATTTCGTGCTGACCGCTGGGGACGAAAGCAATGCGCTGGTTGGTGATGGCTGGATGATCGGGCTTGAAACGGTTCGCGGAGGTCTGCTCTTCTGCCACGCATTTCAGCCCGGCAGTCCGGAGCACTTGGGCATCTGGGCGCTCGATCTGCCGGGCAGCCGCGTCGTCTGGAGCCGTCCCGATCTGGCGTTCACGGCCAATCTCGGCGATGCGCTGCTCGCGTATCGTTCACTCCTCTTCGCGGGTTTTCCCGAGCGGGACTACTACCTGCTCGATCCCATGACTGGCCGCGAGATCGAGCATCTCGGCACGGATCACGAGCGCCCCAACCAGCTCCGTGACGAGGCGGCGAGCGAAGAGGAGCGGCAGGGCATTCTGCTGCCGGACGCCGCCTTCGACGAGCTTGGCCACGTCGAGCGCATCAGCTTCGGTGCGGCGAGCGTCACGGTGCGCCACAGGATCGAGATCGTCGCGGAGGGTATTCCCGGCTGGGTAGCCACGCTGAGCGTTGCCGAGGGTGAGCGTCTCATCCATGAAGCGGTGATGGCTTCAGGGGAACCGATGCCGGTTTTCAACAGTTTTCTCATGAAGGATGGACGGTTGTATTATATCAAAGAGAGAGAGTTCCTCGTCAGTCTTGTGGTCTCATGAAGAGCGACACCCCTGTCAGATTCGCCAAAAAAGAGGTGGCAGAGTGCCGCTGGCTCGATGCGTTTCTCGCATATCTCCAGTCTGCCCGCAACGTCTCGCCCAGAACCGTGACCGCCTACAGTACCGATCTGATCCAGTTTTTTGAGTTTTTGAAAAAGGAGAGCGGCCTCGACGATCTTGCCTCGGTCGATCCGGAGCTGGTCGAGGTGCCTGATGTGCGGCGCTTCATGGGCCATCTGCTTGACAGCGGCGTCAAACCACGCTCGATTGCCCGCAAACTTGCCTCGGTTAAAAGCTTCTATCGCTATATGCTCGACACAGGAAGGATCGAACACTCGCCGCTTTCGCTGGTGCTGACCCCGAGGCTCGACCGTAAAATCCCAGATTTTCTGAGCGAAGAGGAGGCTTCGCGCCTTTTCGATCAGTTTTTGTCGTCGGATGTGAAAAGCGCTGGCGACGAGGATCGACGAAAAACCGAGGAGCTGGCGTTCGAGCTGGCGAGAGACCGGGCGGTGCTCGAAGTGCTCTACGGCTGCGGTCTTCGTCTCTCCGAGGTGACCGGTCTGGAAAACACCGATGTCGATCTCACGCACGGCTTTCTGAAAGTGACCGGAAAAGGGCGAAAACAGCGGATCGTGCCGCTTGGAGAGCCTGCCGCCGAGGCGCTCAGAAATTATTTTGAAGTAAGGCGAAACTTCTTTAGAATATCAGGAGAGAGTGTCTGTGAAATGTCGAAAGTGTTTCTTACAGCAAAAGGCAGACAGATATATCCCATGCTCGTGCAGAGAATGACAAAGCGGTATCTCTCACCGGTTACCGAATCGGCAAGGAAAAACCCCCACATGCTACGCCACACCTTTGCAACGCACATGCTCAACGGCGGCGCGGACTTGAAAAGCGTCAGCGAGATGCTTGGCCATAGCAGTCTGACGACCACGGAGCTGTACACTCATGTGACTTTCAACCGGCTGAAGGAGGCTTATGCCAAAGCTCATCCGAGAGCCTGATTGTCTTCGATTACCGGTTTATGTCCAGCAGATTGGGCATGGTTGAAGCCGGTTTCGTTCTTTTAAAGTATTTCAACTCTTTCAAGGAGGCAGGTATGACAAAATCAGTTACCAGTGATGCGGTTACCGTCAAGGTCACTCTTCGTCATTCCAACAATCACGGAAGTATAGAAGATTATGCGCGTGACGCGGCTTCGGGGCTTTCACGGTTTTATGTCGGCACGCTCAGTTGCCATGTCATTCTCGATCACCAGAAAAATGACCATGACCAGAACAAGCTGGCTGAAATCACGGTTCATGTGCCCCAGCACGATTTTGTAGCCAGGGAGTCGGCCCCAACCTATGAACAGGCGATCGACAACTGTATCGACACCCTGGAGAAACAGCTCAAAAAACTGAAGGAAAAGCAAAAGAACATCTGAAATATGTCATTGTAACAGGGTCAGCATGCTGACCCTGTTACGGTATGGGACTTCCCGAAAACCATGATCTGCCGAGCATGAATTTTGACCAGAAGGGCCTGAAGAAGCGATCGATCACGGTCGCCTATTTTTTTGAGAATATCCAGAAGCGATCCGATATCAGGTTCCGGCCTCTCAACAATGTCGATGCGCAGCAACGGCGTATCCCCGAGCGCGATCTCCACCGTCCGGGGCTTGCCATCGCGGGGTTTACCAAACTGTTCACCTACAAGAGAGTCCAGATTCTCGGCAATACCGAGACGCGGTTTTTAAATCATCTCGACCCTGAAGAGCGCAGGAAGGCTTTCGCCAACTTTGTCAAGTTCAGGATTCCCTGCATCATCCTGACCAGCAATAACAAGCTCGAACCCGAACTGATCGATATGGCCACCAGCGCCGGAATTCCGGTATACGTCACCCGCTGCTCCTCGACGAAGGCCATCTATCTCATCACCGATTTTCTCGATGCGGAGTTCTCGCTCTATCAGCAGTACCACGGCTCGATGGTCGATGTCTATGGCGTCGGCGTGCTTCTGACCGGCAAGAGCGGTCTGGGCAAGTCGGAAGTTGCGCTTGATCTTGTCGAACGCGGGCATGGTCTGGTGGCTGATGACGTCGTGGTGGTCAAACGCCGGGGTGAGACCAACGCTCTGGTCGCGTCGCGGAACAATATCATCGACCACTTCATGGAGATTCGCGGTCTCGGCGTCGTCGATGTGCGGGCCAACTTCGGCATCAGGGCGATTCGCGATGCCAAGGATGTGCAGGTGGTGGTAGAGCTGCTCGAATGGAGCAAGGAGTCCGAATACGAGCGGCTCGGACTCGATCAGAAAACGGTGAAACTGCTTGGCGTCGATCTGCCGCTGGTGCAGCTTCCGATTTTTCCCGGCAAGAACATCACGGTCATCATCGAGGTTGTGGCGCTGAACTTCCTTTTGAAACGCTATGCCGGGTATGTGCCCGCCGAGGCGCTGACCGAAAGAATCAAAAACGTTATCAACAGGGATCGCGCCGAAGCATCCGATTCCTCAATCAGTTCCGAAGATCATGACGATGAAAACGAATAAGAGAGTCGCCCGCCTCCTGTCAATCTCGCTGCTCGCGGCGGCGACTCTGTTGAGCGCCTGCTCGAAGCACGGCGGTAAGGGCGGCGCGCTTTCGGGCGCGGCCCGCGACACCACGCTGGTGATCGGAATGCTCGGCGACGCCGATTATCTCAATCCGATCATCGGAGCTTCGCTCACATCGAGCGAGATCACCGGGCTGATCTATCCATCGCTGCTTCAGGGCGAGTTCGACACCAAAACCGGCCTCGTGAACTACCTCGCGCTCGAAAAGCGTCTGCGCCCCTCTTCGGGCAATCCCGACGAGAAGTCGCCGAAAGCCGCGCTGGCTCGCACCTGGACGATGTCGCCCGACAATCGTTCCATCACCTATATACTGCGAAGTGACGCGAAGTGGGCCGATGGTCAGCCGGTGACATCGCGTGATTTCAAGTTCGCTTACAAACTGTACGGCAATCCGGTAATCGCCAGCCCGCGCCAGCAGTTCCTCGCCGAACTGGTCGGAGCGGACAAGGGTGCGGTCGATTTCGACAAGGCGATCGAGACGCCGGACGACGCCACGCTGATTTTCCACTTCTACAAGCCTGTGCCGGAGCATCTCGCTCTTTTCCACACCTCGCTGACGCCGATGCCGGAGCATCTCTGGAAAAACGTGAAGCCCGAGGAGTTCCGTGAGTCGAAGCTCAACCAGCAGCCGGTGGGTGCCGGGCCGTACCGTCTGGCGGAGTGGAGCAAGCAGCAGTCGCTGACGCTCTCGTCGAGCGCAAGCTGCAACCTGCCCAAACCGGGCAACATCAAACGCATCATCTATCGCGTCATTCCCGATTACACCGTCCGGCTCGCGCAGCTTCAAAAGGGCGATGTCGATGTGGTCGAGAATGTCAAGCCGGAGGATTTCGCCGCCGTCCAGAAAGCCAATCCGAATGTCGATATCAAGACCATCGGCCTGCGGGTTTATGACTATGTGGGCTGGCAGAACATCGACGGTGATTATTACAATCAGACCGGCAAGATGCGTCCCCACCCGCTTTTCGGCGATGCTTCCGTGCGCCGGGCGCTGACCCTCGCTATCGACCGCCAGTCGATCATCGACGGTTATCTCGGCCAGTACGGCGTCCTGGCCAAAACCGATATTTCGCCATCGCTGAAGTGGGCCTATGATGATTCGATCAAGCCCTACGGCTACGATCAGGCCCAGGCGGTCAGGCTGCTCGAACAGGCGGGATGGCTGCCCGGCCCCGACGGCATCCGCCAGAAGAACGGCAAGCGCTTCAGCTTCGTGCTCTGCACCAATGCCGGAAACGCCCGCCGGAACTACGCCTGCACGATTATCCAGCAGAATCTCCGGGAGATCGGCATCGAGTGCAAGATCGAACAGCAGGAAACCAACGTTTTCTTCCAGAACCTTCAGGAGCGCAAGCTTGGCGCGTGGATGGCGGGCTGGGCCATCGGGCTTGAAATCGATCCGCTCGACGTCTGGGGTTCCGACCTGAAAAAGAGCCGCTTCAACTTCCCCGGCTTCATCAATCCGAGAATCGACCAGCTCTGCGAGCTTGCCAAGAACAAGATGCGCATCGAAGATGCCCGCCCTTACTGGGTCGAGTACCAGAAGATTCTGCACGAACAGCAGCCGATCACCTTCCTCTACTGGATCAGGGAGACGCAGGGCTTCAGCAAGCGCATCCAGGGGGCGAAGCTCAATATTTCCGGAACCTTCTACAATATCGACGACTGGACGCTGAAACCGTCGGTCGCGCCGTAACAGACATGCTCAGGTATATTCTCAAACGGCTGCTGATCGCCGTGCCGCTCATTTTCGGGGTGCTGACCCTGACCTTTTTCATCATCCGGCTCGCGCCGGGCGATCCTGCGGCCTTTTTCATCCAGCCGGGCATCAGCCCCAACGTGGCCGAACAGATTCGCCAGCAGTACGGACTGAACGATCCGCTGCCGGTGCAATACATCAAATGGCTCGGCAACGTGCTGCACGGCGATTTCGGGCGCAGCTTCAGCCGGGCGCAGCAGCCGGTGGTCGAGGTGATTGCCGAGGCGCTGCCGGTGACCATGACCATCGCCATCCTGACGCTCATCGCCAACTTCGTCTTCGGCATCATCATCGGCGTGATTTCGGCGGTCAGGCAGAACAGCTTTCTTGACCGCTTCCTGACGGTGACGGCGCTCTTCTTCTACTCCATGCCGGAGTTCTGGTTCGCCCTGATGATGATCATCCTCTTCGCCCTGAAATGGCCGCTCTTTCCGGTCTCCGGCCTCAACGAGGTTGGCGCGGAGAGCTACGGTACCTTCGGCTTCATCATGGATCGCATCTGGCACCTCGCGCTGCCGGTTACGGTGCTGAGCATCAACGGCTCGGCAGGCATCGCACGCTACGTGCGGGGCAGTATGCTGGAGGTGATCCGGCAGGACTACATCCGCACGGCGCGGGCCAAGGGTCTCTCCGAGCGGGTGGTGATTCTGAAGCACGCTCTGCGCAACGCGCTTTTGCCGGTGGTGACGCTGATGGGCAGTTCGCTCCCGTTTATTTTCAGCGGGGCGCTCTTCATCGAGGTGATTTTCGCGTTCCCCGGCATGGGGCGTGTGACCGTCGAGGCGATCTTCGCCCGCGACTATCCCCTGATCATCGCCGATACCTTCGTCTCCGGCATCATGATCGTCTTCGGCAACCTGCTCGCCGACGTACTCTATGCCGTGGTCGATCCGAGGATCAAACTGTGAACGTAAAACGAGAGTCTGAGTGAGGATTGAAGCCCTGAATACCGCTCCCGACGCGACGGAAGTCCGGTTCGAGGAGCAGATACGGCCGCAGCGGATGGGCGATTTCGCCGGTCAGAAGAAGCTGACCGATAACCTGAAGGTGTTTATCACCGCGGCCCGCAAACGCGACGAGGCGCTCGACCACGTGCTGCTCTCTGGCCCTCCCGGCCTCGGCAAGACCACGCTCGCGCACATCATCGCCTCCGAGATGGGGGGTGGCATCAAGATCACCTCCGGCCCGCTGATCGACAAGGCGGGCAACCTGGCCGGCCTGCTCACCAGCATGAAAAAGGGTGACATTCTTTTCATCGATGAAATTCACCGGCTCGCCCCGGCGGTCGAGGAGTATCTCTACTCGGCGATGGAGGATTACCGCATTGACATTCTGCTCGACAGCGGCCCAGCGGCCAGGGCCGTGCAGCTCAAGCTCGAACCCTTCACGCTGGTTGGCGCGACCACGCGGGCGGGTCTCTTGACCTCGCCGCTCCGGGCGCGATTCGGCATCAACAACCGCCTCGACTACTACACCCCCGAGATACTTCAGGGCATCATCGTCCGGGCGGCGGGCATCCTGAACATCGGCGTCGATGAGGATGCCGCCATCGAGATCGCCCGCCGCTCGCGCGGCACCCCGCGCATCGCCAACCGCCTCTTGCGCCGCGCTCGTGACTTCGCGCAGGTGGCGGGCGATGCCTCGATCTCGCTCGCCGTGGCGAAGCACACCCTTGAATCGCTCGAAATCGATGAGTGCGGCCTCGACGACATGGACAAAAAAATTCTCGAAGCAATTGTCCGCAAATTCAACGGCGGCCCGGTTGGCGTCGCCTCGCTCGCCGTCTCGGTGGGTGAGGAGCAGGACACCATCGAGGAGGTCTACGAACCCTACCTGATCCAGATGGGATACCTCTCCCGGACGCCTCGGGGACGTGTCGCTACCCGCCTCGCCATGAGCCGATTCTCTCATCCGGGCATCTCCGCAGAGGGGCCGCTGTTCGACGCCGCAGAAGGTCATGGCGGATAAACCTCATCGCTTTGGCTCGTTCCGGCGGTGTCTCTCGCTGCTGACGCTACTCGCTGTCACTGCGCTGTCGGCTGTCCCGGCAAAGGCGGCTGTTAGTTCGGAAACTTTCACGCCACATTCCGTCGCTCCCGATTCCGCGACAGACGCAAAATCCGAGTTTGCGCAGGGCCTTTTTCTCGACATGAAGGGGGATTACTGGGGTGCTATCGACATCTTCAGAAAGGTCATGGCGCAGCGGCCCGCCGATGCCGCCGTAAAGTATTCTATCTCAAAATCATACTATCGCCTGGCCGTGCTCGATTCGGCAAGGGTTTACGGTGAAGCGGCCGTCAAACTCGATTCCCTGAATAAGCACTATCTCAGGTATCTCGCAGGCATCGCCCATGAGATGCATGACTACGATCGGGCCGCCGGGCTGTTCGGTCAGGACTCCCTGCTGGAGCCTGGGCGTTCGGAGATCATCTATCTGCAAGGCATTGAATATCTTGCGGCAAACAAGCCGGAGCAGGCGCTCGAAGCGTTCCAAAAAGCCGCGCGGGTCGATCCTTACAATCAGGGCGCTCTTTCGCAGACCCTGTCGCTTGAAATTGGACTCAAACGTTATCCGGATGCTATAGAAACGGTCAAACAGTTGCTCAAGCTTGGTGGAGACGAGGGGAATCTCGGCATAATGCTTGCCGAACTCTATACGAAAGTCGGGCAGGAAACGCTTGCTATTCAGGCGCTCAGGGAGCTGGTGGAACGTGATCGTGACAATATCGCCTACCGGATCGCGCTGTTCGACCACTACATCCGGGCCGGACGAAATGACGATTTTCATCGCGACCTTCGTGTATTGCTCGACTCCGAGCCGCCGCCGCCAGAAGAGCTTCGCGATTTCGCCAGGCTTTACATTTCGCGTTCCGGGAAGGACTCGCTGTATGTTGGCCCTGCTCTTGTCCTGATCGATGAGCTTATTGCAAAGCGACCGCGTGACAGCGAACTTTTCATGTTGAAAGGGATGTACAGCATGCTGCATGAGAGGCCGCAGGAGGGGATAGAACTCTTGAGCAAAGCCATTCAGCTCGACTCCCGCAATACGACGGCATGGGAGTACCTGATCACCGCCCGCTTCGAATCCGGTGACAAGCGCAAGGCGTTCGATCTTCTGGCGCAAGCCCGCCGAAAGCTTCCCGGCCAGCGTGTTCGCTGGAGTGCTATCGAGGGTTATCTACTGCTGAATTCCCATGCTCCAAAGCGGGCGGCAGCCGTGCTTGAAACGGTTGTCAGGGCAAAAAAACCGCTTCAAGACCAGACGCTACTCATCCAGGCCAACACCAATCTGGCGATGGCGTATGATTTTCTCGGCATGAAAAAGCGCAGTCGGCAGGTCTATGAAAGGGTGGTCGAACTCGATCCGCACAATACCCTCGCCATGAACAATCTCGCCTACCTGCTGGCCGAAGAGGGTATCCGGCTCCGGCAGGCGTTGCGCTTCGCCTCCAACGCCGTGATGCTCGAACCGGACAACGGCGTCTATCTCGATACGCTCGGGTGGGTGCACTACAAACTCGGCAATTACGAGCTTGCCCGGCAAGCGCTTGAAAAAGCGGTCGCCACCATCGGCATCGACGAGGCTGAAGTGTACCGCCACCTCGCCGAAGCGTACCGGAAGCTCGGCTATGAAGCCAAAGCGAAGGAGATGCTGGAGAAGGCAAAAAGCGTAAAAAAACATTGATTATGGCAGTCAATTAACCTTTTTATGTAGGATTTTGGTCTGTTTTTGAGGCCAGAAAAAAGGCTGCAACGGCTCGTTTACGCTCGAAAGAAAGACCGCGATGACGTCGGATGCGCTGCTCCTTGAGTCGGGCATTTACACCACCTTCCACATGGCTGCTCGTGCGCGGCACACCAGGCACCTCGATAATAAAGGTGAAGAGGTAGGGCAGAGCGTTGTTGAGGTGCGATCTGGCAGACCTCAATTTTCGATGGGTATACCACAGAGCTTTTTAGCATACGATTAAACAACCCTTTTTTTAATCGTATTAAAATTCCCTGTAATTCCTTTTAAATCATGGGCTTCTCGCTCATGGCACCCCACACCATTGGATACTTGGCTCCCAATCACGCTGTACCAAAACATTTCCATGCAACAAAAATACTTCACATGTACAATAGGTAGAGAGCATGATTCTTCAAGATCAGCAATCTACAACAATGAATAAAAGGCGCGATTCACAACGCATTGACGATCCGTTCGGACACTTCCCAGAGTTTGCGGGCAAGCGCGGGGTCTTCGGAGTGCCTGCTCGATCTGGCTACGTTGCAGTCAGCGAGGTACTGGCCGCCCATCGCCGCTGCGCCGGGATGTACGGCGGCGAAAAGCTGCGTCGCCGCCCCTTGTTGCACCGTTTTGAGGAAAACCGGCGCGAGCATGTTCAACAGGCGCTGTCCGGCGCTTCCGGTGTTCCTGGACAGCTTTGTGGGGATGACGCCGGGATGCACCGACATCGCAATCTTCTTCGAACTGGCGAACCGGCGCTGTAACTCCTTTGCGAACAAAATGTTGGCAAGCTTGGACTGACCATAGGCGGCCCAGGGGCTGTAGCCGCGCTCACCACTCAGGTTGTCGAACTGAATCCCTCCCTTTGGTGCAAATTTATGGTATGAGCTGCTCACCACTACGACGCGGCCATTGCTGGCGATGCTGTCAAAGAGACCGGTGACTAGCAGGAAATGGCCGATATGGTTGGTGAAAAACTGAAGTTCGTATCCACTCGCCTGCTGGAGCGTCGGCGTCGCCATGATACCCGCGTTGCAGATGATGGCGTCGAGCACGATACCGGCTTCCCTGATCTTTGCCGCGCAATTCCGCACGGAGCCGGGGTCGGACAGCTCGCAGGCCAGGCCGGTGGCGCGATTCGGCAACCCAGCGCAGAAACGCTCCGCCCCCGCCTGCGTCCGCGCCGTGCCGAGAACATGCGCGCCGCGCAGCGAAAGCACCCGGCAGCTCTCCGCGCCAAGACCGGAGCTGCATCCGGTGACCAGCACCGTCTTGCCTTTCAGGGATAATCCTTCGGTAACCTCCTCGGCGGTCGAGTCAGCCCCGAAACCGGTCGGCCCGGCGGGCTTCAGTCTGGTTGCAAGCGACATGAGTGACAGGATTGAAAACAGGTTGAACCGCCGTTTTTTATCCGTCATCCCGGCAAATCCTTAGCCTCGGACGACGGGATGACGGCCATCATTATTTCATCTAAATTACAATATCAGTAATGAGTTGCAACAACTCGCATCGCGCGACCCGCAGAGATATTCTGTCAAGTTCCCATTTCAGAGACGATACAATAACGAAAAGGGAAACAGTGATGAAATACGCCGTGTTTCATCAGCGACAACGACTTCTCTGCATGATTTTTTATCACATAGCGAGCCGCGCTACAACAACCAATATCACAGCAGGGAAAACAGCAGACCTGCGATAAGGGCGAGGACGGCATAGAGTGATTTTTTCCAGGGAGTCTCTGCCGAGGTTCTCACATGCAACCGGTAGTTGTAGAGAAAAAGACCGCAACAATAAATCATGGCGATCATCGGCACGGCATAGCGGAGAAATGCGCTGTGAAGAAAATAGTTTGCAAGCGGAAACACAATCAGCATGACGCCGACGATTAAAAATCCGAGACCGGAAACCCTCATCAGGGCGATGACGACCTCTTGCAAGCCCGCACTGAGCTGATGCCATTCGACTCCTGAAGCTTTTTCATGAAAAGCCAGCAACCTTTCCGAAAAGAGATTCCGGTACGCCATCGTCAACGAAACGATACCGACGAAAAGGTACAGGAGTATCGACAGAAATTCACCGATCATATGGAGCATACAAGTATGGAAAAATTGGGTTACAGAATCACGTATTGCCGGATCATCGGGCACGGCGCGACATCGCGTCCGCGCGACTCGCCACTGCCTGGAGCAATTTCGGCGTTCACTCAGCGATGAGTTCGGCGTCCCACGTCACCTTGCATCCGGACGCTTTCAGCATGGCGGCGACACTGCAATATTTATCCATCGACAGTCCGGCGGCTTTGTCGAGTTCCGTCTTGCTGCAATCGGAACTGCGCAATTTGTAGCGGACATGAATCGATGTAAACACTTTCGGATGCGTTTCAGCGCGTTCGGCATCGAGCGTGGCGTCGAGGGTGATAATCTCCTTTCTCATCTTTCCAAGAATCGAGATAATATCCAGCATCGAGCAACCCGCCAGCGACTGAAGCATGATCTCCATCGGCGAGGCATACATGGCGGGATTCGAGGGATCGAGCGTCGCGTCGAAAAGGGTATGCTGTCCTTTGTCGTTGAGGCCGACAAGCGGCAGATTTCTGTCGAAAGAAACGGTTGCGTGCATAAGTTGTGCAGAGGAAAACGTTGACGAAAAATGACTCACACAGTTCGGAATGGCTGCCGGCAAAACGGGTTCCGTGAAGGCGCACTCCACGCGAGACGTTATTGCCGAGGCGGAATGTCTTGTTGACATCGAACAGCAAATATCCTCATACGGAACTCCTGCTATATCCTGATGCTGCCCGGCGCGAGTATGTTTATTCTCCACTCTCTGGTGCGCGGGTCACGAACCGGGATGATTCGCCGACAGCCATAGTCAACATATCGAAGAAATTCGAAATGAAAAACACCAGCCTGATGCGGCGGGTTCCGGTACTCCATCGCTTTTCATGCGCGGCGCGACCCTACCGGGGATAGCGCACATATGGTTCTGGCGGCGTCTTGTCCGGCGGCAGAAAGTCGGGCGCTGGACGGCCGCCCGGGCCGAGATGGCGGAGATAGCGGTAAAGGTCACGGAAATCCCGATCGCTCATGTCGCGCAGGGCGTACCACGGCATCGGCGGACGGGCTTTGGCCTGTTTTAGGGTTTGCATCCATGCCCTTTCGCTCATCGAGTTCGCCAGCAACCGGAGATTGACCGGCCAGGTCGTGCCCCACGGGCCGTTCCAGCCAAGATCATCTCCCATGAGCCATTGCGACTCTGGCGTGCGGCCATCGGATGAGGCGTACCCCTTTGTATGACAATCGTTGCATCCGGCAATCATCGCCAGGTAGCGGCCATTGCTGATCGATGCCCGATCTGGCAACCCTCGATCCCTGGTCTCTCCCTGAAGAGCCGACAGCATCAAAGGCACAACCATGCATGAGGTCAACATCGCTTTTCGTTTCATCGTATCCTCCATGAGTCAAACGTTCACATCGTCACAGTTTGTTGTATATCGACAGTACTGCCTGGATCGGCAATCGAAAAGCGCAATAAAAAGTTGCCGTGCCGAGTACGCGCTTGCCCGTGTCGTCGAATGAAACGTTGTGTGCCGCGGTTATGAATAGAACGCAGAATTTGACGGAAACCAACGGAGTTCAAAACAAAAAAACGCCATGTCAAGAGAAGCTTTTCCACTTTCGGAGGTCTACGGGCTGCTTGAACCGGGGCCGGTTGTTTTGATGACGACCGCCGGAAAAGAGCGGCCAAACGTGATGGCTCAGTCGTGGCATACGATGATGGAGTTCGAGCCGCCGCTGGTGGGGTGCATCGTCAGCGACCGCAACTACAGCTACGGATTGCTCCAGGCGAGCGGCGAGTGCGTCATCGCGATCCCGACGGTCGAGCTGGCCGACAAGGTGGTCGGATGCGGCAACTGCTCGGGCGCGGAGACAGACAAATTCGCAACGTACGGCCTTACGCCGGTTCCGGCGGGTGACGTTGGCGCGCCGCTCATCGCGGAGTGCTTCACCAATCTGGAGTGCCGGGTCGTGGACGACAGCATGGTCGAACGCTACGGTCTCTTCGTTCTCGAAGTGGTCAGGGCGTGGATCGATCCGGCGGTGAAAAATCCAGAGACGATTCATCACCGGGGACGAGGCCGCTTCATGGTCGCGGGAAAAACGATAACGCTTGAATCGAACGCGAAATAGCGATTCGACTGCTTTACCTCTCCGCCGAGAGGTTGATGCGGCGAAAAGTTTCGAAGCAGCTTCCATCCGGCTGAAGCGTGCGTTCGACCATGCGCCGGACGACGCAGTCGCGGAACGCACCGCGCAGGCTTTCGGGCAGACGAGGAAGCAGCGGCACGATGCTCGGCTGGTCGATCCAGCGAATCATCGCCTCCTTGTCGGGGAAAAAGCGATCGGCGATGCCGCCCCAGACCATCACGTTGCGAAGACCGCTCTCTTCAGCAAGCGTCGCGTAGGTTTCGACCGACGGCATGTACCACGGCCACTCGAAGCCGTCGAACGCCGCCGCGAAAGGGTCGAGCGCCATCGCCTCCCGGATGACCTCGAAGAAGTTGATGCAGTTGCCGTCGCCCGCGAAATCGAAGCGCACCCGTCCGCCGGAACGCAACGCGCGGCGGACATTGCGCAGAAGCTTGCGGTGATCCTTCACCCAGTGCAGCGTGGCGTTCGAGAAGACGAGGTCGAACTCTTCGGTGAAATCGAGATCGTCGATGTCCATCACCCTGAAATCGAGATTGGCCGTTGCTTTCGGCATGGCGGCGGTGATCATCCCTTTCGATGCGTCGATGCCGAGCACCCGGCCATCCCGAAGCCGCTCGGCGATCTTTGACGTGAGAACGCCATCGCCACAACCGAGATCGAGCACGCTTTCGTCGCCCCGGAGATCGAGTTCGGCGATCACCTTCGATCCCCACTCTTTCTGATGAGCGGAGGCCTTCTCGTACTTTTTTCCGTCAAATTCGTGTGCCATCGGGGTTTGAAGGTTTTGGTTCGGAAAACGCAAAGGGGCGTCAGTCAAGACAGGCCGCAAGCACGGCGAGGTCGCCGGAGAGTGCAGCGCGACCGGAAACGGCGAAGAGGCTACGGGCTAACACTGACGCGCACACTGAAGCGATGGATCACGGAAGCATCTCCCTCCCATTGCCGCCACTGTTTCAGCGCGATTTGTGCCGAACCGGTTTTCTTCGCTTTGAAAACAAACTCCACTTTGCCGCCGGAACCGGGAGGCCCAGGAGCGTAATGCGGCTCGGTCGAGACGAGTTCGACAAACTCCTCTTCATAACGATCCACCGCCCACTGATACCCGGTCGTCGCATTCTCCGGCAGTTCGATACGAAACGATGATCCCAAAGGAATATCGATCGTCCGCCCGTTATCTTTTTCAGCCAGCGTCATCATAGGCCGAGGCTCTCTCTTCTGATTGGGTTCGGAATAATCGCTGAACGGCTGCATGGAGCACGCACATGCAGCTGTCAGCAGCATAAAAAAGGTCAGAAAGCGAAACGACATCTCAATCACGGTTTTGATCGCAAGCTATTCAATTTATCCGGATTCATACCGTCACGCCATAGCTTTCGTTGAAAAATCCGGCATTGATGTAAGCTTCGCTGGCGTAGGCGAACCCTTTGTCGCCCCAGGCCGTGCCCCAGCTGTTGCGGATGATGAAGCGATTGTCCGCTGTGTAGCCAACCACGCAGATGGCATGACCGCCGCGAATCGTCTTGGGCTGGAAGGTGTCGAGCTTGCCCTTGGTGGCGGTCGCCTTGTCCCAGGTGGCATCTACATTCACGCCGGCCAGTATGGGGCCATGAGTCGCAAGCCAGCTACGCCAGTTGTTCAGATTTCTTGCCAGGTTGAAGTAGGAGGCCACACGATACATCGCCGCCGTGGCGAAAAATGTATTCACATCGCCGGTAAACATTTTCGTGGCGATATGAAACGGCAGCATCGTTTCGGGAACCGATCCGTATTTGCGCAGAATTTCCATGGCCGCCTTCAGGCTGGTGCCGACGCCTTCGATGAAGGTCTCCGGACGGCTGGTGAATTCATCGGTCTCTTTTGAAGACATCCAGGTACAGCGCGGCGACAGCATATCTTTCTGCGCGATCTTGCCCGCTTTGACCATGTGATAGCGAGCGACGCCATCGGTAGAGGCCCAGCCAACGCATGAACCGGTATCCTCCTGGTTATTGATGCTCCACCAGTCGGCGCGCAGATCGACGCTGGCAGGTATTCCAACTGGCGCAGCCGCTGCAGCGACAGCGCTGGCTGCTGCCTGGGCATGCTCGAAGCACCAATCCTTTTCGGTGTTGCGGGAGGTGACGAGGTTACAAATTCGATGCAACTCGGGCCGTTCAACTTTTTTCGAAGCCATGATCGATCTCCTTGGGTTGATGGTTAGCGAACAGACCAGGAATGAATCCCGGCTTACTTCATAAAGCCATAAATCGAGGTTTTGCAGTGTTCAGGCGAAACAGGACGGCACATATAATCCTGTAATCAAGGTACGCGATTAAATAATTCCTTCAAAATAACTTCTTTTAACTGAAAAAATCATCGTCACTCGTTATAACACATATAACACAGATATGTAGATTGCGGATGAGCAGCGCTGGAGATCGACAGGATAATGGATGCCACTGAAGAAGATGAGGTAACATAGCGGTAATCAGGGGAATAAGCGATGAATACGAGACGCAAAAAAGATGCCTGCCGCACGGGAACTGCATTCCGTGAGCAGGCATCTTTTCGTGATCTATCACAGCTCAGCAAATAGCATTGCAATCAATCAAGCAATCATGTCGATGAAGTTGTGACAGGCCAGCAATAAAACCTCATCAGAATCCCAACTGCGTATAGAAAGACACGGAACTATCAGGAAGTATATTCGGTGCTTCCTCAAGAATTGTGCTTTTGGTGACATCAACATATTCAAGGCCGATTTTGCAGTTTGGCCTGAGCAAAGCGCCAATACCTGGAATTACCTTGGTATACTTGCCATTTTTGTCATCTTTCATATTCTCGTACCTCACTGCGGCAAAGAGCCACGGATAGAACCAGTAGTCTCCTTCGAGAGACACCCCGGTCCTTTTACCATAATCGATCTTTGTTACCGGATCGATAACTTCATTGAAGCGGGCATACTGTGCCACCAGACGCATATTGCCGTAATTTGCCCGAACATCTCCGCCCCAAGCCGTCTTTGTCAGACCAGAAATGTACTCGTCATTATTATTTACGTTCCCCCCTTTTTCAGAGTGGAAAATATTGAGTCCCAAGGTCACGGAGTTATCGAGTCCGATAGCCTGATTACCGAAGGAGCCGCCGGCACCACTCAACAGACCAGCGCCTCCGAATTTCACGCTCGCTCTGGCAAATTTTGAATCGATAAAAGTGCCACCATGTTCCAAAACTCCATCTGCTGGTTGTTCATTAGTTCCATCGCTTTGCGGATTTCTGCCGAAACCGGCAAGCAGTGAATAGCCAACAGAGCCGCTGTTGCCAGTCAATCTCAGCTCAGCGCCCTTGTTTGGACTGGGCAATTGAGCGGCATATCCGTTGCGATCACCTCCCGCACTCATCGAAATCATATCGAACTGTTCCGGAAATCCAACGGTGCCCAACGCCATAGAGACACCAGGCTTGAAGGTCCAGAGCAACTGCAAACGACCCAGGGTTGGTGATTCGGAGTTGGTCATACCGAAATCACCGATATAGCTGATCTGCTCAGTTATAGTACCGGCGAAAAATACATCCAGCTCTTCTCCAAGATCCGAGCCTCTCAATTTTCCGGAATTATTCACCTTACTGCTGGTTGCATTGAGTCTTGCCAGAAAACCTAATGACGGCATGTTGGGAATATCGGATGGCCAGATAGCGTTTGGAAACTGCTTTTTGTAGGCATCCGATCCGAGCTGGATTGGCTCCTCCTTTACCATCTCTTCATCGGCGCCGTCAGGAAAACGGTATCCGTTGTTCCTGAATGCTTCGCCAAATCCGTTTCGCGCGGGAAAAGCGATATGGCATGTCGAACACGCCGTATGATATTTTCGCGCAAATGCCGGAATCGCAGATGCATCTTTACCCACATTGACGATGGACGAACCCAGTATCAGCGAAAAACAAAGGATAAGTTGTTTCTTCATCCTTGCCCCCTTTTTTTGATGACAAAAACTCTTGAATAAAAAACGCAAAAACACATGAAACCCCTGAAAGGAGATGCTTATTCCCCCCAAGCAGACCATAGGATACAGTTATGATCCGGGCGATCTTGATATATTGTATTGGCAATCAGCGATTAAATACGCTGTTTGAGTAGAGAACAGAGGCTGGTATTCGAAAATCAATCAATAACAGCCATTGATCGCAACTGCTTCAAGTATCCCCAATGGATAGTTACTCCATAAGGGCTCTATCGAAATCAAATAATTAATATGATGCAGGAGAAGAGATTCCTTGGTATTATCAACGTAGGGCTGAGCGTTACTCAAGTATCGACTGAGGGCATATGGTCACTTCCTGTATGAAGTTACGCAATAAAATTACTTTTGCAAGCGAATTCTTAACAATTGTTTAAAATCACTACGCAAAATTAGTTAGTAATGTCCACTATTTACAAAGTAGCGGCAACACGATGGTCAATCAAGTACCCCTCAACCCCCAATAGCTCATAGCCGTAACGTGTTGATTAACTGTCAGTTCTGATTACTCCTCCCTGTCGTCGATGTCGAGCGTACCCTGGGCGGCGATGGTTCCGGCGGTGGTTGGAGGACCTTTGAGAATCCATTCGAAGAGTACGCCGATCAAAGCCCCGGCGAGCGGTCCGGCAACGTAAATCCAGAAAAGTGCAGTATCGCCGCATACGATGGCGGGCGCGAGTGAGCGCACGGGATTCATCGAGGCTCCGCTGACCGGCCCGGCCCAGAGGCCCGTCATGGCGATATAGCCGCCGACGGCAATCGCGCCGTTTGGGCCGATGTTCCGTGACCCCGAAGCGGTGCCGAGGATGATGTTGACCAGCGCCGCCGTCAGCGCGATCTCCATGACGAGCGCTTGCAGCGGTTTCATTCCGTGGCCGGGCAGGGTCATACCCGCAGCGACAGCTCCATTGCCGAACATGGAGCCGAGAAAGAGCGCGGCAAGTCCGCCTCCGGCGATCTGGGCGATAATGTAACCGGGCACGCGAATCCAGGGAAAATTACGCCGGATGGCGAAAGCAATCGTTACGGCGGGATTCAGATGCGCGCCGCTCACCGTGCCCATGAAATAGATGATGGCCATCACCATGACGCCGGGAGCTATGGGCAACAGCGCATCGACCGCATGATTGCCGGAGCTTGTCGCGACAGCCGGGCCGCCGACCGCCACGAGCACCAGCAGAAACGTGCCCCACAGCTCGGCGAAAATCCGCTGCCATTCATGCTTCGGATCGAGAAAATTGGGCGCAATCTGCGTCAGAAGCATCCGCGATCGTTCCGCCGCATGGTGGTTGTTCTCGTTTGGCGTCGTCATATCACCTTTTCAGATAAACTGTTACCGATTTTCGGACAAAGAGGGCCGCCATAGAGCGGTATGCATCTTTGCATTTGCGTCTCATAATAAAATAAAGTTAAAAAAAGACGATCGAGTTGCGAGTCGTCCGCGCGATGATCATTCCTCGGCAAACGCCATTGCGCCGGTTCGCGGATATTGACTATCTTTTGCGTCAGAGATCATACACCAATTCCCTTTCAAGGAGCCGACTCCATGACCGAACACGAAATTATCGTCAAACAACTCCAAGCCGTCCAGAACGCCAGCCGCAAGATCGTCACCTACACGGAAGAGACCATCAACGCCCTGCTCGTCGATCTGGCCGACCGCATTCCCGCCGCCGCCGAGGCGATTCTCGACGCCAATCGCAAGGACCTCGAACGCATGGAACCTGCCGATCCGCGCTACGACCGCCTGCTCCTGAACGAGTCACGCCTGAACGCTATCGCCGCCGACCTGCTCAACGTCGCCGCGCTCCCTTCGCCGCTCGACCGCGTGCTCGAAGAGCGCACCCTGCCGAACGGGCTGGAGCTGAAGAAAGTCTCGGTGCCGCTCGGCGTCGTCGGCATCATCTACGAATCGCGCCCCAACGTCACTTTTGACGTCTTTGCGCTCTGCCTGAAATCGGGCAACGCCACCGTGCTGAAAGGCGGGAGCGACGCGGCGTTCTCGAACATCGCTATCGTGGAGCTGATCCAGACGGTGATTCGCGACCGTGGACTCGATCCCGACATGATCTACCTGCTGCCCGCCGAGCGCGAGGCGGCGCATATTCTGCTCAACGCGGTGGGTTATATCGACGTGATCATTCCCCGCGGCAGCCAGCAGCTCATCGATTTCGCCCGCAAGCACTCGACCGTGCCGGTGATCGAAACCGGCGCAGGCATCGTGCACACCTACTTCGACGAGAGCGGCGATCTCTCGATGGGGCGAGACATCGTCTTCAACGCAAAGACACGCCGCCCGAGCGTCTGCAACGCGCTCGACACGCTCATCGTGCACGAGAGCCGCATCGACGATCTGCCGGTACTCGTGGAGCTGCTCGAAGAGAAGATGGTGCTGCTTTACGCCGACGAACCGGCCTATTACAAGCTGCTTGGGCGCTATCCCGACGAGCTGCTCGAAATAGCCAGCCCGGAGCACTTCGGCACGGAGTTTCTGTCGCTGAAGATGTCAATCAAGACCGTCGCCAACCTCGAAGAGGCGCTCGACCACATCGCCCGCCACAGCTCGAAGCACAGCGAGGCGATCATCGCTTCCGACCAGGCGACCATCGACGCCTTCATGAAACGGGTGGACGCGGCGGCTGTCTACGCAAATACTTCGACAGCATTCACGGATGGAGCGCAGTTCGGCCTCGGTGCGGAGATCGGCATCAGCACGCAGAAGCTCCACGCGCGCGGCCCGATGGCGCTCAAGGAGCTGTGCAGTTACAAGTGGCTCGTCACTGGCCAGGGACAGGTGAGGCCAGCCTGATGCTCGAAGCGCGCAAACTCGTCAAATCGTACGCCCTCCCGGGCCAGCCGCCGCTGAAGATCCTCGACGGCATCGACCTCACGGTCGGGCCTGGCGAGATGGTCACGATCATCGGCGCTTCCGGCAGCGGCAAGACCACGCTGCTCAACCTGCTCGGCACGCTCGACGCGCCCGACGAGGGGGAGCTGAAGTTCGACGGCGCGCCGATCTTTCAGGGAAGCCGCTGCCTCTTCTCGAAAAAGGAGCTGGCCGCCTTCCGGAACCGCAAGATCGGCTTTGTCTTCCAGTTCCACCATCTGCTTTCGGACTTCACGGCGCTCGAAAACGTCGCGATGTCGGAGTTCATCGGCACCGGCAAGCTCAAGCCCGCCAAAGAGCGGGCCGCCGTGCTGCTCGAAAAGCTCGGCCTGAAAGCGCGATTTGACCACCTCCCCTCGGAACTGTCGGGCGGCGAGCAGCAGCGCGTCGCCATCGCGCGGGCGCTCTTGAACAGCCCGAAGCTCGTGCTCGCCGACGAGCCGAGCGGCAACCTCGACAGCCGCAACAGCCGGATGCTCTACGAACTGATGGCCTCACTCAGCAAGGAGCGCCAGACCTCGTTCGTGATCGTCACCCACAACGAAGAGTTCGCCGCCACCGCCGACCGCTGCCTCCACATGCAGGACGGTCGGTTGCAGGCGTGCGGGAGGTGAACGCAACATCGCGAATATCGGTTATTCTCCGTATATTGTGTTCGAGTTTCCCGCACCCCAAACTTCAGGATCAGCAGTCATGACTCAAAACAGCAGACACGTTGCCCCGACTCTTGACAATAGATGGAGCGTAAGGAGATCGGGCGCAAGCCGCGCATCCAGAATTTTTGACAAAAAAGCTGAAGCCGTTGCCTACGCAAAAACCCAGGCACTGCGTGAGCATACCGACCTGTACATTCACGGAAAAGATGGAATGGTAATCGACAAGCCCGACCTCAAGATCAGCCCCAGGCAAATTTCATATCAAGTGCAAGAAAACCCTGACAAAGACGCCTATAGTGCCAAAGGGCGGAAAACGGTGGATTGACCGGACGTGGCTGATACTTCGTTCGACAAAAGCGTCTTCATCAATTGCCCGTTCGACGAGCAATACTACCCCCTGCTCAGGCCGATACTGTTCACCATCTATTACTCCGGCCTGCATCCCCGCATCGCGCTTGAAAGCCTCGATTCCGGCAAAACCCGCATCGAAAAAATCGTTACGCTCATTCAGGAAACGCGATTCGCCATCCATGACCTTTCACGAATCAAATCGACCGAAAGTGACGAGTATTTCAGAATGAACATGCCGTTCGAACTCGGTCTCGATACCGGATGCCGTTTGTTCAAGGGGGATCACTGGCGAGAAAAGAGATGTCTGATTCTCGAAGCCGATCACTACCGTTACCGCGCCGCGCTCTCCGACATTTCAGGCTCCGACATCGCCGCGCACAACAATAACCCGAGACAAGCAGCTTCCGCCGTCAGAAACTGGCTGACTGCAGAAGCAGGAATCACCCTGCCTGGCCCAAAAAGATTATGGGACGCATTCGAGGATTTTACGGCATTCAATTACGACGACCTGATCCGCAAAGGCTATTCACGTAATGATGTCAAGCGCCTCCCCGTTCACGAACTGATGCAGGCGATGAAACAGTGGACGGATAAGAACCGGTAGTCCCATCGGCATTTCTGGACGAGCAAAGGGCGGTTCAGAAATGTAGGGGCAATCCTGCGCGTTTGCCCTCCAATTCAACAAATCACTGCATCTTCCTAAACTGAATCGCTGTAAATTCCCTCAATCGACAACAGCTTTTTCAATCCTATCCAGATCAATCACTTTCAGATGACCGATAACGCCTCTGTCTCCAAAATCATGCACATCGAGCTGGCGGATTCAGTGCAGCCTCGCCATGCGTGGACGTTCCTCATAGCGTCGTTCTTTTCGATTGGCATGATCACCTTCGTTTCGATCGGGCAGGCCTATCTGATGAACGAGCATCTGAAAATTCCGGTGTCGGAGCAGGGCACGCTCAGCGGCGATCTGGTTTTCTGGACGGAGATCGTGACGCTCGTGCTCTTCGGCCCGACCGGGGCAATCATGGATCGTATCGGCAGAAAGCCGGTTTACGCCGTTGGCTTCGTCATCCTCGCCATCGCCTACCTCTGCTACCCGCTGGCGACGGATGCAACGCAACTGCTCGCCTGCCGTATGATCTACGCCGTCGGCGTGGTGGCCGTAACGAGCGGACTGGCGACGGTGTTGGTCGATTATCCGAGAGAGCGCTCGCGGGGCAAGCTCATCGCCATCGTGGGATTCATGAACGGACTCGGCATCGTCGTGCTGAACCAGTTTTTTGGCGGCCTGCCCAAAACGCTCGTGTCGAAAGGGTTCACCGGCACCGAGGCCGGCTTCTGGGCGCACGCGGCGGTCGCGTCCACGGCGCTTGTCACGGCGATCATCCTCGCAATTGGCCTCAAGGGCGGTACGCCGGTGCGGCACGAGGAGCGCTTGCCAGTGAAGGAGCTGCTCACCAGCGGATTCCGCCACGCCCGCAACCCGAGGATTCTTCTTTCTTACGCGGCGGCCTTCGTGGCGCGGGGTGACCAGTCGATCATCGGCACCTTCGTGCCGCTCTGGGGCATGACCACCGGCATCGCGATGGGCATGGAGCCAGCCGCTGCGGTCAAGAAGGGCACCTTCATCTTCATCATCTCGCAGGCCGCCGCGCTCTTATGGGCGCCGGTCATCGGTATCTTCATCGACCGCTGGAACCGCGTCACGGCGCTCGCCTTCTGCATGGGTCTGGCCGCCGTGGGCTACCTTTCGCTCGGCCTCATCGGCAACCCGCTCGACCCGTGGTCGCTCATCTTCTTCGTGCTGCTCGGCATCGGCCAGATCAGCGCCTTCCTCGGCTCGCAGTCGCTTATCGGCCAGGAAGCCCCGAAGGAGGCGCGCGGCTCGGTTATCGGAGCCTTCAACATCAGCGGAGCCATCGGCATCCTGTTCATCACCTCCACCGGAGGCCGCCTCTTCGACGGCATGAGCCCTAAAGCGCCGTTCCTCATCGTCGGCGCGGTGAATTTGATTGTGATGCTGGGAGGAATATTGCTGCGGGCGCGGGAGGGAAAAAAAGCTTTGTAGAAAGAAGATTATGCAAAGGATACTGATCCGGCCAATCAGCTGCTCTATGAAGCCATCAGCAACAATGGAAAAGTATGCGCACCGGGGAGTGGGCGAAGCAACATGCGACAACTATTTGTTCCGACTGGGTGGGACAGCCTGATATTCGCTTTAAGAATTTGACGCGGTCATAGCGGACTTTTCAACTGCGCGTCAGCGAATATGAACGAAAGGCTGATGGCAGACAAAAAAAGAGCATCTCTGGTTTGATTGCGGGAGACTCTTTTTGATAATTACGGCAAATAATTTCATTCAGACTTTGCGAGCAAACGCTTTTTTCCGCCTGGCATAAAAACTTGTCGCTGCAAAGCCAGTCGCCAATAACATACAGGTCGATGGTTCGGGAATGGCGGTAACCGAAAAGTTGTCAAGGCCGTTAAAAGATGGATCGTTACGGAAAGTCACCGCGAAGGTATCATTTCCGGTGGCTGTGACGGTGAATGTGTATTGCGTCCATGGTTGATTCGGTACAGGATTGATGCTTACCTGGGTTACGCCATTGAACTTGAAAAGCACTTCACTTGGTTTCGAGCCATCACCAACTACCCATCCACTTACAAGCAGTGTCTGTCCAGCAATATCGGAGAAGGTCTGGCTCAGAGTATCATAATAACCGCTTTGCGGGCCTTCGTATACGTAATAGGAGCCGTCTTGCGCTCCATAGCCAGTGCTCATCACATACGTCCAAAGAGGGTTGCCACTCTCAGTCCAGCCAATCAGGTTTCCTGTCTCGAAGCTGCCATTCGTCAATAGATTCACTGCTGCGCTGGCAGGTGAATTGCCTGCTATAGCTGAACCAATAACAAAACAACTGGTTAGCACTGCATGTTTAAACTTTTTCATCAGCGTAGTGTTAGTGTTGTTGAATTTTGTATTTCTTTCAGTAAAAAACACCGATCTTAAATGCTGCGTATTACGAACAAATACGAATTGCCATTAACCACAAATAATTCATTTATCACTATCGCAACTATCATATTTTACAAATAATCAAACTATAAAAAAAAGTTTAATCGAATTCAGTGACTGGTTGATGCGTGTTCACACTGGAATGAGAGAGTCACAATGAGCAAGCCCTCACAGATATTCATTCAAAGCTAATATTGCTATAATTCGGCGAGGTGTTATATAACTGTTTATTGGTAACGATTATGATAAATATGTGTATTTTATATTAAGTTATTTCTGGCAAAGTAATAATGAGTAATAATCGTTCTACACTGTGTGATATATACAGATTCCTGATCTGATCGATTTATCATAAAAAAATCGATCAGATCAGGTTATAGCTCATTTGCTCTGCAATCGGAATAAAAGGTTGAATGTCCAGAGGGTTGAAAGCCTCCTGAATGCGGGGAGGCAATTCCCGGGCTTTCAGGCATTCTCGATCAAACACACGGCGTGGGCGCAGGCGCCCTCCTGGCGGCCTACGTAGCCGAGCTTTTCGTTCGTGGTGGCTTTGACCGACACGGCGTTCAGCTCAAGGTCGAGGCAACGGGCGATGTTGCGGCGCATCTCCTCGATGTAAGGCGCGATTTTCGGCTTTTCAAGCAGCAGCATGGCGTCGATGTTCACCGGTTTGTACCCTTCGCGGGCGAGCAGTTTGCCGACGTGCTTCAGGAGAATCATGCTGTCGATGTCCTTAAACTCCTGGCTGGTGTCGGGGAAGTGCTTGCCGATGTCGCCGAGGGCCGCCGCGCCGAGCAAAGCGTCGCTGATGGCGTGCAAGAGCACATCGGCATCGCTGTGGCCGAGCAGGCCGACCGGGGAGGGAATATCAACCCCGCCGATAACAAGTTTTCTGCCTTCCAAGAACTGGTGAACGTCTATGCCGATTCCTATGCGCATGGTGTTTTGGTGGTGTAAATGAGTTTTGAAAAAATAGGTCGAATAAGTCTTATAGGTCGTATAGGACTTATATGACCTATAAGACCTATTCTTTTCACACGATCAAACTGCCGATATACTCGCTGAACTTCGGCGCTCCTGGCTGCGAGAAGAACTCGTCGATTGCGACGGCGATTTTTTCGCTGATGTCGGGGTAGACGAAGTTCATCGTGCCGATCTGGATGGCGCTCGCTCCGACCAGCAGGAACTCCATCGCGTCCGAGAAAGAGGCGATGCCGCCCATGCCGACCACCGGAATTTTCACGGCCCGCGATACCTCCCACACCTTGGCGAGCGCTATCGGCTTGATCGCCGGGCCGGAGAGTCCGCCCGTCACGTTTTTCAGCAGCGGCTTGCGGGTGCGGTAGTCCACTGCCATGCCGACCACGGTGTTGATGAGCGACACCGAATCCGCTCCAGCCTCTTCGGCGGCAAGCGCGATGGTGCTGATCGAGGTGACGTTCGGCGTCAGCTTGACCATCAGATGACGCCCGGTCAGCTTGCGCAGGGTCGAAACGATCTCACGGGTTGCATCCGGGCTGACCCCCATGATCATGCACTCCCCCTTGACGTTCGGGCACGAGAGGTTCAGCTCGTAGGCCGCGATTCCTTCGACGGAATCGAGCTGTTCGACCACCTGGCAGTAGTCGTCAATCGACTTGCCCGCGATGTTGACAATCACCCTCGTATCGAGCGTCTGCAAAAAGGGCACCTTGTCCGAGACGAACTTGTCGAGGCCGACGTTGGCCAGGCCGATGGCGTTGATCATGCCGCACGCGGTCTCGGCGATGCGCTGCGGCGGATTGCCCGTCCTCGGTTCGGGTGAAATGGCTTTGGTGACCAGCCCGCCGATTTTCGAAAAATCGCAAAGCTGCGACAGCTCCTCGCCGTACGAAACCGTGCCGGAGGCGAGCATGACCGGCGAGCGGAGGTCGAGTCCCCTGCCGAGGCTCACGGCGGCAGGGGCGTTGATGGTCGATGGTGAATTCATGATGCTCATCGGATTCAGGGGCGCGGCTCCTGGAGGTAGTAGCGCATGGTGTACTCCTTGACCATCCGGTCGGTGTTGTAGACCGGGGCGATGGTGGCGATGGCGTTGCGGATGTTCTTCAGCCACCTGACCGGGAGATTGTGCTCGTTGCGCTCGTAGAAGGTCGGGATGATCTGGTGTTCGAGCACTTCATAGAGCTTGTTCGCGTCGAAGCGGTACTGCTCGTCATAATTGCCGTACTCTTCGCCGTGGCCTATCGACCAGCCGTTGGTGCCGTTGTATGCCTCGCACCACCAGCCGTCGATGATGCTGAGGTTCAGGCCGCCGTGCAGCACGGTCTTCTGGCCCGAGGTGCCGCTGGCCTCCATCGGCCTGACGGGGTTGTTGAGCCACACATCGACGCCCGAGACGAGACGCTTGGCCACGCCGATGTTGTAGTTTTCGAGGAAGATCACCTTGCCGAGGAACTCCGGACGGCGCGAGTGCTCGACGATCTGGCGGATGTACTCCTTGCCGGCGTCGTCGTGCGGATGCGCCTTACCCGCGAAGATGATCTGCACAGGCATATTCGTGTTGTTGACGATGGCGTTGAGGCGATCCATATCCTGGAAGAGCAGCGGCGCGCGCTTGTAGGTGGCGAAACGGCGGGCGAAGCCGATGGTCAGGACGTCGGGCGATAGCGCACTTTTGGACGATCTCGAGGAGTCCGCCGGTTTGTACGGCGTGGTGTACTGGTGCTGGTGGTAGAGCTGGTTCGACAGGTAGCGCGAGATGTAGTCCATCAGATTGCGCTTCAAATGGTAGCGCAGGCACCACAGGTCATTGTCGGAAACCTTCGCCAGCACCGCATCGACCGACTCCCTCGACAAGAACAGCTCTCCGAGGTCTCCGGCATGTTGCTTCCAGAAGCGCTCGGTGAATCCGCTGCTCCAGCTCCTGGTATGGATACCGTTGGTCACATGGCCGATTGGCACCTCTTTCGGATCGTTCGTCGAGTAGAGATGCTTCCACATATCGCGCGAAACCTCGCCATGCAGCTTCGAGACGCCGTTGGCGCAGCGGGATAGCCTGAGGGAGAGCACGGTCATGGTGAACAGGCCCGAGGTGTCAGCCGGATTTTCGCTTCCAAGCCGCATGACCTCCTCGAACTCCATGCCGGAGAGCGTCAGGTACTTGGAGAAGGTGTAGGCCATCATGTCCCTCGAAAAACGGTCGTGGCCAGCGGGCACGGGCGTGTGGGTCGTGAAGACGCACTGCTCCTTGACCTTCGCCTTCGCCTCTTCGAAAGAACACCCTTTGGCGATCTCTTCGGAAAGAAGTTCAAGCGTGAGGAAGGCCGAGTGTCCCTCGTTCATGTGATAGACAGCGGGTTCGAGCTTCAGCGCCTTCAGGAGCTTGACGCCGCCGATGCCAAGCAGAATCTCCTGGTTGATGCGCATGTTCTGGTCGCCGCCGTAGACTCGCGAGCAGATGTCCCGGTAGTGCATCTCATTGGCCGGGATGTTCGTGTCGAGCAGGTAAAGCGTGGCGCGTCCGACCTTCAGGCTCCACGCCTGGGCGAAGACCGTGCTCTGCGCGATGGTGACTTCGATGATCAGATCCTTGCCATCCGCCGTGGTGACCTTTTCGATAGGCAGGCTCTCCGGGTATTGCAGCGGATAATCCTCGATCTGCCAGCCATCGTGATTGAGGTACTGGCGGAAGTAGCCCTCCTTGTAGAAAAGCGAGATGCCGATGAAATTGAGGCCGAGGTCGCTGGCCGACTTGATGTGGTCGCCCGAGAGGATGCCGAGGCCGCCCGAGTAGATGCGGAGGCTCTCGTGAACGCCGAACTCGGCGCTGAAGTAAGCGACAGGATTGGCAACCAGATGCGGAGCGTGCTGGTTGGCCCAGGTGTTTTTCTCGGCGATGTAGTCGTTGAAACGCTGGTTCACCTCCTCGATTTTCTTGCCCATCTCACATGAGCAGCGAGCTTCGAGTTCATCGGTGGAAATGTGGCGGAGCAGCTCGACCGGGTTGTGATTGACCCGCTCCCACAGAAGGGGAGAGAGGTTTTTGAAGAGGGATTTGGCTTCGGTGTCCCATGACCACCAGAGGTTCCGGGAGAGTTTTTTGACGGCGGAGATGTTTTTGGACATGTCGGGTGTTTGGTTTTTGCAGCTCGCCTCGGGTAGCGCAGGTTAACAAAAGAGCGTATCTTACGGCATGACTCCCAGGGGAGGATGCGGAGATGAGCCTCGGGATCGGAATATAAACAAAGTGGTTCCGATAAGACCAGGTTCATTGCTGACTGGCTAAATTTAAATCTTTCAACCCGTAAATCCACATTGCACCAGTGCCCTTTGAGAAGAAAGTAACCATCGCTCATCTTTCCGATCTGCACTTCGCGAGCAGGAACGATCGTTACCTGATGGAAAAACTTGACGTTATGCTCGGCGAGTTCGTCCGCTGCGGGTACGATCACCTCGTGATGACCGGCGACCTGATCGATACGGCTGCTCCGGCGCACTGGACGATCATCCGTGATGTTCTCGCTCGGCACGGATGGTTCGACTGGACAAAAACCACGGTGATACCGGGCAATCACGACCTGATCGATCTCGAAGAGGAGATGCGTTTCTACAACGCGCTCAATCCCGATGACCGCAGCCGCCAGCGCCGGGTTGACGAGCGTCTCCGGCAGTTCAACGCCATTTTTCGCCCGCTCATCAGCGGTGACGGCGAAGCAGGGGCGGGCGTACCATTCGTCAAGGTGATGCATTTCGGCGAGATCGCCCTCTCGTTCGTGGCGGTCAATACGGTGGAGCCGTGGTCGGGATCGGAAAATCCGGTCGGCGCTCGGGGCAGCGTCTCTCGTGAAACGCTCAGGGCGCTCATGGAACCTGGGGTGCGGCAGGCGCTCGACGACACCTTCATCATCGGCCTCTGCCACCACGCCTACAAGGTGTACGGCACCGGCGCCTTGGTCGATCAGGCGTTCGACTGGACGATGGAGTTCAAGAACCGTGACGAGTATCTGAACGTCATGAAGAATCTCAGCGTCAAACTGGTGCTGCACGGCCATTTTCACCGTTTCCAGGTCTATCAGGCTGGTGACGTGCACTTTATCAACGGCGGTAGTTTTCACTACTCTCCCGAACGGTACGGCGAACTGACCATCGGCGCGGACGGCCGGTGGTCTCACCGCTTCGTCAACCTCGCGCTCAAGAAGTAGCGAGATTGCTCGATTTTGAGTCCGGAGACAAAAGAAAGAAGAGTCTGTCTCAAAAACCGGTTATGAATTGGTTTTCAGGAATCAGTTTCTTTGTCATTCTGAACGAAGTGAAGAATCCGGTTTTCGGAGATTCCCAATAAGTGACTATTCTGTAATGTCTTATAAGATTCTTCTGGATTCTTCGCCCGACTGCGTCACTCCCACAACAAGTCGGGGCAGACAAAATCGGGGAAAAAATATTGAGCGAACACTTTTGAGACAGCCTTCACGTGTTTGTCGCGGAGAGGGGAGTGGCCGGTGCCGGATCAGTTCATGCCGCGCCGGGCGAGCTGACGATCCATCATGATCAGTGCATGACCCTTTTCTCCCGCCATCCTGATGGTTTCGAGAATCTCGCTGGCGGCAGCCTCCTCCTCGACCTGCTCTTCGATGAACCAGTGCAGGTGCACCTGAGCGGCGTAATCCTTCTCCCCGACGGCGGTTTCGTACAGGCGACCGATCAGAGCGGTGATTTTTCGCTCGTGTTTCAATACCTCCTCGAACAGGTGCGCCGGTGATTTGAAGTCCGATGCCGGCTGGGCAATGGCAAGCAGCTCCACTTTCCCGCCCCGTTCGTTGACGAATTTGTAGAGTTTCATGGCATGGCCCTGCTCCTCCCTGTACTGGAACTCGAGCCAGTGCGCGAATCCGGGCAGATTCATCGAATGGGCATAGGCGGCCATCGACAGATAGAGGTAGGCCGAAGCCAACTCGTGGTTGATCTGTTCGTTGAACGCTTGCTGAAGTTTCTGACTGAACATGGCGTTATTCCTCAGATGATGGTTGTCTGATCATTCCAGACTCGCTTGCGGTTATCTGATGAATCTCAACCATGCAGGGCGGCTGATCGTTTCAGCGCCCTGTTCTCAGGCGTTCTTGTCAACCTTGACGCCCTGCTCCGTCATGTATTCGCGGATGCGCCCCGCGTGGTTCTGGTCTTCGCTGGCGAGCTGCTTGAACAGGTCAGCGGTCAGGGAGCCGGTTTCGCTCTCCATGAACTCCTGGAAGTGCGCCTCTCCGGCGGACATCTCGATGTGCAGGGCGAGATTCAGCGCCTGTTCTCGCGAGAACGGCGAGGCTGCGAAGCGCTCGGCTTCGGCCAGAATGCGGGCATTGTTTGCCTTCAGCGCGTCGAGGTCTTTGGCGAGCAGGTTCTCCGGGAAAAACTGCAACGGCTGCGGCTGCTTCTTCTCCTGCTGGAGCAGGGCCGCGTGGCTGCGCTCCTCTATCGAGAGCTGCCACCAGAACTCCTCGTCCTCTTCGAACCGGTCGTTGAAGAGAGTGTACAGTTTGGCCAGATTGAGTTCGAGCTGTATCGATTCGTCGAGCAGAGCGGCGATGGTCGGTGAGGTGGACATGAATGTGGCGTCAATGATGAGTGAACGGATTCAACTACGGGAAAGATAATGAACGGAGGCGACATTGAAGATAATTTGCCGGAGTCAGGTATCGCGGGCGCTCAATGGCGCGAAGAAAGGGACTGCAAGGACAGCAGGGACAAATAGAATCAGAGAATCATCTTCGACCCTGCTGTCCTTGCAGTCCTTTGAGTCCCTGTTTTCACAGAAGAGCGAAGCGCCGGGCATCGGCAAAAATGCCCGGCGCTTCGTCGCGGAGATTATTGATTGCGATAGGCGGCGTACTCCTGCAAGCTCTTGACGCCGAACTGCTGGCGGCGGATGCAGTCGATTGCCTTCACCGAGGCCTCGGCGGCCTCGATGGTGGTGACGAATGGCACGCCACTTTGCACAGACGCCGAGCCGATGGCCTCCTCGTCGTGCAGCGCCCGCTCGCCTCGCGGGGTGTTGATCACAAAATCGATCTTGCCGAGCTTGATGATGTCGAAAATGTTCGGACGGCCATCCTCGCCCACTTTGAAGACCTTCTTGCAGTCGATGCCGTTTTCGGTCAGGAATGCGTGGGTGCCGGAGGTGGCCACAAGGTCGAAATCCATCCGGTAGAGCTCGCGGGCGATGTTGATGATGCGCTCGTTCTTGTCGTGCTCGTTCACGCTGATGAAGACCGTGCCGGAGAGCGGCAGGTGCATGTTGGCCGCCTGGTACGCTTTGGCGAACGCCTCGGGAAACTCGTCGGCAAGGCTCATGGCTTCGCCGGTGGAGCGCATTTCCGGGCCGAGATAGACGCCGGACTTGACAAACTTCGAGAAAGGAAAGACCGGCTCCTTGATGGCCATGTGCTTCAGGCCGAGCTCGTCGCAATCCTTCAGGTTGAACTCTTTGCGCAGGTCGCTTAGCTTCTCGCCGAGCATGACGCGCGTGGCGATCTTGACCACCGGAATCGCCGTGGCCTTGCCCACGAAGGGCACGGTGCGGCTGGCTCGCGGGTTGACCTCGATCACGTAAACCTTGCCGTTCTGCACGGCGTACTGCACGTTCATCAGGCCGACGACGCCGATGTTCTCGGCGAGCTTGCGGGTGTGCTCCTTCATCTTGGCGATGGCCTCGGGAGCGATATTGTAGTAGGGCAGAATCGAGGTGGAGTCGCCGCTGTGGATGCCGGCGGCCTCGACGTGCTGCATGATGCCGCTGATGACGCAGTCGGTACGGTCGGCCAGCGCGTCGATGTCGAACTCGACGGCGGTATCGAGAAAGCGGTCGATGAGCAGCGGATACTTCTCGCTGATGAAGAGCGCCTGATCGACGTACTCTTTCAGAGAGTCGTCGTTGTAGATGATCTTCATGGCGCGTCCGCCGAGCACGTAACTCGGGCGCACGAGCACCGGATAGCCGATGCGACGGGTGATCTCCTGCGCTTCGGCGAAGCTGGTGGCCGTGCCGTAGTCGGGATGCGGTATTTCGAGCTTTTCGAGCAAGGCGCCGAACTTCTTGCGATCCTCGGCCAGGTCGATGCCTTTGGACGAAGTGCCGAGGATGTTCACGCCATAAGCGTCGAGCTTGGTCGAAAGCTTGAGCGGAGTCTGCCCGCCGAAGCTGACGATCACGCCGAGCGGTTGTTCGTGCTCGATGATGCGGATGACGTCCTCGAAGGTGAGCGGTTCGAAGTAGAGCTTGTCGGCGATGTCGTAGTCGGTCGAGACCGTCTCGGGGTTGCAGTTGACCATGATGGTCTCGTAGCCAGCCTCGCGCAGGGCGAAGACCGCCTGCACGCAGCAGTAGTCGAACTCGATGCCCTGGCCTATGCGGTTCGGGCCGCCGCCAAGGATGATCACCTTCTGGCGATCAGAGCGGACAGATTCGTTCTCCTCGTCGTAAGTCGAGTAGTGGTACGGAGTTTTGGCGTCGAACTCGGCAGCGCAGGTATCGACCGTTTTGAAGACCGAGACCACGCCGTAGTGGCTGCGCAGCTCTCTTACCGCGGTTTCGCTGGTCTGGAATATGGTGGCAATCTGGAAATCGGAAAAGCCGTGCTCCTTGGCTTTCTTCATCTTTGGAGCGGGCAGCCTGAGAGCGAGAGCCTGAGCCTCGCCGGAGAGTTCAGGGAGTGGAGTGGTCATGCAGCGTCGTATTGGAAAATCATGATTGGAAGACCGTCACGGAAGGTAACAATTCATGGCCGTACTTGAAAATCGCCAGAGTATAATAAAAAGGCGTCCGAACTCAAAGTTTCCCGCCGGTCGTTCTGACTCCGGTTCAAAAAGTTTTTTGTACTATTCCTGTTATATTCTTCTCTTTTCGTGTAATTTCAGACCGGTAAACCAAGCATCAGTAAGCATACTTTGATGAGCGATAAAAAGTTTGACTCCATAGCATCGGCCCTCGAAGACATTCGCAATGGCAAGATGATCATCGTCGTCGATGATGAAGATCGCGAGGATGAAGGGGATCTGATTGCCGCCGCCGAACACGCCACGCCAGAGATGGTGAACTTCATCACCAAAGAGGCGCGCGGCCTGCTCTGTGTGGCCATTCCCATGCAGCGCGCCCGCGAGTTGCAGCTCGAACCGATGGTGCAGCGCAACACCTCGCAGCACGAAACCAATTTCACGGTCTCCATCGACGCCATCGCCGAGGGAGTCACCACGGGCATTTCGGCCTACGACCGCTACATGACCCTCAAGATGATCGCCGATCCGTCATGCACGGCGGACGACTTCTCGCGCCCCGGCCACATCTTCCCGCTTCGCGCGATGGATGGCGGCGTGCTGCGGAGAGTTGGCCACACCGAGGCTGCGGTCGATCTCTGCCGCCTCGCCGGATGCCAGCCCGCCGGTCTGCTCTGCGAAATCCTGCACGACGATGGCAGCATGGCCCGCCTCCCGGAGCTGCTGAAGCTCAAGGAGAAACTCGGCATGAAGCTCATCACCATCAAGGACCTCGTCGCCTACCGGATGCAGCAGAGCAAGCTCGTGCACCGCGCCGTCGAGTCGAAGCTCCCGACCGCGCATGGCGAGTTCAACCTCATCGCTTACGAAACTATCGTCGATCAGCAGAACCACATGGCGTTCGTCAAGGGCGACGTCGGTAACGGCGAGCCGGTGCTGGTTCGTGTGCACTCGCAGTGCGCCACGGGTGACACCTTTGGCTCGCTGCGTTGCGACTGCGGCCACCAGCTCGAAACCGCCATGCGCATGATCCAGAAGGAGGGGCGCGGCGTGCTGGTCTACCTCATGCAGGAGGGACGCGGCATCGGCCTTATCAACAAGCTCAAGGCGTACAATCTTCAGGACGAAGGTTTCGACACGGTCGAGGCCAACGAGAAGCTCGGCTTCAAGGCCGACCTCCGCGACTACGGCATCGGCGCGCAGATTCTCCAGGACCTCGGTGTCAGGAAGATGAAGCTGATGACCAACAATCCGAAAAAGATCGTTGGCCTCGAAGGGTACGGCCTCGAAATCGTCGAGCGCGTACCTCTTGAAATAGAACCGAACGAAGTGAATCTCCAGTATCTTCAGACCAAGCGTGACAAGCTCGGTCACATGATCGAATCGGTTTCCGGCAACGATCGGATCATTTTCGAGCGCCTCGCTGACGACCAGTTGAAACAGCATAACAAACAGTAAACTCCACCGGGAGAAGGATAGACGATGGACAACGATATTCTGAAACGGCTCGACCCCGAGGTTTTCGAGGCGATTGCCAATGAAACGAAGCGCCAGACCGAGACGCTCGAACTGATCGCTTCGGAGAACTTCACCAGCAAGGCGGTCATGGAGGCGTGCGGATCGGTGATGACCAACAAGTACGCCGAGGGGTACCCCGGCAAGCGCTACTACGGCGGCTGCGAGTTTGTCGATGTGGCGGAGAACCTCGCCCGCGACCGCGCCAAAAAGCTGTTCGGCTGCGAATACGTCAACGTGCAGCCGCACTCCGGCTCCAGCGCCAACATGGCGGTGCTTTTTTCGGTGCTGAAACCGGGCGATCCGATCCTTGGCCTCGACCTCTCGCACGGTGGCCACCTCACTCACGGCAGCCCGGTCAACTTCTCCGGCCAGCTGTTTGACGCGCATTCCTACGGCGTTGAGCGTGAAACCGGTATCATCGACATGAACAAGGTCGAAGAGAAAGCCATGGAGGTGCGTCCGAAACTCATCATCGCAGGCGCCAGCGCATACTCACAGGGCTTCGACCTCAAGGCATTCAGGCAGATCGCCGACAAGGTCGGTGCGCTGCTCATGGCTGACGTCGCCCATCCCGCCGGCCTGATGGCCGCAGGCGTACTGCCGAACCCGATGGAGCACTGCCACTTCGTCACCACCACCACGCACAAAACCCTGCGCGGCCCGCGTGGCGGCATGATCATGATGGGCAAGGATTTCGAGAACCCGCTCGGTATTACGATCAAGACCAAAACCGGCTCCCGCGTCAAAATGATGTCCGAGGTGATGGACGCCGAGGTGATGCCCGGCATCCAGGGCGGCCCGCTCATGCACATCATCGCCGGAAAGGCGGTGGCCTTCGGCGAAGCGCTCCTGCCCGAGTTCAAAGTATACGCGCAGCAGGTCAAGGACAATGCCGCCGCAATGGCCTCCAGGTTCATTGCGATGGACTACCACATTGTCAGCGGCGGCACCAGGAACCACCTCATGCTGCTCGACCTGCGCAACAAGAACGTCACCGGCAAGGTCGCCGAGAACCTCCTGCACGAAGCGGGAATCACGGTCAACAAGAACATGGTGCCCTTCGACGACAAATCGCCGTTCGTCACCAGCGGCATCCGCGTCGGCACCCCGGCCATGACCACCCGCGGCATGAAGGTTGCCGAAAGCGAAAAGATCGCCGAACTGATCGACCGCGTTATCAGCGCCGCCAACGACGCCAATGTTTCGGATGTCTGCAAAGCCGTCCGCTCGGAAGTTCGCGAGCTGTGCCTCGGCTTCCCGCTCAACGACTACGGCTCGCTCGTGTAACGCAAGCTCCTGCATGGAATTGCAAAAGGCCGGTACCCGCAAAAGGTGACCGGCCTTTTTTTGTGGACGATGTGGACGCGGTGGACGAAGAGTGGGCGTGCGTTTTTTCTGTTCACTCTGTCCATCAAATCCATTTCGTTCCTGCACATTTTGCGAGAGTGCCGATTTGCCGGTCGAGAAACCTGCACGCAACTCTGTTCAGCGAGAAAGCGGTATTGGCGGTGATACCGCAGCCGAAACGAGATCCGAATAAAAAGTACAAGAGAAAACCGGGAGAGGGCAGAAAACCGATACCCGACAGGACGATTTTCGAGGCCATCACGTATGTGTTGAGAACCGGCTGCCAATGGCAGGCATTGCCAGGGAGTGGCAAAGTATTGATGGGGTCATGACCAAAGCGCCGCTTGCCAAAGAAACGGTTGGAAATAACCCAACCGACAGGCAAAAAAGGGACGAAAAGAAATCTGTGGGTCGACAGTCGTGGTATCCCGCTCTCGATAGTCGTGACCGGAGCTAACCGTCACGATGTGAAGCAACTGGAAGCGGTGCTTGATGGCGTTGTGGGGAAGCGTCCAAAGGCAACGGCGGTAGAACAGCGCCTCTGCGGGGACAAGACATATCGGAGAGAACCTGCATTAAAAATCATGATCGAAAGAGCATACATCCCGCACATCAAGCAGCGAAAGGAAGAGATTCAGGAGAAAAAAGTAACCCGGGCCGGTTCAACAAAGTGTGTAAACGGCCATTTTCAAACGGGTACCCGTCCTTTGAATTTAATAGAACACTGATTGGTCACGGCACCCCAGTTCTGGATCGGCATCGTCCACTTTTTGGTGATGTTTTGCATGACCAGGTAGACCAGCTTCATGATCAACTCATCGTTCGGAAATGAACCTTTGGTTTTCAGGAAATCACAACGATTTTTCTGTTATTTCAATTCTTTTTATCGTTTGCTTCAAGGTGTGCTCATCCGCAAGCGACTGTTTGCAGCGGTAACTCTCTGTAGGTAGATTTTTTTCGGTTTCTCGGGGAAAGGGTTATCTTCATTAGCGTCTGAAGTGCGCCGCCTGGAAAATTCACCTTCACTCTTTCTGGTTCTCAATGCAGTTCGATACACGCCGGTTTGCCTCTCTGGTATCGTGGATCATCAGTCCTGTCGTCGTGGCGCCGGCAGTTTATCTCTGTATAGTGCAATATGGCTATTCAGCGAAACCCCATCATCTCGACTGGTTTTTCCTGCTGTTGCTGTCGGCTACGGTCGCTCCAATGTTTCTGATCCTCGGGCTCAAAAAGATCGGCAAGGTCTCCGATTACAATATTACCTTCCGCGAGCAGCGATTCCTGCCTCTGCTGGTACTGGTCGGCGTCAATCTGGTTGGCTACGAGCTGATGAAGCAGGTTGGCGCACCCCGCTTTCTCTCTGGCATCCTGCTTTTCAACGCGGTCAACACGGTTTTCATTCTGCTGGTCACGCTTCAGTGGAAAATCAGTATCCACCTTTTTTCTCTGACCTCGTCGATTGCGCTTCTGGTTCTCTCCATAGGTGCGCCCGCGTTCGCGCTGCTCTGTTTCGTGCCGCTTCTGATGTGGTCGCGCGTCTACCTTAAGGCGCATAATTTCATGCAGACGCTGGTTGGCAGCCTCATCGGCTTTCTCTTGATGTACGGTGAATTCAAATGGTGGCTGTCACTGTGAGCAAAAGGCGTTACAGCGTGGTGCTGGTGACATACGGGGAGGTCGAGAAGCTGACCGTTCGCGCGCTTTGGCCGAGTTCCCGGAAGATCATCGAGGTGATCACCCGCAAGATCGTCAAGCTTCCGAAGCTGCTCATCTACATGATTGCCGATTACCGCTCGGCCAAACATTACCTCGACTGGAAGCTGCATCGCTACCGTTCGCGTCTCGTGGAGATTAACCGCAAGCAGGTTGCTGGCGTCAAAGAGGCGCTCCGGCGCGATCCGCGACTTGCCGGGAAGGGAAGCGAAATCGAGGTTGCCGATGCTTACTATTTCGTGCATCCAAGTCTCGAAGAGGTGCTCGAACGGTTCAGCAATCGCTCGGACGGCATTCTCGTCGTGCCGATGATTCCGGTCGAATCGGCTTTTTCCTGCGGCCCGGCGTGCCAGATGGCGATCGACCGCTTCGGCGAGGATCATCTCGGGAACCTGCGCGTGGCGCGTGGTTTCTGGAAGGACGAAGCGCTGCACCGCATCTATCTCGATCATCTCTTCGCCTCGCTGTCATCTGACTGGAAAGGGTCGGGAAACAGGGAAAAACAGGGGCTTGTGCTGGTCATTCATGGCACCATCGTCAAGAACCGCCGAGGCGAAAAGCCTTCCGTCTTTACCGGTCTCGACGAGACGATGGCGTTTTTCGCTCTGATGCGAGATAAAATCATGGCCGATCCGCGCAATGTGTTCGGCGAGGTCAAGCTTGGTTGCCTGAATCACAACAGGGGAGGGGAGTGGACCTCCGAGACGGTCGAACGGGCGCTCGAAGAGTTTGCGGCTGAAGGGTTCGGCGCGGTGGCGATGTTTCCGTTCGGCTATTTCGCCGACAACAGCGAGACCGATTACGAGGCCAAAAAGCAGCTCGACAGCTCATCCTTCGCGCTGAAGCACTATATTCCCTGCATCAACGATTCACCGGTGTTTGCCGAATGGCTCGCGTCGCGGATCGCCGCCGAAATCGAGCTGCTCGACGTGCAGAGGAAGGTTTTTGGAGGCGCGGAGTCCGAGAAATGAGTTATTACTCCGGCAACAATAAATTGCAATCGCCGTTATTGAAAGAGATTGGGCTAAAGCCCTTATTTATATTGCGTTATTCGCATACCCCGGACTGAAGTCCGGGGCAATTGTTAAGAGTTTTAATCGCCGTATCAATAATCAGAGCAGATCATGAACGATAAAGGTATATGCGCTCAACCCGCGACGGAGACGCTATCAGATCGAGAGTCGAGTTACCGGAAGGCGCTCGATTGCATCGAGAATCGGGAGTATAGCAGTGCAGTTTCCCTTCTCGACGAGCTTGCCGGTGCAGCCTGCCGGGAGCCGAAGGTGCGCTACGCACGTGCCGTGGCGCTGCTCTCCAACGGCGAGTACCGCCGCGCGGGTACTGATCTCGTGTTCACCGTCGCGCTCGACTCGTCGCAACTGCACGCATACCGCCATCTCGGATTTGTCCTGCTGACGATGGGCAAGGAGAAGGCGGCCATCAAGGTGCTCAAAGAGGTTTTGCGTCGTGATCCTGCGTTCGTTGAGGCGTGGTGCGTGCTCGGCGATGTCTACATGGATCTCGGCGAGCACGACAATGCGCTCGAAGCGCTCGACAAAGCTTACGCGCTTCAGCCAGATAATGTCGAGGTGCATTGCAAGCTTGCCATGTATTATATGTCGCGGGGCAACATGCGGGGACTGAGAGCCGAGTATGAGGTGCTCAGGGAGCTGGAACCGGATGTGGCCGCCCAGATCGCCGAACTGCTTCCCTGATCTATAATAATATAGCCGCAGTGTGAAGCCACTCTAAAACAATCAGATAACGATGAAACTCTTTCCTGACGAGCAGACAAAAAAACGGTTCATGAAAAACGGGCTGCCGGTCATTTTCGGCGTCGCCTGGACGCCTATCATATGGATGCTTCTGGTCTCGATTGCCGGGCCGCTGATGCAGCGGATGTTCCACGCATGGCAGCCGGTCGTCATCTCCCTCGCGCTGGTGACCATGCTGGCCATGGTTGCATTGATTCGCCTCTTTAAAATGGCCGGTTCAAGATTTTTTGAAAAAAGCGAGTGAATGGTAAAAAATTCACGATTGTTACTGTTCTGGCATTAAAAAATTTGATCCACCTATTTTCGATCCCTCCTTCGACGCTGACAAAATCCGCTTTTTATCTGTAGATTGAGAAGATTTTTTTTATATTGGCGGCACTTGATTCAGAGGCTCTCTGAGCCCGTCAGAAAAGGGGGCCAGTCACTCCCTTAACCATTAAAGTCAAACAACAGAAGATGGATCAGACGTTAAGTGGTTTTGGTACCGTATTCGTGTTTCTCGTGCTCGGTATCGTCTTCGTCGCGGGTGGCTACCTGACGGCGAGAATGCTTCGCCCGAGCAGGCCCAACCCCGAAAAGAACTCCACCTATGAGTGCGGCGAGCCGGCGGTAGGAAGCGCCTGGGTCAAGTTCAACATCCGCTTTTATGTCGTCGCCCTTATCTTTATCATCTTCGACGTCGAAGTCGTCTTCCTCTATCCCTGGGCAACCGTTTTCAAGCAGCTTGGCTCCTTCGCGCTTGTCGAAGTGCTGATCTTTGCCGGTATCCTTGTGCTGGGGCTGGTCTACGCCTGGGTCAAGGGAGATCTCGACTGGGTTCGTCCGACTCCGAATATTCCGAAAATGCCGGAAATGCCGAATCGTCGCACCGGAAAGGCGAACGGATAATCTTTCAATCATCATCGATTTTACGCTATGGGTTTGCTTGACGCCAGGGTATCGAACCGCAATGTGCTGGTGACTTCGGTTGACAATGTGATGAACTGGGCTCGCCTCTCATCGCTTTGGCCGATGGGTTTCGGTCTGGCTTGCTGCGCTATCGAGATGATGGCCACCAACGCCTCGAACTACGATCTCGAACGCTTCGGTATCTTCCCTCGCTCGTCGCCCCGCCAGTCTGACCTCATGATCGTGGCCGGAACGGTGACCATGAAGATGGCTGAGAGGGTGATCACGCTCTACGAACAGATGCCCGAGCCGCGCTACGTGCTTTCGATGGGAAGCTGCTCGAACTGCGGCGGCCCCTACTGGCAGCACGGCTATCATGTGCTCAAGGGCGTTGATCGCGTTATTCCGGTCGATGTCTATGTGCCCGGATGCCCTCCGCGTCCCGAGGCGCTGATCGGTGGCCTGATGAAAGTCCAAGAGCTGATCCGCATGGAAGGTCTCGGCATTTCACGCCAGGAGGCGCTGAAGAAGCTTGCCGAGAAGAGCGTCGATCCGCAGCAGGTGATCGACCAGACCCGCAAGGCGGCAACGGCATAACCACTATTATCTATTTATAGTCAAGGGAATGGAAGAAGCAGCAAACCAGATGTCACCGGCGGTGCAAGAGAGCAAGGCCGCTTACGATAATATCAAGGAGCGGTTCGGCGACGCGATATCGGAGTTCGACGCCAATCCGACCATGCCTTTCTTTGAGGTGCTCGATGCATCCCGTTGGGTGGACATCGCGCTCTACATGCGCGACAACTCCCTTCTGCGGTTCAATTACATGGCCTGTCTTTCGGGCGTCGATTATGCCGATGAGGGCAAAGTTGGCATCGTCTGCAATTTTGAATCGATCGGCAAGTACACGCACAAGATCGCCGTGAAGGTCAAGTGCCAGCGTGATGGCGGGTCGATTCCCTCCGTCTCCTGCGTGTGGCACACGGCCAACTGGCACGAGCGCGAGGCCTACGATATGTATGGCATGGTCTTCGAAGGGCATCCGGATTTGAGGAGAATTCTCTGTCCGGAAGACTGGACCGGTTTTCCGCTTCGCAAGGATTACCAGGTTCAGGAGACCTATCACGGCATCAAGGTTCCTTACTGACGCCATAACCCGTAAACAAGCATTCCGAAGTCATGCAGGAATTAGGTAAAGCTGAATCGAACTCCACAAGGATCATCCGTCAGGACGACAAGCGCGTCATCATTGAAAAGGATCTCGATACCGAGTACATGGTGCTCAGCATGGGCCCGCAGCACCCGTCTACGCACGGCGTGCTTCGTCTCGAATGCGTCACCGACGGCGAAGTGGTCGTCGAGGCCGAGCCCTATCTCGGCTATCTCCACCGCTGCTTCGAGAAATATTGCGAGAATGTGGACTATCCCGCCATCGTGCCCTACACCGACAGGATGGACTACCTCGCCGGCATGAACAGTGAGCTGGCTTACTGTATCACCGTCGAGAAGCTGCTCGATATTGAAATTCCCCGCCGCGTCGAATTTATCCGCGTTATCGTCTCCGAGCTGAACAGGATCGCTTCGCACCTGGTCGCTATCGGCACTTACGGCATCGATCTCGGCGCTTTTACTCCCTTCCTTTTCTGCTTCCGCGACCGCGAGCACATTCTGAACCTGCTCGAATGGATATCCGGCGCTCGTATGCTCTATAACTATATATGGATCGGCGGTCTGGCCTACGATGTGCCTGCCGATTTCAAGAAGCGCGTCGCCGAGTTCGTCGCCTACTTCAAGCCGAAGGTCGTCGAGCTGTACAAGCTTCTGACCGAGAACGAGATTTTCGTCAAGCGTACTTATGACATCGGTATCATGCCTGCCGACGTGGCGATCAACTACGGATGGAGCGGCCCGATGCTTCGCGGCTCCGGCGTCAAATGGGATTTGCGCCGCAACGATCCCTACTCGATCTATCCCGAACTCGATTTCGACGTGCCGGTGCCAGACGGAAAGTTCTCTGTCGTCGGCGACTGCCTGTCACGTCACCTGGTTCGCGCCCTCGAAATGGACGAGAGCCTCAAGATCATCGAGCAGTGCCTCGACAAAATGCCCGAAGAGCCGAACTTCAACTCACGCGCGCTGATTCCCAAGAAGATCAGGCCGAAAGCTGGCGAGGTGTACGGCCGCGCCGAGAACCCGAGAGGCGAGCTTGGCTACTACATCGTCAGCGATGGAAAGTCAACCAAGCCGCTGCGCTGCAAGGCCCGTTCGTCGTGCTTCGTCAACCTGTCGGCGATGAAGGATCTTTCGAAAGGGCAGCTGATTCCTGACCTTGTGGCCATCATCGGCAGTATCGATATTGTGCTGGGAGAAGTTGACCGCTGACCGTTTTATCAAGACAACACTTTTATTTCAAGCAGGTTCGCCTATTGATATGAGTTCATCACCATCTCTCAATACCTGGTCCGACGCCTTGTCA
>Ga0326726_10000091_pt1 | contig 86769 bp, 84 predicted proteins | sample MHFenrmetagenome_2_FD_207603 | JGI IMG/M metagenome (GOLD analysis project Ga0326726, IMG submission 207603) | Lab enriched peat soil microbial communities from Michigan Hollow, Ithaca, NY, United States - MHF15MN | ecosystem: Environmental > Terrestrial > Soil > Wetlands > Peat | place: USA... | reverse complement strand
TTGAGAGGGGATCCAGAAGCAGCCATGCCGGCAAGCCATCATTTATGCGTAACGATGAGATTCCGCGATCGTTTGCGCGCCGAGGACGGTCCGGGTAGGGTTTGGAAAAGGGTTTTTCTACAGGCTCATTAGGCTTTTGGAGAGGGAAAGTGTATTTCTACGTCGATGAGAGCGGTCACACTGGTCTAAATCTCTTTGACGATACACAGCCTTATCTCTTTTATGGCGTTCTGTCCTCTCGTACGAATTTGGATGTACTTGCAGGCACACATCTACATAAGTTGCGGAGCAGGTTTGGCGTCGAACGGTTACATGCAGCCGAATTAGGCAACAATCGATTAGCCGAAATTCACAAGGACCTGACTTTCTTAAAAAAGAAGTTCGATTTAAGGTTTGATTTTTACTGTATTTCAAAAGCAGATCACGCCCTAATCAGTTTCTTTGACCAAACCTTTGATCAAGGCCTGAATCCTGCTTTGCCATGGACAGCATATTGGACGCCATTGAGGTACGTGCTGCTGATAAAGCTGGCGTACTTATTCGATGAAGAATTGCTAAAAAAGGCATGGGAAGCCAGGATTACTACAAACAGCTCACGAGCGGAGAAGCTCCTGATAGAGGTTTGTGGGACAATTGTCGACCGGGTCGGGGTGTTACCTGATGCGCGATCACGAGAACTAATAACGGATGGATTGAAGTGGGTTATCAATAACCCATCACAAATTGGTTACAATGTAGACACGAAAAAAGACTCTTTGCAAATATCTCCTAACCTAATCGGATTTCAGTCAGTAATGCATGGAATAGCCTCTCGGCTAAAGAAAACAAAAGCTAAGGCTGCCGCAGTAATCGTTGACCGGCAATCACAATTTAATGCTGCACAAGAATTCATCGCGGATTTCTACCAGAAAGCTCGGCATGTACCTTGGGTCAATGGTCCCGGATTGCCAGTTATGGATCTAAAACACATGCCTACTGTGCCCATTACTTGTACACCTGGAACGGATAGCGCTGGGCTAGAGCTGGTCGACATCTACATATGGGTATTTAAACGGCATTTTGAAGATAAGGAGTTGGCGCCAGAACTATATGAGCTAATCCGAGGACAGTTACACCGAGGTATGTATGATGAAGTTTCAATCAATGCCCTAATGAAGCGTTGGGGTAAGTGGTTCGAAGAACTACCTGAGCCTACAGAAGAGCACGTGGAAAAAGCCAAAGAGCTTCTTGAGTTGCAGGAATCAAGGAGAAACCCGCATGTTATCAAATAGCCTAACAAGGAAAATTCACTCGGACGCCAAAAAACGGTGCTCCTTCGTCGCTCTGCTTTTTGTCGCCGGTGATTTAGAGCGTTGAAAGTCCATTTACGGATAGTTCGAACGTCCGCTCCTGAGAAAAGTGAGTGACCGGTTGTGGCCGTGACCTGCCGATCGTTCTGCCGAAAAGCGGACGTTGGCGCCAGCATCGGACGTTTTCAATGGACTTGTACCTTGAATTCAAAGCACATGGGATGTTGGCGCGCGGCTAAGTTTGACAACCCGTGTGCACTGAATTCTGACCGGGCGTTTCAGCAGCGTAGCGGTGCTACGCTGTTATGGATAGGCCTCTCAGACGGGGATTACCTGGTCAATTATCAATGCGCACAATCCTCGGTTTCTGGTCAGTTTTGGACGCGCGCCAACATACGAATATATCTGAATCAGTCTTTGTGTTTCCCGTACTGGTCGTTCGACCTATTGTTTTTGTATTGCCCACCTTTATGCGAAGACCCTTTGCCGCCATTGTAGTGTCCACTAGGGGTGCACGCAGAATTCGGAAAAAATCGCACGGTAAGCTTAAAAATATCCATCAATACAGTGACCTGATGACCGTTCTGCACTACAGACCGTGTGTAGTGAGAACCTCACATAAGTCTATGATCATTATGGCTTCGACACGTCATAGCGTACTTTAATAGTCCGAATTCTGCGGGGACCCCAACGACGCCTTTACGGCTAGACTTACCTTGAAGAGCGTCATTCATAGGCAGGCACAATGGAATCGAGGGGCGTTAAGGATATCCAACAGGCCCGACAGATAGTCGAGGAGCGGGGGCTCAGCCACGTCAAAGTCGGCGTGTTTGACATGGATGGGGTCATGCGCGGCAAATATATGGCCAAGGAGAAATTCTTTTCCGCCCTGGAGACGGGGTTTGGTTTTTGCGATGTGGTGTTGGGGTGGGACGTCAAAGACCGGCTCTACGACAATGTCGCTTATACCGGGTGGCACACCGGTTATCCCGATGTATCGGTGCGCATACTCCCCGCGAGTTGCCGGGAGCTTCCGCTAGAGGGCGACATGCTGTTTTTTCTCGGCGAGTTTTCCGGTGCCGCCGAGGCCATCTGTCCGCGGGCGATGTTGCAGCGCGTGGTGCGCAAGGCCGAGGACATGGGTATCCGGTTATTTGCCGGCTTTGAGTATGAATTTTTTGTTTTCAATGAAACCCCGCACAGTGTGCGCGCCAAGCAGTATCGGAATATGGTGCCCATGGCGCCGGCGGAGTTCGGGTATTCCGTGATTCGCAACAGCGTCGAGTCGGAGACCTATCTGGGCCTATTGAAGCTGGCCGAGACCATGGATTTCCCCATAGAGGGTCTGCACGAGGAAACCGGGCCGGGGGTGATGGAAGCGGCCATCGCCTACGACAGTGCCCTGAACGCCGCCGACAAGGCCGCGCTGTTCAAGACCTTCTGCAAAATCGCGTTGCAGAAACAAAACAAGATGGCGACCTTCATGGCCAAGTGGTCGCCGGACTATCCGGGGCAAAGCGGGCATATTCATGTCTCCGCGCAAGACCTCCAGGGCAAGGCCTTGTTCCATGACGCCAAGCAACCGCATAACATGAGCAAGCTGATGCAACAGTTTGTCGCCGGGCAGCAAAGGTTGATGCCGGAGTGGCTGGCCATGATCGCCCCGACCATTAATTCCTACCGCCGCTTGATTCCCGGTTTTTGGGCGCCGACCCAGGCCAGTGTCGGCATCGATAACCGCACCTGCGCGATTCGCATTATCTCCGGCACGCAGAAGTCGCAACGCCTGGAATATCGCATCGCCGCGGCCGACGCCAACCCGTATGTGATCTTGGCGGCGGTGATCGCCTCCGGACTATGGGGCATCGAGCATCAGGCCGAGATCGAATCCATGGTGACAGGCAGTGCCTATGAACAGACCTTCCCCGCGTCGTTGCAATTGCCCGCGACCCTGTGGGATGCCGCGCAACGGCTCAAGGCCTCGACGGCGGCCATTGACTATTTCGGCGCTGCCTTTGTCGAGCATTTCGCCGCCAGCCGCGAATGGGAGGAGCGCGAGTTCCGCAAGCACATATCGCAATGGGAGCTGGAGCGCTACTTCGAGATCATCTGACCATGGCTAAAAAATCCGCCATCATTTCCCCCATCGACGACAGTATCGTGGCCGAACGGACCCTGGCCAGCGACAGGGAAATCCATGCGGGGGTGCAAGCCGCGGTGGCGGCGCAGGAAGCGTGGCGCCATGTTTCCATGGCCGACCGAGCGGCGTTATGTCATCGCGCCATCGACGCGCTGGTCGCCAACACCGATGTGATCAGTGAAGAGATCACCCGCCAGATGGGACGCCCGATCCGCTCCGCACCCGGCGAGCTGCGCGGCCTGGAAGAGCGCGCGCGGTATATGATCGATATCGCCGATAAAGAAACGGCCGATATCGCCATCGCCGACAAGCCCGGCTTTACCCGCTTTATCCGGCGCGAACCCTTGGGCGTGGCGCTCACCATCGCGCCCTGGAACTATCCCTACCTCACGGCGGTGAATTCCATTATACCGGCGATCATGGCGGGCAATACGGTCATCTTGAAGCACTCCGCCCAGACATTATTATGTGCCGAGCGGTTTGCGCAGGCGTTCACCCAGGCCGGGCTGCCCACGGGCGTGTTTCAGTATTTGCACCTGAGCCATGCCGCGACCATTAAGTTGGTAAAAAGTGATGCGATCGATTTTATTTCGTTTACCGGTTCGGTCGCCGGCGGCGATGTGATGGAGCATGCCACCGCCGGTTTGTTCAAAGGACTGGCGCTGGAGTTGGGCGGGAAAGACCCGGCCTATGTTCGGGACGATGCCGATTTGGAAAATATCATGGCGGATCTGGTTGATGGTGCGTTTTTTAATTCCGGGCAATCCTGTTGCGCGGTTGAACGGATCTATGTGGATAAAAAAATCTATGCATCCTTCGTCGAACAATTTCTGCATAGCGTGAATCAATACCGTTTGGGCGATCCCCTGGACCCGCACACCACGCTAGGCCCGATGGTCCATCGCGCGGCCGCCGCCAAAGTGCGCGCCCAAATCAAGCAGGCCCTGTCCCAGGGCGCCAAGGCCGGCATCGACAGCAAACGCTTTGCCGCTGATCAGCGAGGCACGCCCTATCTGGCGCCGCAGGTGCTGCTCAATGTGGATCACTCCATGGCCGTGATGCAGGAGGAAAGCTTCGGCCCTGTGGTGGGCATTATGAAGGTCGACGGCGACCGCGAGGCCGTCGAGTTAATGAACGACAGCCCCTATGGCCTGACGGCATCCATCTGGACCCGCGATGAAACCAGGGCCAGGGAACTCGGCGATCAATTGCGCACCGGTACGGTGTATATGAACCGCTGTGATTATCTCGATCCGGCGCTGGCCTGGGTCGGTGTCAAACAGTCCGGCCGCGGCTGCGCGCTCTCGACTCTGGGCTATCAGCAACTAACGCGCCCGAAATCATTTCATCTCAAGCGGTCTTCACCGTGACTGGTCGCTAACCCATGACGAATAGCATCGATCCAAAAGAGTTGGACAAGCTGCGGGGAAACTGGAACTACCCCACCTCCGTGCGTTTCGGTGTCGGGCGCAGCAAGGAACTGCCGGAGATTTGTCGACACTTAAAAATGCACAAGCCGCTGTTGGTGACGGACGCCGGCCTGGTGAAACAACCCTTCCTGGCGGATATTATCAAGCTCAACCAGGCGGCGGGTGTACCGACGGCGGTCTTCAGCGACGTGAAGTCCAACCCTACCGGCGCCAACGTCGAGGCCGGCGTTAAGGTTTATCACCAGGGCAAGCATGACGGCGTCATCGCCCTCGGCGGCGGCAGCGCCTTGGATGCCGGCAAGGCGATAGCATTAATGGTCGGGCAGAAACAGCCGCTGTGGGATTTCGAGGATGTGGGCGACAACTGGCGGCGCGTGGAGACGGCCGGTATGGCCACGACCATCGCGATCCCCACCACCGCCGGCACCGGCTCGGAGGTCGGCCGCGCCTCCGTCATCGTCGATGAATCCTGCCACCAGAAAAAGATTATTTTTCATCCCAACATGCTGCCCTCGGTGGTGATCGCAGATCCAGCGCTCACACAAGGACTACCGGCCGCGATTACCGCGGCCACGGGCATGGACGCGTTTGTCCACAACCTCGAGGCCTATTGCGCCCTGGGCTATCACCCGATGGCCGATGGCATTGCCTTGGAAGGCATGCGCTTGATTAAGGGATGGCTACCCACCGCGTTTACCCGCGGCGATGACCTGGTCGCCCGCAGCCATATGTTGGTGGCCTCCTCCATGGGCGCGGCCGCGTTTCAAAAAGGACTCGGCGCCGTGCATGCCCTGGCCCATCCCTTGGGTGCGTTATTCGACAAACACCATGGATTGCTGAACGCCATCCTCCTGCCCTATGTGCTCGTCCAGAATAAACCGGCGATCGAAGCCAAGCTGACGCATGTCGCCCGCTGCCTGGAATTATCCGACCATTCCTTTTCCGGATTCATGAGCTGGATGCTGGGATTCCGGGCATCGTTAAACATCCCGGCGGATCTCAGGGCCATCGGTATCGGCGTGGAAAAAAGTGCATTGATCGGTCAAATGGCGGCGCAGGACCCCTCGGCCTCCGGTAATCCTATTTCCTTCACCCCTGAGCGCTATGTCGAAATGTTTGTTAATGCCGTCAACGGAGACCTGCATTGAAGATTGGTATTTTGGAGGCGGATCAACTCATCGAAGAGTTGCGACAGCAATATGGCAGCTATGGTGACATGTTCCAGACACTGCTGCATTCGATCGATAAAAGATTATTGTTTCAACGATATCAGGTTACCGCGTCAAGTTATCCAGAACATATCGATGACTGCGATGCCTATTTAATTACCGGCAGCAAATCCGGCATCTATGACAACAAACCCTGGATCAAACAGCTTCAGGACTATGTCGTCACCCTGGCCGGGCGCCAAAAGAAATTGATCGGTATTTGCTTCGGCCATCAAATTATCGCCCAGGCCTTGGGCGGCCAGACGCAAAAAAGCGACAAGGGCTGGGGTGTGGGCATGGCAACGAGCACGGTATATGTCGCCAAACCGTGGATGCAGCCGGCGAATGAAAGTTTCGCATTAATCACCAGTCATCAAGATCAGGTGACCGTATTGCCACCCTATGCGGAACTCATCGCAGGGAATGATTTTTGTGCCTATGCGAGTTATCAAATCGGCAAACATATTCTGACGTTTCAAGGCCACCCGGAATTTACCCAAGCCTACGCCCGCCAACGCCTGCACGACCGTCGCGAGATCATCGGCGAACAGCGCTATCAGCAGGGCATGGCGTCGTTAAGCCGAAACGCCGACCACCCACTGATCGCGAAATGGATAATTAATTTTGTGCAAGGTTGATGGACACGGACATAGCACGGACATAGGACACCCTGTTGGCGCGTGGATAAATTAGATCACCCGTGCGCGTTGTTTTTTTACCAGGCATTTCTGTAACGTAGCGGTGCTACGCTGCTGTGGATAGGCCTATCAGGTTGAGACAGTATGGTCAACTACCAATGCGCACAATCCCGGTTTTCTGGTCAATTCTCGGCGCGCACCAACAGTGTGTGACCGGAAGTTGCCGTTATCGGACGGTCCGGAAATGACCCTGAACGGACCTGCCCTTATCCCAAGAGCGGAATTTCCACGCCAAAAATGAACCCGCTTGCGCGGAATTTCGCGCAGGCCCAACGAAATGCTGGACCTTGTGGAAGCCACAATGCCTCTGAAGAATATTCTAGTTATTCTATCCAGCGTAGCTGCTGCCATAGCCCTGCTGAGCTGCACCGCGATGCCGCCCGCTTCGCCAACAGGCGGAGCGTCGCTCGCTCAGCGCGACCCCCAGACGGAATTGAAGGCCGCGTACTCCGCGCTGGGCGAAGCGGGTGGCAGAGTCTTCACCCTCGATCCGAGTAAATCGACGGTTCGAATCTATGTGTTCCGTGGCGGCCGCGCTGCCAAAGCGGGACACAATCATGTCCTGTCTGCACCTCAATTCACCGGATTCTTTTACCTGCCTGTCGCTGGGGCTTCGAACGGACGATTTGATCTGGTATTCCGTCTCGACCAATTGGAAATTGACAAACCGGAGTACAGATCGCCCCTCGGCAGCGCCTTCTCGTCTGTTCTGACCCCCGGGGACATAAAAGGGTTGCGTGCGCACATGCTCGGCGACAATAACCTACAAGCCGACAAGTTCCCCTTCGTCCTCGTGCATTCGCTTCAGGTCACCGGGGAGTCACCCAAATTTGCCACTAAGGTGCAGATCGAGATGCACGGCCAGAAACACGAGATGTGGATTCCTCTGAGCGTAGAAGGATTGCCGGAGCACCTCTCGGTCGCCGGATCGTTCGTGCTGCGTCAAACCGATTTTGGTGTGCAACCGTACTCCGTATTGGGCGGCCTGCTCGCAGTGCAGGATGAGGTCGTAATCGAATTCAAATTGTCAGGCGCCTGAGGTTCACTTTGCTCGGCTCGCCTTCATTCTGCCTGTTCGATCCGCCACCTGAGGGCGACAAACGCCCTTGGATGAATTTGGGCTTAGTCCAGTACATCGAACTGCACCCCGCAGACACCTAAGACACCTAGGGAAGCTCTGAACAAGTTGCAAAAAAGAATTTTCTCCCTCTCCCTTTAAGGGAGAGGGCCTGGGAGAGGGTGAGACAGATCAATGTATTGGCCCACCCCCTCTCCCTCGCCCTCTCCCCCTTTCAGGGGGAGAGGGGACTTATTCAGAGCTTCCCTAGACGTTACGATCTGCTCTTACAACTCAGGGTGCGGTTGCCGCCTTCACCGGTGTGACGACTCTTTATCAACAAGCGGCTAGTGACGCTGCACCGCTCCTGATTCTGCGCGGCGCACCGGCGCGACCACGGTCAGGCGTGCACCCGAGTCGAAGCGTAGCTCCAGCTTGATGCTCATACCGGCTGCGAGTGCGCGCCGCGGGTCGTGCAGCATGAGGTGATTGCCGCCGGGCGCGAGCTTGACCACGGCGTGCGGCGGGACCGGTAGCGCATCGAGCGCGATCATGCGCGCGACGCCATCGCGCACCTCGGTAGTGTGGATCTCGACCTTGTCGAAATCCGCGCAGAGGACGGCGACGAGTTTGTCCTCTTTCGTTCCCGTATTCTCAAGAGTGAAGTAGGCGGCCAGCACCAGCGCGTCCGGCGGCGCTTCGCGCACCCAGGCATCGCGCACCACGATGGTGTTGTCGGCGACTGCTAACAGGCAGGTCATCATCAGCATGACGCCCACAGCGAAACGTTTGTATTGCATCATCAGTCCCCCTTGAGTCGTTGCAGGCCCTGCGCCAGGCGTGCGGCGTCATGCGGGCCGGCGAACAGTGCGCGCAGGCGTGCCTCGGGATCGATCAGAAAAATCGCCGCGCTGTGCTGCACTTCGTAACCGCCGTTACGCGCCTCGCCGCTTTCGTAATAGGCGCCGAGCACCCGGGTCAGGCGCATCAGCTCGCCGTGGCCGCCGGTCACACCGATGAACTCCGGGTGGAAATACGCCAGATAGCGCCCGAGCGTGGCGACGGTGTCGCGCTCCGGATCGACCGAGACAAAAATATATTGAACGCCCTGTTCCTGGCCGCCGGCGAGCTTCTGAACATCGCGCATGACCACGAGCGTGGTCGGGCAGATGTCCGGGCAGTGGGTGTAACCGAAGAACACGAAGCTCCACTTGCCGTGCAAGCGCGTGCGGTCGAATAGCTGATTGTTCTGATCACGTAAGCGGAACTCGGGCAGAGGCAGGACTGGTTCCAGAACCGTCATGCCTGCGGTCGAGGTGGCGCGCGCTGGGTCACGGAAGACCCGCCCGGCCAGGACTCCAAGCACGAGAATCACGCCGAGGGTAGCGACAAGTGTCGCGGAGATCAATGTCTTACGCGTCATGCAGGTTGTTCCGATTGTGGGCTGGTGCCGGGCGCCGGGCTGTCCGCACGCCCGGTCCTGACCCGGAATCATACGTGGAACGACGTGTTGCGCACAGTTGCGCAGACTTGACCTGGGTCAAAGGTTTTTCGGCGGCACTGTTCTCTAATCTGCCCGGGAGCGACAAAACGCCGCAGTCGCGGCGCCGGCGTCCGACAACTACGAGGGCTCAGATCATGGCGAACAATCGAGAAGACGAAAACGTACCAGTAATGCAGCGCGTGCTCGATAATCCGTTTCTGCTGCTGTTCCTTGGCGTCACCATGCCAACGGTGTTCTACATCCTCTGGGGTGTGATGGAAATCATCACTATTCCCCTGGCCAAGTAACCAAACCCCGAGGAGACAGCCATGAGTGCAATACTGCCACCCACCCGACAGATCTGGTGGAAACAGCCTTTGGACCGCGTGGAAGGCACGTGGATCATCATCGCCCTGCTGTGGTGCCTGATCATGTTCTTCATGATGCCGTACTGGCACGTGTACGGAAAACAGAACACACCGGGCGAGGCCTATCGCATCACCCCGGAGGCGTACCAGGCGAAGGCGCAGGCGGTGGTGGACAAGTACACGGTGCGCACCGAGGGCGATGGCCAGTTCCCGGTGGTCAAGCCGCCGGCCGGCAGCGATATCTATCTGATCGCACGCCTGTGGCAGTGGTGGCCGATCTACGAGCTGGAGAAGAACCAGACCTACCGCTTGCACATCTCGTCGATGGACTGGCAGCACGGTTTCTCGCTGCAGCCGGACAACATCAATCTTCAGATCAGCCCGGGCTACGACACGGTCGTGACGGTGAAGCCGGACAAGAGCGGCACGTATGCCATCATCTGTAACGAATACTGCGGCATCGGCCACCACACCATGTCCGGCAGAATGTACGTCTTGAACAAGTGAGACGAACGAAGTAGGGCTTCATTAAATAGGGGAGCAGAACATGGCGAACACCACTGAATACCGAATCTGTCCGGACAGCGGCTTGCAGTTCCACAAACCGGCCGAGCAGTTGATGAAGGCGAACGCGGTCGCGGGCGTCGTGTTTCTGCTGATTGGCGGCATTCTCGCGCTGCTGGTCACGCTCACCCGCTGGCCGGCCATACACCTGCTGCCGGCGGACTCGTTCTACCAGGCGCTCACCGCGCACGGCCTCGACATGCTGATCTTCTGGATCATCTTCTTCGAGATCGCGGTGTTGTACTTCTGCTCGTCGACGCTGCTGCGCTGCCGGCTGGCGACGCCGCGCTGGGCGTGGCTCGGGTTCGCGCTCATGCTAATCGGATCGGTCACGACCAATGTCGCCATCCTGCGCGGGCGCTCGAGCGTGATGATGACCTCATACATGCCGATGCCGGCCGAACCGGTGTTTTATCTCGGCCTGATCCTGTTCGCGGTCGGCGCCCTGATCGGCTGTTTCGTGTTTTTCGGCACACTGGTGGTGGCCAAGGCGGAGCGTACCTATGAAGGCTCGATTCCGCTCGTGACCTTCGGCGCGCTGACCGCCGCGATTATTGCGATTTTCACCATCGCCTCGGGCGCGATCATTCTGATTCCGACCTTCCTGTGGTCGATCGGCTATATCAGCCATATCGACCCGCTCATGTACCGCACCATCTGGTGGGCATTCGGCCATTCGTCGCAGCAGATCAACGTCGCCGCGCACGTGGCGGTGTGGTACGCGATCGCCGCCATCGTGTTCGGCGCCAAGCCGATGTCGGAGAAGGTCAGCCGCGGGGCGTTCCTGCTGTACATCCTGTTCCTGCAGCTGGCCTCGGCGCATCACATTCTGGTGGATCCGGGCATCAGTTCCGAATGGAAGATTTTCAACACCAGCTACGCCATGTATCTGGCCGTGCTCGCGAGCATGGTGCACGGACTGACCGTGCCGGGTTCCATCGAGGTGGCGCAGCGTCTGAAGGGTTACAACAAGGGTCTGTTCGAGTGGATCCGCAAGGCGCCGTGGGGCAACCCGGTGTTCTCGGGCATGTTCATGTCGCTCATCGGATTCGGCGTGCTGGGCGGCATCTCGGGCGTGGTGATGGGCACCGAACAGATCAACATCATCATCCACAACACCATCTATGTGCCCGGTCACTTTCACGCCACCGTCGTCATCGGCACCACGCTCGCGTTCATGGCGCTGACCTACTTCCTGATCCCGGTGCTGTTCCGGCGCGAGATGATCATGAAGGGGCTGGCGAAGTGGCAGCCCTACATCTTCGGTCTCGGCATGGTGGGGGTGGCATTGTTCCTGATGGGTGCCGGTACGCTCGGTGTGCCGCGGCGTCATTGGGACATCGGTCTCACCGGCAACGTGCTCGGGTATGAATTTCCGGGCTCGGCCTACCTGCTGATGGGTCTGGCCGGTATCAGTGGCGTGCTCGCGGTCATCGGCGGCGGCGCCTACATCCTGATCACGGTCGGTTCGATTCTGTGGGGCAAGAAGCTGCCGGGCCGGGAGTACAACGCCAAGCCGACCGCGCTCAAGATGCCAATTGCCACGGCCATCGAAGGTCATGGCGGCATCGGTGTCGGCGGTTTCGCGGCGCCGGGCACGCTGATCTTCGCGTTCATTTTCCTGGCACTGTTCGTGGTGTACTACGCCATCAACTGGAAGTATCTGTCTTCAGTCTGGCCGCTCAGCTGAGGCCGTCTGGCCCGGGGCGGTGGTTCCGCCCCGGGCCATCCGTTGGTTCGAGACTCGCCTGAAACACAACAGCCGGTACGGAGTCTTTACATGCAAACCGCTCAGCTTGAATCCGCCGCCAGCGTTACGCGCACTTCATTCATGAGTTTGCTGCGGCAGTTGCCGAATGTCCTCAAACTGCGCATCGGTGTTTCGATTGCGTTCGCGGCGCTCGCCGGTTATGCGGTGGCGCCCGGTCCGGCTCTCGCCGCCTGGCAGATCGTGGTACTGGCCTGCGCCGTGTTCCTATCCTCGGCCGCGGCTGGCGGGTTCAACCAGTACGTCGAGCGCGACCTCGACCAATGCATGCAGCGCACGCGCCGCCGGCCGTTCGCCACCGGCGCGCTCAAGGCGCATCGCGGCTGGCTGGTGTTTCTGTACACGCTACTGGCGCTGGCGGTTGGTAGCGCTGCCTGGGCGCTGAATAGCGTGGCGGCGTTGTATGTGTTTCTGGGTGCGTTTGTGTACGCCATCGTCTATACCGTCTGGCTCAAGCGCCGCAGCTGGCTCAACATCGTGGTCGGCGGTCTGGCCGGCAGTTTCGCGGTGCTGGCTGGGGCCGCAGCCGTGGATCCGCACATCGGCGCACGCGCCGCGTGGCTCGCGGTCGCTTTGTTCCTGTGGACGCCGTCGCACTTCTGGAGTCTGTCCATCGCCTTGCGCAAGGACTATGCCGCGGCCGGTGTGCCCATGTTGCCGGTGGTCGTCGGTGCACGCGCCGCCGCCTGGGCCGTGCTCGGCAACAGCGTGCTGCTGGTCGCGGCCTCGCTCGTGCCGCTCTTCTATGGACTCAGCTGGATCTACGCGCTCGGCGCACTCACCGGCGGTCTGTGGTTTCTGCGCGAAAACATCCGCATGTTGAGCGATCAGTCGCGCCCGGTGGCGATGCGTAATTTCCATGTGTCGCTGGTGCAGCTGACGCTGATGCTGGTCGCGGCGATGCTGGATGTGCAACTGCTTTCCCCCGGTACACCATGATGTCGCGGATGCCGGTTATCGCGCTGGTCGGTTTCGCCAGTCTGTTGCTCAGCGCCACGCCTGTTCTGGCGGCCAGCTCGCACACGTCATTGGGCGTGCCGGCCGATCACGCGAACCACGCGCGCGGCCCCGATTTCGACGAGAAGACGGCGCTCGCCACCAGTCAGGCCGCCATCGGTGGCATGCTTGAGGACATCACGCTGCGCGACCGCAGCGGCAAGGCCGTGCGGCTCGCCGACTATCGCGGCAAGCCGTTGGTCATCAGCGTCATTTACACGAGTTGCTACCACATCTGTCCGACCACGACCAAGCATCTGGCGAAAGTGGTGCAGACGGCGCGTGCCGCGCTCGGTGAGGACAGTTTCCGGGTAGTGACCATCGGTTTCGATACCGCCAACGACAACCCCGAGGCGATGCGCTCGTTCGCCAAGCAGCAGGGTGTGGATCTGCCCGGCTGGGAATTTCTGAGCACCGACGCGGCCAGCATGGCGCGGCTGGCGAAAAACATCGGCTTTCTGTACTTCGCTTCGCCCAAGGGCTTCGATCATCTCATGCAGGCGACGGTGGTGGATGCCAACGGCAAGATCTATCGTCAGGTCTATGGCATGACCTTCGACACACCGCTGCTGGTCGAGCCGCTCAAGGAACTGGTGTTCGGCGAACAACCGAGCGAGAGCCCGTTGGCCGGCCTGTGGAGCAAGGTAAAGCTGTTCTGCACTACCTACGATCCAGCCAATGACCGTTACCGCACCGACTATTCGCTGTTCATCGGCATGTTCATCGGATTTCTCATCATCGCCTCGGGTGTGTTCTACCTGGTGCGCGAGCTGCGTCGCGGACGCGCTTCCTGAGTGGCTTGATATGGATCAACGCCGCGCCACGCGCGGCTGCTAGACTTGTGGTTCACGCACCATCCACGGAATAACAGCACGTGTTGAAGCAGATTCGCCAGGCTGGCCCATGGCTGCTGTCGCGCATCGAAAAGATGTACAGCGCGGCGTTCACCCCCGCCTGGAATCCTCTCTACCATCTCGGCGCGCTCACCATATTCTTCTTCTGGGTGGTCGTGGTTAGCGGCATTTATGTGTTCCTGTTTTTCGAAACCAGTGTTACCCACGCCTATGAGTCGGTCGAGTCGCTGACGCACACGCAGTGGTACCTGGGCGGCGTAATGCGCAGCCTGCACCGCTACGCCTCGGACGCCGCGGTGGTGACCATCGGCGTGCACATGGCCAAGGAATTCATCACCGGCCGTTACCGCGGCGCGCGCTGGTTCTCGTGGTTCACCGGCATACCGCTGCTGTGGCTGGTGTTCCCGCTCGGCATCACCGGCTACTGGCTGGTGTGGGACCAGCTCGCGCAGTACGTCGCGATCGCGAGTTCCGAGCTGCTCGATGTGTTGCCGATTTTCAGCGACCCGATGGCGCGCAACTTCCTCACCAACGCGAGCGTGAGCGACCGGTTCTTCACCTTGATGGCGTTCCTGCATTTGATCGGCTTTCCAATATTTCTGCTGGCCGCGATCTGGCTGCACCTGCTGCGCATCTCGCGCCCCATAGTCAACCCGCCACTCGGACTCGCTGTCGGCAGCCTGGCGGGGCTTACCGTGTTGTCGCTGCTGTGGCCGGCACTCAGCCAGGCACCGGCCGATTTCAACCAGGTGACGACCGGGGTCGGCTTCGACTGGTTTTACCTGCTTGCCTATCCGCTGCTCGATTACGGCTCGCCGGCGCTGGTGTGGCTGGTACTGGTCGGGTCTTCTACAGTGCTTTGCCTGTTGCCGTGGTTACCACCGCGGCGGCGTCGCCCGGCCGCGGTGGTGAGCCTGCCGAACTGCAACGGCTGCGGGCGCTGCGTGGCCGACTGCCCGTACAACGCCGTGAGCCTCGCGCCGCGCACCGACGGCTTGGCGTATGCGAACGAGGCGGTGGTGAACACCGAGCTGTGCACAGCCTGCGGCATCTGTGCCGGCGCCTGCCCCACCTCGACGCCATTGCGGCGCAAGTCGGAGCTTGTCCCCGGCATCGATCTGCCCGGCGTGCCGATCCGCTCGCTGCGCGACTGGACGCTGGCGGCCGCGGTGCAGACCGGCGGTGACCCGGGCGCGCGCGTACTGGTGTACGGTTGTGCGAGCGGCGTGAACCTCGCGGCATTACGCAACAGCAGCGTGGCGGTCGTCGAACTGCAATGCATCGCACAGCTGCCGCCGGCGTTCATTGATTTTGTCATCAGCCGTCGTCATGCCGATGGTGTGTTCCTGCTCGGCTGTCGCGCGCACGATTGCCACTTCCGTCTCGGTGTGCAGTGGATGGATGAACGTCTGGGCGGGAAACGTGACCCGTATCTGCGCGCACGCGTGCCGCGCGAGCGTGTCGCCACCTACTGGGGCGGACAGGTGACGCAGGCCGAGATCGCGGGCGAGATCAATGCCTTCCGCGCGCGCCTGCGCGCGCTCGGGCCGTACCAGCCGGCACCGACGACAGCGGCCACCTACGAGGTGGCACCATGACGATTTCGGAACGCAAGCCTGCACAAAAATATCCCCATATATCGGAAGGCAGGCCTGCACATAAATATCCCCATATATCGGAAGGCAGGCCTGCACAAAAGTATCCCTATATCCTGGCGCGCTATCTCGGCCAAGCAGTTGCCTATGCGGCATTCGTCGCGCTGCTCGGGTTTTTCGCTACCGCGCCGGTCTATAGCCCGATCGATCCGGATGCCGCCATGATTAAACTGAGTTTCATCCATGTCGGTCAGCGCAAGGTCGAATGCCGGAAAATGAGTCCGGAGGAGATCGCGCGCCTGCCGCCGAACATGCGCCTGACGCTCGACTGCCCGCGCGAACGCCTGCCGGTGATCGTCGAGCTGGAACTGGACGGCAAGCAGTTGTTGCACCGCGAGCTCGCGGCCTCGGGCCTGTCGCACGACCGTGCTTCCAGCATCTATCAGAAATTTGCCGTGCCGCCGGGTCGCCATCGGATAACCGCGCGGCTGCGCGACAGTGCACGCACTGAAGGTTTCGATTACACGGGCAGCACCGAGGTCGAGCTCAAGCCGCGGCAGAATTTCGTGGTGGATTTCCATGCCGAGGCCGGCGGTTTCATCTTCCACTGACTGCAAGGAGGAAGACATGGCGCTGATTGACTGGAAAGACGAATTCGCCATCGGCATCCCGGCGGTGGATTTCGAGCATCGCGAACTGATCGGTCTGATCAACGAGCTGCATGCGCAGCTCACGCAGCTGGGCGCACCGCAGGATGCCGTGGCGGAGTTCCTCGGCGAGATCAACGTGCGCATCGGCGCGCATTTCGCACTCGAAGAAAAGGAGATGCGCGACCGGCATTATGACCAGCTCGCGGCGCACAAAGCCGACCATGAGCGCCTGCTCGATGAGATCCGCGACCTGATGGACCGGTACGAGGACGACCAGAGCTTCGATGAACAGGATTTGGCGCGCCGCCTCAGCGACTGGTTCTCTGTGCACTTCGGCAGTCACGATGCCCGCCTGCACCGGTACCTCGCGCATGTCTGACGCAGACACGGCTATACTTGGGCGCACCATGACCTCGACGCCCGTCCGCATGCATTCCGCCGATCACGTCACGCCCAGCAGTTTTCTGCTGCCGCTGCCGGACGACGCCCGCCGCCGTCTCGCGGTCGGCTGGTTGCTGCTCGGACTGCTGGCGCTGCTCGGTTCTGGCGTTTTCTCCGTGTTGTTGGTGTTGTCGCGCACGCCCGGGGTGCAGACGCTGTTTCCGTGGGTAGATTTTTTCCATACCGCGCTCGTGGTGCACGTCGATCTGTCGGTGCTGGTGTGGTTCCTCGCCTTCGGCGGCATGCTGTGGAGTCTCAACTCGACGCGGCGCGCGCAGCCGCTCGGCTGGGCGGCGCTCGCGCTGGCGGCATTCGGCACGTTGGTGATGACGCTGGCGCCATTCCTGGGCGCCGGCGATGCGCTCATGAGCAACTACATCCCGGTGCTGCAACATCCGCTGTTCTTCGCCGGACTGTTGGGGTTTGCCACTGGCTGCGCGTTGCTGGTGCTGCGCGCCATGTCGGCGATTCCGCCGGTCGGCATGTGGGTGGCGGGGGCGGGCGCGTTGCGTTTCGGTCTCAACGCCGCGGCCGTGTCCACGGCGCTGGCGCTCCTGGCATTCGCCGCTTCATTCCTACTGATGCCGGATTTCCTGCACGGCAAGGCGTACTACGAACTGCTGTTCTGGGGTGGCGGGCATGTGTTGCAGTTCACCTACACGCTACTGATGCTGGTGGCATGGCTGTGGCTGGCGAGCGCCAGCGGCGCGCCGCCGCGCGTTACGCCGCGTGTTGCACTGCTGATGTTCGCGCTCGGCCTCGTGGCGGTGTTCGCCACGCCGCTCATCTACTACGCTCACGAACTGACCTCGGTCGGCCATATCAAGCTGTTCACCTGGCTCATGCGCTACGGCGGCAGCCTCGCGAGCCTGCCGCTCAGCCTCGCGGTGCTGTTCGGCCTGTTGGCTGCGCCGCGTGCGGCGCCGGACGAGCGTCCGCTGCGCGCGGCGCTGCTGGCCTCCATGCTGTTGTTCGGCATTGGTGGCATCATAGGTTTTCTGATCCAGGGTAGTAACGTCACGATCCCGGCCCACTATCATGGCTCGATCGTCGGCGTGACGCTGGCGTTCATGGGTCTTACCTATTACCTGCTGCCGCGCCTTGGCTTCGGCGAGCCGGATCGCAAGTGGGCGCACGCGCAGCCCTGGCTGTACGGCGGCGGTCAGCTGCTGCATGTGCTGGGCCTGGTTTGGTCTGGCGGTTACGGTGTACAGCGCAAGGTGGCGGGGGCCGCCCAGGGTCTGGACACGGTCGAGCGTATCGCCGCGATGGGCCTCATGGGTCTCGGCGGGCTGATCGCGATCATCGGCGGGGTAGTTTTTCTGGTTGTAGTCGGACGTGCGCTGCTGCGGCGTGCCGCACGCGCCTGAGGCGGTAAGTCAGTGTGTGCCGCGCGTCAGCATCTGGATGACCTGGAAGGAAATGAGCGCCAGTACGATGATAATGACGAAGAAGACGATCGAGCGTTGCTCAAAGCGTTTGCCGCGCATGCGTTCGATGCGATCGAGCAGCCAGTCGGAAAAGAAATAGAGGCCGATTGCCACCAGGGTAAAGTAAACCGCTTCCAATTGGCCTCCTCGGATTGTCTGCCTATCGGCTTTATACACGGATTCCGCTGCCGCCGGGATTGACCGGGGTCAAAGCGACACAGGCATTGCCTCACTTACTTTGCTACGTTATGGGCCGGAATCTACCAGTTTTTTCCAGGGATCCCGAGTGAAACCTCTCCTGTCGTTCGGCCGGGTCGGCATGGCGCTGCTGTGTTGGCTGTTTGCCGCCAGCCTTCAGGCTGCCGATTTCGCCGAGCGCTATCCGCCGGTGCGCGGATTTTTCCCGCAGGCCGACCGGTTCGGTGAACTCGAAGGCGAGCCGCTGGCCGCCCCCGTGTACCGCGGCGATACCCTGCTCGGCTATGCCTATCTCACCACCGATGTGGTGCGCATCCCGGCTTATTCCGGCAAACCGATCAACACGCTCGTGGGCTTCGATCTCAACGGTCGCATCACCGGCATCGAGATCGTGCAGCATGAGGAGCCGATCCTGGTGATCGGAATAACCAACGAGCGCCTGCAGCGCTTTGCGCGCCAGTACGTGGGCAAGTCGGTGTACGACAAGATCGCCATCGGCGGCACCCGCGAAGGCTACGTGACGATCGATGCCATCTCCGGCGCAACCATCACCATGATGGTGGAAAATGCCAGCATCATGCAGTCGGTGCGCAAGGTCGCCGAGGCACGCGGTATTCAGTTTGCGCCGGCGGCGGTTGCGCCGAGCCAGACCGTGTCCACGCCGCCACCGGTTGCGGCCACGGCCAAGCCGTCAGTGCGTGCTTTGCCGAAGGCGACGCGTCCGGACAAGAGCAGACTGCCGGTCGTCACAGTGGCCAAGGCGGCGCCGGCCGAAGCGCCGATCTGGGTGAGCGTGTGGAGCATGCGCGTGTTTGAAATCAGCATGCTGCTCGCCGGTCTCGGTTTCCTGACACTCATTCTCGTGTTCCAGGACTGGTTGACCCGGCATCCGCTGCTGTTGCGGCGGGTACGCACCGGCTTCCTGCTCTACACGCTGGTGTTCATCGGCTGGTATGGATTGGCGCAATTGTCAGTGATCAACGTGCTGACCTTCACGCTGGCGGCGATGCACGGTTTCCAGTGGGAGAGTTTTCTCATCGACCCGATGATATTCATTCTCTGGTCGTTCGTGGCCGTGACTCTGTTGCTGTGGGGACGCGGTGTGTACTGCGGCTGGTTGTGCCCGTTTGGGGCATTGCAGGAACTGACCTTTCAGGTGTTTCAACGTTTCCGTCTGCCGCGCTTCGAAATACCGGCGATGGTGCATGAGCGTCTGTGGGCGCTCAAGTACATCATACTGCTGGCGCTGTTTGGCCTGTCGTTGCAATCGCTGACGCAGGCGGAACGGCTGGCCGAGGTCGAGCCATTCAAGACCGCGATCACGCTGCGCTTCACGCGTGAATGGGGCTTCGTGCTGTATGCAGCGTCGCTGGTGTTGCTCTCGGCACTGAACCGCAAGTTCTACTGCAAGTACCTGTGTCCGCTGGGCGCGGCGCTCACCATTCCCGGTAAGTTCCGCATCTTCGACTGGCTGCGCCGGCATCGCGAGTGCGGCCGCCCCTGCCAGATCTGCGCGGTGGAATGCGAGGTGCAGGCGATTCGCAAGAACGGCGAGATCAATGCCAACGAGTGCCACTATTGCCTCGATTGCCAGGTGACCTACTGGAATGATCGCAAGTGCCCGCCAATGGTCGACCGGCGCAAGCGCCGCGAAAAGTCCGGGCGCGCCCGCGAATTGGTGCGCGGCATGGAGTCGACCCTCGGTCATTCCGGTATCGAGAATATTCCAATCAAAGTCGAGCCCCGGCCACGCGATCCGTCCGGATCCGACCCGCAAAACCGTTAATACCCCTGGATTAGAGTCAGGATTAGACGGGGGCGCTGAATTGATGCACGTCAAGGACTGCGAGCCGGCGCCCCCGCGAGAATGGCCGTCGAGGCGTTAAGGGTAATTTGAACTCAACCGGGGAGAAGCTTATGAAGAACAGGCGTAAAGCGCTGGCAGTCGCCATTGCCATGGTTACCGTATTGCCGTTGTCTCTGACAACCGCCAACGCGGAAGAGAAGGCGTCCGGCCACCCGGGCACACCGGAGACGGAAATGCGCTACAAGGGCGCGCCGGTGCCGATCAAGCCGGGTGAGGCGGAGACCGTTGTCTCACCGACGGCGCCGCCGCTCACGGCCGCCGAGTTTGATCGTGCCAAGCAGATCTACTTCGAGCGCTGTGCCGGTTGTCACGGCGTGTTGCGCAAAGGCGCGACCGGCAAGCCGCTCACACCGGACATCACCCGTGCCAAGGGCACGGACTATCTGAAGGTGTTCATCAACTACGGTTCACCGGCCGGCATGCCGAACTGGGGCACCTCGGGCACCTTGACCGAGAATGACGTGGAGATCATGGCGAAGTTCCTGCAACACGAGCCGCCGACCCCGCCGGAATTCGGCATGAAGGACATGAAGGCTACCTGGAAGGTGCTGGTGCCACCCGACCAGCGCCCGAAGAAGAAAGAGAACAACCTCAATCTCGAAAACCTGTTCTCGGTGACGCTGCGCGACGCCGGCCAGGTCGCGCTTATTGACGGCGACAGCAAGAAGATCGTCGAGGTCATCGACACCGGCTACGCGGTGCACATCTCGCGCATGTCGGCCTCGGGGCGTTACCTGTTCGTCATCGGTCGCGACGCACAGATCAATCTGATCGATCTGTGGATGGCGAAGCCGCAGAACGTGGCGGTGATCAAGATCGGTCTGGAAGCACGTTCCGTGGACACCTCCAAGTACAAGGGTTACGAGGACAAGTACGCGATCGCCGGGGCCTACTGGCCGCCGCAATACGTAATCATGAACGGCGATACGCTCGAGCCGCTCAAGATTGTCGCGACCCGCGGTTTCACGGTGGATACACAGGAATATCACCCCGAGCCGCGTGTGGCCTCGATCGTCGCCTCGCACTTCCATCCGGAGTTCGCGGTGAACGTGAAGGAGACCGGCCACACCCTCATGGTCAACTACTCGAATCTCAACGACCTCAAGGTCACTGACATCGGCACCGCGCGCTTCCTGCATGACGGTGGCTGGGACTCGACCCAGCGCTACTTCATGATCGCGGCCAACCAGTCGAACAAGATCGCGGTCGTGGACGCCAAGGAAGACAAGCTGGTGAAGCTCGTGGACGTGGGCAAGATCCCGCATCCCGGCCGCGGTGCGAACTTCATCGACCCGAAATTCGGGCCGGTGTGGGCCAGCGGCGACCTCGGTGACGACGGCATCGCCGTGATTGGCACCGACCCGGAGAAGCATGCGCAGAACGCCTGGAAAGTGGTGCGCACGCTCAAGGGCCAGGGCGGCGGTTCGCTGTTCATTAAGACCCATCCGAAATCGAAGAACCTGTGGGTTGACACCGCGCTCAATCCCGACGCCGGGGTCAGTCAGTCGGTGGCGGTGTTCGATATCGCCAACATCGACAAGCCACCGCAGGTGCTGAAGATCGCGGAGATGGCCGAGCTGGGCGAGGGGCCGAAGCGTGTCGTGCAACCCGAGTTCAACAAGGCCGGCGACGAGGTCTGGTTCTCCGTGTGGAACGGCAAGACCCAAGAGTCGGCCATCGTGGTGCTGGATGACAAGACCCGCAAGCTCAAGGCGGTGATCAAGGACAAACGTCTTATCACGCCGACCGGCAAGTTCAACGTCTATAACACGCAGCACGACGTGTACTGAGCATATCCTCCAGCGAGTCTTGACGGGGCGGGTGACCGCCCCGTTGTTTACAAAAGGAGGGCGGGATGACAGTTGGCAAGTGGCAGGGTGCAATGCGGTGCGCGCAGGTCGCGTTGCTGCTCCTGCCGCTCGTGGCGGAGGCGGATATGACGCCCGCGCGCCAGCAGCAATTGCTGCATCTGCTCAGGCAGGACTGCGGATCGTGTCACGGCCTGACCCTGCAAGGCGGTCTCGGACCGGCGCTCACGCCGCAGGCACTCCGTGGCAAGTCTCCGGCCATGTTGCGCAGCGTGATTCTATACGGCCGACCCGGCACGCCGATGCCGCCGTGGCAACCATTCATGAACGACGTTGAGGCGACATGGTTAGTGGATCAGCTTCAGACGGGCGTGATCAATGCTCAGCAATAACAACAATCGGCAGGTTCAGGTGCGCACACCGCTGCGGAGATGGGCGCGTATGCGGTTTCGCCCGGTAGCACTGATCGTATCCGGTTTGTTGCTTTCCGCCTGTGCCACCCCCGCGTTACGCGGCAGCGGCGATTTGGGCGTGGTGATCGAGCGCGCCACCGGTAGTGTGCTGGTGGTCGAGACCACGACCGACACAACGCTGGCGCGCGTCGAAGGTCTGGGTGACTTGTCGCACGCCTCGGTGGTGTTCGCACGCGATGCGCGTTATGCCTATGTGTTCGGGCGCGACGGCGGGCTTACCAAGGTGGACCTGCTGCATGGAAGAATTGACCAGCGCGTGGTCCAGGCCGGCAATGCCATCGGCGGCGCAATCTCGCAGGACGGCCGTCTGATCGCGGTCTCCAACTACGAGCCGGGCGGGGTGAAGGTGTTCGATGCCACCACGCTCACACTGCGCGCCGACATTCCCGCAGTCTATGGCGACAACCAGCGTTCCAAGGTCGTGGGGCTGGTGGACGCGCCTGGTAATCGCTTCGTGTTCTCACTCTACGACGCCGGCGAAATATGGATTGCCGATCTGCACGATCCGAATAAGCCAGCACTACAGAAGTTCACGCATATCGGCAAGCAGCCGTACGATGGCACCGTGACGCCAGACGGGCACTACTACATTGCCGGTCTGTTCGGCGAAGACGGTTTGGCGTTGCTCGACCTGTGGCAGCCGGACCAGGGCGTGCGGCGCGTGCTGCAGGGCTACGGGCGCGGCGAGCAGCCGCTGCCAGTGTACAAGATGCCGCACATGGACTATTGGGCCATGGCGGGCGACAACGCCTACGTGCCGGCTGTCGGCCGGCACGAGGTGCTGGTCATCGATCAACGCGACTGGAAGGAGCGCGGGCGCATCAGCATGGCCGGTCAGCCGGTGTTCGTGGTGGCGCGCCCGGATGGCCGCCAGGTGTGGGTGAACTTCGCGCCACCGTACAACGATACCGTGCAGGTGATCGATGTGCTGACCGGCAAGATCGTGCAGTCGCTGAAGCCCGGCAAGGCGGTGCTACACATGGAGTTCACGCCGCGCGGCGAGAACGTCTGGATCTCGGAACGCGACGACAATCGGGTCGAGGTTTACGACACCGAGACCTTCGCAAAAATCGCGATGCTGGTGGCGCAGAACCCGAGCGGCATCTTCTTCACCGCACGCGCGCAGCGCATCGGACAGTAAGGCGACAAGACCTGTATGCAAACGAACGAAGTGGGGTTGAGTGAGCTGGAACGCCGCCTGCTGAACGACTTTCAGCACGACTTCCCGTTGACGCCGACAGCCTATGCCGATATCGCACAGGTGCTGGGCGTGAGCGAGACCGAGGTGCTGGAGACACTGACGCGCCTCAAGCAGCAGGGTGCGGTGTCGCGCGTCGGTGCGGTGCTGCGGCCCAACACCGTCGGCGTGAGCACGCTCGCTGCCATGGCCGTGCCGCCGGAACGGCTGGATGAGGTTGCGCACATCGTGAATGGCTACGCCGAGGTGAACCACAATTACGAACGCGAGCATCGCCTCAATCTGTGGTTTGTCGCGACTGCGCCGGACAGTGCGCGTCTGCAAGCGGTGCTGAACGAGATTGGTGTACGCAGCGGTTTGGAGGTACTGGCCTTCCCACTGCTGGAGGATTATCACATCGACCTGGGATTTGATTTAAATATTTGACAGGACGAACGAACAAAGCGAGTGGGGCTACTTTAGTTATGACAGGACGAACGAACAAATCCGCAAACGTGCCATCCCTGGCGCACGGCGCTCGCCTCGATCCTATCGGCGAAGCGAGTAGGGCTTCCTTGGCGGACACAAGACTCGCGCCGCAGACAGGCCGCACAGCGCCGTTAATCGATGAGACGGACCGCCGCCTGCTGGCCGCTATTCAGAGCGGTCTGCCGCTGGTCACGTGCCCGTATGCAGAAATTGGCACGCGCATCGGTCTGACGGAATCCGAAGTGATTGCACGTCTTGAATCTCTCAAGCAAGCCGGCATCATCCGCCGCCTGGGTGTGGTGGTGCGCCACCACGAGGTCGGCTATGGCGCGAACGCCATGGTGGTGTGGGACGTGCCGGATGCGCAGGTGCGCGAACTGGGACGCTGTCTCGCCGAATTCGATTTCATCACACTCTGTTATCGGCGACCGCGACACCTGCCGCAGTGGCGCTACAACCTGTACTGCATGATTCATGGCAAGAGCCGCGAGGCTGTGCATTCACATCTCGAGTGGATGGTGAATCACTGCGGCCTGCAGAGCTTGCCGCATGCGTTGCTGTTCAGCCGCCGGCGCTTCAAACAACGCGGCGCCGTGTATTTTGATGTACAGGGAAGTACGAATGCCGGCGCCGCGCAGGATGCGCGCCTGGCGTCGGCGGATGTACAGGGAAGTACGAATGCCGATGCCGCGGTCGCTCCCGACATCCTGTCTTCCGCAACATTCGCACATCCCTGTGCTTCACAGGATGCGCGCCTGGAGCCGGCCGCCGAACCGCCGATCGCCGGTTCCGCAGGTGAGGACTGACTTGTGGATGCCCTGGACCGTGCCATTATCAACAACCTGCAAGGCGGATTTCCGCTCTGCGACGAGCCGTACCGCGAGGTCGCCAGCCAGCTCGGAACGACCGAGGATGAATTGCTGCGCCGGCTGGATGCCATGCTGGAGAGCGGCACACTGTCGCGTTTCGGACCGATGTACCACGCCGAACGTCTCGGTGGCGGGCTGACTCTCGCGGCCATGCAGATTCCGCTGGAAGACTTCGAGCGCGTGGTGGCGCTCGTCAACGCCTTTCCGGAAGTCGCGCACAACTACGCGCGCGAGCATACCCTTAACATGTGGTTCGTGCTGGCGACCGAAACTCCGGAACGCATTGACCAGGTGATTGCTGCGATCGAGCGGGATACCGGTTACACGGTGCACAACATGCCGAAGCGCGAGGAATTCTTCGTCGGACTGAGGTTCGAGGCATGACGCCGCGTCCCGCCAGCGCCATGCGTGCGGACAGCAGCGCGCCGCTGCTGGATAGCATCGACCGCCAGATCATCGTGGCCACCCAGTCCGGTCTGCTGCGCGTGACGCGTCCCTATCACGCCATCGCTGCACAGCTGGGCGTGGCGGCAGAAGAAGTCATGTGCCGCATGCAGCGCATGCTGGAAACTGGCATCATCCGTCGCATCGGCGCAGTACCGAATCACTATGCGCTCGGTTACCACGCAAACGGCATGTCGGTGTGGGACGTGCCGGACGAACGCGTGCGCGAATTGGGGACAAAGATCGGCGCGCTGGATTGCGTCAGCCACTGTTACCATCGCCCCCGGCATCTGCCCGCCTGGCCATACAACCTGTTCGCCATGGTGCATGGTCGCGATCGTGACGAGGTCGAGGCCAAGGTCCGTACCATTGCTGACCTGCTCGGGACGGCGGACCGCGGTCACACGGTGCTGTACAGTACGCGCATTCTGAAAAAAACCGGATTACGCCTTGGGGGCTGAAGCATGTTCCGCGTCTCGCAATACATGCAGGAAATCCTCACTCCGACCGCACTCGGGCCGAAGCGCAATCCGCCCGGTCCGGTGGTGATCTGGAACCTGATCCGGCGCTGTAACCTGGCCTGCAAGCACTGTTACTCGATCTCGGCCGACACCGACTTCCCCGGCGAGCTGTCCACCGATGAAGTTTACAAGGTGATGGACGACCTCAAGGGCTTCAAGGTGCCAGTGCTGATTCTGTCCGGCGGTGAGCCGCTGTTGCGGCCCGACATCTTCGCCATCTCGCGCCGTGCCAAGGACATGGGCTTCTATGTCGGCCTGTCGACCAACGGCACGCTTATCGACGAAAACATGATCGACCGCATTGCCGGCATCGGTTACGACTACGTCGGAATCAGCATCGACGGTCTCCAAAAAACCCACGACCGCTTCCGCCGCCTTGATGGCGCCTACGAGGCCTCGATGAAGGCCATCCGCTTGTGTCATGCGCGTGGCATCAAGGTCGGCATGCGCTTCACCATGACCCAGGACAACGCGCACGAGCTGCCCGAATTGTTGAACCTCATGGAGACCGAGGGCATCGACAAGTTCTATCTCTCGCACCTCAATTACGCTGGCCGCGGCAACGTCAACCGCAAGGACGATGTAATCCTGAAAACCACGCGCTGGGCGATGGACCTGCTGTTCGAGCGCTGCTGGGATTACACCCAGCGCGGACTGCATAAAGAGTTCGTCACCGGCAACAACGACGCCGATGGCGTGTACCTGCTGTTCTGGATGCGCAAACACTTCCCTCAACGGGAAGAACACATGCGTGCCAAGCTCGCGCAGTGGGGCGGCAACTCCTCAGGCGTGAACATCGCCAACATCGACAACCTCGGCCAGGTCCACCCCGATACCTTCTGGTGGCACTACAGCCTCGGCAATGTGAAGGAACGACCGTTCTCGCAGATCTGGCCCGACACCCGCGACCCGCTCATGGCCGGCCTCAAGGCCAGTCCACGGCAGATCAAGGGTCGTTGCGGCGCATGCCACTACTTCGACATTTGCGGCGGCAACACCCGCGTGCGTGCGCACCAGCTCACCAATGACCCCTGGGCGGAAGACCCAGCCTGTTATTTGACCGACGACGAAATCGGCGTTGCCGGGCAGGGCAAACGCCTGGTGAATCGCCCCTATCGCCGTATTCCCATCGCGCAGGCCAAATAGCGGCATCGGTCCCGGGCCGTTGCGCCGAATGCCGCGAACCCAAACGGTCGTGCTTTGTGTTAATTTAAGAACACCGCCGAAATTTGTAACGCCACCATGATTTCAGAACGCTGCTCCCGAATTTTTGTCTTCGCACTCGTTGCTCTGCCCGCGATAGACGCCATGGCGGCCGATGTACCCTCTGCCGCCAGTCTTTACGCCGAGCATTGCGCACGTTGCCATAGTAGTGATCGTCTCGGGGCGATGGGGCCGGCGCTGCTGCCTGAGAATCTGGGACGCTTGAAACGTGACGAGGCATTGGGCGTGATCCGTGACGGGCGCACGGCCACGCAAATGCCCGGGTTCAAGAACACGCTGTCGGAAGAACAGATGCAACAATTGGCGGAGTTGAGCTACACACCGCTGCCTGCCGTTCCCAAGTGGGGCGAGGCGGAAATGCGCGCCACCCAGGTGCAGTACCTCAAGCCTAGCGAGAAACTTTCCGACCAGCCGATCTTCCCGGTCAAGGACCCTCTCAATCTGTTTATTGTGGTCGAGCTGGGCGACCATTACGTCACCCTCCTGGATGGCGATAAATTCGAAGCGATCGGGCGTTTCCCGACGCGTTTCGCCCTGCACGGCGGCCCCAAGTTTTCGCCGGACGGACGCTTTGTGTACTTCGCTTCACGCGATGGCTGGATCTCGAAGTTCGACATTTACAATCTGAAGTACATCGCCGAGATCCGCGCCGGTATCAATACGCGCAACCTGGCAGTGTCGGGGGACGGCCGCTTTGTAATGGTCGGCAACTATCTGCCGCATTCGCTGGTGGTGCTCGATGCCAAGGACCTCACGCCGCTCAAGGTGATTGCCGTGCAAGACGACGCCGGCAAGTCCTCGCGCGTGTCGGCGGTGTACGATGCCGGCCCACGCAAGAGCTTTATCGTCGCGCTCAAGGACATCCCCGAGGTCTGGGAGATCCCGTGGGATGAGAAGGCCGAACCAATCTATCCAGGCCTGGTGCACGACTATCGCATGGGCGAGGCGCTTGCGGCCAAAGGGCCGTTTCCGGTACGACGCATCAAGCTGGACGATATCCTCGATGACTTCTTCTTCGATCCGTCCTATCAGCACCTGATCGGCACCGCCCGCCAGGGGAAGATCGGGCAGGTGGTAAACCTGCTCGTGGGCCGCAAGATCGCCGAGGTTCCGCTACCTGGACTGCCGCATCTCGGCAGCGGTATCAGTTGGGAGCGCGGCGGCACCACCGTGCTCGCCACACCCAACCTCCAGGAAGGTGCGATCTCGATCATCGACCTTAAGGATTGGAAGGTGATCAAGCGCATCGACACGCTCGGCCCGGGTTTCTTCCTGCGCTCGCACGAAGGCACACGCTATGCCTGGGCTGACAACATGATGAGCCCGAAGAAGGACACGATCGATATCATCGACAAGCAGAAACTCACGGTAGTCCGAACGCTCACGCCGGCTCCCGGCAAGACTGCGGCGCATGTCGAATTCACCCGCGACGGGAAATATGCAGTGGTGAGCATCTGGGAAATGGACGGCGCGCTGGTGATCTATGACGCCCGGACGTTCAAGGAAATCAAGCGCCTGCCCATGAAGAAACCATCTGGAAAGTACAACATCTACAACAAGATCACGCGTTCGTCGGGGACGAGCCACTAGCGACCGTTGGTCTTCCAGCGCGTGCATTTTGATTCGCGCCTGCCATAATTTATTTAAAGTAGTGCCTCGATGCCAAGGAGGAAGGAGGTGTCGCATGCGTACCATGGTTCAAGTTCCCGAACCGGAATTCGACGAAGACAGGCTGTTGATCGATCCTGGATGCTGGACCGAAGAGCTCGCCCGGTCAATCGCCGTGCGCGAGGAAGTCGGTGAATTGCGTAAGGAGCATTGGCAGGTCATCTATTCACTGCGCCAACATTACGCGCGTTTTGGTGCGGCACCGGCCATGATTCAGGTTTGCCGTCTGCATGGCAAGCCGCGCCACTGGGTACAGGACCTGTTCCAAACCTGTCTCAACGCCTGGCGAGTTGCCGGTCTGCCCAGCCCCGGTGAAGAAGCCAAGTCCTATTTAAGCGACATGTGAACCACTGCGGTTGGCGGCGAGCCGTCCCACCTAACGTGTCATCCAGGAGCGCGCACGCAGGGTGAGCAGCGCGTACGGAAAAATCCAGAAGAGCGAAAAGAAGGCGAAGTAGGCGCAAAGAATTCCGTACAGCAAGTCGGCCGAGCGCTCGCTGCGCAGGTAATAGAGCATGTAGAACGTCGACATCAGGCCGATGGCACCCTCTTACCACTAGTCGGACGGATCGTTTTATTGCCGACAATTTCGAGGAGGTGAAATATATATACCCGTCGAGACGCCCAACCTGCGCCGGCTTGCATCAGAAGGCGACAACAGGACGAAGCACCTGATTAATGCTGGTACAACTAAGGAGAATAGATGTTCACAAGGTAAATAGAGTACCACTGCCCTGCTTGGGGCAGCCGGCATTTCGGACACAACAGGTTAACCGATTATGCGTTTGCCCGGCGTGCGTGCCGACGACGTGACCACGAGTTTCGGGTTGCGGCCACGCAGATAGCGCACAACCTTCTGTTTCGAAATGCCTTCTGCGAGGTCTTCTTCGTCCATGTTGACACCAGACTGTCGCAGAAACCCGCCGAGGGCGAATGAGATGATCAAGGCCACGGCGAACCACCCAAGTACAACCCAACCGACCGTCCCCAGTTCCATGTGAGTTCCTTGTCAGTGTGAATACTATTATAGAATCCACCAAGCCATCCTTCCATTGCAAGAGAATTCTCCGGCGGAAGTTACAAATGGTGCTATTGATATGACGAATGGTCCTATGTTTTCCGCCACGGGCAACCGATCCTGAGCGTCCTGCAGGTTCCGTCACAGATAGCACGGGTCTGCCCCGGCGGTGCCGGCAACGATAGCCTGGTGATCCAGGCCAGTCGCGCGACCGCGCAGCAAGCGTGGTCATTTCCTTTCCGCATTCCCGGCGTGGTTGAAATCACCCCTGGAAAGGTCGAGCATGTCATCTCAATCAACCCGGAAGTCACCTCATGAGTGAAGATTTTGAGCCCCGCAATGAGCTGGAGAAGAGCCTGCTCGCTGCCCAGAACGAAGACATTAGCAGCGATGATCTGCTGAACATCCTGATGAACTCGCAGGTGTTCATGCCGGTGCAAGACGAGAAGCCAGCCGTGCTCAACATTCAGCGTTCGGTGCGCGCCCAGCCGCTGGTGCTCACAGCCGAGGACGGCACGTCGATTTTGGTATTGTTCTCGAGCCCGGAGCGCGCCAAGGAATTCATCAGCGACTATCCCGGTTTTGGCGGCGGCATCCTCACCGAGTTCACCTGGGTGCTGGAGAAGATGGGCCGCGACTTCGGCATCGCCCTCAACCCGGGGATGGATGTCGGCTTCGACATGGAGCTCGAGACGGTCAACGAGCTCGTCGATAGTCTGGGGCAGCAAGCACGTCACTGAGATTGTTCGTGGCAGCGCGCTCGCTGATGTCGCGTGCCACCCCTGTGGGAAGTGCGCCTTCCCGCGCGAGACGTCCGTGGCCCCAGACTCATCTTTTCCCCGCGCATGCGGCATAATCGCGCATCCACCGGATTGGCGTGCATGCTGCGACTCACCGAAATCAAGCTTCCGCTCGATCACACCGCCGACGCCCTGCGCGCGCTGATATTGCGCACCCTGGGGGTGGTGGAAACGGACCTGCTCGACGTTCGCGTGCGCCGCCGCGGTCACGATGCGCGCAAGCCGGGGGTGATCGCCTTTGTCTACACACTGGATGTGACGGTGCGCGACGAAGCGGCGCTGCTGAACAGATTCCCCAGCAGCCCGCACATCCAGCCAGCACCGGATGAAACCTATCATTACCCGGTACGTGCCGACACACCGCCCGTGGCGCGCCCGGTGGTGATCGGCAGCGGGCCGTGCGGTGTGTTCGCCGGTCTGTCGCTCGCGCGCATGGGCCTCCGGCCGCTGATTCTGGAACGTGGTCGCAGCGTGCGTCAGCGCACGCAAGATGTGTGGGGGTTCTGGCGCAAACGCCGCTTCAATCCGGAGTCGAACGTGCAGTTCGGTGAGGGTGGTGCCGGCACCTTCTCGGACGGCAAGCTGTACTCCGGTATCAAGGACCGCGGTCATCACATCCGCCGTATCCTTCAGGACTTCGTCGACTGCGGCGCTCCCGGGGAAATCCTGTACATCAGCAAGCCGCATATCGGCACACTGCGACTGGTGAAGGTGGTGGAGAACCTGCGCCGCCAGATCATCGCGGCCGGCGGCGAGTTCCGCTTCGAGGCACAGGTCACGGACGTCATGCTCGAACACGGCGGCGTGCGTGGACTCGTGCTCGCCGGTGGCGAGCAGATCGACACGGCGCATGTTGTGCTGGCTGTCGGCCACAGTGCGCGCGACACCTTCGAGATGCTGTACCACAAGGGCGTGCGCATTGACGCCAAGCCGTTCTCGATTGGTTTTCGCATCGAACACCCGCAACACCTGATCGACGTCGCCCGTCTCGGCCGTTACGCCGGCAATCCGCAGCTCGGGGCGGCCGACTATAAACTCGTGCATCACTGTCAGAGCGGTCGCACGGTGTACAGCTTTTGCATGTGTCCGGGCGGTCAGGTGGTGGCGGCGACCTCGGAGGCGGGGCGTGTGGTGACCAATGGCATGAGCCATTACTCGCGCGCCGACCACAATGCCAATGCCGGTATTGTGGTCGGCATCACCCCGGCGGACTTCGGCAGCGACCTCCCGCTCGCCGGCATTGTCCTGCAGCGCGAACTGGAGACGCGCGCGTTCGAACTCGGCGGCGGTAACTACAATGCCCCGGCACAGCTTGTAGGGGACTTCCTTGCCGCGCGTCCGTCCGCCGCACTCGGTTCCGTGACGCCTTCCTATACGCCGGGTATCACGCTCACCGATTTGGGCTCGAGTCTCCCCGATTACGCGATCGCGGCGATCCGCGAGGCGCTGCCCCGATTCAACCGTACCATCAAGGGGTTCGCCATGCCGGACGCCGTGCTTACCGGCGTGGAGACGCGCACCTCCTCCCCAATCCGCATCCCGCGCGACGAACACAGCTTCGAGAGTCTGAACACCAAGGGGCTTTATCCGGCCGGTGAGGGCGCCGGCTTCGCCGGCGGCATTCTGTCCGCGGCGGTCGATGGCATGAAAGTGGCGGAAGCGGTGGCGCGCGCCCTAATAAAATAGACGTCCACGAAATCCCCTCTCCCCCGACCCCTCGGCAATTGCTCCCGGCATTGCCCCACCTCCTGCATCCATGCAGTCGTCGCCCACAAATGGGAGAGGGGAGCAGGGGCTCCTTCGCGCTGTGTCGATACCTGCAGTGGGGGGTTAGGAAGAGCGTTCCTATATAATGATGCAAACGTGACACGCGGCACCGGTCCGTGCACCGCGCCCAAGGGATTCATGAAACTCTCGACGTTCCGAACATATCTCACCTGGAAGCGAGTACGCCTGATCGGCCTGGTGCTGCTGCTGTTGCTGGCCGGCTTCACCCTGTATCTCGATTTCCGTGTGCGCGATGCCTTCGAGGGTCGGCGCTTCGCGCTGCCGGCTCGGTTGTACGCACGTCCGCTGGAGCTGTTTCCCGGTCTCAAGCTCACGCCCGAGGCGCTCAGCCAGGAACTCGCGCGTCTCGGTTACCAGGAACCACTCGCCGGCGACGAGCCCGGCCGGTTTGCGCGGCATGGCACTACGTTTGAACTGGTGGTGCGGCCGTTCGTGTTCTGGGACGGCGCGCAGCCGGCGCGCCGGCTGCGCCTCGACTTTCGTGGCGACAGCCTGAGCGGCGTGCACGACATGCCCGGCGATCAGCCATTGACGCTGGCGCGCCTCGACCCGCTCTACATCGGTGGCATCTATCCGGCGCACAATGAAGACCGGTTGCTGGTGCGACTGGAGGAGGTGCCGGACCAACTGGTGCAGGCACTGATCGCCATCGAAGATCGCAAGTTCTACCAACACCACGGCATTCATCCACGCGGCATGGCGCGCGCCGCCGTGGCCTTGGTCACCGGGCACGGTATGCAGGGTGGCAGCACGCTCACCCAGCAGCTGGTGAAGAATTTCTTTCTGTCGCCGGAGCGCACCCTGCAACGCAAGGCAACCGAAATTATCATGGCGCTGCTGGTCGAGCTGCACTACGACAAGCGCGATATCCTCGAAACCTATCTGAACGAAATCTATCTCGGTCAGGATGGCAATCGTGCCATCCACGGCGTTGGCCTCGCCAGCCAGTTCTACTTCGGCAAGCCATTGCAGGCACTGACGCTGCCGGAGTCGGCGTTGCTGGTCGGTATGGTCAAGGGGCCGGGTTACTATGACCCGCGCCGTCATCCGGAACGCGCGCGCGAGCGCCGCGACCTGGTGCTGTCCGAGATGGCCAAGCTCGAGATGCTGTCGCCGGCACAACTCGCCGCCGCCCGGTCCGTGCCACTGGACGTGATTGAAAAACCGTCCATGGGGACGACGCCGTATCCGGCGTTCCTCGAGCTCGTGCGCCGTCAGCTGCGGCGCGATTACCGCGAGGATGACTTGCGCTCCGAGGGCCTACATATTTTCACCACGCTTGATCCCGTGACGCAGACCAGCGCCGAGCAGGCACTGGCGAAGCGCTTGGCGCTGCTCGAGCGCGCGCACAAGGATACCAGCGGTCTTGAAGGGGCGGTGGTGGTCACCAATGCGCAGAACGGCGAGGTGCAGGCCGTGGTGGGCGGGCGGGACGCGCGCTTCGAGGGTTTCAACCGCGCGCTCGATGCGCATCGCCCGGTCGGCTCGCTGCTGAAGCCGGTTATCTATCTCACCGCGCTCATGCAGCCGCGACGCTATACCCTGATGACGCCACTCGACGACAGTCCGCTGGTGTGGAAAGAGCGCGGCATTCCTGACTGGCAGCCGGAAAATTACGACAAGATCTTTCATGGCCAGGTGCCACTGCACCTGGCGCTGGCGCACTCCTATAATGTGGCCAGTGCGCGCTTGGGTCTGGAATTGGGTCTCAATGCGGTGCTCGACAACGCCCGTCGGCTCGGTGTGGAGCGCGAGCTGCCGCCCTATGCCGCGAGCCTGCTGGGCGCGGTGGACTTGTCGCCGCTCGAGGTCACACAGATGTATCAGACGCTCGCGAGCGGCGGTTTTCGCACTCCGCTGCGCGCCATCCGCGAAGTGCTGACCGGCAACGGCCAGCCGCTGCAGCGCTATGCGCTGGCGGTCGAGCAGGTGTTCGAGGCGGCGCCGGTGTATCTGCTCACAGCGGCCTTGCAGGATGTGGTGAGTGAGGGCACGGCGGTCGGACTCCAGGAGTTCCTGCCACCATCCCTGAAGCTCGCTGGCAAGACCGGCACCACGGACGAGCTGCGCGATGCCTGGTTCGCGGGCTTCAGCGGCGACCGGCTGGCGGTCGTGTGGGTGGGTTATGACGACAATCGGCCGGCCGGTCTCACCGGGGCAGCCGGCGCCCTGCCGGTGTGGGGTGAGCTGATGCGCCGACTCAACCCCGAACCGCTCGCACCGCCACTGCCGGAGGATGTCGAGCGCGTGTGGATCGATCCGGCCACGGGCCTGCGTGCCGACCGCGACTGCGCAGGCGCCATCGAGCTGCCGTTCGTGCGCGGTTCGGCGCCCGAAGAGTCCGCACCGTGTGCACGTTCGCCGGTGAAGAAACTCAAGAACTGGTTCCGGCGACTCTTTGAGTGAAGCCGGAGTCGGCCTGCGTTATGCTGGCGGTCGATTCATCGGATTCCAGGCCATGCACTTTCATTTCAAATATCGGTCGCTGTTGTTAGTCTTGTCGGTCCTGCTGTTGACGGCCTGCGCGATGCTGCAACCGGCACCGACGCCGGTTTCAGAGAATCCAGCCGTGCTCGCCTTGCTCGAGCAGGCGCGCGCCGACGCGGCACAAAACAAGCTGCAATCTGCGGCCGGAACCGTGGAGCGCGCGTTGCGCATCGAGCCGCGCAACTCCTGGCTGTGGCAGGAACTCGCGCGTCTGCATCTGGCGCAGGGCGATCCCGCTCAGGCGGAGAGCCTCGCGGCGCGTTCCAACACCTGGGCCGGCAGCGACCGGACGTTACGCGCGGCGAATTGGCGCTTGATCAGTGAAGCGCGCGCCGCGCGTGGCGATGCCGCCGGCGCGCAGGCCGCCGAGGCACGCGCGGCAGCGCTGGAACGCTAGGCAAGTGCTGCCCAAATACAGTTGTCGTCCTGCCGGCTGGTACTGGAAACGGTTCCGGCCTTGACCGGCTTCCCGCCATCTCTGGCGAACGCGCCGGAAGGACAAAAATAGGACGAGGGCATTTGTTTGGGGCTTCTCGAGTAATTCCCTGAAAATCCGCCGCATTTCGTGCCGTGGGCTGCTTCCATCCTCGGCGCTGGCGTGCGCCCGGTTGCAACTCGCCTGGGAGCGGCTAAGTTTCAAGAAGGAATTCCGAATTCACCTCGTTGCCGAAACGGGTATTTGCCCGCCCGGCACATCACCGCCGCACACTCCATGTCTGTCGCGCAACAGAGCAATGCACTGCCGGTCAATACCCGGCTGGAAGAATATGTTATTCAGAGCGTGCTGGGCATCGGCGGCTTCGGCATCACCTATCTGGCGCGCGACACGCGTCTTGGCTCGCTGGTGGCCATCAAGGAATACTTTCCGCACGCCTATGCGCAACGCGACCGTACCAACACCATCCGGCCGCACAGCAGCAGTGGCGACACCGGCGATGCCGACAACTACCGCTGGGGCCTGCAGGAATTCTTGAAAGAGGCGCGCGCGCTCGCCCAGTTCAAGCACACCCATATCGTGCGCGTGCTGCGCTTTCTCGAGGCGAACGGCACGGCGTACATGGCGATGGAATACGAGGAGGGCGAAAGCCTCGCCGGTTTCCTCGCGCGGCACGGCGGATTTCTCAGCGAGCCGCTCTTGCTCAACGTGTTTCTGCCGGTGCTGAACGGCCTGCAGGCGGTGCACGATGCCGGACTGCTGCACCTCGACATCAAACCGGACAACATTTACCTGCGCCGCAACGGCGCGCCGATGCTGATCGACTTCGGTTCCGCGCGCCAGCGCTCCAATGCCAACCGTAGCCAGAAGGTGGCGTTGACGCCCGGCTATGCCGCGCTCGAACAGTATCCGGGCCACGGCGATCTTGGCCCGGCGGCGGATGTCTATTCCATGGGGGCGACGCTGTATCGCTGCATCACCGGCCAGGAGCCGGTGGATGCGCGTGAACGCGTGAACGGCCTGAAGAAGTTGCACCTCGACCCGCTGGTGCCGGCCACGCGTTTCGAGCGCCCGCTCTACAGCCGCCACATTCGTGTGTGCGTGGATGCCGCCCTGCAGCTCAAGGCCGAAGACCGGCCAGCGTCGGCGTTCGCACTGCAAAACGGCCTGATGGGTAAAGAAGTGAGTCCCGCGGCCGTGCGCCCGAAGTCCAATGCCAGTCTGTTCAGCAGTGGCCAGGGCTTCATCGGCCTGTCCAGCGGAGAAGAAAAAAAGGGTCGGCGCATCATTCCACGCGGCCCGATCGAGCGGTTGCTGGTATTCTCGGTGTTCATGGCCGTGCTGTTGCTGGTATTTGTGCGCAGCCTGCAGGCCACGGGCTATCTTGCCGAATACGAGGAGTACGAATACCTGGATCGCCTCCTGACGGCCGCCGCTGCCACCGGCAAGCAGACCCAGCGCTTTCTCGAAGAAAATGTGCTGGGCATCAAGCGTCCACCGGACTACACGCCACCGCCGGCGGCGCTGGTGCACGCGGTCGCCGCACCGAAACCGGCGGAGGTAAAACCGATACCGGTTTTTGTGTCCGGCAAGAATTTGGTCAGCACCATCCGTCTGCCCGGCCCGGCGGTGTCGCTGGCGTATCTGCAAGACGGGGCCATGCTGGCCGTGGCCCTGGATGACGGCACCATTCAATTGCGCAACGCCGCCAACGGTGCGCTGGTGCACGGCTATGTGGCTGCGCTCGGCGTGCCCGGTACCGTCGCCGCTTCGGTCGATGGCCGGCGGCTGGCGTTCAGTGCCGAGCATTACACCATCCAGATTTGGGATATCGAGAAGAACACCTTTCTCGGTGAGCTGTCCGGTCATGTGGATGCGATCATCGCACTCAGTTTCTCGCCGGATGGCAAGCGTCTGGCCTCGGTCAGCCGCGACCAAACGGCGCTGTTGTGGGACGTCGACAGCGGGCAGGTGTTGCAGGATCTGAGTAAGTCGGCGAACGAACCGCTCGCGCTCGCCTTTGCGCCGGACAGCGGCCGGCTGGCCGTGTCCGACAGCGCGGGCGGCATCCGCTACTGGGAACCGGGCAAGCTGCAGGAGGTTGCCTATCTCCCGACGCGCGATCAGCCGGTTTCGGCACTGGCCTATTCGCCCGATGGCAAATGGTTTGCGCTCGGCGGTGAGCAGGGTTTTCTGAGTCTCTGGGATGTCGGTGGCCAGCGCGCCGATCGCTTCTTGCCGGAGGCACCGGACACCATACACGCGCTGGTGTTCAGCCCGGACAGCAAGTGGCTGATCGTGGCCGGCTCGGATCAAACCCTGCAACTGTGGGAAGTGGAAACGGCGCAACGTGCCGCCGGTTACGAAGACGCCAACCATCAGGTCTATGCACTCGCGCTCACGCCGGACGGGCAGCACCTTGCCGTCGCCGGCGCCGACGGCAAGCTCACGCTCTGGCAGTAAGCAGTGAGCGGCAAGCAAGTCGCGCTTCGCTATTATTTATCGCCCTCTCCCGCAAGACGGGAGAGGGAAATGACTATTGGCGATTGAACGAGAATTGGCATTCCCGATTTAATCGGCGATATCTACCGGGCAGTCTTTTTATCTCGTGTGTGCAGCCTGTGACGGCAATCGATCACTTCTCGAACGGCGTGTAGCGCACCGCCAAAACATAATATTCCATCTCGCCCTTGGGCAGGGTGACGCGCACCTCGTCACCCGCGGTTTTCTTGAGCAGCGCACGTGCCAGCGGCGAGTCGATGCTGATCCAGCCCTGGTCCGGGTCGAACTCGTCCGGGCCGACGATGCGATACACGACTTCCTTTCCTTTCTCGTCTTCCAGTTTCATCCAGGCTCCGAAGAAGATGCGGGTGGGATCATCCGGTGGACGGTCCACTACCTTGAGATCGGGAATGCGTTTCTGCAGATAACGCACGCGCCGGTCGATTTCGCGCAGGCGTTTCTTGCCGTAGATGTATTCGGCGTTCTCCGAACGGTCGCCTTGCGCGGCGGCCTCGGAGACTGCCTGCGTGACCTTGGGTCGTTCCACGCGCCACAGGTGATTCAGCTCAGCGCGCAGCTGCTGCATGCCCTCGGGCGTGATGTATTTCGAGCTGGCGGACTGGGAAAGACGCTGACGGCCCATAAAGATGTGTGGCTTGGATGCGGCGAGTTCAGGCTGCGTCGGCGACCAGCGGCGGTAGTGGGCAGTGCAGGCTGGCGCATACCACGCGCAATAATTCCGCTTCACCGAGCGTTACCTGCCGATCGTGTGCGACCGTTAGCACTAACGCCTCGATGAGCGCCTGCTTGATGGCCGGCGGCAGAGCATCGAGCCGGGTCAGCGCCTCATCGAGCGCCGTGCTCCAATCGGATGGCGATTCGAGCAAGGAAGTTTTACTACGCGTTGCTGCGTTCATCTGGTCATCATAATCAGGTGTTGCCATCGGCAACAACTGGCGCATGCCGGCATCGAAGGCGGCGCGCGCGCTGCGTTCGTCGTCATGGCCCGCCCGCGCCATGACCGCAAACAGGGTTTGTGCTTCGTTACGCGAGGCATGCAGCTTGAGCGCCGGTCGGCGCGGCCGAGCGGTGCGCGGTGTCAGGGCTTCAGTGAGTTGCACGCGCAACAGCCGGCCGAGCGCATAATCCAGCACGCTCACCTGGGCGTGCATGCGCAGCAGTTCATCAACCAGCATGACCAGCGCGCGCAACTGCTCGGGCGGGCGCTGACGCAGCGCCGGAAAGGCGATACCAAGCAGTGGCAGACGCAGCGCCGCTTCGAGGCGTGCGCCTTGGCTGGCCAGTGCCTCGAGGCGCGCCAGGGAATCGGGTGCCAGTTTGACGCGCGCCCGCAGATGCGCCATCTGGCGTTCGCGTGTAGTCGGATCCTGGCTCAGCACCATGGCCAGCACCACGGCGAGCGCATCCTGTGGCGAGTGCGCTGCATCGCGCAATGCCGGCGGTATGTCGCTACGTCGCTGCACCGCGGTGGTGAGTTGCGCGGCACCGGGACTGCCGATGGTGGCAATGACCGAGAGCGGCAGCAGTGCCTGCTGCGCCATCGGCATGAGTGGCGTCGGCGTCGGTGGCGGCGGTGTTCCCGAGATCATCGGCACGAGGCGGATCTGTTCCAGTTCGGCGGGATCGAAGGACGGGTCGATGGCGCGAATGCGTTCCAGGATGGGCGGGTGGCTGGCGAACAGCGCATCGAACAGACCGTGGCGTTCGGCGATCAGCATGTGGCCGATCTCCTCGCTCTCGGCGCTGGTGAGCGTGGCGCGCAGCGGCGACACGGCAATCTTCTTGAGGGCACCAGCGATGCCCTGCGGGTTGCGCGTGAACTGCACTGCCGAGGCATCCGCCAGGAATTCACGGTGGCGCGAAACCGCCGCCTTGATGAGGCGTGTGAACAGCACGCCGATATAGCCGATCACGATCAGCGTCAGTCCGGCGGCCATGCCCAGCAGCAGTGCCTGACCGCCACGATCCGAAGAGCTGCGTGAGTGCGACAACCCGCGCAGAATCATGCGGCCGGTGAGGGCGATGACCAGAATACCGAAACACACGCCGATGAGGCGCATGTTGAGGCGCATGTCGCCGTTCAGGATGTGGCTAAACTCGTGTGCGACCACGCCCTGCAGTTCGTCGCGCGTCAGGGCCTCCAGAGACCCGCGCGTCACGGCAATGACCGCATCACTGCTGCTGTAACCGGCGGCAAAAGCATTGATGCCGCCCTCGCTCTCGAGCACATACACCTGCGGCGCCGGCACGCCGGCGGCAATGGCGGTTTCCTCGACGACATGGATCAGTTGGCGGCGCAGCGGATCACGGGTACCGGCATCGATCAGGGTGCCACCCAGGGATTGCGCCACAGCGCTGCCGCCACTTGCGAGTGTGGCCATGCGGTACAGGCTGGCGCCGGCCACCAGACCAACCGTGACCAGGCTTGACCAAAGGATGGCGCGCGGGTGCGCGCCGACCCAGCTGCTGTAGCCGGCCGGTGACAGGTAAGGATCGACACTCATGAAGGCCACGAAACCGAGCACCACGAAGTCGGTGATCGCGACAACAGCGAGCGTGGCGAGAATGAACAACAGCACCGCCAGCGTGGTGTGCTGGCGCGCGCGCCTTTGCTGCTCGAAGAAATTCATGCTGGGCGACAGGCCCCGCGCGCGTTTACGAGAACGACACCTTCGGCACGGCGCGCTTGGCCGTGTCCTCGATCTCGAGCAGCGCCGCCGGCGTGAAGTGGAACAGGTTGGCGATCACGCCGCTCGGGAACATCTCGCAGGCGTTGTTGTAGTCCATCACCGAGTCGTTGTAGTTCTGGCGTGAAAACGCCACGCGGTTCTCGGTGCTGGAGAGCTCCTCGGTCAGCTGCATCATGTTCTGGTTGGCCTTGAGGTCCGGGTAGGCCTCGGCCACCATCAGCAGCCGCGACAGCGCACCGCTGAGCGCGGTCTCGGCACCGCCCAATTGCTGCATGGCCTGTGCGTTCGCGGGATTGGCCTCGACCGCCTTGAGGCCGGCCATGGCGACATTGCGCGCCTGGATCACGGCCTCGAGGGTTTCGCGTTCGTGTTTGATATAGCCCTTCACGGTCTCGACCAGGTTCGGGATCAGGTCGTGCCGGCGAGTGAGTTGCACGTCAATTTGTGCGAATGCGTTCTTCACGCGGTTGCGCAATGAGACCAATCGGTTGTACAGGCTGACGAAGAACACGATCAGCAGAATGATGATGCCCAGAGAAATCCAGCCAGCCATGGTTGCCTCCGTCGCGTGGTGCTTGAACCCGGCGTGCGCCGGACAGGTTCAGTATAGCGAGGTTTATTCCCGCCAGCCTGCCGGCTCAGGCGGCATACAGGGCACGGATTTCGGGCAGGGCCTCGCGCAGGTGCTCGAAGCGGTGGCTGCCGCCCGGGTACACGATGGTCTTTCCGCAGCCGCGCAAGGCGGCCTCGGCGATGCGGTAATCGAGCACGTCGTCGTTGGCGTCGAGCAGCAGCAGCGTCGGTACCGTCGGGTTGCAGGGTTCGACGCGCTGCGCCTTGAAGGCGCGCACGTCCTCCGCGGTCAGCACGGTTTCTTCGCCGGTGGCCGCGTTGCGGTACCGGCCAGTGTGGCGGGCGAGGGTTTCATCCGGACGCATGGAGGGATTGATGAGCACGATGCGCGCGCCGAACTCCGGCGCCAGCCGTTGCGCCCAGAAACCCCCGAGCGAACTGCCGATGAGCATGAGCGGGCGGCTGTGCGGATTTTCGCGCCGCAGGCGGCGGATGAATTTGCGCAGCACGCGCAACGCCTCGCGGGTGCGATGTGCCGGATAGGTGGGCGCAAACACCGGCACCGGCGCGAGCTGCGCACGCAGCCAGATGGCCTTCTGGGATTGATCGCCACTGTTGAAGCCGTGCAGGTAGATAATCATCGGGGCTCAATCTTTTCTGAACGCAGTGTATGGGTTCGTTACATCGGCCTGCGGGATGAAATCGTAGGGTGGGGCAGGCCCCGCCCTACGAATGACGAGCTCAACTTCCCTCTCCCGTTCGCGGGAGAGGGGACGGGGGAGAGGGAGCAAAGCCACATGCACACGCAGTCATCGGTCAGTATTTGCCGGGCGGACCTTTCTGCAGCTCCTTCAGATCCTGTTGCAGCTCGCGGCTGTGCGTGGCGGGCTTGACGTTCCGATAGATTCTCGCGATCCGCCCCTCGGGATCGATGACGAAGGTATAACGCTTGGCGAGGCGCAGCGGGCCAATCGACCAAAGCGCGCCGTAATCGCGCGCCACGTGGCCTTCGGTGTCGGCCAGCAACGGGAACGGCAAATGGAACTTCTGCGCGAATTGCGCATGGCTCTTGGTGTCATCCACGCTGATTCCGAGGATTTGCACGTTGAGTGCGCGCAGCGCCGGCAGGTCGTCGCGGAAATTGCAGGTCTCGGTCGTGCAGCCGGGCGTATCGTCCTTCGGGTAAAAGTACAGCACCACCCAGCGCCCGCGGTAAGCGCTGAGCGCGTGCGATTTGGATTCCTGATCCGAGAGCGTGAATTTTGGCGCCGGGCTACCGGGAACCAGTTCGTCCGCCTGCACGGGTTGCAGACCAAGCAATGCCAGGAGTCCGGCGCTGGTGCGTTTGAGCAGAAACACGCGTATTACTCCTTGTCGCCGAGCACGGCGCGTTTGAGATGGGCATCGGCCGGTTTCGCACCCACCCAGGATGTGAGCAGTGCGCGCTGAAAATCCGCGCCCGCGATGCGGCCGCGCAGTTTGTCGTTGACCCACACCTCGGTCTCGCCGCGCGGATGCATATCGATGCGCAGGACGTCGTCCTTCCGGACGCTGCCGATCAGGCTGTTCAGCTGTTCCACGCGCGCACGCAGCGCCTGCATCTCGGCGGCGGTGTGGTTGGGGGCAATGCCATCGTTCCAGGCGTTGACGAACTGGTCCTGGCTTACGTCACGCAGAAAATACATGCGCATGACGCGCGCCGTAGTAGCCTCCAGGACCGCCGCGGCCTGGTGGGTCGGCTGCGCGAGATATAGCGCGCCGATGTATACCTTGATGAAGTACTTCTTGCGGTAGCCGGCGCCATTCAGCACCAGCGGGGTTGTTTCACCCGTCAGGCTGAGGTGGTCGGGAATGCTGACCCCACCCAGATCAAGCGCCAGTGCGGGCACGGAAGCGAGCAGCAGCAGGGCAGCTAACGCAGCGATCGGCCTCATGCAGACTTCCTTGTAGTTTGGCCGCTCCATCATAGCCCGAAACCGGCGTCAAAGTGAACGCGCAGCCATTGCCAGCCGTCGAGCCATGTTGTATTGATAGGCAGCCGCCGCGACCGCGTCGACGCAGATATGGACTCTTTCATGACCTCGCTGACACACGCGGCGTCTTTCACAGTATGAAGCTTCCGCTACAGGGGAAATTCCAGTATCCCTGGCGTCATGGCAACCGTTTCGAGTTGCTGGTGGACGGGCCGGTGTATTTTCCGCGCATGCTCGAGGCCATCGAGCATGCGCGCGCGCAGGTGTGGCTCGAAATGTACCTGTTCGAATCGGGCGCAGTGGCCGGGCGCTTCATCGCGGCGCTCGGCCGCGCCGCCCGGCGCGGCGTGGAGGTGCGCCTGCTGCTCGATGATTACGGCGCCACCCAACTGCATGCAGCGGATCGGGCCCGTTTGACGGAGTCCGGGGTCATGCTGGTCCTGTACAACCCGCTGCAATGGCGCAAGTGGCTCGGCAACCTGTTCCGCGACCATCGCAAGCTCCTGATCGTCGACGGTGGCGAGGCGTTTGTCGGCGGCACCGGGATAACCGATGCGTTCGACGATCCGAACGATGCGGCGCGCAGCTGGCGCGAAACCAGCATTCGCATTGTCGGCCCGGTGCTGGCGGATTGGCAGGCGTTGTTCGCGCAGCACTGGCGGGAGCTCGATCCTGAACCGATCGCGGTCGCCGCCCCGGCGCCGCAAGCGCACGCCGACGGAACACCCGGACGCGTAACCCCGGGCGTGGCGCTGCGGGTGCAGGATATCCGCCGCTCCCTGTATAACCGGTTGCGCTCCGCCGAGCGCCGTATCTGGATCACCACCGCCTACTTCGTGCCGTCACGCCGCAAATTGCATGCTCTCAAGAAAGCGGTGCAACGCGGTGTGGACGTACGCCTGCTGCTGCCCGGCCCGATCAGCGATCATCCGGCGGTGCGCCACGCCGGCCGCCGCTTCTACTCCGGCCTGCTACGTGCCGGCGTGCGGGTGTTTGAGTACCAGCCGCGTTTTCTGCACGCCAAGACAGCAGTCTGCGACGATTGGGTGTCGATCGGTTCGAGCAACTTCGATCGCTGGAATTTGCGCTGGAATCTTGAAGCCAACCAGGAAGTGGACGACCGGCCATTCGCGGACGCGGCCTGCGCCATGTTCGAGGACGATATGCACGACAGCGTCGAGATCCGCTACCAGGACTGGCTTCGGCGCGGTCTGCGCGCGCGTCTGCGCGAACACCTGTGGGGACGCGTGGATTTGTTCCTGGAGAGTCTCGGGCGGTTGCGTGGCGTGCGGATGAAATAAACAGTGTCTGGATGGAGCTCGCTTCGAGCACCAAGACTAGAATCCCATATACCAGGGCAGTTGCATTGTAGAATGGAGAAGTAGATTCCGACCGGCACTGAGATCAGCACCACCTAAGGTTAAAGGAATCAGAACAAGGAGGCCTCTGCCCCCTGCGGTCCCACCGTCCATAGGAATGACGCTGGCGATGGCCGCAATCAGGCTGACTACCCCCGGCGGGAGGAAGCAGCCATAAGCAATATCGCGCTTCGTTCTCTGAGCAGAGGTCATGCTTGCACCGGCTTCCTTCGCGGTCCGCCCTGCGCCCAACTGAGTCAGAGGGGACTTGGCGTTCAATTCGCAATCACGGCTCTCTGGCCCGGATGCCAGTTACAGTGGCCCAAAAAACATGCGGCGCACGTTCTCCCCACCAATCACACGAACAAATTCGCGCATCGTGCAGTACATCAGAATGAGTATCGCCAGGAAGATCTGGATGGCCCAGAAATGTGGCCACACGATCTCCGCGAGCAGCTTCTCGTTGCCAGCAATGAGACCACCGGCCGCCCGCCAGAAGTCAATCAGGCGCTCCAGGTAGTGGACGAGCATGGCAATCAAAACGTAGAGCGTGGTCTTCCAGGCGATGTTATAAATCAGCGGCTTGTCCGGGTAGCGGTTAATGATTGGCAACAAGTCCGCAATCACCACCGCCTTGCCGAGAATCAGGGCAGCGACCGTTAACGATGCCGACGTGCCCGCCGCGATCCCTGTACCCTTCAGTATCAGGACGCGAACGAACGCAACAATGTGCAGGGCAACGAAGAAAAATATTGTGGGTGGAAGCAGTGCCTCAATCTCTTCTCTGATTTTCATAGTTGGTTTGCTCAGGATGATTGAATGGGTGTGGGAAAAGTTGAGAGCGCGCGACGCTTTGAACCCGTCGCCATGGTTAACCCGGTGATGCCAACAAGGCTGTAGAAAAAGCCTGTTTTCAGGCATCGCCTCGATCCGTGGGGGCGCTGCCGAGGCTATTCGAGGGAAGAGCTAGGCCTCATTCTTTGGGTAAACATAGTCAGTGCTTTCTTCCTTCATTTTTATCGGGCGAACTTCAATTCTTGCGGTTGTTCCATATTCAAACTCAGGGTTACCTTTCGCAATTTCAATTGCTTCGTTCATGTCCTTCGCAAGGATATGGTAATAACCAACCTGAACTTCTTTGGTTTCATTGAATGGAATCTCTTTCCATTTTCCGTTCGAGCCCGAAACAATGACGCCCTCCCTTACCAAGGGCTGTGCAGTCTTGAGCTTGCCATCCTTCTTTAATTTGCCAATGTAGTTTTCACAGCTTTTAAGAAACTGCTGACGCTTTTCGGGCGTCCATGCATTCTGATGATCAATTTCGTTGCGGATAAGCAGCATAAATTCGTTCATGATATTCCTCCACAAATGATTGCTGGCTAATGATTGAGCTATGCGGCGCCGGCCACCGCGACCGCAGGAAACGGTGCGCTGACCCACGGCGTCCGCACGAGCGAATGGTTATGTAAATCTCCCAGAAGCAAAGAAGTGAGAGCCTATCTTCCAAACTACAGCACACAGAGAAAAGCAAAATGCTGCCATGAATGTGTGAAACGCAATTTCAAGCGGAAAAAGATTGCGCTCGAATCCATTGAACGTGGGGTGAACAATGACGTCAAATACAGTGCCCACAAAAACACCAATAGCGACCGTAAAACCAGCACGGAACGGATGACTCGGTGAAAGTGCGCAACCAAGAATGCCAACCAAAAGGAACGTGCCTACTTCAATTAGAAGGCCTGTGATGGCTAATATTCTGTCCTGCCATGAACCGAGCTGCATTAACAGAAGGAGTGCTGCCATGCCACACAGGAAGGTTGCCAAGGTGCGAACAGTTTTACTGTTGGTCAATTTGCTTTCCATGGTGTGGGTGCCTAACGTTAATTCACCGGCGCTGCGCGGCTTTATCGCACAGCGTCCGGTGGAATGATGGGTTATGCAATTAGGCCGTGGGCTACCAAATAACGCCTGCCTTCTTGAGCAAGCTGCCAAGGGAAAATTTGCCCAGTCATAGATAGGCTTCTATAAATGGCTCAACGCGGATTCGCGTGGGTGATTTTTGCATGATCCGGGAGCGGTGGCAAAAAATGCGTAATGATCTTCATGGCCAGGTACTGTTCATCGCGGAAGCCATAGGCCTTGCGCTGGATGACGCGAATCGTGTTGTTCAGCCCCTCGACGCAACCGAGCGAGACTTTGTTATCGGGCTTGCAATACGAAACGATACCGTCCCAATGACGTTCGATCATGGCGGCGAACTTCTCGAACGGCTTGAGTCGCTGCCACTTGAGTGCGTCTTTCCAGTTCTCGAAGAATTTCCTGGCCCAGGCTTCGCTCTGGTAGTCCCACAGTTGCCCGAACGATTCCTTGAGCAGGTAAGCCGTGTTGAGCCGCTGATTGGCGGCGAGCAGCGTCTTGAGCGCCTGGCGGCCATCAAGGTCCAGGTTCTCCCGGCGCGACAGCAGGGTATAGCGGTTCCCCTTGATGAAGCGGCGCTGCTTGCCCTGCACCCGTCCATACTCGGCCCGGCGCACGTCATCGAGCGCATCGTTCAGGTGGCGCAGGATGTGGAACTTGTCGAACACGATCTCGGCCCGCGGGGCATGTTCGTGCGTGGCCTGGCGGAACGGTTTCCACATGTCCATCACCGCCACCCGAATGCCCGCACAGCGCCTGCTGCCATAGGCCGCGAAGAACAGCGCCAGGTCCTCCTGCTTGCGTCCTGCGCCGCCGAACCAGATCGGTCGTTGGCGCTCAAGGTCGCTCACCACCACGCGGTAGTCGTGGCCCTTGCGGATGGCGATCTCGTCCACGCCGATCGCCGCGGTGGCAGGCCAGGGGTTACGGCGCAGCTGCTCGGCCATATAAAGCTTGTCCAGATCCTTGACGGTGGAGTGGTGCAGCCGCTCGGAGCGGGCCACGTCCTTGACGGTCATCGTGCGGGCCAGTGCCCCGACGTGCAGCGCATAACGCGCCGTGTACCGCGGGTTGCGCGCCAGCCAGTCCAGGTACTCCATGCGCACCCCGCAATCCGGACAGCTTACGCGCGCCCGTTCGAATTCAAGCTCGATGCGGAACCCACCCGCGCCCAGATCCCGCGCCCGCGCCACGGTCCGGTCGTAGATCGAACAGTGTGTGCGGCTACAGCGCGAACCGGTGCCGGTCTTTTTTTACGCCGCAGTGGCGCCACGCGCACATCCGGATCGCCGAACACACCCTTGAGTTTCACCGCCGCCCGAAATCCGGGAAACGAATACAGCTCACACCAGGTGCGCGCACGCTTCATCGACGTTCCCTTTCACTGAGGAGTCCAGGAGGAGTCCAGAACGATGAAATACCCTATACCGAAGCTTCGTAACGTGCCAATAATACGGAAAACGACCCACACGAATCCGCGTTGAGCCCTATAAATTAACCCCATGTCCTCAATGAGTTCGATGGATTTGTAGCGTTTGCCGCGGCCGGGTCGTAACGGTAGCGGATGCAGACTAGCCGTTCGCGGTACTTTGCTAATAACTTGGATGTTCCCCTTTCTCCAGGGCGACGAACCGTGCGGATTTCCATGGCGTTCCCTCGCTTTGTGCTATTCCAATCCGGTGAGCTTACGTCTGCCGTCCTGACCGCGGCAAGCGATCGCGGCGCGTCGCCCGCGCCCGGCTAGTGCGCGCCGATACGCCGGAATTCGTACCCGGAGTAAAGCAGTGTTTCCTTGCCCGCGCGCCGCACAACCTGCACGGTCTCGCCCATCAGCCAGCCCGTGCCTTCAATGACGAGCTCAGTATCGGAGACCGGCTTCACCGGAATGTTTGCAATCAGCCCGAGCCAGCCGGGCACGCGGTAGCGGATGTAGAGCAGACCATCGGTGTAGTCGAGGGCAACATTGCCAAATTTCACCAAGTCGAGCAGCGGGTCGCGCTCCACGGCCTGGTACTCGCCGAGCCGCTTGCGCCAGGCCGCGGACAGGCGCAGCGGTTCGATGCGCTCGCCGAGGCGATAGGCCTGATTGCGATAATAGGCGACGGCGAGCCGATGCCCGCTGATCTTCGTCGTTGTCAGGTGCGTCTCTTTAAGCAAGGAGAGCGGAATCGGGAATAGGCTGAGGAAACGATATTCGGCAGAGAACAAACCATCCGGTTGGCGGCGCAGGTCGAATGTCTTGCCCATCATGACTGCGCGGTAGTGCCCCTTATCGGCCTGGACGGTAATCAACCCGAGAAGCGTGGCGTACTGGCCGACGATATCCTCGCGCGTGAGCGGTGCCGATGGCTGGGTAACGGCGACCGCATGCGGTTCGGCCGATGGCATCGGTGTGCGTGTTTGCAACACCAGTTCCATCAGCCGCTCGCTGATCTTCTCCACTGCCTCGGTCGCGTCGGAGCTGTTCGTCAGCACGATGACACCGAGTTTGTGTTCCGGCACGATCACAATGCGTCCACGCCCGAAGGGTCCGTAGTTGTTGAGCCAGGCCACATTGGCCGCTTCCGGCGTCCTGCCGCGCGCGGCACCTGCCTGTGCAAAGCGCACGCCGCTGAGCTGCCACGGCATGCCCACGCGGGTATCGAGATCCAACGCCACGGCGGTGTTCTGTGCCCGCAGCATTGCGTGCACACTGCGTGCTTTCAGAATCTGTTTGCCGTCCAGTTTGCCATCGGCGAACAACATGCGCACAAAGTGGGTAAGCTCGGCCACGCTGCTCACCAGCCCGGCGGCTGGCAGGTCGCGCACGGTCGGCGCAGCAATTGGCTTGTCCTTCCAATAGTGCATGGCGAACAGCGTGGGCTCGGTCGGTTCGCTGGTAAACGTGGAGTGCGGCATGCCGAGCGGCACGAGCAGCCGTTCCTGCATGCAGCGGGCAAACACTTGCTGGCAATGGATTTCGATGAGGCGCCCGAGCAGGTCGTAACCCGGGAACGACGGCGAATACACCTGGCCCGCTGGGGCAGCGGCATATTCTTCTTTGAGTCGCGCCACGAATGTCGCGAGCGGTTCGGGCCGCGGCGTCCACATATTCTTGAAGTGCATGGCCGGCAGGCCGGAGTGGTGCGTGAGTAAATGGCGCGGGGTGATGGCCGGTGCATTGGCGGCGCGCGACAGGATGGAGAATTCCGGCAGGAAATTCGTTACCGGTTGATCGAGATTAATGGCATCTCGTTCGGCGAGTTGCAGCACGGCGGTGGCCGTGAATAGTTGCGAGAGGCCTCCGGTTGCGTAGAGGGTGTCCGCACCAGCCGGCACACGGCGTGCACGATCGGCGTATCCGAAGCCTTCCGTCCACACCACTTTCTGGTCGTCCACCAGCGCGATGCTCAGTCCCACCACGTCCTTGGCTTTCATCTCCTGACGAATGAGTGCGCGCATGGCGGAGCGGATCGACGCGAATGACTGTTCGCTGATCGCCGCGGGCGGCGTGGCCAGAGCGCGCGGACCGGCGCAGACAAATAGGCACAGCGCACAGGCGAGGCGTTGAAGGTGGCGACTACGCATGGCCGCAATGGCGCTTCGCATGGGCAGGATCCAACTCCTTCGGGACGACTGCATGGATGCAGGAGGTAAAGCAAAGCCGGGAGCATTTGCCGAGAAGGGCGGAATGAGGGGAGTATTACAGCTATATTCCCCTCACGCTTATTATCCCCTCACCCTAACCCTCTCGACTCCGGTTACGGACTTCGTCCTACCTCCTCCATCCCTGGAGTCGTCCCGGAGGGAGAGGGGAGAATAATGTGCGCTATGTGTCGGCCGGGTCAGCAAGTCCTCCGTTCATGTCGAGCCCTTCGGCAGGCTCAGGCGGACGACACTTGTTCACAGTTCCTAGCACGATGCGCAGCGGATGCAGCGTGCCTAGTGGGTGAAGATATTGAACAACATCCAGATGGCGGCGAGAAAACAGCTGACGGTCAGCACGTCGAGAATGATGTCGATCCAGAACTGCGAGGCAATGCGCGCCCAGAAGTGATACAGGCGTGTGCGCAGGAAGTCCGGATTGTCCTCGCCATAGTAGCAGTACCAGTTGGCGTACTTATTCATAAACGCCACCACGATCTGCGCTGTGACGCCGGTCAGAGACAAGCTGACCGCGATCCGGGTCTGGCCCGAGGCCAGCAAGGCCTCGCGCACCGGCGACTGCAGCAGCAACAGGGCCAGTCCACCGATGCCGAAGGCCACGAACCAGGAACGCAGAATGCGGTTGTACTCCGCGTAGCTCTCAAAATAGGCGACCGACAACGACTCGCTCTTTTTGCCTCTGGCCATCTCGCTGTTCTCCCTCTGTGTGACCCGGAGCGCATGCAGTACAATAACATGCCTGTGACCGGCACCAGTAGTATGGTGCCGGTTAACCGCGCTTCCCTCGGGATCGATAACGCATGAACAAGTATCTGGTGATTTCGGCATTGGGTAAAGACCGGCCCGGTCTCGTCAACCAGCTCTCGCACGCCATTCTGGATGCCGGCTGCAATATCCAGGACAGCCGCATGACCGTTCTCGGCGGCGAGTTTGCGCTCATGTTGCTGGTTACCGGCCCGTGGAATGCGGTGGGCAAACTGGAGAGTCAGACGAAGGCGCTGGAAAAGAAACTCGATCTCACCTTGGTCGCCAAGATCACCGAGCCGCGCGTCACGAGAGAGAGCATGCTGCCGTATGTCGTGGACGTGGTGTCCATGGACCATCCCGGGATCGTGCACGGTGTCGCCGAATTCTTCTCGTCGCGCGAGATCAACATCGAAGACCTGAACACCTGGACCTATGCCGCCGCACACACCGGCACGCCGATGTTCTCCATGAACATGACCATCAGCGTTCCGGCCAGCGTCAACATCGGCCGTCTGCGCGACGAGTTTACGCGTTTCTGCGATGAGTTGAACGTGGACGCGACCCTCGAACCCTCGCGCCACTGACACGGTGTGCCCAGGCATGCACAGCCCGCGGTCGCCTCGATCTGCATCATGAGAGACACTTCGCCTTCCGCTGCATCGTCGCGCTACCAGACCGTCAGTTGGGTGCTGACGGGCATTGCGTTGCTGGCGGTGCTGCAACTGCACCTGGTGCCGGCGTTGCTCGCCGGATTGCTGGCATTCCAACTGGTGCACAGCCTGTCCGGGGCATTGCACATCCCTTATCTCACCAGCCGCAATGCCAAAATCCTGCTCGTGGCGCTGCTCGCGATGATCGTGGTGGCGCTGCTGGTACTGGCCGGTATCGGCATCGTGATCTTCCTGCGCCGTGGTCCGGACAACCTGGCGCATCTGTTGACACAGTTGGCCGCCATCGTCGAGGACCTGCGCCGCCTTTTGCCGGCGGGCCTCGTCGAGCACCTGCCGAGCGAGAATCGCGATGTCCGTGTCTTGATCTCCGGTTGGTTCCGCGAGCACGCCGCGGAGCTGCGCACGCTCGGCACCGACACGCTGCGCGCCTTCGTGCACATCCTGATTGGCCTGATCCTGGGCGGGATGATCGCCTTGTACGAGGTAACGCCGCACGTGCGGCAATCGCCGTTTCTGAGTGCCCTGCAGGCGCGCACCGCGCTACTCGCCGGTGCCTTTCGGCGCATCCTGCTCGCGCAGTTGCCGATCTCGGCCATCAACACCGCGCTCACGGCGCTCTATCTCATGGTCGTGCTACCGGCATTCGACGTGCACTTGCCATTTGCCAAGACGCTCATCACCGTCACCTTCATTGCCGGCCTGCTGCCGGTGTTGGGCAACCTGATCTCGAACACCGTCATCTTCCTGGTGAGCCTGAGTCTGTCGTTCAGTGTGGCGATGGCAGCGCTCGGTTATCTGGTGGTGATCCACAAACTCGAATATTTCCTCAACGCCCGAATCGTCGGCACACGCATTGACGCGCACGCCTGGGAACTGTTACTCGCGATGCTGGTCCTGGAGTCGGCCTATGGGATTGCCGGCCTGATCGCCGCGCCGGTGTGTTACGCCTACTTGAAGTCGGAACTCGCTGTGCAGGGATTGCTCGGCAAACCCCCGTCGCCGCCAGCGAATGCACCCGACCGCCGTTCCTGATGTGGTTTTGTTGCGCAGTTCGGCAATCGTGACGACCCGCACGGGTTGCCAAGGACCGTCTTGGCCTGATCCACGTGCGAACAGGCATCGCCTTCTCTTGTTTAAATGTCCGCCACGGCCACTCGCCGTTTGTCGAGAAGCTCTGCCAGTATCGGCCAGCAGATCACCTCCAGCGCCAGGCCGAGTTCGCCGCCAGGCACCAGCATAGTAGTCGGGCGCGTCATGCGCGCGCCGGGAATGCGTTTCAGAAAATCCACGAAGTCGTGCCGCTCGCGGTCGCGGAAATGCACGACCAGGGCGGATTCATTCTCCGACGGCACATCGCGCGCAATGAACGGATTGGAGGTATCCACCAGCGGGATACGCTGGATGTTGATGTCGGTCAGACCAAACTGCGGCACGATGTAGTGGATGTAGTCGTCCAGGCGACGCAGAATGATCTCGACCGTTTCTTGCGGCGAGCACTGACCGCGGCCGCAATCGCGGTGGATCTTCTGGATCCATTCAAGATTAATCGCTGGCACCACGCCAATCAGCAGGTCGACGTACTGGGCCACATCGATGCCGCGGGCGTTGACGCGCCGGTCATGGCCTGCCGGAAAGTGGCGCGCGTCCACCTTGCGCCGGGTCCAGGTCTGCGCCACGACCCCGCCATGCTGGCCCTCGTAGAACAACAGATCGCTGCCCGCTGCCAGTGGTTGCCAGGCGGTGAACTCGCCCACCGGCACACCCAGTTCGGCGGCACGCTCGGCATTGTGGGCATATTCGCGCACCACGCCGGTCCCGGTTTCTGAATAACACTTGAAGAAGCTTTCGAGCTCGAGAAAATGGTTACACTCCGGACCGAACCAGGAGATATTTCGGCCGCTGACGCGGGCTTGCTCAAGCTGCGCGGCAAACTGGTCTTCGGTAAAGTGACGGAAGGCGTCGCCGTGCACAATGGCGGCCTTGACCCCGAGCCGCCGGAAGATGGTCTTGAACGCGTGCCGCACGGTCGAAAGCCCGGCCCCGGTCGAACCGGTCACGGCGACAATGGGATGCTTCTGCGGCATGGATGCTCCGTACGTACCGGCCTCGGGAAAGGCACAGTGTTAGCGAGACGCATCCTCTTGTCCAGAGTTTATAAGCAAATTCTGTTGGCCAGGTTCGCCCCCGCTGGTCGGGAAGGTCAGGCCGTTTACCGTGAGCGCCCGGCGAGATGTACGCTGACTCCACAGGCAGCACCCATCCCTCAAGGGTTCATTCAGTGAATCTGCAAATTCCCGGCCGCGGGGTGTATTAGCAGAACACACAGAAGACACCAGGCCGCCCATTGATTGCCGTGCAGGATGCAGATGAGTCGTGAGCGTCGCGTTCACAAACCAATCCTTTACCTGAAAACGCCGGACGCTCTATAGTTGTCCAACGATCCAATCACCTGCCGGTATCGGGCCGGCACAACGGAGGGCCGGTTTCATGTCCGAGTCTCGTAACCGTCGCGGCACGCGAGCGCGCTGGGCGGTGCCGACCGTCGCCTTACTGTGCGCGGCCGCAGTGCAGGCGCAGACCTTCACGGTCGACAGCACGACCGATGCGGTTGATGCCACACCGGGTGATGGTATCTGCGCCGATGCCTCCGGCCACTGCACGCTGCGCGCCGCGATTCAGGAGGCCAACGCACTGGCGGGGGCCGATACCATAACCCTGCCCACCGGGGTGTATACGCTCACGCTCACCGGTGCGGGCGAGGAGCTCGCCGCCAGCGGCGATCTCGATATCAGCGATGACCTCACCATTAACGGTGCGGGCACCAACACGACCACGATCGATGGCGGCGGCCTCGACCGCGTGTTCGACATTGCGCCGAACGGTCAAACGCCTGCCGTCACGATCACCAACCTCACCATCCGCAATGGTGTGGCGAGCGGCGCAGCCGGGGGTGCGATTCGCATCAATCGCGGCAACGTCACACTCTCGGGCTGTAACCTGACCGGTAATCGCGCGGACGTGAATGGTGGTGCGATCGCCAATGTTGGCGGAACCCTCACCGTCGATACTTGCACGCTAAGTGCGAATCTGGCGACCAGCAACGGCGGCGGTCTGTTCAACGTGGCCACGGCGGTACTGGGGCAATCAACCTTAAGCGGCAATAGCGCCAGCTCGTTAGGCGGCGGTTTGTACAACGGGGCAACTGCGACGCTGGCCAACAGCACCTTGAGCGGCAACAACGCCACATTGTTGGGTGGCGGTGTCTACAACGCTCTGTCTTCCAGCGCCACCATCTTGTTTACAACAGTGGCTCTCAACATCGCTCCGAGCGGGGGCGGGGTGTATAACGCGGGCGGTGTGACGCTCACGAGCACCCTGCTCGGCTCGAATTCCGGCGGCAACTGCGTTGGCACGATTGCTTCGGGCGGCACCAATCTCGACAGCGACGGCACCTGTGCCTTGAACGCCACCGGTGACCAGAGCAACCTCGACCCGCTGCTCGGGCCGCTGGCCAGCAACGGTGGCCCGACCGCCACCCAGGCCTTGTTGACCGGCAGTCCGGCGATCGATAAGGCCAGTAACACCGGTTGTCCGGCCACCGACCAGCGTGGCGTGACACGGCCGGCGGACGGCAACGGTGACAATATCGCGGTCTGCGACATCGGCGCCTACGAGGCGACGGCGCCGGCCGATCTTGCGATCAGCAATCTCAGTCAGACGGACTGCGTGAAGCTGCATGACCCATTGGTCTATACGCTTGGGGTGACCAACAATGGCCCGGGCAACGCCAGTGCGGTGACGGTTACCGACACCTTGCCGGTCGGTGTAACCTATGTCTCGACCAGTCCTGTCTGCAATCAGAACGGCTATGTGCTGACCTGTTCCCTGGGCGACCTCAGCGCCGGAAGCACGGCCACCCTTACGATTAACGTCACGGCGGACAAGGTCGCACAGCTCACCAACACCGCCAGCGTTCAGGCCGCCGATGTCGATCCGAATACTAGTAACAACAGCGTCGATGAGGTGACCCGGGTCAACTGTGCCAAAGGCTGCTTCATCGCCACCGCCGCGTACGGCTCGCCGATGGAGCCGCACGTGCAGTCCCTGCGTGTCTTCCGCGACCGCTACCTGATTCCGAATCCAGTCGGAAATTGGTTCGTTGGACTCTATTATCAATTCAGCCCTCCGCTCGCCGAGGTGCTGCGCCAGCACGACGACATGCGCGCGCTGGTGCGACTCGGTCTGCAACCGCTGGTTTCCTTCGCCGAATTCGCCAACGATTTACAACCGGAGCACGTCCAAGCAGCAGCCGGGCAGCGGTAGATAGATCTAAGAGCGACTGCCGAATTGTCGGAGCGTTGGCGCGTGCAGGTTGTGCAGCTCGGCTTCCACGAAGTCAAGCAGCTCCGGGAAAAATGCGAGGAAGTGCTGTTCGAGTGCGAGGTAGTTGTCGAGCAGTTCCAGCACACCGTCGGCCAGCACCGTGGCGCGCAGGTAGCGCTGAAAGCGCCGGGCGATGCCATGCAAGGCGGCGTCCACCGACTCGATCTCGACATAGGACGCCAGCCAGTCTTCGGCCGCCATGCGCGGCAGGATGTGTTGCAGGCGATCCGGGTAGCTCGCCAGCTCCGGGAGCAGCGTGGCGTACACTTGGCGGGTGAAGTCCGCAAGCGGTTGTTCGCTGTAACGCAGCCAGTGACGCGCGAGGAAATGATCGTAAAACACGTCCACCAGGATGGCGGCAAAGCGACGGCGCGCGGGCGAGATGCGTGCGCAGCTGGCGCGCACGGTCGCGTGTGCATCGGTGTAGCGGTCGATGGCGCGGTGCAGCAGGATGCCGGCGCGCACGTCCGGAGGGTAGCGCTCGCCGAGTGCGCCTTTGACGAAATCACCGAGCAGTCCGCCGATCAGCAGTTCGGGTGAGGAGCGCGACAGGAAGGCGTGAGCGAGATAGTTCATGACGGCAGACCGACGTGTCCGGGCATGATCCCACAAAGCCGGAGGTGCCGGAAGCATGGCCGGTTTGTGCTGGCGGCAATCCGGAGCAGGATTTTCCGGCGCCACCGGCCGCGCGTGAGGCTCAACCACCAGAGGAGAACAACATGGACTTAAAAGCAGATCTGGCCAGTCTGGCAGCGAAAACGGAATTTACCCGACGCGACTTCGTGGTCAGCATGCTGGCCGTGGGCTTTGCCGCGACCGTGCGGCCGATCGCGGCGCAAACCGTGATTCAGACCGACGACCAGGGTTTGGTGGTCGGGGAGGTGAAGATTCCGGTCAAGGACGGGCAGATGCCGGCCTATCGCGCGATGCCTGCCAAGGGCAGCCATTTTCCCGTGATCTTGGTCGTGCAGGAGATCTTCGGTGTACACGAACATATCAAGGATATCTGCCGGCGCCTGGCCAAGGCCGGTTACCTGGCCGTGGCGCCGGAGTTGTACGCGCGACAGGGTGATGTCTCGAAGATGACCAATATCCAGGAGATTCTCGAGACCGTGGTGGCCAAGGTGCCGGATGCGCAGGTGCTGGGCGATCTCGATGTCGCCGCGGCCTGGGCCGGGCAGCATGGCGGCGACACCGACAAGCTCGCGATCACCGGCTTCTGCTGGGGCGGACGCATCGTGTGGCTGTATGCTGCGCACAATCCCCGTCTCAAGGCGGCGGTTGCCTGGTACGGCCGGCTCACCGGCGACAAGGATGCCTTGCATGCGCAACAGCCGATCGAACTGGCCGCGGCACTCAAGGCCCCGGTGCTTGGTTTGTATGGCGGGGCCGATCAGGGGATACCGGTCGAGGTGATCGAGCAGTTCCGGCGTGAACTCAAGGCCGCGCACAGCCAATCCGAGATTGTGATCTATCCGGATGCGCCACACGGCTTCAACGCCGACTATCGCCCGAGCTATCGCCAGGGTCCGGCCGAGGACGGCTGGAAAAAGATGCGCGCGTGGTTCAAGCAGTACGGCGTGGGGTAGTGCCGGTGCTGCTGCGGCTTCATCACCAGCCGCCGATTGCGAGAACGGCGACGCCGGCCAACAGCGCGAGCAGCAGCCAGGATGAGGCCAGTGCCACGCGCAGGTCCTGCGACGAGGGCAGGCTCGCGGCCGCGAGCCCGGCGATGGCCAGGGCCCAGGCCGCCTCGTTCAGTGTCGCGGCGGGTTGCGCGTGGACCCGCCAGACCAGCACGACGAACGCCAGGGGCAGCAACAGCAGGGGGGCAAGCCCGATGAACAGGCCGTTGTACCAGCGCACGTTGTTGCAGGTGACGGAACCCAGGACATAGCCGCGCGCACTGCGCCGCGGGAAAATCCGGAAGCCCGATGGCTGGCCACCGGTCAGCACGGCCAATACAAAATGCATGAGCTCATGTGTCAGCGTCACGGGGAAGGTGACGAGCAGGAACAGCACACCCAGCTGGCGGCTGAGGCGCAGCAGGACCATCAGCCCGGCGACGGTCGCGCTGTAATACAGCCCGGGCGGGGTGGACAGCATGGCCAGTTTTGCGGAAAGCACCGGGTGCATGGTTACCAACGCAGCGCCAGGCCGGTGAGCAGGGCATTGGCACGTAACGACTCGGTGTTTAGAATTTTATAACCGACATCGACATCGAAATTCGTGCGTGGTGAATAGACGAGACCGGTAATCAGAAACGCCACGGCTTGGCTGGCCTCGGGGTTGGTGTTGGTATCGGCACCTGTGTCCATCACGATTCTCAGGTCATCCGTGAGTTTGAATTCGACGGCGGCGGAGGCGGAGGCGGAGGCATGCCAGATACTCACCCTGTCATTCTTGGTGTTGCTGAAATGGAGATAGCCCAGGTGCAGGTGAAAGGCCCACTGCTCCTGTGCATAGCTGGAGATGAGATAGGCACTCCAGGTGTGCCGGCCGGCACCGAGATTGAGCAAATCATCGCCGGTCGGAAAGGTCAGGCCCGACTTGACGGCAATGCTCAGCTTGTCCTTTTCGTAGAAGCGCCACTTCACATCCAGACCAAGATCACCCATGCCGTGCGTGCCGGGCGTGTCGTTGCTCGCCGAGGCACCGAGTTTCAAAAAGGGCACGCTGAGCATCATGTCGAGGGGCTCCACCACGCCGTAGGTGAGCGTCAGCGTGGTCAGTGCCCGCATCTTGCTGAATGCGGAACTGTTCATTGGTGAGCTCGGCCTGGAAATTGCCCCGGCCCCGGGTGTCGGTATCCTCGGTGATGAGCGGGTGCGCGGCATGCAGTGGCGCGCACAGCAACATGCCGCTGACGGACGCGCCAAGCTTAAGATAGGCACGCGATAGTGGCCGGGCCACGCGATTTGCCATCAGCCAACACCACTAGCGCTTATGATAGGTACAATGCGCAGGCCGGTATAAAGGAACATGTCGAATACAATGACAGCCATCACCAACGTCAGCAGACTCGGAAAGTCCATGCGTTCGCGGTTCCACGGCGCTTGCCGGGTGGCGGCAACGCAGGTTCTTTTTCTGGGCCATGGTCAATCATCTCTTCCGCCCACCTTTTATAGCAGAGGTCGATGCCGGGAGAAACCTCCGAGGACAACACCGCCCGGGTCGCCTCGCGAGTGGGGCATGGCGGTGCTATGCTCGATAAACAAGTGAATCCGCACGTTTCCAGATTGTTTTTCCGTATGTCGAGAATCCCTGCCCTGATTCTGGGGCTGCTGGTGGTGGTGCCCGCGCTGTCCGCCCCCGCCGAGACCCTGCCGTCGGAAGTCTCCCAGGTGCTGAAACGTCACGGCCTCTCGGCGCGCGGACTGAGTGTGTATGTGCACGAGGTCGGCCAGCCCGAACCGGTGCTGGCCATCAGTGCCGATGCACCGCGCAATCCGGCCTCGACCATGAAGCTGCTGACGACGCTCGTGGCACTTGAAGAACTCGGGCCTGCCTATACCTGGAAGACCGAGGCCTATGCCAGCGCGCCCGTGCGCGACGGGGTGCTGGACGGCGACCTGTATATCAAAGGTTACGGCGATCCGTATCTGGTCATCGAACACTTCTGGCGTTTCCTGCGGGCACTGCGCAAAGGCGGACTCACCGACATCCGCGGCGATCTGGTCATCGACCAGGGCTTTTTCGAGCCGGCGCCCGGACAGCCCGCCGATTTTGATCACCGCCCGCAGCGCGCCTACAACGTGCAGCCGCATGCATTGCTGGTGAACTTTCAGGCGGTCAATGTTCGCTTCCTGCCGCAGCCGCGCCAGCAACGCGTGCAGATTGTTGCCGATCCGCAGCCGGCGCAGTTCGCGATCGACAATCGGGTACGGCTGACGAATGGGCCGTGCGGCGGCGGCGCACGCGCCGTGGGCATGCAGGTGGCGGAGCGTGCCGGTTTCCAGAAGATGGTATTCAGTGGCCGCTACAGTGTGCACTGCGGCGACGACGAGTTCTACCGCGTGGTCGCCGAGCCCGACCAGTACGTTCACGGCGTCTTTAAAACACTCTGGCAGGAGATGGGCGGGCGCTTTGCCGGCGGTGTGCGCGAAGGTGTGGTGCCGGATGGCGCGGTGCTCTTGCACAGTGCGGTGTCGCCGCCGCTGTCCGAGATCATTCGCGTCGTGAACAAATACAGCAACAACGTCATGACCCGCCAGCTCCTGCTCACGCTCGGCGCGGAGAAGTATGGTGCACCTGGGACAGTCGACAAGGGTGTCGCCGTGATTCAAGAGTGGCTGCGGCAGCATCATCTGGAGTTCACGGAACTGGTGCTCGAAAACGGCGCGGGCTTGTCGCGCGAGGAACGTATTTCCGCACGCCACCTTGGCGCAGTCCTGCTGACCGCCTGGCAGAGTCCGTACATGCCCGAGTTTCTGGCGTCGCTGCCAATCCTGTCGATGGACGGCACCCTCAAGCATCGCTCTGGTGGGGGACTCGCTGGGCGCGCCCACCTGAAGACGGGCAGTCTGAGTGATGTGCGTGCCCAGGCCGGCGTTCTGCTCGACGAACACGGACGGCGCATGGTGGTGGTCATTCTGCAAAACGCGGCCAGTGCCGAAAGCGCCGCGGGTGAAGCGGTGCAAAACGCGTTGTTGTCCTGGGTGAGCCAGCGACCCTGATTTGTTGTCCGTGGATGGCCGACACCGGGCGACCGCAACCTGCGCAACGCGGCGGCGTGCCTCAGGTCCGCTCCGGCGCGGGGGCGGCAGCGCAACGCCGGAGCAGCAGCCACATCGCGGCGAGCACTGTCACGCCAATCAGTGGCAGCATGGCCTGGCAGGCGGCCAGCAGCAGCACATTCCGTTTCATACTGTTCATGCGATGACAGGATATTGGATTTTCCGTGCCGCCCAATGCGCGGCATTGTCGGCACAACAACTCTGCCGGGATCGGCTAGACTTCAACAGACGCATACCATTCAGGATCGCCCGCATGTCCACCCTCGATAAACGCCAACACGCCCGCTACCCGGCCTCACTGCCGGTGGCGTTTGCCCTCGGCGAAGTGGTGGCAAGCGAGTCGGCCTATCTCACCAATATCAGCGCCGGCGGGGTGTCCTTCAATTCGATGGTGGCACTCGAGCTGGGCACGGTAATCATGCTGCATTTTCCCGTCAGCAAGCCCGTGTTTCGCACACCCGGGCGCGTGGTGTGGTGCCGCAAGATGGCCTTCCAGTACGGAATTGGTGTGGAGTTTGTCGATGCCGATGCGAATTTCCGCCAGCGTATGGTGAATCTGGTGCGCAAGATCGAGGAATACCGGGAAGAGACGGCGCGCGCCGGCCGCAAGCTGTCTGCGCAGGACGTCGCGCTCGAGTGGATCGAGCTGTTTGGCGGCGACTTCTTCCGCGCCGGATAACGCCGTTTCAGGCGGCGTCAGACAGGAACAGCAGGCGCGTCTCGCGGAATTGCCTCTGCGTTTCGCGCATTACCGGTTCGATGATTTCTTCCTTCAGGCCGGAAAGCTTCCAGGCGGCGGCCTGAATCTTCGGCACATCCTCCAGGTTCGTGGAGTTGATCTCGGCGAGCGTCGCAATGGTGTTGGCGATGTGCACAATCGCCGCCTCCATCGGGAAACGTGCGGCCTTTTCCGGTGTGTGGTGATAGGTGACGCACTCCTCGAGCAACGCCGGCAGCTGCCAGTGGCGCAACAACAATCCACCGACCTGGGCATGATCGAAGCCCAGTACCTCCTGTTCCGCCTGGCGCATGTCCACGGCGTGCGGGTCTTCCGAGGACAGGCGCAACGCCTCGCGCGCCTGATCCGGCAGGCGATTGAAAATTATCAGCTGGCCGATGTCATGCAGCAGACCAGCCGTAAACAGGCTGTCGGCGTGCGTCAAGCGCCGGGAGGCGGCCAGCTGGCGCGCGGCAATCGCGCAGTACAGGCTGTGGTACCAGAAATCGTCCATCGAGACGAGCTGGTTGGGGACACCCTTGAACGTGCGGATCGCGGAGGTGGCAATGATCAGGTCGCGCAGTTTTTTCGAACCCACCACCGCCACGGCGCGTTGCACGGTCGCGACCTTGGCCGTGAGACCGAAGAATGGGCTATTGGCGATGCGCAGTAGCCGCGCGGTGAGACTCGGATCCCGACTGATGACCTCGCCGATATCGGTGGCCGACGTGCGCGGGTCTTCGACCATGGCGTTCACCTGCGCAGCAATTTCCGGTAGCGACAACAGGTCGCGAACATCCGCGACCAGGGATTCTGGTGTGACCTGAGACGTACCCACGAAAACTTCCCCCCTCTTTCTTATTTTAGTATAGATACCATACTGTCATTGGCAAACCGGTTAGTGGTGGCACCGGTGTTGACATGGATCAAGGCGTCGATGGCCGCATCTGTCTACTGTATGCAGGCATGAATGCCCCGACAATCCATTACGACCTGCACGGTAACCGCTATCTCAATGTCACCAGCCGCTGCACGTTGCGCTGCGTCTTTTGCCCCAAGTTCAACGGTTCCTGGACGGTGTCCAACTACGATCTGCGCCTGCATGCGGAGCCAGACACCGACCAGCTCGTCGCCGCGGCCGGCGACCCAAGCGCCTTCCAGGAAATCGTGTTCTGTGGCCTGGGCGAACCGACCCTGCGTCTTTACACCGTGCTCGAGGCCGGCGTCGAACTGCGTCAACGTGGGGCGCGCGTACGCCTCAATACCGACGGGTTGGCCAACCTGGTACACGGGCGTGATGTCACCCCCGACTTCGAGGACAGCATCGACGCGATTTCGATTTCACTCAATGCCCAGAACGAAGAGCTCTACAATCAGCACTGTCGGCCACCCAAACCGGGTGCTTTCGATGCGGTACTGGATTTCGCCGCACACGCGCGCGAGTTTGTACCCAGCGTTACCCTCACCGCCATAGACGGGTTGGCGGGGGTGGATATAGCTGCTTGCCAGGCAATCGCCGAGCGCTTGGGGGTGGGGTTCCGCCGACGCGAGCTCGGCAAGGTCGGCTGAAAAACCATTCACCACAGATAAACGCGAATGAAAGAAAATCTGAGAAATCAGACCGGCGTTTCTCTGCGTTCATCTGTGGCCAAGAGATAAAACCGCATGGAACTGGTCTGTCCGGCCGGTAGTCTCCCGGCGCTCAAGGCGGCCGTGGACAACGGTGCGAATGCCGTGTACCTCGGTTTTCGCGACGCCACCAACGCGCGCAATTTCGCCGGCCTCAATTTCGGCATGGACGAGATTCGCGCCGGCATCCGCTACGCGCACGCCGCCGGCGCTAAGGTGTTCATCGCCCTCAATACCTACCCGCGCGAGACGCACTGGTCGCAGTGGACCGAGGCCGCCGACCGCGCCGCCAATCTCGGCGTGGATGCGGTGATCGTCGCCGACATGGGTCTGCTTGGTTACTGCGCCCTACGCCATCCGCAACTGCGCCGGCATCTGTCGGTACAGGCCTCGGCCACCAGCCACGAGGCGATCGATTTCTACGCGCGCCAGTTCGGCGTGCAGCGCGTGGTGTTGCCGCGCGTGCTGTCGCTCCAGCAGGTGCGTCAGGTGATCGCGCACAGCCCAGTCGAGGTCGAGGTGTTCGGGTTCGGCAGCCTGTGCATCATGGTCGAGGGGCGCTGCTTCCTGTCGTCGTATGTCACCGGCGAGTCGCCCAACACCTGCGGCGTGTGCTCGCCGGCGAAAGCAGTACGCTGGGAGGAGGCCGGCGGCACGCGCCGCTCGCACCTCAACGGCGTGCTCATCGACGTGTACGCGCCGGGCGAGCCGGCCGGCTATCCGACGCTGTGCAAGGGTCGCTTTGATGTGGCCGGCGAGATCGACTACGCGCTCGAAGAGCCGACCAGCCTGAATGTGCTCGCCATCCTGCCGGAACTCAGGCACGCCGGGGTGGCGGCCATCAAGGTCGAGGGCCGGCAGCGTAGCCCGGCTTACGTCGCGCAGGTGACGCGCGTGTTGCGCGCCGCGCTCGACGCCTGCGCGCACGGCCCGGAACGGTACGCGCCGCGTGCCGAGTGGCTGGCCGCGCTCGACCGGCTCGCCGAAGGCCGGCAGCACACCCTGGGCGCACTCGATCGCGGCTGGCAATGAGCATGAAGCTTTCGCTCGGGCCGATACTTTATTACTGGGAACGCGACCGTGTTCTGGATTTCTACGCCCAGGCCGCCGGCTGGCCGGTGGACATCGTCTATCTCGGCGAGGTGGTGTGCAGCAAGCGGCGCGCGCTGCGCCCCGATGACTGGCTGGCGCTGGCGGAGCAGCTCGCGCAGGCCGGCAAGGAAGTGGTGCTGTCCACGCTTGCGCTGGTCGAGGCCGAGTCCGAACTGGGCGCACTGCGCCGCGCCGTCGGGAATGGGCGCTTCCCAGTCGAGGCCAACGACGCCGCTGCACTCAACATGATGAGTGCGATGGCCGGGGCACGCTTCATCGCCGGCCCCTACCTCAATGTCTACAACGGCGAGACCCTCAAGTTGCTGCACGAATTGGGCGCCGGTCGTTGGGTGCTGCCGGTGGAGCTGTCGCGCGACATGCTCGCAGCGCTGCAGACGCGTCGTCCGGACGGGATGGAGACCGAGGTGCAGGTATTCGGACGTCTGCCACTGGCGCTTTCGGCGCGCTGCTTCACGGCGCGCGCGCACCATCTGCCCAAGGACGAGTGTGAATTCCGCTGCCGCGACTACCCGGACGGTCTGGCGCTCGCCACCCGTGAGGGTGCGCACTTTCTTACCATCAACGGCATCCAGACTCAATCGGGTGGCAGCGCCAACCTGGCCGGTGCGTTGCCGGAACTGCACACGCTGGGCGTGGACGTGGCGCGACTGTCGCCGCAGTCACAGGACATGGACAAGATCGTGCGATTGTTCCGCGCAGCCGTGGATGGAAATTTGTCTGCGGTCGAAACCGAGAACCGGATCCAGGCGCATCTGCCGGACGGCGCCTGCAATGGTTACTGGCACGGCGAGCCGGGGATGGCCTGGCAACCGGCGGTGCCCGCCAACTGAAGCCGCTGCGGGGGCCAGGCTCCGCCGAGAGATCAGGACTGTTTCAAAAACGACACAACGGCGCGTGCATGCGCCTCCTGCCTAGAACCGTGGGAGCAGATCGCGTGTTCGCCAGGAATCAACAAGCAGGATGGCGCATGCCGGCCTCAGCGGGTAGCGCGCGGACGATGCGGCAGGAGCGCGGCCCAGGGACCGAGCACCGCTTCGACATGCGCCGGCCAGTCGTACTCGAGTGCGTCCAGCAGGTTCTTGAGGGCGAGTCCAGTTTCGGTGTCACCCTCGATCGCTAGGCGGCGTTGAAAGAACAGCGTGTCCGGGTCCTCGGCGCGTGTCGCCATGCACCAGAAGTCCGCGAACGCACCACGGATGCGCACATCCCACATTCGGCTGGCGTGTTGCTCCCCGCCCTGCGCAAGGCCGGTGGCGGTGATGCGGAAGCACAGCTCGCGGTCGAGGTCGGAAATGAGCAGGCTCACGCGCTTGCCGGAAAGCGCAGCCAGGCGCCCAACCAGCGGCTGGCCGCGCAAGAGGTGCGTGCTGAGCGCAGCGATCAGCGGCACCAGAAGCCGCTCCGGCGCGAGCCGCAGGGCGAGCTGCAGCGGCAGCTGCACCGGCGGCGGCAGGGTGAGCGGGAATCTCAGGTTCTGCATGGAACGGGGATTAGGCGGGTTTTCCGCGTATCGCACATTGACCTGGGTCAATCCCAGCGCATCCGGCGCACGCTGTGGCTGCACGCCGCAACGCGCGGTATAGTTCGAATATGACTTTGCCTACCGATTCCCACCGCGTCGTTTTCGACCCGGCGCTCATCCGCCGCTACGACAAGGCCGGTCCGCGCTATACGTCCTACCCGACCGCGGTACAGTTCCACGAAGGTTTCGGCGAAGTCGAATATCGCGCGGCCGCGGCCGCCAGCAATGCCGGCAATGCGCCGCTGTCGCTCTATTTCCACCTGCCATTCTGCGATACGGTCTGCTATTACTGCGCGTGTAACAAGATCGTCACCAAGAACCGCAAGCGCACCGCACCCTACCTGGAGCGCCTGTTCCGCGAGATCGAATTGCAGGGCGAGCTGTTCGAGCGCAGTCGCGCGGTCGACCAACTGCACTGGGGCGGCGGCACACCGACATTCCTGAGCGCCGAAGAGATGCGTGCACTGATGCGCAAAACGCGCGCGCATTTCCGTCTGCATGACGACGACAGCGGCGAATACTCGATCGAGGTCGATCCGCGTGAGGCGAATGCGGAAATTATCGCACTGTTGCGCGAGCTGGGCTTCAATCGCTTGAGCCTTGGTGTGCAGGATTTCGACCCGACGGTACAGAAGGCCGTGAACCGCATCCAGTCGGAGGCCGAGACCTTTGCCGTGCTGGAGGCTGCGCGCCGGACCGGCTTTCGTTCGGTGAACATGGATCTTATCTATGGCCTGCCGCACCAGACCGTGGCGAGTTTCGCGGCAACCCTGAACAAGGTGATCGACGCCGGGCCCGACCGGTTGTCGGTGTTCAATTATGCCCACCTGCCGGAGCTATTTAAGACCCAACGCCAGATCGATGCCGCGAATCTCCCGGCCCCGGGCGAGAAGCTTGCGATTCTGCAACACACCATCGAGCGTCTGACGTCGGCTGGCTACGTGTACATCGGCATGGATCACTTTGCGCGTCCGGACGACGAGCTGGCGGTGGCGCAACGCGAGGGCACTCTGTATCGCAACTTCCAGGGTTACTCGACCCATGCCGACTGCGATCTGGTGGCGATGGGCATTACCGCCATCGGCAAGGTCGGGGACACCTACAGCCAGAACGTCAAGACACTGGACGATTATTCCGCGACGCTTGATGCCGGGCGTCTGCCGGTTTTCCGTGGCATCGTGCTGAGTGCTAACGACAAGCTGCGTCGCGCGATCATCACGCAGCTGATTTGTCATTTCGAGCTCGATTTCGCGCGCATCGAGCAGGCATTCGCTATCCGGTTCCGCGAACATTTCGCTGCCGAGCTGGCAGAATTCAAACCGATGCAGGCGGATGGCTTGCTGGATCTGAACGAGTCTTCCCTGGTTGTCCGCCCGGCCGGCAAACTCCTTATCCGTAATATCTGTATGGTGTTCGACACCTACCTGCGCGCATCGCAGAAACAGCGCTTCTCAAAGGTTATCTAGCCCCGAAGTTGCCGTTCTGTTTGCAGGTCGCGGAAATCCCGGCGTTTTTCCATGCTGGTCGTATAGGGTGGCCCAGTAAATCGCATGGTCGCGCAGAATGCGATTGTGTGATTCAGCCGAATCAGCGTACTATTTCCAACGAGCTACACGCATTCATCTTGGAATCGTCCTGTTCGTTCCTTCTATTTAGGGAGAAACACGTTCGTATGCATGTGCCCGGTTCTGCCAAGGTCATCGATATTGCGATCCTCAAGGCGGCATGCAGCGACTGTTCGCTGCGTGACCTGTGCCTACCATTGGGGTTGAGCGTCGGGGACATGCTTGCACTTGAGGGCTCGATCAAGAGTCACCGCAAGCTCAGCAAGGGTGACTTTCTCTACCGTGTCGGAGACCCGTTTCGCTCGTTGTTTGCGATCCGCTCCGGCAGCACCAAGACTTGCGAGATCGCGGCAGACGGCAGCGTGCAAATCACCGGCTTCCATTTGCCGGGTGAACTGCTCGGTTTCGACGCGATCAGCAGCGAGACCCACCCCTGTGATGTAGTGGCGCTTGAAACCACAGAAATCTGCGAATTACCCTTCGGAAAACTCGAAACACTCGCGCGCGAGTTGCCGGGCTTGCAACGCCAGTTGTTCCGCATCATGAGCCGCGAGATCATGGAAGAAGAAGTGCAGCTGCTGATGCTCGGCCGCATGAAGGCCGAGGAGCGGCTGGCCGCCTTTCTGCTCAGCTTTTCCAGGCGTTACCAACGCCTTGGCCATTCGCCGAATGACCTGCGCTTACCCATGTCACGTCAGGATCTGGGCGACTATCTGGGGCTCGCACTGGAAACGGTGAGCCGCCTGTTCTCACGCTTCCAGGAAGAAAAGCTCATCATTGTCCAGGGCCGAAGCGTGCAGCTCCTCAACATTGACGCGCTCAAGGACGTCACCAAGCAGGCCGTCGCCAACCAGCACGTTCGGGTTTGAAGTCTCCGTCAACCTGCCTGTTTTCGCAGGTTGACAAGCAGCAGGCCATCCCCTAACTTGGCGTGCCCAAGCATGCCCGGAGTTTCCCCATGGCTTACAGTGTTGCCGACGTCGAGGCGCTCTTTGCGCTGCCGTTCAATGACCTGCTGTTTCAGGCGCACAGCACCCACCGCCAGAATTCCGACCCGAATGCCGTGCAGGTCAGCACGCTGTTGTCCATCAAGACCGGCGGTTGTTCCGAAGATTGCGGTTACTGTTCGCAATCGGCACGCTACCAGACCGGTGTCGACAGTGAAGGACTCCTGCCCTTGAACGACGTGCTGGCCTCGGCGCGTGCCGCCAAGGAACGCGGTGCCACGCGCTTTTGCATGGGCGCGGCCTGGCGCGGACCGAAAGAGAAGGATTTGCAGCCGGTACTGGAGATGGTGCGCGCGGTCAAGGCGCTCGGCCTGGAAACCTGTACCACGCTCGGCATGCTGAAAGCGGGCCAGGCCGAACAGCTGCGCGATGCCGGACTCGACTACTACAACCACAATCTTGATACCGCGCCCGAGTATTATGCGGAGGTCATTTCCACGCACGGCTACGCCGACCGTCTCGACACCCTGGGCAAGGTGCGCGCTGCCGGGATGAAGGTGTGCTGCGGTGGCATTGTCGGCCTGGGCGAGTCGCGCGCCGCGCGCGCCGGACTCATTGCCCAACTCGCTGCCCTCGACCCGGCACCCGAGAGCGTGCCGATCAATCTGCTGGTGCGGATTCCCGGAACACCGCTATCCGATCTGCCGGCGTTAGATCCGATTGAGTTCGTGCGCACGATCGCCGTCGCGCGCCTCTGCATGCCCACCAGCATGGTGCGGTTGTCGGCGGGTCGCCAGGGAATGCCGGATCATTTACAGGCGCTGTGCTTCTTCGCCGGCGCCAACTCAATTTTCTACGGCGACAAACTCCTCACCACGCCAAATCCGGACACCGACAAGGATCAGCAGCTGTTCGCGGCGCTCGGTCTGCATCCAATGGCCGGCGAATACAAAACGACTCAGAAGGCGAGCTGCGCAGTAGTGTAGTTATTTAGGCACTCTCCGCTTCATGCAGAGGCAATAAGTACCGACATCAGCCCGCCACGCTTTTGCTGACCGGTTCCGCGGCCGGAATATCCTCAAGCGGCACGTCGCGAATTTCAAATTCCATTCTTTCCAGATCGCCCAGAATATAGGTCGGCTTGCTGCCGATGCCGGCGGTCGTGCCCGGATCGAGGCGCAGGGTCTTGCCGCCCTTCACGTGTGTGATTTCCTCAATACGCGCCTTGTGTTCGTGGCCATTGCACACCAGGTCGTAGTCACCGGTGAGTGCCATGGCCTTGGCGTAGTGCGGGTAGTGCACCATGAAAATGCGCCGACCGTGCAGCGTCAATGTACCGTCATGTCCGTAATAGGTCACCAGACCTTTGGATTCGTGCGCAATGCGGCTCAGGTGATACAGGTCACCGGTGTTGTTGCCGTGTATCACATGGATCGGCAGGCCGAGCTTGATGATGGCGTGTAGGGTGGAAGGCGCGACCAGGTCGCCGCAATGCAGCACCACCTGGGCGCCGAGGCTTTTTGCTTCGCTGACGGCGGAGGCCAGCAGACGGCGGTGGTCGTGTGAGTCGGAGACGAGGCAGATTCTCATAGGGGCTGAATTTTACCTGAGCGCTACGGACGCGTCGCCAGAGAAAATGAAAAAGGCGAAAAGAAAAGGGCCGGCGAACCGGCCCTGAAGTCCTTAGCTAAGAATAAACGAAGGAACCCTCTCCCCTTGCCCTCTCCCGCTGAGGCGGGAGAGGGGGAGTTGGTGTGAATCTCTTACAAGAGGGGGACGATCAGCAGCGCCACGATGTTGATGATCTTGATGAGCGGGTTGACCGCCGGGCCCGCCGTATCCTTGTACGGATCGCCAACGGTGTCGCCGGTCACGGCCGCCTTGTGTGCGTCCGAGCCTTTGCCGCCGTGGTGGCCTTCTTCGATGTATTTCTTGGCATTGTCCCAGGCGCCACCACCGGTGGTCATGGAGATGGCGACGAACAGACCGGTCACGATCGAGCCGAGCAGCAGGCCACCGAGCGCCTGCGGGCCGAGGATCATGCCCACCAGTACCGGGATCACCACCGGCAGCAGTGACGGCACGATCATCTCCTTGATGGCGGCCTTGGTGAGCATGTCCACCGCCTTGGAGTAATCGGGCTTGGCCTTGCCAGTCATGATGCCCTTGATCTCCTTGAACTGACGGCGCACTTCCACCACCACACTGCCGGCGGCGCGGCCGACTGCTTCCATGGCGCGCGCGGCAAACAGGTACGGTACCAGACCGCCGATGAACAGGCCGATGATGACGCGGTAATCCGACAGGTCGAACACCACCGTCTTGCCCGCCGCTTCCAGGCCGTGCGTGAAGTCGGCGAACAACACCAGGGCCGCCAGACCCGCAGAGCCGATCGCATAACCCTTGGTCACGGCCTTGGTGGTGTTGCCCACGGCGTCGAGCGGATCGGTGATGTTGCGGATCTTGGGTGGCAGGTTGGCCATCTCGGCGATACCACCGGCGTTGTCGGTGATCGGGCCGTAGGCGTCCAGTGCGACGATGATGCCGGTCATGCTGAGCATCGAGGTGGCGGCGATCGCGATGCCATACAGTCCGGCCAGCTGGTAGGCGCCCCAGATGCCGAGGCAGATCACCAGCACCGGTGCCGCGGTGGCCTTCATCGAAATTGCCAGACCGGCGATCACGTTCGTGCCATGACCGGTGGTCGAGGCCTCGGCGATATAACGCACCGGGCCGTACTCGGTCGCGGTGTAGAACTCGGTGATCACCACCAGCGCCGCGGTCACGGCCAGACCGATGAGCGCGGTGTAGTAGAGTGCATTCACGCTGTGCACACCATTACCGGACATGAGCCGATCGGTGACAAACCAGAATGCGATCGCCGATAGTACCCCGGCTACGATCAGGCCGCGGTACAGGGCGTTCATGATCTTGCCGCCCTGGCGCGCTTTCACGAAGAACGTGCCGATGATCGAGGCGATGATCGATACGCCACCAAGCGCCAGCGGATAGAGAATGGCGTTGCCGAAACCCTTGAGCAGCAGACCGCCGAGCAGCATGGTGGCGATGATGGTCACGGCGTAGGTCTCGAACAGGTCAGCGGCCATGCCGGCGCAGTCGCCGACGTTGTCGCCAACGTTGTCGGCGATCACGGCCGGGTTGCGCGGGTCATCCTCGGGAATGCCGGCTTCGACCTTGCCCACCAAGTCGGCACCGACGTCCGCGCCCTTGGTGAAGATGCCGCCGCCGAGACGCGCGAAGATCGAGATGAGGGAACCGCCGAAGGCCAGGCCGATAAGCGGGTGCACGGCATCGGTGCCAGGGGCGTAGGCCAGCAGCAGCGCGTAGTAGCCAGTCACGCCGAGCAGGCCGAGACCCACGACCAGCATGCCGGTGATGGCGCCACCGCGGAAGGCCACCTGCAGTGCGGCGTTCAGGCCATCTTTCGCGGCCTCGGCGGTACGCACGTTGGCGCGTACCGAGATGTTCATGCCGATGTAACCGGCCGCCGCGGAGAGCAGTGCGCCAATCGCGAAACCGATGGCCGTGCTCCACGAGTTCAGACCAAAACCAATCACCAGGAACAGAATGACGCCGACAATAGCGATGGTGGAGTACTGGCGGTTCAGATAGGCGGAAGCGCCTTCCTGAATGGCCGCGGCGATCTCCTGCATGCGTGCGTTGCCGGTCGGTTTACCCAGAATCCACTTGATGGAAAACGCGCCGTATAGCAGCGCCACGACGGCGCAGGCAAGTGCGAACCACAGACTGTCAGACATAGAAAGCTCCTCCCAATTTGTAGCGCCCAGGCGGCTCGTCTGTCGGCCGTCCACACGCAAGAAAAACCTGTTTAGCTTATTACCGCTCTTCTCACACTATTCTTATTTCTGCGGCTTGATGGCGAGACCGCCGTCAAAGCGCGTGCCCGGCTCGAATCCGAACACCCGATCGAGTTGGCATTCACGGATCAGCTGATCCACCGCCCCCTGACCGTGCTCACGATTGACCTCGGCCAGGATCAGTTTGGCGGAGTTGGCGTTGTAAAACCCGCCGAAGTCGGCCTGAACCTGCAAGAACTCCTTGGCTCTGTCGAGTGTCATGCGCGAATCCTGGAAGAATCACCGCAAGGACGCGGGGACGCAAATAACTAATTTTTATGTGGCGATACTGTTTGCGTTCCGCACCCATGCAGCAATGACTTTGACTATAATCGTTACGGCTTGAATTCACCCTTCAGCTTTTTCTTCACCGCCACGTTCTTCAGGCGCACATACTGCGGCATGCCGTCCTTATACGGGGGGTAGTCCTCGCCCTTGATCAGCGGCTCGAGGTACTGGCGGCACTTGGCGGTAATGCCGAAGCCATCGGCGGTGATGAAGTCCGTAGGCATCATCTTCTCAACATTCGCGACCTTGGCGAGCTCGGCCACACCGACCTTCCACTTGTACGGCTTGTTCGAGGCGCGCACCACGGTTGGCATCACTGAGTTGTGACCCTTCACGGCCAGTTCCACGGCCGCCTTGCCCATGGCGTAGGCCTGGTCGACGTCGGTCTTGGAGGCGATATGGCGCGCGGCGCGCTGCAGATAATCCGCCACACCCCAATGGTATTTGAGATTCAAGCCTTCCTTGATGATCGAGGCCACGACCGGCGCCACGCCGCCGAGCTGGGCATGGCCGAAGGCATCACGCAGGCCCTGATCGGCCAGGAACTTTCCATCGGCGCTCTTCACGCCTTCCGAGACGACCACGGTGCAATAGCCAAACTTCTTCACGCTGGCGTCGACCTTGGCGAGGAACTTGTCCTTGTCGAAGCTGACTTCCGGAAACAGGATCACGATCGGGATTTCACAATCTTTGGTTGAGGCCAGGCCGCCGGCGGCTGCGATCCAGCCGGCGTGGCGGCCCATGACTTCCAGGATGAACACCTTGGTTGAGGTCTTGGCCATCGACGCCACGTCGAACGACGCCTCGCGCGTCGACACCGCAATGTACTTGGCCACCGAGCCGAAGCCCGGGCAGTTGTCGGTGATCGGCAGGTCATTGTCCACAGTCTTCGGTACGTGCACGGCCTTGATTGGGTAGCCCATGGATTCGCCGAGCTGCGAAATCTTGAGGCAGGTGTCGGCCGAGTCGCCGCCGCCGTTGTAGAAGAAGTAACCGATGTTGTGCGCCTTGAAGACTTCGATCAGGCGTTCGTATTCACGCTTGTTGGCTTCCAGGCTTTTCAGTTTGTAGCGGCAGGAGCCGAACGCACCGCTCGGGGTGTGGCGCAAGGCGGCGACCGCCTTGGCGGTTTCTTTGCTGGTGTCGATCAGGTCTTCAGTGAGCGCGCCGATGATGCCATTGCGGCCGGCGTACACCGTGCCGATCTTGTTCTTGTACTTGCGCGCGGTCTCGATAACGCCGGCGGCCGAGGCATTGATGACGGCGGTCACGCCGCCGGACTGGGCGTAGAAGGCGTTCAGGGGTTTCTTGCTGGTGGCCATGGTGGGTCTCTCTGGAATGAAATGACGGAGGGTTGAAAGGAAATCGTTACGCCGGGTTCAGGGCGTTCTTGACCGCATGATCGGCTTGCACCTGCAGCAAGGTCATGACGCACTCGCCGATGTCGGTGTACTCGTTGCGCCCGGTGCCGTACTGCTCGCGCACGCTGTAGAAAAACTGGTTGCGGTAATTCTGTGCGCCGGTCTTGAAGACGACGAACTGCGCCTTGCCTTCGCGCCAGTAGACCACGGGACAGAGCGTCAACTCCCGGTCGCCGGGGTCGAGCCGCAGCTCGGCATCGGCCTGCTGGAGTTCGACCTCCTTGCGGAAGCGCTCGGACACCGCCTGGCGGATGACCCACAATTCCGTGTCGGTAAAGTCAGGGATTTTGTCGTGCATGCGTCGCTGGACCGCTCTGGTACTCGCTTCGGGCGGCTGATTCTACCTCTTGCCGGCCGATTTGCAGCGGCGATTATACGGTGCGGCTTCGTTGAGATGAAATCCGTCGATTCCCGGGCTTTAAAGGCCGAGAACCATTGACGTCACCATGGGCAGGAGTTAGTTTAGCCCGGCATCAGCCGGGTCCGGAGGGGAGGATCTCATCCGGTCCGAAAACAAACAGCGAAACAAAGCGAGAACAACCATGCGAATCGTACTACTGGGAGCGCCGGGTTCCGGCAAAGGAACGCAGTCCAAGCTGCTGATCGAAAAGTATAAAATTCCACAAATTTCCACAGGTGACCTGCTGCGCGCCGCGGTCGCGGCCGGCAGCGAACTGGGCCGCAAGGCCAAGTCGGCGATGGATGCCGGCCAGCTGGTGTCCGACGACGTGGTGCTCGGCATGATTCAGGAACGCCTGTCTAAACCGGACGCCCGCGGTGGTTTCATCCTCGACGGTTTCCCGCGCAACATCCCGCAGGCCCAGGCGCTGGATGCGATGCTGGCGCGTTTGAGTCAGCCGCTGCAGTTGGCGCTGCTCGTGGACGTCGATACCGAAGTGCTGATGAAGCGCCTCACCGGCCGGCGCACCTGTTCGAACGCCTCATGCGGTGCGATCTACAACATCTATTTTTCGGCCCCCAAGTCCCCGGGTAAATGCGACAAATGCGGCTCGAACCTGGCGCATCGTTCGGATGACAACGAGAACACCGTGCGCAGCCGCCTGCAGGTGTATGAACAGCAGACTGCGCCGCTCGTCTCTTACTATAAGGCGCAGGGCAAGCTGCGCACGGTGCGCGGCACCGGTTCGGTGAACGAGATCTTCAAGAACGTCACCGACATTATCGAAGTGCAGATGCGTCCGCTTGCCGCCGCCATGTCGGCTGCCCAGGCCGCCGCCGCCAAGAGCGCTCCGGCCAAGCCCGCGAGGGCGGAAAAGAAGCCCGCACCTGCTAAAGCGGCCGCCAAGGCTGCCGCAAAACCAGCCGCGAAGAAACCCGCCGCGAAGAAGCCGGCCGCCAAGAAAAAACCCGCACCGAAGCTGAAGAAGAAAGCGGTAAAGAAAGCGGCCCCGAAGAAAGCCAAAAAGCCAACCAAGAAGAAGGCGGCACCGAAAGCCAAGAAGAAAAAGTAGTCTTTCGCTGTAACACTCAGGCCCGGGAAACCGGGCCTTTTTCTTTCCAAGCCCCTGCCGCTTACCGGCAAGGACGCGCGCGAGCGTTGGAAGCGGTCAGAGCAGCGAGTTTCTTTTTCAGACGAAACCACGGCTCGGCACACCACGGCGTGTGTTCGACCTGGACGAATGTGGCCGTAAATCACGGTTTAAATACCGACCAATTTAGTAGGACTTGAGTGGGCCCGAGGATAATGGCTGGCCTCGCGGCATCCCGCCTTTATTGCGTGGTAAGGCATGGCGCCGTGCACAGCCACAGCTATCCTTAAAAAAAGAAGGTTTCCACTTACTTAAATCACAACAAGAGAGGGGCGGTCGTGAAATTCAAAATCGCACGCAATATGGGCAACACCGATCGCGTTCTGCGGATCGGCTTCAGCCTGGTGATGATCTATTTCGGATTTTTCAGTAGCTATTTCATTGCCGACCGTGTCGCCGGATTACTGCTTGGCGGCATGGGCGTCGGCGGTTTGCTGGTGGCGATTATCGGATTCTGTCCGCTGTATGTGCCTGTTGGTTTCAGCACCTACACCGGCAAGACGGATGCGACACGCTGATCCAAGATCGTCGTGCAGATCAAACATCGTTTGCTGGTCAATTTCATCACCGTCGTTCTGATGGCGCTGGTGGTATTTGGCTACAACGCCTACGAGATCGCGAGCGATTCGGCGGTGGACGCCGTCCAGGCAACCCTGACGGACGCCAGCCGTTTGAGCAGCAGCTTGCTGGCCGCCGGACCGCAACAGAATCTGGCCGCGAGCGTGCGCACCGCGCTCGCGGCCAACCTGTCCCATGGCGAACAGACGGTTGCCCTGCTTGATGCAGACGGCCAACTCGCCAGCGCCGAGACCACACCCGCCGCCGATCGAACCTGGCCGCTCACCGAGATCCTGGCACAGAAACAGGTCGCCGGCAGCCTCACGAGCGGCGGTCAGCGTTATGTCTGGTCGCGCATGCCGCTGCCGAACAGCGCCCATCATCTGCTGTTCGTCGCACGCGCCGAGGAAACGGTGCACACTGGTCTCAGCCGGTTATCGTCGCGCCTGATTGTTGCCGGCTTGATTGTGATCTGGGTAGCGGTGTGGGTGGCGTTAATCATGACGACCATGGTTTCACGCCGTTTGGACGCACAGACCGCCGCACTCCAGCATCAGGCCACCCACGACAGTCTCACCGGATTGCCGAATCGCACGCTGCTCCATGAACGCCTCGCCCAGGCCATTCAGTCCGCGGACGCCAGTGGCCGCTCTGTGTCGCTGGTGATGATGGATCTGGACCGTTTCAAGGAAATCAACGACACACTCGGACATCATGTCGGCGACCGCTTGCTGCTGGCGATCGGCGAACGCCTAAGCAAGGTGTTGTGGGGCTCGGACACGGTCGCCCGCCTGGGCGGCGATGAGTTTGCATTGCTCCTGCCGCTCGCCGATGGCTCGCACACCAGCCAGGTGATCAACAAGGTGACGCAGGCGATCTCCGAACCGTTTGTCATTGAGGGCATGAACCTGGTGGTGGAAGCGAGTTTGGGGGTTGCCGTTTACCCGCAGAACAGCAAGAACGTCGTCGAGCTGATCAGCCACGCCGATGTCGCCATGTATCAGGCCAAGCATCGCGGTGTGCACCACACGCTTTACGATCCCGAGCAGGATCCACACAGCCTGGCGCGCCTCACCCTGATGAGCGATCTGCGTCATGCGACCGAGCGCAACGAAGTGTCCTTGCACTACCAGCCCAAGATCGACGTGCGCACGCAACAGGTCGTGGGGGTGGAGGCGCTGTTGCGCTGGCAACATCCGCGCCATGGCATGGTCCCGCCCGACAGCTTTATCGCACAGGCCGAGCAGACCGGGATCATCAAGCCGCTGACCGATTGGATCCTGAACGAGGCGCTGCGCCAGTGCGCCGAGTGGAACGCCGCCGGCCTGCCGCTGTCGGTCGCCGTCAATCTGTCCGCGCGGGTGATTCAGGATCCGCAACTGCCGGCGCGGGTGGCCGCCATGCTGGAGCGTCATGCCGTGGGCGCCGACCAGCTGGCACTCGAGATCACCGAGACCGCCATCATGAGCGACCCGGTGCGTGCCACGCAGGTGCTGACCGAGCTGGACGCCATGGGCACGCGTCTGTCGATCGACGATTTTGGCACCGGTTACACGTCGCTCGCCCAACTCAAGCGGCTTCCGGTGGACGAGGTCAAGATCGACCGGTCCTTCGTCCTCAACATGCTGCGTGATGCCAACGATGCGATGATTGTGCAGTCGATCATCGATCTCGCCCACAACATGAACCGCAGCGTCGTGGCCGAGGGCGTGGAAAGCAAAAAGATCCTGGATGCACTGGCCGACCTCGAGTGCGACATCGCCCAGGGCTACTATTTCAGCAAGCCGTTACCGGCCAGTGCACTGCGACAGTGGCTCACGACCGTGCCGAGTGTGTCGCCCAGCGACCAATGCAGCGCGCGCCGCTATTCTGTCTGACAGCGCCGGTGGCCGTTGTGGGTGTGGTGATTGGGCGAGTATCTGCGCACCCCGTACGACCTAAACGATGTAGGTGAAGCCCAACGGCTACATGCTGATGTTGGTAATGGTAGTTGTGTGACGACGGCGAGTCGTGAGATGTTGGGCTTCGCAAGCTCAGTCCAAACTACCGCGCTCAAACTTCCCCATCGACAAGACCGCGTGGAACCACGCGCATAGAAACCCACGAACGAAGCCACTACCACTGCCCACCTTGCCGCGCGTCCTGGCGCTACAGAGGATTCTTGAGCAACGAGGGCTTTAGGTACTGGCATGACTCTCTGAGTCGGGTTTCCCGTTTACCGGGGTTTTCGCTGGGCAAGTAACGGAGGCGGAGCTTGCAGCGGAACTAGACAAAGCCGAGATTGGCGACCGGAAACCGCGACAGGTTGGGCAGCACGCTGGCAAGGCCAGCCGGCGACACTCCGAACCAGGTCGCGAGCGTTGCCGCGTATTGATCCACCGCCGTGGTCGGAATCCAGCGGCCTTGCTTGCTGGTGTCGTCCGGCCCACCCAGGGCCAGGGTCGGTGGCGTGCCGTAAATGCGCTGGCCCTGCACCGCGCCGCCGATGATGAAGTGGTTGTTGCCCCAGGCATGGTCGCTGCCGCCGCCGGTGTTCGGCTTGAACGTGCGCGAGAAATCGGAGAGCGTGAACGTGGTCACATTGGCGTTCGCGCCGATCGCCACCATCGCGTCGTAGAACGCCTTGACTGCCGGACCGAGCTGACCGAAATGATTCGCTTGGGTATTGAGTTGGTTGGTGTGGGTATCGAAGCCGCCCAGCGAGGCGAGAAATATCTGGCGCGTCGCGTTGAGCGTGGTGCGCGCCTCGATGATCTTGGCGATGGAAAGCAACTGCTTCGCGATTCCGGAGGTCAATGGCGCGAACGGCGCCGCCGCCGGGGTCGTGTTGCTGGCAAGGAGATCTCCGAGTATTTCGGAATAGTTCAAGGCGTTCGTGACGATGTCCTGTGCCGCGTCGACGAGCAACGCGTCCTTGTCGACACCGAGCAGCCGCGTCAACGCCGTGGTGCGTGCCGGGCTCGTCCCGCTGCCACCGGAGCCGCTCAGCCCGAACGAGCCGGAGACCGGAACCGCGAGCGCGCGCGAGGACCGTCCGGTGACGAAAAGATTATTGCCCGAGGTCGTTATCATCGTCGGTACGCTGGAACCGGCATTCGCGGCGGCCAGCTGGTCGGCAATCCGGCCACCCCAGCCGGTTGTGCTTGGGGCGTCCGATACCGCGGCCTGCCACTGGTGTTGCTGGTCGATATGCGAAAAAAGATCGAGCGGCCTGGCGCTGGTCGAAGCCCGAAACTGGGCCAGCGTCAGCGGCTGTAGCAGCGTGCCCGCGTTGAGCAGCACTGCCATCTGTCCGGCGTTCCAGATTGGCTGCCAGGCGCTCAGCCCCGGGTGCAAGCCGAAACGCAGCGCGCCACCCGCTTCCGGCAGCGGCACCAGATTCGCCTGCGGCAGCGCGAGCGGACCGCGGATGGCGGAATAGTTGGCATAGCCCGCGGTGTCGATCGGGACGATCGTGTTGTTGCCGTCGTTGCCCCCGGCGAGAAAAATACACACCAAGGCTTTGTAGCCCACGTAATCCGCGGGCGCGGCCAGCGCGCGGCTGCTCAGCAGGCCGAGCTGCGCCAGCGCGGCGCCGGCCCCGATACCGCCCATGTGACGTAGAAAATCGCGTCGATTCATGTCAGCGCTCCACTTGATATTGTTGCGAGCTCGCCAGCAGGTAAACCGCCATGCGCACGCGGTTGAGGGTATCGGTCGCCGCCACGGAATTGACCGCCTGAGCGATCGTCCCTCTGGCGATCGGCGACAGCGTGCCGTGCATCATCCGCTGGTTCAGTTGCTCGATCAGCGTGTCGGCATTTGCGGCGCTGGACTGATAGGAAGACAGGTCGAGGCTGGTTCCGGTGCTGCCGGTGACGGTGGCGTCTGCCGCCGCACCGCCGCCGTAGACCAGCTGATAGACAACATTGGCACGGTTCAGCGTGCTGGTCGTGTCTTGAATGCCGAATTCCGGTCCTACCGACGTGGTACCCGGGATCGTGTAGCTCGGCGGGAAATAGTTGAACACCGAAGGCGGCATGAACAGATCCTGTTGCAGGTTGCACGCCTGCGCGCGCAAATAGACACCGTCCGACTGCCCGCCCAGGGTGCGCAGGATCGAAGTCATGAACAGCGCGGGCTGGCGCAGGTGCCCGTAGTTCGGATCGGTCTTGGCATCACCACGTGCCTCGGGGTCAAGCAGGATGGCGCGGATCACCGCACGCATGTCGCCGCGCACGCCATTGCCGTTGTTGTTGAAAACCGTGGCGACGCGGGCGATGTACTGCGGCGAGGGATTGCTGGTGACGAGATGCTGGATGAGCTGTTTGCCGATGAACGGACCGACGTTGGGGTGATTGAAGACCGCATCCAGGCCGTCGGCGAGATCCTGTTTCGGCGTCTGGCCGCCGGGAAGTACGCGACCTTGGAGAATGAGTTTCGAACCGCTATCGTGATGGCTCGCGGCCGATGCCATCGTGCCCTCGTAGTTGATCGGGTTGGTCCACTGCGACGTCGTACCGGGTCGCGGCGGGTAGGTCCAGCCGGTGAACAGGTAGGCATAGCCTTCGATCACGTCCTCGTTGTAGGCCGGGATCGGACGGCCTTGCGTATCGGTCTGCACCGAGCCGTCGATATTGAGCAGGTTGACGCCGATGGAGAACAGCTGCAGCAGCTCGCGCGCATAGTTTTCGTTCGGGGTCGTGCCGCTCGCCGGATTGGCCTTGTCGTTGTTGACCATGTCCAGGTAATTGCCCATGACCGGACTCAGGGTCACGTCGTTCAGCAGGTCGCGAAAATTACCGAACGCGTCCCGCAGCAGCATGTTCTGGTAGGCGGCCATGCCGTAGGCCTCGTTGATCTCGGTGCCGGAGACCACGAAAATCTGCGATAACGCAAACGCGACGCGCTGGCGCAGTTGGTCGGAGCCATTCAAGGCGTTCTGAAAGAAGCGGCGCTGCACCTGGAACAGGCTGTAGTTGTCGCGTGCACACAGGCTCGCGGCGCCGGTCGGTGCCGTGGGGTCGTGCTGGCAACTGGTGGGCGCCGAGTGGGTGACATAGGCGAAGCCGGAATAGCCGGTCGGTGCGGTGCCAAACTGTTCGTTAAGGTATGCGTCGAATCCAACACGTTGCAGGTGTGCAATATCCTGTGCCGTGGCGCCGAAGCTGGATTGTTCGAGCAACCGGGCGGCGTCCGCCTGGGAGACGACGGCTTGAGTGGGGGCAGCGCCAAGGCCGCTGCCGCATGCCACCAGTGTCAGCGCCGCGATCGCGATCAATGCGCCTTGCCAGGTATTCCAAGTCCGGTTGCCGGGGGTCCCGCGATGTATTTCTGCTATTGCCGTCACAAAATCTTTCTTCAGTGGTAACCGCTGCGTGCCGCGCTCCCAGTCGCGACAGAATCCTGACCTGCGATTCGCCGTTAACGCAACGACCTGGAAGCTGTTGTCCGTGGCTCCCAGGCAGTCGCGATGCGATGGCGTCGCCTTCGGGCGGCATGGTACCGAGACTATAGCTTGTTGCCTATAGACGAATAGGCAGAATACGACACAACCGACGATCGGACGAATTCTGCTGACAAGCACAATAACCCCGGGCCAGAGCCTGAGATGTCCCCACATCTTCCCTTGATTACTCAGCAATCACTGCACGCACCGCACAAGGTCACACACGCCAAGGGGCGCTTCGAGTGCGTCGATCTCCCGTTACAGCACATGGTAGACCCACAGCGCCGCGGCGGCCGGCAGTTGCGAGAACGGTTCGCTAAGCGGCGCCAGAAAATCGGTGCGTCGAATCCCATCCGCAGTACACTGCCATGACGACCTCCTGAGTTTGGATTGAACCAGCAACGCCAGCGTTACCATACCGGCTTCAACCACTCAGGAGGTCGGCTAGAGGATTCTCAGAAGTTATTCAACAGCAGCCTGTTTAGAACAGGGCGTGGTCACCCATACCCCGTTGTATTTCAAGGCTCGCGTTGCACGTGCCTGTTTCCGCCGTCCAGTGACTTCGCCAGGTTCACCAGCGTCAGAAACTCTCCGCGAAGGCCGAAGGTATCCGTGCCGCGTGCGTCCTGGCCGAGCTTGAGTCTCGGTGTGGTGTTGTTACTCAGCGAGCAGGGCGCGTTGAATCGCCGCGATGTGTCCGTGCCCATGGTGGCGTAAGCCCCGTTCGAAACACCGGCGCGCAGCGCCCCGGCTGCACCACCCGCATCGTCTGGGCCCGCACTGTCTGCCGAGGAAGCGCCGGCCAAGGCGCAGTCGGTGTTGTCGGACCCTACGCAGGGCGTGGTCACATCACCGCCCGCGCTCTCTTCCCCGCCAGAAGCAAAAAAGACTGAACGTGCCGCGGCGGCACCCGCCGCCGCGCCCATGTCGCGCGAGCGCATAGCGGAAGAGCGCGCCACCCCAGCGCGCAAAGAATCTCGTACGCGAAGCATACTGGCGAAGGAGGCTGACAGCATGGATGTGACGGCAGACGTAACTCTTGTGCAAGCCACTGGCCAACCCGGCGCGTATCAGTTCAACGTTGGCATCCGCAGCCCGGACAAAGGCTGCGCCCAGTATGCCGACTGGTGGGAAGTGGTGAGTGCGGACGGCAAGCTGCTCTACCGGCGCATACTGCTACACAGCCATGTGGACGAACAGCCGTTCACCCGCTCCGGTGGGCCGGTGCCGATTCAGGCGGATACGGTTGTCTGGGTGCGCGCGCACATGAACACCGGCGGCTACGGCGGGATGGCCTTCAAGGGTTCGGTCAAGGCCGGTTTTGCCAAGGCCGAACCACCGGCGAATTTCGCCGCTGGGCTCGCGAAGCAGCCGCCATTGCCGGATGGGTGCGATTTTTGATCAAACCTGGATGCGACCTTTGGCCAGCGACCTCCGGTATTCGCTAGCCGCTCGGTTCAAGCAACGCGAGATCGCGCCCGCGTCCGAAGGTGCCGTCGGCCGGGACGAGGATCTTGGCGATCCGCCCGCTGGCCGGAGCGGTCACGTCCACGGCGGTCTTGATCAGCACGACGCTTGCGACCGGCTGGTCGGCGACCACCATGTCGCCTTCCTTCACCAGCCACTTGTCGAGCAGCGCTTCGGTACCGTCCTCGATATCCGTCCACATCTCATCGGGCAGACGGATGCTCACCATCCCGGTCGACATGCGGCTAGAGTTTCGAGCTCATCAGCTGCTTGCCCGCGGCCACGATGGAATCCACCTGCGGGATGACAAAGCGTTCCATTGGCCGGCTGTATGGAATCGGCACGCCCGGCACGGCCAGACGCCGCACCGGCGCCTTGAGCCGGACGGTGTCGAGCCGCTCGGCCACCACGGCCGCTATCTCGCCGCTCAGGCCGAAATTGAGGTAGTCCTCGTCCGCGACCAGCAGCCGCCCGGTCTTCTTCACCGACGCCAGCACCGTGTCCACGTCGAACGGCACCAGCGTACGCAGGTCCACGACCTCGGCGCCGATGCCCTCGTGCTGCAAGGCGTCGGCGGCGAGCACCGCCTTCTGCACCATCTGGCTGACCGCGACGATGGTGAGGTCCTTGCCCTCGCGCGCCACGCGCGCCTTGCCAAAGGGGATGGTATAGGACTCGGCCGGCACGTCGTTGGTGCTGCCCTCGAAGTACGCCATCCACGGCAGGCCCATGATGCCCTTGTGAAAGAAGAACATCACCGGGCTGTCGTCGCGGATCGCCGAGATCATGAGGCCCTTGGCATCGTAGGCATTCGAGGGGATGACCACCTTCAGGCCGGGCACATGCGCGAACAGGCTGTACAGGCACTGCGAATGCTGCGCCGCGTCGTTGTAGCCGCCGCCGATCGCCGTCATGATCACCAGCGGCAGGCGCACCGCGCCGCCCGACATGTAGATGTTCTTCGCAATGTGGTTGTAGATCTGATCCATGCAGACGCCGAAGAAGTCGACGAACATCAACTCGGCGATCGGCCGCATGCCTTCCGCGGCCGCGCCCAGCGCGCTGCCCATGAATGCCGACTCGGAAATCGGCGTCTCCATGATCCGGTCCTTGCCGAAGCGGTCGAGCAACCCGGAGGTCGCGCCGAAGATCCCGCCGTACTTGCCGATGTCCTCGCCCATGACGAAGACCTTGGGATCGCGCTCCATCTCCGCGCCGATCGCCTCGGCGATCGCCTGCGCCATGGTGAGCGGGCGCGTCTTCGGAGCGGTTGCGGCTTTCGGTTTGTCGACAACATTTTCGGTGGCCATGATCTGTCTCCTGCGAATTCGTTGAGTGGGGCGTTCAGGCGAATACGTGTTCAAGCGCCTCGGCGGGTTCCGGGTACGGGCTCTTGCGCGCGAACTCGAACGCGGCTTCCACCTGCCGCGCCGCCTCCGCGCGCATGCGTTCCAGCGCCGCGTCGTCGGCGATGCCGCCTTGCTTTAACAGCGCGCCGAGCGCCGGGATCGGATCGTGCTGGCGCAGCTCCTTGGTCTCATCCTTCGGCCGATAGACCTCGGCGTCGCCCTGGAAGTGACCGAAATAACGGTCGGTCTCCACCTCGATAATGGTCGGGCCGTCGCCGCGCCGCGCACGCGCCACCGCTTCGCCGGCGGCGGCATAAACCTGCAAGGTGTCATTCTTCTCGATGCGCACGCCGGGTATGCCGTAGGCGGCGGCGCGCTCGCTGTTCGAGCGTACTGCGGTCGCGACCGTCTTCTCCACGGAGATTGCCCATTTGTTGTCCTCGCACACGAACACCACCGGCAGCTTCCAGAGCGCCGCGAGATTGAGCGATTCATGGAACGTGCCCTGGTTGGCGGCGCCCTCGCCAAAGCTCGCCACCGTCACCCAGTCCTTGCCGAGCTTCTTGGCCGCGAGCGCGAACCCGCACGCCTGCGGCATGCTGGCGCCGACGATGCCACTGCAGCTGAACTTGTGCTCCGGGTCGAACAGGTGCATGTGCCCGCCCTTGCCGTGCCCGAGGCCGGTTTGCTTGCCGAAGATCTCGGCGGTCATGCGATCCAGCGGCACGCCCTTGGCGATGGCGAAATGATGCGGACGGTGCGTACCGACCACCGAGTCCTCGCGCTTAAGGTGCACGCACACCCCGACCGCCGCCGGCTCCTGGCCTGCCGCCAGGTGCATTTCGCCCGGTACCGGACCCGAACCGATGTCGAACGCCAACCCCTTTTGAATGTGCGGCGGCAGCTTGCCTTCCAGATACACTTTCGCCATGGTTTCCTCGTAAAGGCGGATCAACAGCATCTTTTCGTACATCCAGCGCAAATGTTCCGGGGTCGGCTTCATGATTTCCTCCTTGTGGACAGGTTCCAGACGGAACCTCACCAGAACTTATTAATTTACTCCTTGTGCACTGGACATCTTTGACGCGCATCAAACTTCGCGATAGCCCGTTTGCGCCACGTAAGCTCTGATCGAAATATGGCTGAAAGCGACTTTTCAAAGCGAACAAAGGCTGCGCCCAGTACGCCGACTGGTGGGAGGTGGTAAGCATGGACGGCAAGCTGCTCTACCGGGGCTCCGGGGTAAGGGACAGGTTCAGCGGAATTGGCTAGACTTGGTCAGACCAGCCAATTACAGCGCTGACGGACACCAACCATGCAATCGTTCATTCAAGCAAAGCAGGAAGAGCTGGCAAGCCTGTGCCGCCGATACCACGTTCGCCGCCTGGAGTTGTTCGGCTCCGCGGCAGCGGGCGCCTTTGAGCCCGCATCCAGCGATCTCGACTTCCTGGTGGAATTTGAAGAACTCGACCCACCCGCCTACGCGGACGCCTATTTCGGTCTGCAAGAGTCGCTGTCGGCTCTCTATCAGCGACCGGTGGATCTGGTAATACCCGCCGCGGTTCACAACCCCTATTTCCTGCGCAGCATCGAGCGAAACCGGGCACTGCTGTATGCAGCTTGAGGCATCGAACGCCAGTTCGAAATCATCGGCGAAGCACTCAACCAGTTGTCCAGGATTGATCCCGACACGGCCTCGGCGATCAGCGAGCATCGCCGCATCATCGCGTTCCGCAATATTCTGATTCACGGCTATGCCGAAATCGACCATCGCCTGGTCTGGGGAATACTGGAAGGCAAGTTGCCCGATTTGCATCGACAGGTCGAATCACTGCTCGCAAAAGACCCGGCAACCTGATTCTGTCTTCAGTGGCCAGTACTTCTGCGATGACGAGATGTGGACGCTGGCTGAGACGGTTGGAAAATAAATCTGGCACCTTTTTGCGGGCGGTTACGGCGGGATGGCCTTCAAGGGTTCGGTGAAAACCGGATTCAAACAGGTCATGCCCGATGCGGAGTTCGCCGCAGGCTTGGCCAAACAAGCGCCTCTGCCGGACGGTTGTGATTTTTGATCAAATGTCAGAAGGTAGTGTCAATCCGCTTTCGAGCTATCTATCGCGGACGTTCAGGCAGAATGGAAACTGTGGTAAGTCCCCTGTTGTTGATCCTTAAATGTTTGCCGAATCGTGTACCTGCAACTGCAACTGTTGTAGTAAATTGACCACGAATATCCAGACCTCAATGGAAGAGAGATGGCTGATAGCCGCAAAGTGGTGAAAGTATTTCTCGCGTCGCCGGGTGATCTTCCCGACGAGCGCAGGGCTGCGAAGTCAGTCGCCGATGAGTTCAACGCTCTGTATGCCGAAGAGTTTGGCTACCAAGTCGAGCTAGTCGGGTGGGAAGACACTGTCTCGGTCTATGGGCGTCCCCAGGCCACCATTAACCGCGAGCTCGAGCGCTGCGATCTTTTCGTGGGTCTGATGTGGAAAAAGTGGGGAACGCCACCTGACGTCTCAGGGCCGTACTCTTCGGGCTTCGAAGAGGAGTATGAGACGTCTGTCCATCGTCGATTAAGTGTGGGTCGTCCAGAGATCAGCCTTCTGTTCAAGGAAATTGATCCGGAGTTTCTCCGAGATCCTGGCCCCGATCTAGAGAAAGTATTGGCATTCAAGAATAAGCTCATAGCTGAGAAAAAGATCTTATTTGAGAGTTTTTCTGACATTGGGGAGTTAGAGAAGAAGATCCATCGTTGCATATCGAAATACGTAATTGGGCTTAGCAGGTTGCTGAAAAACCCAAAGAAATGAACAACCAATCGCTCCCGAATGTTTCTTTGCGAGTCGCGGCAGCGATGTTCGACCGCTTGTTCGGTGTGGCGGTGT
>Ga0326726_10000090_pt1 | contig 86852 bp, 95 predicted proteins | sample MHFenrmetagenome_2_FD_207603 | JGI IMG/M metagenome (GOLD analysis project Ga0326726, IMG submission 207603) | Lab enriched peat soil microbial communities from Michigan Hollow, Ithaca, NY, United States - MHF15MN | ecosystem: Environmental > Terrestrial > Soil > Wetlands > Peat | place: USA... | reverse complement strand
CGGAAATTCCTGGTTGCTGCAAATTTTGCAACAACCGGTTACAGGGATATACTTCCACGATCTATTGAGGGTATAGCAGATAATTGCATGAAATTTTTAATGGAGTATGCTATTTTCTTACCAAAAAATCATACCAGGGAAAGGAGTTGAAAACAAACAATGACTGACAAAGGAAAAGGTAAGGCAGGAAAAGCCGAATATTCCGATGCAAATACCGCCGCACAGGAGATGACCAGAGATCCTGGCGTGAAAACACAGCATGGTCCGGGTGGGGGAAAGACAGAACCCCACGACAGAGAGAGTGAGGTTACCACGTCGATCAGGCAGCAGAAACTTATCTGCCCCCGGTGCGGAGAATCAACCCTTCATGCAGAATTCCCTGATCATTATGAAGCCTGGATTAAATGCTCGTCATGCGATTTTTTTATGGGTATGAGTAATGATGACTGGCACCGTATGGAAAACAGTCCTAATATCAATGAAAAAATTAAAAAAATGGCGTGGAAGAAAGACATCTTAAAAGAGTAGCCTCAGGAAACGTTGCGGAGGTTCGATATCCAGAGAAGCCCTACCCTGCTATTGTGTATCGTTCACTGCCAGGGATCCGGTTACTTTTTTTTAAAATAAAGACAAAGTTCAGGGTTCTGCTTTGTTTTTTTTGTGAATTCTCCCGACAACGTGCATTGTATGCTGAGCATGAAGATCTATCATTCACTCTTAATGCATTCTCATACAACCCGCGATCCCGATGTATACTACCCTTTATTCTCAATTCTCTAAAAAATTTCTTAAATTCGCTCATTTACGATTTTTAATCAATTTTGAATAGTAAGATCATTGAGATTTTAATTCCTTCATTTTAAAGGGTTTTTTAAAAAAGGAAAAAATCAGTTGTATGTACGGAACGGTACGTAGTCATCGAAGATCTTAACCCTGTCTCCCTGAGGCGTAGTCGCCCAGACTTCAGCCCGGTCAGCATATCCCGGTGCTGTAGTGCTGGCCAACGACACGGAGTCCCCGACTTTCAGTGGTTTAGGAATATTCCCGTTTTCCACTACACCGTCTGACCTCGTAACTTTGACCTCAACCAGTTGGATAAAGTTGAGTCCCTGGCCGCCACGGACAGTAGTGATTATTTGTGGATCAGGAGTAAAACCATTGCTTTGGACCTGAACCTCGATGTTCCAGGCTGCAGGCAGGGTCTGTGTGGGTCCTGGTGTTGAAGAAGCAGATAATGACGCTGTTGGTGATGCTGCGGCAGTGGTTACCGCAATTGTTGGCGTTGGTGTTCCCGTAGTCTTCGCGGGTTGCGTGCACCCTGCAGCCAGAACAAGCACTATGCAGAGTACAAGTGCAGATGCAATTACCAGAATCTTTTTCATACCTGATAATTACCCGGTGGGTATTTGATGATTGTGTATTTTTATGGGTGAATAAAATAACCCTCTTCCCCCAGGGGGAAAGACACAATTTTTTGGATACTATGGTGCAAAAATTTCAGTTTAAAAACTGCTCAATAAGATCGTAAACGGTGAAATCCGGGCGGTCGTCACAGAACGGTAAACCACAAACCGGCTTCACGTCGGCAGGCAGTGATTCAACGTTTTTTTTATAAAAAATCCAGAAAAAACCAGCACGAAGCCAAAGACATCTTCTCTGCCGTCTCTGGAGGATTTGCTTTCATGGATGTCCGGGGAAGACAAGGCTGGCATGTACATTCGCAGCAGGCATTGAAAGTCAGGTGCTGGTAAAAGGAAAAATATCCTGATCTCTATTCCGTGCACGGATCTTCCTTACAAAAGACAATTTGGGTGAACCGGCTTTTTAGTCGTCTTCTGCTTCTTCAGGCCCCGGCCAGATATATTCATCACTGGCGCGGTACGGAAAATCCTCTTCCTCGTCCCTCAGCTCACGGAGAGGATCCTGCTCCGGGTCCACGGGATCCCACCGCTCATCATAGCTTCCCCGGACACTCTGGCCCTGGTAGCCTTCCCCGCCACGGTGTCCGCCTTCTCGTTGTCCTCGTCCCATCTGTCGCACCTCGATCCCCCTTATGAGTTCTCAATTTAAAAATCACTCTTTTTTTCAGGATAAATATTTTTTGGAGCGGGCAATGGTACCGCATCGTACCGGGATACTTCAGGGAATGCCGTCGGCAGGAAATTCCTGAAAACATCCCCGGTAATGGCAGAAAATGAGCAGGGGTGAAATACCGCAGATATATCCAGTCTGAAAAATTAAGCAATATTGTTTAAAAGAAAGTACTAAAAAAAGGAAACCTGCAGACCTAGCATCCCCGGGCCTTTGCGAGGGTCTCCATATCCTTACCGGACTTCTGCAGATCGGCAAGCGACATCGCAGGGGTACATGTTACAGAACCATTCCAGTCCAGCCAGAGCGGTTCAAGAGTTGCCACCATCTTGGTCTCGCTGGGAATATTCACGACCGCTATTATCGTCCTCTGTCCATCCTTTACGGTGAAGTATACTGCCTCCGGTTTCACCGCGTCGATCCAGGTTTTGATCTTGTCAGGCATTGTGCCGTCAAGAAGGCTGCAGTTCCCGTCCTCTGCTGGTATCCAGCACTCAATAATACATCGCATGATCTCCACTCCCGCCAGGCTCCCGTCCCACGGGTGCCGCGGATGAAACCGATCTGACCCGCACACCCATTATCAGTATCGGTGAATTTCAGATTTTGAAAAACGAACACAGCATACCTGCATGAAACAGGAACTTGCATGAACAAAGAACGGCTGTTGTGCGTGCGACAAAGATGAGAAAACGGGTTATTACGGGAGTATCATTGGTGGTAACTCATCCTGCGGTACGAGACCCGGGATCTTCGCTTGTGGTGTCATAGGGATCAGAAACACCCGGAAGCACGTTCCACAAAAATAATGGGAACCAAAAAAGAAAGAGCTGTACATCCTGTCAGGTGATGTTCCACCCAGGGGTGAATGGATCATGTTAACCAGCCACAAACTCCTGCAGCAGTACTGGCACGATGACCGCTTTGATACCGGCAAAGTCCAGGTCTGGTATCGTGATCAGGGCGCACAAAACGATCGCTCGCGGGTGATCGGCCCGGACATCATCCTCGAGCCATATTACATGAACATCAGGACAACCGACGGTGAGAAACCGATACCGTATCACCGGATCCTCCTTATCACCTATGACGGGAAGAAAACCTTCGAGAACCGGAAGGTGCGCGGTCTGGCAAAGCAGATCATGGATGAGAGCGGCGATTAAGTAGGTGACCATGGCATCAGTGACGAGGGGCTTTCCTCCGCCGGAGATATTGTCATACATTTCGGTACAATCCAGGAATGAACATAACGGTATGCTGTCGGCTGCAGTCTTTTTTAAAAACCGGTTTGTTCCACGGTAAAAAAGATCTGGGAAGAATGGGGTGAAAAGATGTATTTTTTTGGAGGCTTATTCCTGCATGATGCAGTAGTTACGGCACGAACCGCAGGCCGGGAAAGACAGCGCCCCGGTTTTCATCCCGGGCAACCGCTACGCCAAACGTATCCGTAATGACACTACGGAACTCTTTTTCGAGGATCAGTCTCGGGAATCCGTTTATCTGGCGACGGAAGGCCCGGACCCATTCACTCCAGAGCAGCATACACTGGACATCATAGAGCCCGTTCGGCCGCACATGGAGCATCACAAACTCGTCAAACACCTTAAGTTCGTGGATCTCCTCCTGGCTGACAGCGATATCATGAAGATGGAACTGTTCGCCAAACCGTTTCAGCATCTCACCCGTTGCCTTGTCAATGAAAACGGGAGAAAGACTGTTTACGGTGCTTACGGCGCTGCTCATGCTCTTGTGGAACTGTGCCGGCTGGGGAGTACTGAATGCGATACAGGTTCCTTGGCTCTGCGTTGAAGACATGGGGATTCACCGGTTAAGCATGTGAAGGGGGGGTTTATAGGTGGTCACATGAATTCCAAAATTTGAAACAAAGTTTGAAACAACACCGAAAAGTCCCCTCCCCGGGGAACCAGGTGCACGAGCGAGGCCGTGCCTCATGAGCACCATGGGGGAATAACGACCCGTATCAACGGGAACCAGATTACAGGGAACCGTGCAGCAAAGAATTTAACACGAACCCGGGGAGAATGATCCGGTAAGGATGGGCAGGAAATGACAACCCTTTTTGTTGACCCGGCGCTCTGCACCCGGTGCGGTATTTGTCCGATTGTATGTCCTATGAAAATTATTGGTCATGTTGACGAGAACACACTTCCTCTCGTTCCCGACGCAAAAGCCATGATGTGCATCCGCTGCGGTCATTGCGAAGTGTCCTGTCCCTCGCAGGCCATCACCCTCAACTTCCTGCCGGATGAAAAGGTTCCCCTTGCGGCGGGGGCAGGAAATCTGCTCCCTGAAGACCTCAGTCTGTACCTGAAGAAGCGCCGGTCAGTCCGGCATTTCACCCCGGAATTAGTTGACAGGGATACAATAAGGCAGATTCTTGATGTTGCCCGGTACGCAGCATCCGGGAGCAACGGGCAGCCGGTCAGATGGCTGGTTGTCCATGATCCTGAGGAAGTCCAGAAGCTCGCCGGACTGACCATCGCCTGGATGAAAACCCTTCAGAACAGCGTCCATCCCATGAGCGGATATGTCCCTTCGCTCATCGCGGCATGGGATCGTGGGTTTGATCCGGTCTGCCGGGGTGCTCCACACCTCGTGATCGCCCATATCCCGGAGGGCAACCCGGTTGCATCCATCGATGCCATCATCGCGCTGACCCATTTCGATGTAACTGCGCCGGCGTTTGGCGTCGGGACCTGCTGGGCGGGTTTCCTCTCGATGGCTGCTACTGCTTATGAACCCCTGCAAAAAGTCCTCGCTCTCCCGTCGGGACGGAAGTACGCCTATGGCCTGATGGTTGGCTATCCGCGGTACAAAACCTACGGGATCCCCCGGCGCAACCCGCTTGAAATCACGTGGCGGTAGCGTGCAGCGGGGTCGACCGGTATCTCTCACGAGCGTATTTAAGTGAAAACCGGAATACTGGTACATGAGGCAGTAAAAAAAACGATTGTCAGACCAGACGGCCAATGATCCGGCGTGCGGGTTGCGGGAGATCGACCCCTTCGAAATGTATATCTCTCCTCTCCCTGAAGTTATGTCTGGAATAAGGAAGAAGACCAGGATTACCCCAGGATATGTATTCAGTTCTTTACGTCGATGACGAGCCGATGCTCCTTGAATTAGCCAAAATCTTTCTGGAAAGGACCGGAGATTTCAGGGTTGACACGCTCACATCTGCCACGGCAGCACTCGATACCCTCACCAGGACTTCGTATGACTGTATCATCTCCGACTATCAGATGCCGGTCATGGACGGGATTGCCTTTTTAAAGACCGTCCGTTCCCGGGGAAATACGCTGCCGTTCATCATTTTTACCGGAAAAGGACGGGAAGATGTGGTAATCGAGGCGCTGAACAGCGGTGCTGACTTCTATCTTCAGAAAGGCGGTGACCCGAAAGCGCAGTTTGTGGAACTTGCGCATAAGATCCGTCAGGCCATACAGATCAAGATAGCGCAAAAGACCATGCAGGACCTCGTGCAGGGTGCCCCCATCCCGGAGTTTGTCATCGATGCCAGTCACCGGGTCATTTTCTGGAACCGGGCTTTGGAAGAATACAGCGGCATTGCGGCATCCGATATCGTAGGTACAACCGATCACTGGAAGGCCTTCTATCCCTCCCGGCGCCCGTGCCTTGCTGATCTTATCGTAGATGCGAATATCGATGGGATCGCGCGCTGGTATGAAGGAAAACAGGCACAACCCATGGTCATGACGGATAATTTTGTGGCAACAGATTACTTCCCCTCCATGAAAGGCGGAACATGGCTGTTTTTTACTGCTGCACCCCTCAGGGATCCCTCCGGGAACATTACCGGGGCCATTGAGACACTCCAGGATGTTACTTCGATCCGGAAAAAAGAAGAAGAGCTGCGGGGAGCATACGAACAGGTGCAGGTTGCGTTTGAACAGGCAAAAACCAGTGAAGCCGCCCTGAATATCCAGAATAAAATGCTGGAAGCAAGCGAACAGCGGTACCGCGATGTCGTCGAAGACCAGACAGAATTCATCTCCCGGTTCCTGCCGGACGGTACCCATGTCTTTGTCAACGAAGCCTATTGCCGGTATTTCAATAAATCCCGCGACGAGATCATCGGAAAAAAATTCATGCCCCGGGTTCCGGCAGAAGACCGGGATCTTGTACGGGACCATTTTACCTCCCTGACACAGGCACATCCCACGGCCATTGTCACCCACCGGATCATATTGGCCGATGGGGAGGTCCGCTGGCAGCGCTGGAGCGACCGGGCAATTTTTGATGAGAAGGGGTCCCTCACCGAGTACCAGTCGGTTGGCCGTGATGTCACCGAACAGAAACGTGCAGAAGAGGCGTTGCGCGAGAGTGAGGCTTCACTTGCCAGCATATTCCGGGCTGCACCGGTAGGGATCGGGCTTGTAGCAGACCGGGTCATCATTCGGGTGAATGACAGGATCTGCGAAATGACCGGGTATTCTCAGGAAGATCTGGTGGGAAAAAATTCCCGTATCTTCTATCCGACCGATGAAGATTACGAGTACGTGGGAACCAGAAAATATGCACTGATACAGGAACGGGGGACCGGGACAGTCGAGACCCGCTGGATGCGCAGGGATGGTATTATCCGGGACATCCTGCTCAGTTCAACCCCCCTTGACCCTGCCACTATCGGCGCAGGCGTCATGTTCACTGCCCTTGATATCACCGATCGCAAGAATGCTGAAACCCGGCTGCGTGCTGCCTACCAGCAACTCACCGGGACTGAAGAGGTATTACGGGAAAAGTATGACGAACTTGCGTGTGCAAAAGAAACACTCAAGGAAGCCAACCGGAAGCTTCACCTCCTCTCCAGCGTCACCCGTCACGATATCCTCAACAAGGTCTCTGTCCTGCTGGGAATTCTTGAGCACGCAAAAACAATGTCCCGGGATCCCACTATGGCAGCATTTATTGCAAGACTGGAATCAGCTGCAATGGCGATAAAGGAGCAGATCGAGTTCACGCGGGTGTACCAGGACCTTGGGTCGCATGAGGCCCAATGGCACAACCTGCACCAGGTCGTATCCCGGTTGCAGATCCCCCCGTCAATATCCATGCATGCGGATCTGCCCGAGGTTGAGATTTTCGCAGACCCGATCTTTAAAAAGATCTTTTATAATTTCCTTGATAATGCTGTCCGGCATGGACAGAAGGTCAGTACGATTCACGTATCGGCGCGTGAAGGGCCCGAAGGGCTGGTCATTTCCTGGGAAGATGACGGGGTTGGCATTCCCGCAAACGAGAAAGAAAAAATCTTTTCGAAGGATTACGGAAGACATACCGGACTCGGGCTGTTTCTTGCCGCGGAGATTTGTTCTGTCACCGGCATTATCTTACATGAGACCGGGGAACCCGGACGAGGAGCACGGTTTGAGCTGGCGGTTCCCCCCGGGGCATACCGGTTTTGTGGCGGCAGGAAAAAAAACCTGCAGCATAAAGCCGGATGATTACCGACAAAAGTTTTCATCAATCTCACATCCCTCATGCACACGGTGAATCACATTATCGTATTATGCCAAAACCGGAATACTGGTACTAAGAGAGGGATGTTTTTTATCGGTATCGTCCTGGTTCTTTGTGCTCCTGACCAGTGGATGTATCCTGGGCACAGGAGATCACGCCGTACCTCCGCATCCCTGCCCGCCCGGCACCGGATCCGCATACGCTGGTTCCGGTGGAAGGATTGCACTGGCGGTCAGCACCGACAGGATCTCAACACCTTTTCCCGAAGCCAGGGAGTTGTTCCTCAAAGGGCTGACCGCCAGTACGCAGTATGCCCGGTACAACGAATCGCTGGACTATTTTGATCAGGCGCTCACGATCGATCCCAATTTTACCGAAGCATGGTATGCAAAAGGCGTGGCCGACCACAATATGATGCGGTATGATGAAGCGATACAATGCTATAACCAGGCACTGATGATCGATCCTGAGAATGCCGCGGTCGTGTCCCTGAAAACAGCGGCAGAGGCTGGTCGGGACCGCCAGAATGAATCGTTAAAAACGGTATCGAAAGGCAATGGGCAGGGATCAGCGGTATATACACAAAACAGCCTTTTTTTATGCAATTGAACGATCAGATTTGACGGTATTCTTTTTCTTGTCGCAGTTGTGGACAAGTACAGCCCCGGATCTCTTTTTGTTCTTGTTACTCCCCCCATCTTTTTCGCTTTTGAACGCGGTGAAGTCATTTCCGGTCCGTCAGCGTGATCTTCGGGAGTGATACGATAATTCAACCTGTGCGGTTGTATCGACCACTATGAGGGAATACTATCCGGATAATACTAATTTTCTCCGATATTTTCGTAATAAAAACTAATTGATGAGAATTCATTTATACATAAATATATATATATGCACTATCTATTATTCTTTATTAGGAATTAAAAAGATTGGTGCAGGAGGGGATGGGTCTCCCGCGATGAGCAGGAACCAGGCAGGTCGTGCAACATCAGTGAAATAATAAAAAAATCTGCGATGAGTCTTACGCCGTGATAAAGCCGTGTGGCACACTATTTTTTCATGGCGTGAAGAGGAGCAGAATTACCTGGTTTATCCGCCGGGGTATTTTATCACCTCTTACCCCGGAATCTCCAATGTCTGTAGGCAATACATATCACTCGCCTCGTGTAAGTAAATCCGGGTATAAGGTATGCCTGTCTTTGCCTTATACCCTCAAAAGAATCTTTCCCGTTTATTCCTCGTGGTCCGGTCTGGTACTAACCTCCACGATAAAGGATCTGGCCTTTTCCATATGTTAATAAATTTGCTTACCGATAGTTAGTAATGGATTTAAGGCCCGCCCTGATTGCCCTCCTCCTCGTTATCGGCGTACTTTTTGCTGGTTGTACGTCATTTCTCCCGGCCCGTTCTCCCAAAGGACCGTCTGAGCTGACAGAACCCTCCTGGCGACTGGTCTCCTATTACGACGGTAACGGGATGATGGTACCGGTCGGTCCCCGGACAAATATCAGCCTGAAATTCGGTGAAGAGGGAAATGTCGGTGGCTTTATCGATGGATGCATGAGATATTCCGGCCGCTATACGACCCTGGGGGAGACGATCAGGGTCACCAACCTCACCGCGGTCCCCGAGAACACATGCTCCCTGTCTCCTGAGACGGTGGAGATAGAAAACATCTCTTTTTCACTCCTGCAAAAGTCTCCCCGGTTCAATATCAATGAGGGCACGCTGGTATTCGGGTATTATGATGCCCAGAGATATCTGGTATTCTCCCGGACCTGAATTGGCAGAATCAGTCTTCTGCAAAAGATCCCTCACCCTATCGCACGTCCGAAGAGCTCCACCCTGTTCGCTATCCGACGTGAAGCACAATGATCCTCACAAAAACCGGGGAATAAGTATCGTCTGTCAGTCGCAGATGCAACCGGTAACGAAGAGCGCTGGTGCCCTTCTCTTCCCATAGAAAAATTCCTATAATCATCTGACAATCTACTCCCTATGGAGCTCCCCGGAACCAGGTCAAAATTCAAGGCCGTTGTTCTCACGGCAGATAAATTTGAGGACATGGAAGTTTTCTTTCCTGTTTTTCGTTTGCTTGAACACGGCTGGCAGGTAGATATTGCAGCGCCTGACAGGAAGGAAATTACCGGTGAACATGGGTATGTCCTGAAGCCGGGCAGGATTATTGGAGAAATCAGCCCCGATGAATACGATCTTCTTATCATTCCCGGTGGCTCCCCTTCTGGTGCGCCGGCAACAGTACGCAGCATTAAGAGAGCACAGGAGATCACAAAATCCTTTTTTGAAAAGAATAAGCCTGTGGCCGCGATTTGCCATGGGCCCTGGACACTTGTTTCCGCCGGCGTGGTAAAGGGCAGGTATCTTACTTCCTTCTGGCACGATGGCGTGCCGGAAGACATAAAAAAGGCGGGAGGTATCTGGGAAGATAAAGAAGTGGTTGTTGATGGCAATCTCGTTACTTCACGCTGGCCAATGGATTTACCGGCGTTTATGAGAGAGCTCATGAAAATGATAAACCAGATCGAAAAATATCCACCTGACAGATAAGGGGTAAAAAAATGGAACGAGTACAAGACGTTTTAAAATCAGCAGCCAATGCCTACAGCCTCCTCATGGAAAATGAGAAGGTCAGGGTTTTGGACATTCGCCTCAAACCCGGCGAAAAAGCACCGATGCATAATCATCCGAATGATCATGTCGTCTATGTCATTAATGACGCCAGGTTCAGACTGACGTTCTCCGATGGCACAAGCGGTGAATTTGATCTCAGGGCCGGGCAGACGCTATGGATGGAAGCAGGATCGCATGCAACTGAGAACATTGGGTCTTCCGGGGGACATAATCTCGTTGTAGAAGTGAAAAAGTGACTCTTTGAAAACAGTTTCAAAGACGTTGTGATACGAGATTTGCGGGCAGGCTAAAAATCAAAGAAGAAAATTCCCGGGAATAATTCCTGCCTGTTACTTCGTAGCGCGCTGGTCGGTTTCTGATCCCCGGGTGCAAAAAAAGATATGCGAAAATCCTTCTGCTTCAAGCACCGGGCATGCCGGGCAGAGACATCCCTTTTCTTCCCGAATGCAGGTGCTTTTACCGGTAGACATGAGACAAAAGGCGATCTCCTCTTTACAGTCCACAAAACTCGGGCATATGCGACACATGCAGAGCCCGATTCCTTTTTTCCTGTCCATGGTCATAGATCCTCCCCTCTTGTCTCAATTTATTTAAAGGTTTTTAAAAGAAGGTCCTGATACGTTCCCGGGAATCTGGTGAGGTTTTTCATGGTGAAGGCAAAAGTGGCACTCGTGTATCCGGATCGATGATCCGGCAACAGTTTCGTTATCTTTGACCTGGACACAAAATGCCGTATTCAATGAAGACCATAAAAACCGGTTGCCGTGATAGTAATGACGTCTGAATTAGTCCCGGAAGAATGATGGCCGACACCCATTTTGGTGACGTAAAAAGGTTTTCTCTTCCCTGAAATGCAGCAAATCAATTCTCCTGAGATGTCCAGGGCGCTCTTCGGAGTCCTTTCAGTTTCTAAAAATTGAAAATCATCAACAGTATTATTATATCGCAACGGGGAATTCCACCTTACCCTGTAAAGGTGATGATACGATGAAAAACACAACCTTTTCTCTTCTTATTCTGGTAGTCATTGCAACACTGTTGATTGCCGGATGTACTATGCCAAAATCAACACTACCGGTGACAACCGCACAACCTACTCCTCAAACCACTCAACAACCTGCTCCAATAGCTGGCACACAATTACCTGATACTGTCAAAAAAGCCGACACAGCGTTTGGAGCAATCCTGGCAGACGGACAGGGAAAGACACTCTATTACTTCACGCTCGACCAGTATACGAACGGAGCCAGCGCCTGTGACACGGCATGCGCACAAACATGGCCGGTATTTTTTACTGATTCCATCAGAGTATCATCTCCCCTCAACCCGGCAGATTTCGCAACTATTACCCGGGCAGACGGGTCGAAACAGACCACGTACAAAGGCGTACCTCTCTATTTCTATTCGGGTGATTCAAAACCTGGTGACATTAATGGCTCGGGTATCAACAAAGTGTGGTATGTCGCCAATATTGCGGGAATTGTTCCCACTACCCCACCCACACCCACACCAACCGCCATCCGGACACCGAGTCTCGCAGGTGGCGGCGGTGGCGGTGGCGGGTACTAGTAACAATACCACTTTTTTTATGATGATGCCGAACTAAAACAGACGGTCATTTCCATCGTCGTAACGCTTAGTCATGATGATGTATTGTCTGAATGGAACGAACACAAAAAGGGAGAATTTTACCGGTGAAAACGGGGGTGTCCTGCCCCGGTCACTTATTCTTTCCTGATCAGATAGGAGAGTCTCTTACCAGGTGGTACAGAATCCATCCATCTCTTTGCAATATATATGCACAGGATGATACCGATGATATTTCCTATCGTATCCCCGATGCTGTCATACATGCCACCGGAGTATGTCGTAAGCATCACGTTGTCGATTGACATCTCCTCGAACTCCCAGAACAGACCGAAGAGGAACGTGATCAGTGCTGTTAAGAGCAGGACAGAGTTCTCTTGTATCTCCCATTTCCGAAACAGGATAATGGTCAGAATACTGACAAAGATCACAAGCGCGAGTGCAAGCCCGCCAATCATGTGGGCAATCTTGTCATAATAGTATCCCGAGAGCTCCCAGTACCACCGCATAATCCCTCCTGCAGTATGCATGAACAGGGCGAATGGTATGATACCTTTCACCCCAAACGGGAACGTAATCCGCAGCAGTTTTTCCGCGGCATAGGGGATCAGGGTCATGAAAAATGCCGTTATGGCGATCTTCATCCGGGGGATATCATCGATATTGTTCGCCTGGATGGCCAGTAAAATAAAACTTATCTCAAAAAGGATGACGATGATATTCTCAACAGTTCCTGGTCTGATAGAAAATCCCATTCGAATCTCTTAACATTAATTGTTCTCATCCGATAAAAATCCTGCCCGGCCAAAGAACCGCCCGGGTGAGACCAACCGGTGTAGTGGTTATACGGACACTTCACCTCCCAAAACAAAAAACATCCAGTCGGAATCCAGGCGCATCATAATCTTAAAACTCCCCCCGCAACCGTATCCGACAGGTACAAGAGGAAGCAGGCAATAATCTCTCAGGGATCGAATTGGATACCCGGCAAAAAATTATCATCTCCATCCTCATGCTCGGGACGCTGATGGGTTCTTTGGATTCTACCATAGTTATTCTCGCATTTCCCACGATATCAGAAAGCCTTCATGCGGACCTTGTTACAACCCTCTGGATTATCCTCATCTATCTCCTTGTCGTAGCGGTGTGTACTACCCAGTTTGGACGACTCGGCGATAGTTATGGCAGGAGCCGGTTGTTCAATACCGGTTTTGGAGTCTTTACCGTGGGCTCACTCTTTTGCGGGCTGTCCCCAACCATTTACTGGCTGATCCTGTCCCGGGGTATCCAGGCAGTTGGCGGAGCATTGATGCAGGCAAACAGTGGTGCTATCATCGCCGATACCTTTCCCCCTAATGTGCGGGGAACCGCATTCGGGTACATCTCCCTGGGCTGGACAAGCGGGGCGATGCTGGGTATTGTACTCGGGGGAATTATTACCACTTTTGTGGGCTGGGAATACATTTTTTTCATCAACCTTCCGATAGGCATTCTTGCAACTATCCTCGGACTTCGGTATGTGAAGGACACGGTCAGGGTTGATGCACACCTTGATATGATCGGCATGATCCTTCTCGGCATAGCCCTCATGCTAGCTTCCTATGCCGCAGTAGATTTTGCCGGCCAGGGTATGACGGGACAAAATGTCCTCCTTTTTATTCTTGGTATGGTGGCAGGTGTCCTGTTTCTCCTCTATGAAGCAGGATGTGCCAATCCCCTCATCGATTTTGCCGTATTCAAAAACCGAATCCTGAAATATTCCATCATGGCAGCATTTTTTATAAGTCTTGGCTACCTGTCCGTTGTGTTTCTTATAACGATGTATCTTCAGGGAATACGAGGACTCTCACCGCTGGATGCAGCACTCCTCCTGACGCCGGGATATGTAGTAGGCAGCCTGCTCTCTCCCATAATGGGCAGGTTTTCTGACCGGTACGGGGCACGGCTCCTTGCAACCTCCGGTGCTGTAATGTTAATCCTTGCAACACTTGTCTATCTCACCATCGGGCCCGATACTTCCCTCTGGGTTGTCATGGCTGCATCCGGCATCTCCGGTATCGGGTCAGCCATGTTCTTCCCCTCAAATAACAGCGCAGTCATGGCAAATGCGCCTCAGGGTTCTTTCGGGGGTATCTCCGGCGTCCTCAGGACCGTGCAGAACATCGGGATCCTGGGAAGTTTTGTCATTGCAATCACGGTTGCCTCAGCTTCAATCCCACGGAATGTTGCGTTTGAGGTGTTCATTGGCACCACAAACCTCGTCGGCGGTGTTTCAGAGGCATTCCTCCATGGTATCGATGCCTCGCTCTGGGCCTCGATTGGTATCATGGGAATTGCTGCTGTCCTTTCCTGGATGCGGGGACAGGAGGTCCGGCGATCAGAACCCTAGGAATTATCGCTGTGTGCTGTCTGAACGACGCTGAATTCTTTTGATGCAACGGGTTTTACTATCACCCGGCCATCTCAACGAGTGTGTTTACCGTGTTCCGGTTCCTCGTTGTTGCGGCAAAACCCGGCTTTTTCTCAAAGAAGGTATCGGAGAACTTCGTCCTCCCGTAACCCACAGGACAGGACAGACAGACCTCGCCCCCGATGATCACGTACCTGTCCAGGCTGTCTTCCCCTTTCATCAGGCTCTTCCTAATCTCTTCAGGTGAATATCTGAAAGGAACGTCACATACTGGTTTGATGAGCCACGCGAAGCACGTATTACCCGCGTTCCTGGGGGGGCATCGTCCTGCTGGCAACCACAGGCTGTACTCATGACGGCAAAGAGCGGATTTTGCGCGTATCCGGTAACCTATCGATTCAATCGCTTCTCGTGGCTGGGAAATGCCACCTGGGGTCTCCGGACAATAAATGAGGCGTCCAGGTTTTTTACCATCCTTGCGGCCATTTCTGCGGGAATACCCAGCGCCATCATGTCCGGGGGAAGGGAATGGTTCTGTGTCGGATCCTGCGGGCCCATGAACGCGGTTTCGTGCGGTGTATTTTCAGCAAGACCCGCCGGGAATGTGATATATGTCGAACAGGATGATCCCCAGGGAACGATGACGGGTGCGAACGGATCGTCCCGATCAAAGTGAATGAGTGCCGCCATGTTCCGGATCTGTTCGCCTGTGCCAAAGCAGCAGAACGATCTGACGGCAGGGCCGGCATCCGGAAGGGTCTCGCATGCCTGCACGACGAGATATTTCCCCGGTGAGTGGATAGGTCCTGCTGCCAACGTGCAGCGCTCGACGAGCTCAGGGCTGGCCTTCAGATATTCCGCCGCCCCGCCGCGAACATCTTTCCTGCCGATCGATACAAAATATTTGATATCATCGGGCACCGGGATATACCCCGTATGGTAGAGCCCACCGGGACAGCAGCCCTCGCTGGTCTCCGCACTGACATAGATCGCTGATATCTCGTTTCCTGTCGCCATCCGGTACAGTGAGACAGCAAAACATCGGTTCACCTCGGTCATCGGAGGGATGCCCGACGGCAGGATTTCTGATCCGAACACCGCAAGAGGGCGTGTCGAAAGCCCGAATGCGGTCTTCAGTCTTGCCCCGATTTCCCTGAAATCTGTATCTCTCATGATCACCACGCCTCACTCCCCTGCGACAAGCCCTTTCCAGATCGGGCCGTCGAATACCCCGTCCATTGCTTCCTCCTCCATCTCCTCAAAGAGAGAGAACGGCACAGCAAACGTGAACATGTTCGCCGGGATGGTCCTGCCCACACTCTCCCGTGCGGAAAGATCCGTGTACCCGAGCACTGCACGGGGATGCTCCTTCTTTGCCTCTTCGTACACGAACGCGCCAATCTGCTGGCAGGCGGCCATTGGCGGGACACGAACCGGATCGGTACCTTCGCGGATCGCTCCGACCAGCGTGATAAGGCCGGTGATCTGCAGCGGGTCGGCAACGAACACCACGACCACCGGCTGCTCTTCGGGTTTCACGTTGCTTAAGGGGGTAAAGATCACATACTTCTCGGCAATGTCCGTAATCGGCAGATCGGTGGTCATGAACTTCTTTGCCTTTTCCGTATTTCTGTGAAGGCGCTCACCGTGCATGAACTTGGCCTTGTCCCGTTCGGGCACGTGCTGAACGATCGCGCAATAGGCATCCGGGTTTTTGCTGCTCTCCACACCCTTCACAAAGAACGAAGCCATGAATTCGACACCGGCACCACCGAATGCATCATAATAGCCATTGCCAAACCCGAGGCCTGCCCGGGCACCGGGACAGCCATAGGTTTCCCGGTCGAACACAGCGGTCTTTCCTTTCATTGCGACCTGTGCAAAGAACGGCATGATGCAGGTCCGCCCGTGCGGCTTTATCTGTAATGCTCCCTCAGGCTTTGTATCGCTCCAGAGAATTGCCACGGGTTCGTGGTCAAGCCGGAGTTTTTCTGCGGTGATACTCTTCATTCCCGTTCACCCGGTTTATTTCATCCAGCCCATCTGGACGTACCAGTCATATTCATGGGCGAAACGATCCTTGTTGTTTTTTACCAGCTGGCAGAAGTATTCCCGTCTCTGCCGGTGAATCTCGTCCTGTCCGGGATAGGAATGTTCCCCCCTGATTGACTGGACCAGCTTCTTCCCCATGTCGTAGGCCTCCTGCTCGGCTCTTTTGAGCGCTGAGGGGTCCCTGCCAATTGCCACTCCAATCCCGCCCACAACCGTCGTACCAAGTGTTGTGAGTACTTTGTTCATATACCTGACAACGTCCTGCTCGCCACTTCCCCCGGCCGTGCAGACTGAACAACCGAACTTTCCTGTCAGCATCTGGCAGTGAATGGCATCGGCCATACGATCAAAGAGCGCTTTCATCGGTGCAGGCACGGAATCAATATAATTGGGAGCACCCAGCACAATCCCCTCAACATTCATCATCCTGTCAAAGAGATCCGGGAAATCATCGAGCAGGGTGCACTCCCCCTTTGCATAGCAGGTGCCGCAGGCAGTGCAGTACCCGATGTGTACCGTGTAGATATCCACAAGTTCAGTTTCTGCTCCTTCCTCCTTTGCACCATCCAATACGGCTTTCACCAGCCGGAGAGTGTTGCTGTCCTTCCCCTTAGGACTTGCGTTCAATCCGATAACTTTCATGGTATACTCTTTCCTGTTGGATGGGTATCAGAGAAGAACAATGATAAGCTTGTTGATTGGGGGTTCAGTCATATTGAACGATACCGGAAGAGGTGCAGTTACTTTACCAGGACTTAACAGAAATGACCGTGTCGGAACACCACAATGTCAAATCGTTAAAAATCCCACAGATGCGAAGAAAAAAACCATAAACACACCAGAATAAATCAGCCGAATGGCGTTCAGTGAAAGTCATTCCTTGTATTCATGAATTTCCCGGGTGGTTCTGCCCGGATTCATCGTTTGATTGCCGGTGACGGGAACAACAAGCCTGCCAAATGGTACAATTAAGGATTGTAGTGCAGGAAACGGTCACGGGACATCGGATACAATCACACGATTTTCGTAACAATTTTTCCAAAATATAGTCAGGGAAATCTTTTCTGGAAATCCCGTTAACAAACCAGGCCCTGATGCTTACATCTTATACCGTTTACCACCCAATGCAGTGGTGACTGACCATGGAGATTGTACCGGGAATTCACCAGATCGATGGTGTTCATGGCAACTGTTACATCATCGTCAGGGACGGGTTGATTCTCATCGATACAGGATTGCCCCGCAACAGTAAAAAAATTATGAGCTATATTCAGGATACGCTCAAACGCACTCCTTCTGACCTCTCAACAATAATCCTGACGCATTATCATATCGATCACACCGGCAATGTCTCTGAACTAAAAAACCTCAGTGGTGCCAGGGTGGCAGTCCATGAGGAAGATGCAGATTTTGTATCAGGAACAAAACCCCACCCCGCACCAAAAGGCAGGCTGGGATTGCCGTTCAGACTTCTGGGCATATTTTTCAGGCCTGCATTTGTAGAACCTGACATCAGACTTAAAAATGGTGACACTATCGCCGGGCTCACCTGTATTCACACCCCCGGACATACACCCGGCAGTATCTGCCTTTTTGATCCGGTTGCAAATGTCCTTTTTGCCGGCGATATCCTGAAATACGACGGCGAAAAAATATCAGGCGCCCCCCCGCAGTTTACCATGGATAGTGGTGAAGCACAGCGATCGATTACCATGATCGCAACCCTCGATTTTAACATTCTTCTGTGCGGCCACGGCATACCCCTTACCTCAGGAGCTGCAGAAAAAGTCCGTATTTTCGCACAATCATTATCCTGAACGTGGGTATCATCAATGGTAATCTGGTATTATCGTTGGGTGACCATCACCATCGGGCAATGTAGTGATTCGCGAAGGAAAAAAATAATTCTAAAGGATAGGTTATCAACCGGAGATGAGTAATAATTATGCGTATAAAATATCTGATGGGGTGACCTGTTTGAGATCTATCGAAAAATTGTCATGCATGGTATTGATTATATGTGCGTTTTTGATGGTGCCGGCAATGGCGGGAACAATATATACGACGGGTAGCCCCAATCTGTCAGCTCATATATCAGGAACCAATGAATTCAGCCCCGGAAATGAGGTACAGGTCCCGATCATCATCGAAAATAACGGGCTTAACGAATTAGAACTTGTCCAGTCCGGAACCGTTCCTCGCGATGATCTCCCGAATACGGCAAAATTCGTCACGGCTGCTCTCTATGCAGACGATGCCCCTCTCGTTATCAAATCTGATCCCCGGATGCTGGGAGATATTAATGGAACCAGAAATGCGAGTGCAGTATACACAATAAAAATTAATTCAAATGCTCCAGGTGGCAGCTATATACTTCCGCTTGCGATTAATTACTCGTACCTGTCCCGGGCAGACCAGTATGGTGTTGATACCATCCAGTACACCTATAAACAGGTCAATCAAAGTATCGGGATCCCCATAACAATTAAATCCGATGTTTCTATCGATGTCCTGTCGGCACTTCCTGAACATTTGAATGTCGGTAGCGAGGGGTACATCGATATGAGAATAAAAAATACCGGTACTGGCGATGGTAAAAAAGCTATTGTGAAAATTCTCCCCAATGTCAATAGCACGATACTACCAACTGACAACAGTGTGTATATCGGAGACTTCCTTTCAGGAAGCATTGCTGAAGCCCGGTATAAAGTTTCAGTAGCGGGTGATGCAGAGCGCCAGACCTATCCTGTAGATGTCGTGGTGGTATATGAAAACACGGAGGGTGACCTTGTAACATCACGTACCAGCACGATAGGAATACCTGTCGGGGGAAAAGTGGATTTTGCAATTGTATCACCTCCTGCAGAAATGAATCCCGGTGATAAAAAAGTCATTACTGTGGAATACAAAAACATTGGTGAAACAAAGGTATACAGCGCACGGGGCAGAATAAGTCCTGTCGATCCGTTCACGAGCATTGACGATATTGTGTATCTCGGAGATATTGACCCCGGTAAATCTGCCATAGCATCGTATGAAGTGAGAGTCGATAGCTCTGCAACGATGAAAGAGTATGGACTTGATGCTGAGATCCGGTACATGGATGCGCTCGATAATTCCTACGTATCTGACACCATGAAAGTAAAAGTAGATGTGAATTCTCCGAATGGTTTACACGCGCTTCTCTCAAACCCTGTTTACCTCTCGATTATTGTTATAGGAATAATTGGGATCGCTTTTCTGATCAACCGTTATCGAAAAAAATGAAAGTATACACGTTTATCCAACTCATATAGCCTGAGTTTCTTACCTTCAGTACTATTTAGACAGGGTGCAGTGCCTAAAAAGAGAATCCCTGAGACGGGTGACCGTCGTATAAAATATGATTTTCATGCCCGTGTGTGAATTGAATCAAACCTGTTGTTTCTTTCGAGCCTAAAAAAAGATTATTTTTTAATCCTGATATCCACGTGCGGGAAGGGTATCTCAAATCCTTCCGATGCAAACCGTTCGGTTATCTGCGAGTTGATGGCATCTTTTATCTCGTCGGTGAGATCGTATTTCCTTGCCCATACATAGAGGATAAAATTCAGGCCGGATCCTCCAAATTCGATAAAAAATGCCTGAGGGGAGGGCTTTTCGAGCAGGTACCCGGTTTGTTGAATGACAGTCCGGGCAATATCAAGCAGCACCTCTTTTACCCTTTTGGGATCGTTTCCATGGGCAACGGAGACAGGAATTGAAATACGGAGTGTCTGGTCAGGTTCCGAATAATTGATGACATAATTGGTGGTGATCTTGTTGTTGGGTATTGTGATGATCTGGTTGTCCTGGGTCTTGAACCGGGTGCTGCGAGGCCCGATATCGACGACATCCCCATAATACTGGTCAACTTTTACCCGGTCACCGACTTTGAATGGCTTGTCAATCGTAATAATGGCCCCGCCATAGAAGTTGGAGATAAGATCCTGGGCTGCGAGAGCAAACGCCAGACCAACGATACCCGCAGTGGCGAGGAATGGTGTTATATTGATATCAAGATTGACCAGGATCAGCATGATACCGATAAACCAGATGACGTACCGTGCGGTAAGTTCAAGGAACTCAATGAGCCGGTCATCGAGCGGGCTCTCACCCTTTTCTGCAAGGTCATGACCGTAAATCAGAATAATATTATGGGCAAGGGAGCTGGCTATCCAGGTTCCCAGCAGGATATACACTGAATTCAAGACCTCGTCTGAAATTACCCAGGAGTATTGTTCAGGAACGATGCCAAAATATTTCAGCGCAATATAGACGGAAACTGCAACGATGCCCACCTGGACGGGTGTGCCAAAAGCAGCAATGAGAATGTCATCCCAATGGGTATTGGTGGTTTCCGCATACTTTTTCAGCGATCGCACGAAACTACGTGCCAGACCGGCGACAATAATCCCGATGATGATGGTTAAAATCGCGTAGATCAGGGCAGTTTCCATATTCGTAGCTATTAGCGGTGCTTCAAAAAAAACCTTTTTAGCATTTTTTCACCAGTCCGGACTCTTCTGCCATTTTGCCAACGTATGATCCCCGGGACATGCGTCATAAGAAAGCCTTGCCGTGAATACAGAACCAGGTTCTTCCCAGCAGAATCCCGGCGCTGAATAATCCATGCATACGGGCTGGGAAATTCTAAAAAGCCCCCCAGGTCGGCACTCCCATGGCCGGGACAAAATAATGGATACGGGGGATCCTACCGGGGAGCCGGAGGACGGCGATGTTGATTTGTCCATCCATGACCGATTTGAAAAACTGCGAGGCGAGGAGTGTGGTAGTAGTAAAAAAATTACCCGCTTCCTGTCCTGTTCAGCGGGTATAACGGCAGTCTGACTCCCGGGCGGGGCTCTTGTGTGAAATCAAAATCCGAACTGAGATCTCCGAGCACGGCGACGTTCTCCCGTACCGTCGGGCGGCGATCGGGACGCTGGTCAGTCGCCGGATCAATCCGTTCGCCGCCCAGGAAATCGTCCTCAATAAACCTGAGGTATGCGTCAAAGGTCAGGGTCTGGTGATCGATGTAGCCTTTTTTTGCATACGGGCTGATCGCGAGTCCGGGCACCCGGAGACCGTACCCGTTTATGTCTACTACCGGGGGAACAACATGGTCGTAAAACCCGCCCCAGTCATCCCATGCCAGGAAGATCGCGGTACTGTTCCAGTCGGGGCTCTCCATAGCGGCATTGATCAGGCTTGTCGTATGTGCCTGGCCGGTACTGACAAGAGCAGGCGGGTGTTCACTGTGCTGCTGGTTTGGTACGATCCAGACAACGGAGGGCAGTGTCCCTGTTTTTGCCGCCGTATAATAGTTATTGAGGGGCTGGATGTTTTTCAGCTGGTTATCCTGTTGTACGGTCTCAAACCAGGGGAAGGGATTCCAGATCTCCGGAGCAGACGCATTCTGGGGTCTGGGATCGCAGAACATCGCATCATTTTCGCAGTCCGGCTGGGTACCCTCGTCCACGTAATAGGCCCAGCTTACGTTCTTACGGTACAGCAGGTACGTAATGTCAGTCCATGCATACTCCGGGTTCACTTCCCGGGTGTTCTGGTTCAGCTGCAGACCGATTGACTGCGGATTAGCCAGCTCGTTTTTGCAGCTCATCGGGTCTTGTGAAGAACATTTTGCAGACCATGCCGAGACCATGTAGAGATGCGCAGGCAGACTCCATGATGCAACAGGCTCGAACATGCGGTCCTGGAGTACGTACTCATCTGCATACCGCCAGTAATTCGGGATCTCCTGTGCATCATGGTAACCCATAACGTCCGGAATCCCGAGCGACCGGGTGCATGCAGGATCAACGCTGTTTGCACAGGCCTGGCTCCGGCCCAGCAGCTGCTGCCGGATGAACCCGTCCATCTTTCCTCCGTTGATATCTGCAACCGCATTCGGTGCTCCGTGAGGTCCGCCTTCATTCCGGTCATTAGGGTCATGGTATGGTTTTACACAGGTACCGCTCTGCGGGTCGGGTACACATACGGTCGGGACCCCGTCTTTCATCGGGATGCCATCGGCACCCGGGTATGTTCCGAAGTATTCGTCAAAGGCACGGTTCTCCTGCATAATGATGATGACATGCTGTATCTTGTGAATATCACCCGAGGGCACTACCTGTTGCACTGCCGGGGTCGGCGAGGGGACATTATTCCCGGCAGCTGGCAGGGACGTGCACCCGGCAATCACGAGGAAGGCAGTCAGTATTCCTGCGCACCATACATACACAGTGCGCGATAGTACACTCTGGGTCATAGAGTCCTTTCCGTTCAGGAGGGAATATCTCCGGGACCATAAAAATATATGGACACTGATAAAAACGATCGTCCGGATAAGGGTAGTGGATCGGTAATTTTTAGTGGATCGTTCGATGGTTGTTGGGCTTCCCGTCGTACGGAATCACCGTGATGGTACCAATCCTTAAAACAGATCTTTTATCCACGATGCCATGTAAAAACCGAACTATATGTGTGGCAGGCATAAAAGGATTTTTTTAACATAATAACCGTGAAACAGTGAATTAGGTTGCTATAAAGAGAGATGCAACTCCCCGGTATTTTTACAGCATGCTTTTTTGGGAACATTAATCATATCAAAATAGCATTTTCCCTGTATGGAATTACCCATCCTGATCCTCATTGTATGTAGTATCGGATTTGTTCTGGTCGGGGGATGCACGACTATCACTTCACCGCCACCTGCGGTAACACCGGCAATGGAACCGCCGATAACGCCAACAATACAGGTAACACCTTTTGTCGAATCCACGTTGCCCGTTTCATATACGGATACCCTTTGCGGGGAACTGGTTTATTGTGGATATGCACCCGCTGGATTTGAAACGCAGCCGGTCACCTCCAGCAGGTGTGACCAGTTGTACGCGCTAAGAATGAACAATGACCAGAAGGTCCTGCAATGTTTAAAAAATCAACCTGAACCGGGTGGTAATAATTCAGGTGAGAGATCCCAGTGCATGCAAGGGATTGGAACAGCTGAGGATTGCGCCAGATATGGTATACTCATAGACCGGGATAGCGGTTCAGGAGCAATTGGAAAGGATGAAACCGGGAGTGACAGCAGCATCCGACAGACAAAAGATGACGGGTATATTGTGATCGGTAGTATAAACGAAGTCAGTTCCGGGTATAGTACTGAAGACATCCGGGTGGTCAAGCTCAACCCTGCGGGTGATATCCAGTGGCAGAAGGTGCTGGGAGGAGATGGTTTTGATTCCGGGAGAAGCATTGAACCGACAACTGACGGGGGATATATCCTGACCGGTCTCACCGATTCTGACAATACCGGAGATGTAGGCCCGAATCACGGTGGATCAGATGTCTGGGTTGTCAAGCTCAACCCTGCGGGTGATATCCAGTGGCAGAAGGTGCTGGGAGGAGAAGGCTTTGATTCCGGGAGAAGCATCGACCAGGCAACCGACGGGGGATATATCCTGACAGGTCTCACCGATTCTGACAATACCGGAGATGTAGGCCCGAATCACGGTGGATCGGATGTCTGGGTTGTCAAGCTCAACCCTGCAGGTATCATCCAATGGCAGAAGGTGCTGGGAGGGGAAGGTTTTGATTCCGGGAGAAGCATTGAACATACCCCTGGCGGGGAATTTATCCTGACCGGTGTCACTGATTCTGACAATACCGGAGATGTGGGCCCGAATCACGGTGGATCGGATGTCTGGGTTGTCAAGCTCAACCCTGCAGGTATCATCCAGTGGCAGAAAGTACTCGGAGGATACGGCTTTGAGTCCGGGCGGGACATTGTCCAGGCAACTGACGGGGGATATATCCTGACCGGTCCCACCGATTCTGACAATACCGGAGATGTGGGTCCGAACCATGGGGAATCCGACATCTGGGCGGTCAAGCTCAACCCTGCGGGTGATATCCAGTGGCAGAAAGTACTCGGAGGAGAAGGCTTTGAATCCGGGAGAGGCACTGACCAGGCAACTGACGGGGGATATATCCTGACCGGTCCCACCGATTCTGACAATACCGGAGATGTGGGTCCAAATCATGGAGGATCAGATGTCTGGGTGGTCAAGCTCAACCCTGCAGGTATTATCCAGTGGCAGAAAGTACTTGGAGGATACGGCTTTGAGTCCGGGAGAAGCATCGAACACACCACTGGCGGGGGATTCATCCTGACCGGTCTCACCGATTCCGACAATACCGGAGATGTAGGTCCAAATCAGGGAGGATCCGCTATCTGGGTGGTCAAGCTCAATCCTGGCGGAGATATCCAGTGGCAGAAGGTGCTGGGAGGAGCCGCGTGATACCAGGTCAACAGAGGGTTCACTGGGACAATTCTTAGAGTATTCCAAAAACGAAATTCATCTCTCCTTTTTATTTTCATCAAGGACAAAAAATGCCACAACCCCAAAAATTATACCCACTGCCAGTGCGAAAGCCGGAGGGGTCGGAGACACAATCAGCATGAGCGCAACGATGAGCCCAAGAATTATCCCGGTAACCGCAGGGGTATTCAGGTTCTGGTAGTTCATACTCATTCATTCTTGTAACTCCAGTACATAAAAGAAACTTCCCCAGGTGCCTCTTAATTCCCGGTGTGGTGGGAGAGTTTATCTCCGGGTAATTTTGTGCATTCCCGTAACCGTAAGAATGTCAGTACTGGTAAAAAAATGATAGTCCGGATGTATGCCATCGATTGAAAATGCACCGGTGGTGAATGCGCACGTTATTCCGGCCTCAGCACCGGATGCCTGCTACAGTCCTTTAATCCTGATGTTTCTCTATTCCAATGCCTGAATTCACGAGCAGAACAATGTCAGTGTGAATCGAAAGGAGAGTCTCTCCAGAGTCAATAATCCTTCACTCTTACCGTGAGGGATCTGCCAGCAGGTTCTTCCGGTCCCGTACTCTCAGGTTTGCTGCAAAGGTTCGGGCAATCAGGGAACTTACCCCCTGTGAGGGCAGTCCGATTACTTCGGCGATTCTCCTGGTGAGTTCCCTGGGCTCAGGAGAGCCTGTACCGGCAACCGCAAGCACGGTTTCATGGATAGTTAGCCCGCAGATTGAAATAACTCCTGGCTATAAACCAGATGAATCATCGGATTATCCTTGTGAATTTCTCAAATCCATTCCCTCCGATACCTTTTTTGCCATTAACGGAGTAGTCCCCGGTACACAAGAAGTGGACATATATGGACCCCCTTACGTTTGTTGCTTTAATTATTGCCCTGATAATTCTCCTCGCGCTTATAGCGTTAAGTATCAGGATTGTGAAACAATGGGAACGAATCGTCGTGCTGTACCTGGGCAGATTTGTAGGGATACGGGGACCCGGACTGGTCATCATTATACCGTTCCTCAATACGATCCCGTACATCATCGACACCCGGGTGATCACGACCTCATTTAATGCAGAACAGACGCTGACAAAGGATACGGTACCGGTGAATGTCGATGCAGTACTGTTCTGGCAGGTCTTTGATGTTCAGAAAGCCGCGCTCGAAGTTCAGAATTACAAGGATTCCGTGCTTCTTGCTGCACAGACTGCACTCAGGGATGTCATTGGCAAGACCAATCTGGCCGATATGCTGGCCGGCAGAGAAATAATCGACGCCGAACTCCAGAAAACAATCCAGCGCAGGATTGACGGCTGGGGGATCAATGTTTTATCGGTGGAAATACGGGACGTGGAAATCCCGGTCAATTTACAGAATGCCATGTCCATGCAGGCACAGGCAGAACGTGAACGCCAGGCCCGGGTGATACTTGGTGACTCTGAACGGCAGATTGCCAAGAGTTTTGAGGATGCTGCAAAGACGTATGCGGGAAATCCAACGGCACTCCATCTGCGGGGAATGAATATGCTGTATGAAGGACTCAAAACAAATAATTCTGTATTAATACTCGTTCCTTCATCTGTCCTTAATACTATGGGACTGGGAGACACGACCGGTATTATTGCTCTCGCACAGAACCTGAAGAAGGAAAAGGAAGAAAGTACCATTAAACCGGCGGAGTAATTGTTCATCCCCCCTTATTTTCTCTCACGGTTTATTTTTTTTAAATATCTTTAATTTGCGTTATGAGTAATTTCCCGGTGATTTTTAACCCTTTTCACCATGACAATGGTAAGGGAAAAAAAGGTTATGCACGTTCAGGTTACCGGTGATTTACCCGGTTCCGGCAAACCCGGATTCCCTTCAATCAGTCGAAGAGAGTAGCGGTGAGGATAATCATTTTTTTTATAGGGTTGTGATCCCATTATATAAAATCCAAAACTACTGTCCCGGATGCGGTTATTATATAAAAAATTCAGCGTTGCGCTGATCGAATAGACTGCTTTTTCTGGCAGCTGGTGAAATTGAGCAATATCCCGTGCAGTCACGTCAGCCCGCGTCATCTTGTTCCGGAGTAAGTATGCATAAATAAGGGAAGCGTAATGATATCGTTTTTTGGAAGTTGTCCGCATGTGCCCCATTCTTTAGTCCTTTCCCCATCGATCTGTCTCATACGATACTTATTTTTTCTCATGAATTACAGATTTTGCAAAAAGGACCAGCCGGTATTTGCCCACCAAAACGGGTTTATCGGTACTATTCCTGGTCATGCACAAACCAGGATACCCACACCAAGGCGGGTACGTATGCAAGGGGGTTATGAGGATTGTCTCATATCGCTGCTCCCGTGACTTAAAAAAAACGGGGAGGAAAATGGCAGTTTTCGCTGGAGATAAAGCCCGTGGGTGAGGAAATCGGGTTTTTTCCACAGCATAAGAGGAACGGGAAAAAGAGCGGGAGGGGTGTATTACCTCGGGAACGGATAATCGTTATCGATGACTGTGTACTGGTCTCCGGAGGACATCGTCATGACGACGATAACCCGGTCGGTCGTAGTAGTCCCCATAAGGGTCACGGTATCGCCCATTCCAGGATTATTCCGGGCACCGTTTTCTGTGACGCAGTCCGAGCGGATAACCGTGACATTCATCTGTTCGACCATCCCGTTTCCCTGTCCGCCATTGAAAACAACAGCAATAGTGGGATCTTCGGTAATCGAATTACGGTCGACCGAGACACTGACGGATTCATACGGCGGAACGATCTGTGTCGGACCGGGTACCAGCGAACAGGTCTGCGTGGGTGGCAGGGGTTGTGTCTGGAGTGTGATGACCGTGGCAGCTGGTGTAGGAACGGGAGAAGGATTTGAACTCTGGACACATCCCCCGATAAGAACAGCAAGGATGAGCGTGAGGGAAATAAGGAGAAGGAAGGCTTCTTTCATGGCAAGGAATACGCACCAGCGCATATTAACTTTTTTCTCTGTAACGTTCCAGATGCTCACCGTGGTGGCGATAAAACAGACTCAAGAGAAGATCGGCAGGGACTCCTGTTTTAAAAAAACCCGGTGCACTTGAGGATTACATGGAGGCTGTCACTGCACCATTTTATCTGACCCGGTTCTCCTTTTTTATCAAGGGGGTAGTCCAAAAGGATGGTTTAAATCCGATACCGGTAGTATCTTGATACTATGCAAGCGATTGAGGTGGAGCATCTTTCGAAACATTTCGGGACCCTCGTCGCATTAAAAGACATCAGCTTTTCTGTTGCCGTTGGGGAGACATTCGGGTTTCTCGGCCCTAACGGGGCGGGAAAGACGACAACCATCCGCATCCTGACCGGGATCACGGTCCCGACCGGCGGGGAAGCAAAGATCTTCGGAAAGGATATCGTCAATGAAACGATTGCGGCACGCAGGACTATGGGTATCGTACACGAGACCTCAAACATCTACACCGACCTCACCGCGTGGCAGAACCTGATGTTTTCCGCCCAGCTCTACGATGTCGGGAAGGCCGAACGCGAGAAGCGGGGCCGTGATCTCCTCGAGCTCTTTGGCTTGTGGGAGCGGAAGGATGACAAGACGAATGGCTTCAGTAAAGGCATGAAGCGGCGGCTCACCATCGCAATGGGTCTTGTCAACAACCCCCGGCTCCTGTTCCTTGATGAACCAACGTCAGGGCTCGATGTCCAGAGCAACCTTATCATCCGGGATGTTATCCGGGACCTCACGTCCCGCGGGGTTACGGTCTTTCTCACGACCCACAATATCGAAGAGGCAAACCTTGCCTGTGACCGGGTCGCGATCATCAACCGGGGCACGATCGCCGCGATCGACTCCCCCGAAAAACTTAAGAAGACTATCCAGAGCGTCCAGTCGGTCGAGGTCTCTCTTGACCCGGTCCCGGCTCACGCGGAAGACGGCCTCCGCGGGATCGCGACCGTCAGCGAGGTGCGGAAGCTCGGGGACAAGTTCCGGCTCATCACGGAAGACCCCCCAGCTGTCATCGACGGTGTTATGACATATGCGAAGGCACAGGACGCCCGGGTGATCAGCGTCAACACATACGGCCCGAGCCTGGAAGATGTCTTTATCAAACTTACCGGCCTCGAAGTCCGGCACCACGGGGTGAAGACAGTTGACTGATCAGGCTGAATGGATCAGACAGCTCCGTGTCGAGTTCATCGCAGCATGGGCGATAGCAAAAAAGGACATGATCATCTACTATCTCAAGCCGAATATCATCGTCTCGGGAATGCTCTTCCCCCTTTTCATGTTTCTTGCGTTCGCGGTCGGGAGGCCCGGGACACCCTCGGTTATGATCCCCGGGCTCATCGCGATCACGATCCTCTTCTCGGCATCGTCCATCGAGCCGGTCTCGATCCCGATCGAGCGGCGGATGAAGACGTTCGACCGGCTCATATCAGCCCCCGTCTCGCTTCATGCAGTAGTCCTCGGCGAAAGCCTGAGCGGGTTCCTGTACAGCATCGGGATCGCGGCCGTCCCGTTCATAGCAGGTATACTAATCTTCGGGACCACGGTCCTCAGCACCGCCCCGTTGATCATCGGTGTCCTCCTGACCTCGTTCTGCTTTGCGACAATGGGGACCCTGTTTGCCTCGTACCCGACCGAGAGCCCGGGTGACATCATGTCGATGCTCAACGTAGTACGACTTCCGCTCATCTTCATCTCCGGTATCTTCATCCCACTCGAACAGATCCCCGCCATGGCGCAGGTATTGACGTACCTGTCGCCCCTCACCTACGGTAACGACCTCATCCAGGCCGCCTATTCCGGGACAACATACCTTAACCCTTTCGTGGACATCGCCATGCTGCTGGTGTTCATCCTTATCTTCCAGTTCACAGCAAACCGGTTGTACCGGAGGTTCAACGAGTGAGGTTGTAGGACTTCAATGGGATCTGATGCACAGTATCCGTTCAACCAACGGAAAATGTGAAACCCGAATTATCGACAAGTAAAAGAGATAGTATTGATGATAAAGGACACTATCGTCGCGTGCCAAAAGACATGGTAGAGGAAGAAGGGAGGACGAGATGGTGAAAATAGTGCTTAATCGCGAGAACTGCTCTATCTGCGGAACCTGCTGGGAGACCTGCCCGGATATTTTCGAGCAGAATCCGGACGATTCATTCAGCCAGGTAGCAGAAAAATACCAGCTGAATGGAAACAAAGCAGAGGGAAGGCTTCCTGAAGAATTCGAGGATTGCGCAGCCAGGGCGGCAGAACTCTGCTGTGCGGACGTTATCCGGGTTGAAAAAGAATAAAAAACCACGCTTTGTTGCCGTATCCAATAATAATCATGAAACTCTTCTCGTTTTTGATTCGTTGAACTTCACATGCGGCTCAAAGTGAATGCTATTAATGTTAATTCTGCCTTCGTCATTCCTATCCGCCTCTTAATGTAAGTTCGATGAGCTACGTTGTGGGAGATTTATTGATTTTATGCTATCATCGTGTCCATGCGGTCTGGATCCAGTGACCGAACATTCCTGCGGGGCTGTGGATCCATGACGCCAGTATGATTCGGCCAGGTGTATTTTTTTATCCTCATCCCATGCATTTTTATAGGATCGAAAAGAAGCCGGTCATAAATGAATTCGTCAGCCCTTCAGTATCGCATTTACCTGGCAATCCTTATTTTTGTTTTTGTTATCGGGATGATCGGGCTTATAACCATTGAACATTTCACACCCATAGATGCATTATATTTTTTCACCGCAACGGTTTCGACCGTTGGCTATGGGGATGTTCATCCGGTAACTACTACCGGGAAACTCCTGGCTATCCTGATAATTCTTGCAGGAGTGGGCTGTTTTGTGGGTTTTGTAGCCAGCTCAATTGAATATATGGTTGCGCAACGGGAGCGGAAGTTGCGGGTCAAGAAACTCAACATGATCATAGGAGTTTTTTTCACGGAAGTTGGTACGAACCTCTTAAAAAAATTCAGTGCACAGGATCCGGCCATAGAGGAAATCCGTTCCGCTCTCCTTGTATCGAACAACTGGTCTGATGCGGATTTTTCACATGCTGCTGAAGTATTAAAAAACCATAGACCCCGCCTGAACAGCCGTACCATCGATCTTGGGGAACTTAATGAATTACTCGTCCGGCAGAAAGGTTTCCTTCTCTCGTTGCTCGAAAATCCCCAGATGATCGAACACGAGAATTTCATACCGTTATTACTGGAAGTCTTTCATCTGACAGAAGAATTGATCATACGGAAGAGACTTACTGATCTCCCCTCCGCCGATTATGATCATCTTACCGAGGACATAAACAGGATTTACGGGCTCCTGATCGTTGAATGGCTTACCTACATGAAACACTTAAAGCAGAATTACACCCATCTTTTCTCCCTTGCGATGCGGACAAATCCTTTCGATGCACATGCATCACCGATGCTGGAATAAGGTACCAATTCATTTTCTGCATCAATCCGCGGCATGTTCTTCCCCGGTAACGAACAAAGGGGAGGGAATTACTACCGGGAGAACAAGGTAAACGGCATTGTGACGCTGGTTTTCTGGTATTCGGGTCAGGGTTATTACCGGTACGGGCTACCGGAAATAGTCCACGGCATTCCGGAACAGCTGCATATTCATTGATTCTGCAGGAAGTGCCAGACCTTCGCGTTTCATCTGTTCCTTCCGGAGCGGCCAGTCATAGAGGTTGACAAATTCCATAGCCCGCTCAGGATGGGGCATCAGGCATAACACCTTGCAATCAGCAGACGTGATGCCCGCAATATCTTCTAGCGACCCGTTGGGATTGTAGGGGTAGAGTCCGTCGGCCGGGCTCAGGTCATCCCGGCAGTACGTAAACGAGATCATCTTCTGCCGCTTTAAGCGCAGCAGGGTTTCTTTTGAACAGGAGAAATTTCCCTCACCATGGGCAACAGGGCAATAGATCTTTGTGATCCCCCGTGTCCAGAGGTTGTCGGCTGCAGGTCGCAAGGTCACAAACCGGCATTCCAGTCTCCCGCCACGGTTGGGCATGAGGGCGATATCGCGTCTGAACTGCTTATCAAACGCCGGGACCAGCCCGAGGTTTGCCAGGATCTGGAAGCCGTTGCAGATCCCCAGAACCAGGTTGTCGCCATCTAAAAATTCCTCCAGATCTTCCCAGAGGTTGTTGCGCACCCGGTTTGCGTAGGCATTGCCGGCACCGGTGTCATCCCCGTAGGAAAACCCCCCCGGAAATACCAGGAGCCGGTAATCTGAAAGCCGGTTCCGTCCAGCGATCAGGTCGTTGATGTGGACGATGTCAGAGGCCATTCCTGCCCGGGTGAGCACCTCTTGCGTCTCCATCTCGGAATTGATCCCAAACCCGCTCATGACAAGGGCTTTTTCAGGAATCATTTCCCGGGCGGTTACTCCCTTCACCGCAGCCATGCGTTTTATTGTCCTGCGGGAAACCGTCATCTCAGTACCCCCTGAACGGTGCCTTGTAGGCAGCTTCGAGTTCATCGACGGGCAGGTCCAGCAGGAGTTTATGGGATGTTATCCGCAGGGTCCTGCCACCCACACGCCCCACCAGGATTGCATCATGCCCGGCGATCAGTTCGAATGCACGCTTGTGGTGCGATGCGACCGTGACCACAAACCTGCCGAGCGACTCGGAAAACAGGTAATAATCAGGCCGCATCTCGCCAGGGATGGTGATATCCATGCCGAGCCGCCCGGCAATTGCAATTTTTACAAGGGCAGTCCCGAGACCCCCGTGACCGACCGGGTACGCCGATGCCACGAGTTCGCGGGAGATGGCTTCAGTCAGCCGGCGGTACCGTGGGATCACCGTTGCAGTGTCCAGCGCCGGGACAGTATTCCCTGTTGCCCCGAGATGGGCACCGTACTCCGAACCGCCCAGTTCCTCAGATGTTTCCCCGATGACATACACAAGGTCACCCGCGATCTTGGCATCAAGGGACACTGCCCTGATCACATCTGCATGAATTCCGATCGAAGAGATGAGGAGGGTCGGTGGCACGGAGACCTTTACCCGGTTGTTCTGTGCATCATACCCGGAGAAATCATTGTACATGCTGTCCTTGCCCGAGATAAACGGCGTGCCGAACGCAATTGCAGTATCATAACACGCCCGTGCCGCCAGTTTCAGCTGCCCGAGACGTTCCGGCTCATCAGAAGAGCACCAGCAGAAATTATCGAGGATCGCAATGGTATCCAGCGGTACACCGATCGCGATCAGGCCACGGATCGCCAGGTCAATCCCCGCAGCAGCCATGCGGTAGGGGTCAATCTCTGCGTACGAGGGAAACAGCCCCTGGGATAACCCTACCCCTTTTTTCGAGCCTGGAACGACCTTGGTCAGCGTGGATTCCGCCTGGACACGGCCGATACCCTGGAGCGGGCCCAGCACATGGCCACCCTGGACTGTATGGTCGTACTGGAGGGAGATGAACTCTTTTGAGCATAGGTTTTTCCGTTTCAGCATCGCAAGCATCGTGGTGTCAAGCCGGTCCGGGCAGGGGGTGACCGGTTCAGGATACGTTTTTTTCGTATACGTGGTCTTCAGATGTTTTTTCGGCAGACCGTTGTGCAGGAAGTCAAGGCTGATATCCATCACCACGCTGCCCTGGCACTCGACTACGCACCTGCCGGAAGCGGTAAACGTGCCAATAACGGTTGCCTCGACCTCCCGACGCTGCATCAGCTCCATGAACGCGTCGAGTTTCTCCGGTGGGACGGCTAAGGTCATCCGCTCCTGCGATTCCGAGATCCAGACCTCCCAGGGTGCCATGCCGGGATATTTCAGGGGCACCCGGTCAAGATACACGTGGCAGCCATTACACTCCTTTGCCATCTCGGCGACCGAACAGGAGATACCCCCTGCCCCGTTGTCCGTGATGCTGCGGTACAGGCCGAGGTCCCTTGCCTCCTTGACGATCACATCCGAGAACTTCTTCTGGGTGATCGGGTCGCCAATCTGTACAGCGGTAACCGGGCTTTGCGGGTCTAACGCTTCTGAAGAGAAGGTGGCGCCGTGGATGCCGTCCTTGCCCACACGCCCTCCGGCCATCACTACCAGATCACCGGGCTGCGCCTGTTTCTCGTAGAGTTTCCGGTGGTCATGTTCCAGCGGCATCACGCCGACCGTGCCGGCAAATACGAGCGGTTTACCCCCGTAACGGCTGTCGAACCAGCACCATCCCTGCGGTGTGGGGATGCCCGAACAGTTTCCCCCGACACCAACACCACGGACTACGCCGTCAAGGATCTGGCGGGGGGAAAGGATTGGGTTTGTGCGGTCTTTTCCCCGGAACAGGACCGGTTCCGCATCCGGGTCACCGACACAGTACCCGTAGACATTGATGCAGGGTTTTGCCCCGAGCCCAAAGCCTATCGTGTCGCGGTTCACCCCGACAATGCCGGTCAGGGCTCCTCCAAACGGGTCAAGGGCCGAAGGGGAATTGTGGGTCTCGACCTTGTGGGTCACCAGATAGTGGTCATCAAAGATGATGGAGCCGGAATTATCCGTAAATACCGTCACGCAGTTGTCGTTATCCCCTTTATCATGGCGGATTGCATTGGTGGCCGCCTGGATATACGTCTTATAGAGTCCGTCAGGGACATCGTCATCCATGGGAGATGCAAAGATTGTGTGCTTGCAGTGTTCGCTCCAGGTCTGGGCAAGTGACTCGAGCTCTACGTCCGTCGGCTTCCTGCCGTTTCCCGAGAAATAGTCACGGATCGTGTGCAGCTGGGCAAGGTCAAGCGCGAGCGGCCCCCGCCGCTGGCCGGTCAGGGGGTCAATAATCCCCTCTTTTCCGAGGATCGTCAGCTCCCCGTCTTCAAGATCAAGATCAACCGTTTCTGCGGTCGGCAGTTCATGCAGGAAGACGAAAGGAACGACCGGATCCATACCTTTGTTCCCGTATTCCTGCCGGGTTTTGATCAGGACCCGGTTGACGAGCGGATTTGCCAGCATTGAGGCAAGTTTCTGCAGGGTTGCTGTCGGGAGGTTACCGGAGACAAAAAAAAGCTGCGATGTGTATACGGCTTCCCCTTCGCAGAATTTCATAGAAAAATAATCTTCAATGGTCTGGCGGGCAGTAGTACCGACATTATCGGTCACCCCCGGCAGGAAACCGACTTCAATCGCATAATCAAACACCGCGGTCGTTGCCTTGTCCACCGTATATTCCTGGACAACGGGATTGATGAGCTGCCCGCCTATCTGCGAGAGTTCATCAGGAGTAAAATCCCGGGAACAGGTAGCCAGGGTATACACATCGATGAGATGTAGTTTGTCGACCGAAAAGCCGAACGAGCGAATCCGGTCGGTCCTGACGGTTAACCGGGGGTCGACGGTATAGTGAACTTCTATCCGGTGGACGTAAGAAGTCATGTATACTGATTGTGCGTACGGTATCAAAATAGCTCCCGTTTCATGGTGAAGACATAAAAATGGCCCGGGAGAATTCCCTATGCCATGCCATGAACCAGTAAGGATTATTATGATGAAGGAGAGGACATTGACTGTCCCCCAAACCGCCCCTGCAATACAAGAAGCGATGATGATGTGGTACCTGTTCGGGGATTATGCATCGGGGGGACACGGCTGCGGGGTTGAAACCCCCCGTGAGGGTTCGCTTGTTATAGAGCATTTCTCCAGAGCCAAAAAAAAAGTAGTGATTCATTAAAAAAGAAGTGTTACCACGTAACCTTCAGCGCATCTTCAAGTTTCATAATCGGACTGATATGGGCAACGCCAAAACCGCTGAATGGCCCGACGATCCTGATCAGTGCCTCTTCATCCTGCGCATCAAAAATTGCCACAGATATGTGCCTGCCGATAACAAGGTACCGGTTGACGAGCTTCACCTCCTGTGGAAACTTGAAGTGCTTCCAGAGCTCGATCACCTTGTGGGTATTTTCCGGCCCGAATTTAAACCAAAGAATAAACAGCATGTCTCATCACCTCACTCACTGACGACCCCGGCTACCCTGAACTGCGTGAACGAATATGCGGGGGAACAAGGAAAAAACATTACACTGTTTCAGGGTACTGATAGGTAATAATTATTCGATCGGATATATTTTTCGCACTAAAAAAAAGGGGAAATCTCCTGAGGAATGCTTCCATAGACCGGGTCCGGGTTTTAGTGGCATTATTTTTTGGTAACGGTGCTCTGAAAAATCAGTTTTTCCTGCCACACCCGGATCCCCATAGCATTATATAAGGTGAGCAGTATGTATTCATTTATATACGGTCATTTCACTTTCACGAGGGTTGCTACCTGATCGTGGTGCAGTGTCGCTGGAGTGAACCATGTTCAAAAAAGTTCTGTTCCCGACAGATTTTTCAGAACCGGCAAAGTCTGAACTTGATTGTATCACCAGTATTCCCGGGATCCAGGAAATAATCCTGCTCCACGTTATCAAACAATATGCGATTCCTATGGGAGTAGAGACGGTTGAAAACCTGGAAGTCGAGACTACGGAAGTCTACCTTCGTGAAGCAAAAACCTATATTGCTATCCTTAACCCGGCGATCAGGGTGATCCTTGATGAAACGACCGCAGCCGACATCGCAGGTGTAATTCTTGAGAGGGCGGAAAAACATCATGTTGACCTCATTGTTATCCATGCGAACATAAAGGGCATCATGGCAGGTATGTTCTTAAGAAGTGTCCATGCAAAGGTTCTCTGCCGTATCAGCAAAATCAATATCATGATCATGCCGGGCAAACTTGTCAGGGCCCTGACCGGGAAGACGTATGAAAAGTTCTGTCCGATGATCTTTTCCCGTATCCTCTGCCCGACCAATTTTTCAGAGTTCTCGTTGAAAACAATAACGCTTGCCGGGACCATGAAGGCAGTAGGAGAGATCATCCTTCTCCATGTGGTTCAAAAGGATGAACCCGGACGAGAACCCGATGAGGCGGTCAAAACAGCAAAGATCCGGATCAAAGCACTCTGCGACCAGCTGACTGAACAAGGTATCAAATCCAGCAGTATCGTAGTGACGGGGAACCCCGAAGACGAGATTGCTCGCATCGCTGACGAGGAGGACGTTTCACTCATCTGGATGAGATCTGCCGGGAAAGGCTGTCTTCACGACTTCTTTTTTGGGAGCACGGTGCATAGCGTAACCCTGCACTCGACACGGCCGGTCATCATTATCCGGTCCTATGAATAGTGAGCATCCCGTTCGCAAGGGTTTTTCATAAGCTCGATGTACGTAAGGAGATACTATAATTACCGGGAAATTAAACTACGAGATTGTATGTCCGACACTGCTGCTCCACCGTTATGGGCGGTACTGGGATCTCTTGGCAACATCATTCTGTCAGTCGGCATGATATGGTATCTTCTCATCTTCCTGTCTTCATGCAGTACCTGCCCGGCACGACCGTTCGTGGTCATCTTTATTGTTGCATTTGGTGTAGTTATCGTGCTTTCCGGTTTGGAATTGTTCAGGCTTTTATTTTCTGAAAGAAAAAAATCCTGCCCGGCGTGCTCGCTGGTCGCAAAAATGATAGAGATTGATGGTAAGGTAAACTAAGGTCAGACAGGATACTTTATCCCACGATTTTTTCATTCACTCTCTTTGCGTTTTTCTGGTCTCTCCGGATCAGGGTCCTTTGAGCCTTCAAAGCAACTCTTTTTGGGCAGAGAGTAGACCTGCGGATAAAACAGGATTGAAAGGTATATATGCCGCGTCATAAAAAATCATTCAGGATGCATATTCAATCGCTCCATCTGCTCCACGATACCTTTCCTGTGACAAATTGTTACCCGTTTAACCTGGAAATTTTCAAAAAGACTGAAGTGATAGAATTTGCCCGCCCCGTGACCTTCTTCATCGGTGAGAACGGGACCGGAAAATCAACGCTCCTCCGCGCAATCGCCCGCAGCTGCTCTATCCATATCTGGGAAGAGCATGAAGGAACAAAAGACTGCCACAACCGGTATGAAGATCTCCTCCACCGGTCCCTCCGGATCACATGGACTGGCGGGAAGGTCCCGGGATCGTTCTTTGCTTCGGAAATTTTCCGTCATTTCGCCGGGATCCTTGACCAGTGGGGCATGGCAGACCCTGACTCCCTGAAGTATTTCGGTGACGGGACCCCTCTGGTAAAGTCGCATGGCCAGTCCCATATGAAATTTTTTGAAACCCGCTTTCAGAGAAAAGGCCTCTACCTGCTGGACGAACCCGAGAATGCCCTGTCGCCAAGGATGCAGCTCGAACTGTTACACTTATTGCGACAACTCAGCACCCGGGGAGATGTGCAGTTCATCATCGCCACCCATTCCCCGCTCATCCTTGCCTACCCGGATGCGGAGATCTATAGCTTCGATGGTAGTTGCATCCACAAGGTCGCTTACGAGGATACGGATTACTATAGAATATACCGGGATTTCCTCAATAACCGGGAGAAGTACCTGGATGAAATCTCGATGAGATGAAGGATTGTTTTTTTTATATCGGTACAGTAACTGAGTTCTGATCAAAAAAAACCTTAAACGCTCAATAGGGGATCACCCCGGAAGCTTCGGCTCCCTCCACAGGAGATTCCACCTGAAACAGGTACTGCTTCATCATCGTGGTTAGCCCGGGGGCGGTAAGGGAGGCCGGGCACGTGTCCCCTCTATCGTCTTTCCTGTGCTTTTTATTTCATACCATGATACAAGGAATTCAACAGAATCTGCTGACGGTGTATTTTTTAACGGTCAATTTTTCCCGTGCTCCGGTTTCACGAATCAGCTATAAATAGAGGAACCCACAAGACCAATCGCGTACAGAACGGAGTACATCCACTATGGAGTTTGCAGATATTGTGATGTCGCGGTATGCGACCAAGAAGTTTGATGGCAGAAAGATTCCCGAAACCAAAATCAATGAACTTTTAGAGATGGTGCGGTTTGCCCCGTCGGCAATCAACCTCCAGCCATGGAAGATCAGGGTGGTCACCGACCAGAAGGTAAAAGACCTGCTTAAGCCTGCGGCATTCAACCAGGAACAGGTCACGAGCTGTTCGCATCTGTTGGTTTTCTGTGCAGATCCCGATTACGACAGCCTCATCCGCAGGCTGGGGGAGCTCTTGAAAAAGAATGGTGCACCTGACGAGATGCAGAAGATGGTCATTGGGATGGCGGTCCAGTTCACCCAGCCCATGTCAAAGGACCAGAAACTGGCATGGTCGCAGGCCCAGACTTACCTCGCTCTGGGGAATGCCTTAAACGGTGCAAAATCACTCGGTTTTGATTCCTGCCCGATGGGAGGGTTCGACCCGAAAGAGTTTTCCCGGATCCTGAAAATCCCCCCACCCCTTGTCCCGACGATGCTCTGCCCGGTGGGGTACGCGGCCGACAAGCCGATGCAAAAAGTGAGATTTGCAAAAGAGGATATCGTGTTCTGATACAAGGGACTGTTTCCTCGCAATAAACTACGTGAAGTTACATCTCCCTGACGAAAAGGTAATTTTTTTATGACAAAAGTAATTGCAATCAACGGCAGCCCAAGAAAAACATGGAATACCGCAACCCTTCTCAAAAAAGCCCTTGACGGCGCTGCTTCGCAGGGGGCGGACACGGAGCTTGTGCATCTTTATGATCTCACCTTCACCGGTTGCACAAGCTGTTTTGCCTGTAAGCTGAAAGGCGGGAAGAGCTATGGGAAATGCGCCGTGCAGGATGGACTGACTCCTGTTCTTGAAACAATACCGGATGCCGATGCACTCATCCTCGGGTCACCCATCTATTTCGGGACGGTGACAGGTGAGATGAAGAGTTTTATGGAGCGGCTCCTCTTCCAGTACCATGCGTACACAAACCCCCCGTCATCCCTTCTTGAAAAGAAAATACGGACCGCGTTCATCTACACCATGAACGTGTCGGAACAACAGATGAGGGAATATCACTATACCGTACATACCGCTCTGAATGAAAGTCTCCTTAGCCGCACGTTCGGGCACGCCGAATCCCTTTTTGCATTCGAGACGCTTCAGTTCAGGGACTACAACAAGGTCGTGTTCAGCTATTTCGACCCGGAGGAGAGGAAGGAGCGACGAAGGATGGTCTTTCCGCAGGACTGCAAGCGGGCATTTGACCTCGGAGCACGGCTGGGAAAATCCCGGTGAGCGGTTTTTTTGGTGTTTTTTAAAACATTCCTTCATCAGCCGAACTATTTTTGATGTATACCAACAACTACTCCCTATGGCAGGGAGTATGCACAGAGAGGGAAAAGAACCCTCACTCACCGATCTCACCCGCGTCAACCTGACCAACCTCACCAGGGAAATGTACCCGGCACTCCACGTCACCAAGCAGGAAGTCATTACGTACTATATCAGGATGGCACCGCGTATCCTTCCCTTTGTTCATAACCGGCCGCTTACCATGCACCGGTACCCCGGTGGGGTAGGAGAAGAAAATTTTTACGAGAAAGATGCCCCGCAGGGGACGCCGGACTATGTGGACATATTTACCCGCTACTCCGAAACTGCTGATCGCGAGGTCCATTTTGTCCTCTGCAACAACCTCGATACCCTTATCTGGCTTGCAAATCTTGCTTCCTTAGAACTCCATGTCACTCTCTCGTCAGCAGACACGTACGATTCCCCCGATCTCCTGCTGTTCGATATCGATCCCGAACCGCCTCTTTCCTTCGATGATACGATCGATGTCGCCCATGGTGTCCATGAACGGCTGGAGGATGCCGGGATCCAGTCGTATCTGAAAACGTCGGGGAAAAAAGGACTCCATATTGTGGTCCCGCTGAAAGCCGGCTATCGTTTCGAAGAGATCAGGACATTTGCCCATCGCATGGGAAAAACCATTTCCCGGGATACTCCGGGAGTGGTTGCGGAATTTCCGCATTCGCAGGACCCCGGGACGATCTTCATCGACTACCTCCAGAACGCCCACGGGAAAACCATGGCAGCCCCGTACAGCCTCAGGGCAACAGACCAGGCGACAGTATCCGCTCCCCTCACCTGGGAGGAGCTGAAGCACGGGGTACGTCCCGAAGATTTTAATATCCGGACAATGACTTCAGGAAGTAAAGACCCATGGAGGGGTATCTTTGACAGCAGGCAGAAAATCGGCAGATAAGTCCGGCCAGCGCTCACCCCACGGCAGGACTAAAAAGAATGACACCGGAGCGAGCGGGACAGAACACGTCCTTGCATCTGCAGTCTCCGGAGAGCATGCGCAAAAAAAAGACCAGCCCGGAACCGTAATCGTCCCCAAACCCCACCCGGATGAACCTTCACACACGGGTAAAGCAGGAAGGCCGTTCTGGAGCGGGAGCATCACGATCGGGCTTGTCAATGTGCCGGTCCGGCTTCATACCATGGTGAGGGACCGCTCGTTTTCATTCCGGCTGCTCCACCGTGAAGACGGGCAGCCCCTCAGGTATGACCGGGTCTGCACAAAAGACGGGCGGGTAATACCATGGGCAGATACAGTAAAAGGGTATGAGGTGCGGAAAGGTGAATATGTGGTCTTTGAGCCCGAAGAACTCAAAGCGGTCATGCCGGAATCTGACCGGAAGATCAGGATTGAGAAATTTGTGTATTATCTTTCGCTTGATCCGATTTATTTTGAGACCCCGTACATCCTCGTCCCGGACCGGAGCGAGGAGGCGTACAACCTGCTTGTCACCGCGCTCCAGGATAATGGCCGGGCTGCAGTCGGGACAATAACGCTCCGGACAAAAGAATATCCCGTAGTGGTGCATGTCTACGGCGGCGGACTTGTCCTGACAACCCTCCGGCACGCAGATGAAGTCACGTCCCCTCATGCGTTTGAGGAACTGACCAGTCTTCCGGCCCCCAAGGAACGGGAGCTCGCGCTGGCAAAACGGATCATCGGTGAACTTTCGGGAGATTTTTCTATAACGGATTACCCTGACCATTATCAGGAAGCGGTAATGGGCCTTATTGAAAAGAAGCTTGCCGGGGAGAAGATTGTGCGGGCAGAACCCCACCCTGAAGAAGCAAAAGAGCTCATGCAGGCCCTGCAGGAGACCATTGCCACGCTTGCCAAAAAATGAACTGTTTTTGAGAGAATATGAAGTCCCGGTACCCCCCGATGCTTGCACAGTCTGCAACCAGTCCGTTCAATAGCGATGCCTGGCTTTTTGAGATCAAATGGGACGGTGTCCGGGCAATCGCCTACGTCAACGATACGCTGTCCCTGAAGAGCCGGAACGACTGGGAACTGGGAGGTCAGTTTCCTGAACTTGGCGAACTCATAACCCTTGCGCCCGGCACGGTACTCGACGGGGAGATTGTTGCGATGAGCGGCGGGAGGCCGGATATGCAGGCCCTGCTCTCCCGGCTGCAAAAAGGAAGCGGGAAAATCCCCCCCTCAGGTGCGTCCGTTCCTGTCACCTATATCGTGTTCGACATTCTCGAAAAAGATAAAAAACCGCTGACAGATCTTCCTCTTCTGAAAAGGAGGGAGATTCTGAAAACTGCAGTTACGGAAGGCCCTCACGTTATTCTTTCTGTCCCGGTTGAAGGGAAAGGAGTGGACTATTACCGGGCGGCGATCGCAAAAGGTCTTGAAGGGATCATGGCGAAACGAAAGGACAGTCCCTATGAGCCCGGGCTGCGGAGTGGTTCATGGCTGAAGGTAAAGGGACAGAAGACCTGTGACTGCGTGATCGCCGGATATACGCTCGGAAAGGGAGGACGCAGCGCAACATTCGGGGCCCTCATCCTGGGACTGTATGAAAACGGCGACGGGAATGTGGGTGGGGGCACAGGCAGTGTAAATGCTCCACAATCTTCCCCCCATGCTGCCGGCAGAACACTGCTCTATACCGGTAAAGTCGGGACAGGATTTTCGGATCGCGACCGTGAAACGCTCATGAAAACCTTCTCAGAACTCAGGACCTCCACACCGCAACTGCAGGGGGTTGAACGCAATACCATGGTAGTCTGGCTCGAGCCGGTTCTTGTCGGTGAAGTGGCGTACCAGGAGGTTACGAGGGACAGGAAACTGAGAATACCCCGGTTTATCAGGATCCGTTCTGATAAAAAATCCGGGGAGTGCACCACTGATCAGCTTGCCGGTGTGGAGGTGCCTTCCCGGCAGACAGGCGCCGAAGTGAAAGAGCCAGACCCCGCCTACGCTGGTTCAGGCAGTGCCCCAGGCAACGGTGAGGATCAGCACCCGGGAGCAGCGGGTGCACAGGCGCTGAAGACTTATCAGGAGAAGCGGAATTTTTCAATTACCCGGGAACCGGAAGGACCGAGGACCATGACTGAAGGAAATTATTTTGTAATCCAGGAACACCATGCGCACAGGCTGCACTACGATTTCCGCCTAGAACGCGACGGGGTGCTGAAAAGCTGGGCAGTGCCCAAGGGGATTCCTGAGGAAGCCGGCGAGAAACACCTTGCCGTGGCAGTAGAAGACCATCCTCTTGAGTACGGGCATTTTGAGGGTACGATCCCCAAAGGTGAATACGGGGCGGGCACCGTTACCATCTGGGATAACGGCACCTATGATACGAAGCACTGGGCAACCGATAAGATCGAGATCACGTTGCACGGAAGGCGGTTGACCGGCCATTATGTGCTTGTACCCTTCAAACGTGCGGGAAAAAACGAATGGCTGCTCTTCAAAGCGGGGGGATAAGGTACACATTATTGGTTCCGGGAATGGGTGGTGTGGTTTGTTTTTTCCCTCGCGCCGGATCCTTATCGCGGGTTCCGCAGCAAGGCAGTATGAAAGATACCTGAATCCGGCAAAATCAGTTGTTCGATTACCTGGAAGCCATAGTGTTCGTAAAGCCCGATGTTCTTTTCATTCTGGGTATTGAGATAACAGGGAAGCTTCTGGATATCCAGCCAGCCTAGCATTGGGGTAATCAGCCTGCTTGCAACCCGCTTTTTCTGGTATGCGGGATCAACACCTATAAAGAAGAGGTAGTAGTGGGGATAGGGAGCATGTTTTTTATGAAGATCATCGACCGCAGCTGAAAAAGACATAACGCGATCCATAATCTTTTTTCCCAGTTGTTTCTGCAGTACCATCCCTCCTGACCGAAACGCTCTCCAGAATGTTATTTCAGATTTTGTTGACGGCAGCCAGACCGCGACGCCTTCGACGGCGGACGAGGTTGTGTACACATCCCCGTAATTCATACCGTACTGGAGTTCGAATTCAAAAAGATACCGTGACAGTTCTAGTTTTGCGGGTATATCCGGAATAAGGTGGATCAGTTTCGGGTCATCAGAAAATGCCCGAGTGAGCATTGCACAGGCTTGTCCAATCTGTTGTTTTGAAAGCCGTACAATATCTCCTTTGAGTTCCGCCATTCCCCTTCACCGAAGGAACTTTTAAATCCTTAATTTTATATATCTTCCCTTATTTAACTTGCGGGAGACGAGCGGCGGCCTGTCGGATCAGGCGGAATGCAGGGCATTGCTGCGGGCGATTTTCGTTTTTACCTTGTCCCAGGTTTTGGTGATCAGGAAACTCTCGTCCATAGCGTCAAGCATCCGCTCAAACTTCTTCATCGGGATGGCAAGGGTCAGGATATCCACCGGAACGCAGGGACGTGCCGACGGATCAAACATACCGAATACTGCCCGGGGGTTATCACTCTTCTGTTCAAGCCGGGGATAGTGGATGATCGAAGAGCACCCGGACCCAAACGGACAGATAACACCGTTTGGGTCAGCCTGGTCGAAATTGGCAAGGGTGAACAGCGCTGACAGCACCTCAGGCCGTGCAAAGAAGATGACCACTTCCGGGTTGTCCTCATGAGTGAGTTTATCCCATCGCCGGAACGTGTAGCACCTGGCAAATGCTGGCAGGGAAACATGCCGGGCATCGATCTCATCGACGATCTCCGGGGTCTTTTTATAACGCTCGCCTTCAACTAGACCAGGTTTTCCCGAGGAGAGGAAGTACCGGAAATGTTCACTGCGCTGCGTGTCATAGCCCATATAAAACAGTCCGCCAGCGCAGGTGACGGAGGAGCGGTCAAAGACAAGCGATGCACCTTTCCTCACCCGTGCAAGGTCACAGATGATACAACGCCAGCCACCGGGAGTTTTTGCTCTCTCTGCCGTTGTGCTTCCTTCGCCGATCTCAAAGGTGATGGGCAGTTCTGCACCCGGGCAGTACTTCTGCCATTGGGTTACAAACCGGTCGCGAATTCCTGTATCCATATGAGGGTGTTTCTTCCCATGAAGGATATATAGGGATTACCTTGTCATCACTGCGGAAATGATATGGAGTGACACGGGCCAGGAAGAGGCGGGATAAGAAATGAGGGATGCCTCAATTATTTTGTTTCGAAAAAGTATCCGTGAAAAAAATGATTACCTTGTGAAGGGGTATTTCCTACAATTTTTTCTGGTGGGGTTATAGTTCGGTTTGACGCTTACATTGTACCGCCGAATGGGTTGATATGCCATACAGCATACAGGAGGATAGCGACACTGCCGACCGAAATCGCAGCCTTCATACGCGAAAGCTGGTGTGCATGCTGGATACCACAATACCAGAGATAGAAGCTCCAGAGCGGTAATACTATCCAGGACAGAAAAGGAAGGAGCGAGTACTCGGCTAGCGTTGATGGGCTTCCATTGATAATGGCGATGATGCGCACTGAGCCAGCAACAGCGAAGGTCAGCGGGAAGGTACCAAAACCGATGTTCTGGAGTGTCGCAAAAAGGGACCCCGTCCCGGAAAATACCCGGGCTGTACAAAACATCGCCAGTGTTACAATCACCCATACGATGAAGGGCAGACTCATCATCTCGACTATCGAAAAGAGGGAATATCCGAATGAAAAGCGCCAAAGGAGCCAGACCCCAAATAAGCCCATGAGTGCGACAAACACACAGGGAATGAGTAAATTTCTCCACTCGAACGTAATCTCCGAAAAAAACGTATCCGGGTGAAAAACCAGGTTTTTTAATGAGATGCTCATAGGAAACCAGTGAATTTTTATTCTATATCAATTCCATGAAACAGAATCCTGCATTCTCCTACAAAGAGATATTCCAAAACCTATTCAAGAGATCCGGTATGATTATTACGATCAGGAGCGTGATGGAGGATCGGACCGGTAGTATGGGGAGCAGCGGCATTACCCCTTCTTATCCTTATCGCACGAATTGTCGAGACCAGCCTTGAAACAGTCAGGACAATCTACATCAACCGCGGGCATGCAAACCTCGCCGGCTGGATAGGGATCGTAAAAACCGGGATCTGGCTGCTCTCAACCGGCATTGTCATCACCAACCTTGGGGATTACTGGAACCTGTTTGCCTATCTTGCCGGCTATGGTCTCGGAACCCTGCTCGGCATGCAGATCGAGAACATGATCTCCCTTGGACACGTGATCGTCCGCCTCATCACTCCCGTCGATCCCCAGCCGCTCATAAGCGAGCTCTCCACGCTCGGGTACGGGATGACACGGATCGAAGGGTCCGGGAGTTTTTCTTCTACCGTCTCGATCATCTTCATGATTGTTCCCCGCAAGGAACTCGGGCAGTTGCTGGGGGTGCTGTCAACCCGGCATCCGGACATTCTCTACACGGTGGAAGATGTGCGCAACATCAAGGAAGGGGCAAAGATCTTCCACAAGGATGCAAAGAGCAGGATCCTTGGATTCTTCGGGCTATGATCCTTTTTCCTTAACGGGATCCTTTTGCCCCCTATCCAAAGGTCTATGTCCCCGCTGTGCTATCACTCTTGAGGACAGAAGTATGGCACCAGAAAAAACAGGAACGCTGATTCCTATTTACAATGCCCGTACCGGTAAGACAGAAGAGCTTGCCCCGGTCACAAAAACCGATGCGGAATGGAGAGCTCAGCTGACTGCCGAACAGTTTCAGGTTGCACGAAAACAGGGTACGGAATACGCATTTACCGGTAAATACCATGCATTCAAGGAACACGGCATGTATGCCTGCGTCTGCTGTGGCACTGACCTCTTTTTTTCGGACACCAAATTTGATTCCGGCACCGGCTGGCCCAGTTTCTTTGCTCCCGTATCCGCACTCAATGTCCGTACCCATGCCGATACTTCGGGCGGGATGGTGCGGAATGAAGTGGTCTGTGCCCGCTGCGGGGCACATCTTGGCCATGTTTTCAATGACGGCCCGCCCCCGACCGGCAAACGTTACTGCATGAACTCGGCTGCGCTTGATTTCCATAAGACTCCCTGATCATCCGGGTGCATACCCTGCACAACCCTTTTTATGCTACCCTTCCCATAGCAGAGCAGGTGAATTGATCTATGGGAAAAATTTCGGCAGGCAGGAATGTCTTTATGTATCCCATGCCGGTTACCTTACTCGGCACGATGGTGGATAAAAAACCTGATTTCATGACACTCGGGTGGATCACCCGGGTCAATGCAAACCCCCCTACTGTTGGCTGTGGTGTCGGGCGGCACCACCATTCAGCACGCGGCATCGAGGAGAACGAAACGTTCAGTATCAACTTCCCATCTGTGGAAATGATGGAGAGAACCGATTTTTGCGGGTTGTTCTCGGGAAGGGATACTGACAAGGCAGCGCTCTTTGACGTGTACTACGGGGAGCTGAAAACAGCCCCGATGATAACCGAATGCCCGCTCTCGCTGGAATGCCGGCTGGACGCCACCGTAGAAAATCCCACCAATAATTTTTACATCGGCGAGATTATCGCGTCCTACACAGAAGAGAAGTATCTCTCCGATGGTAAGCCGGACATAAAGAAGATCAACCCGCTCCTGCTTACCATGCCGGACAACCGCTACTGGACCGTAGGTACATACACCGGTGATGCATGGAACTGCGGAAAAAAACTGGCAAGGAAATAATGCAGGAGTCTGCCAGATGCTCTACCGCCGGCTGAACCGGACCAGCACCAACCTCTCAATCCTTGGCTTCGGTTGCATGCGGCTGCCGCAGACACCTGATTGCCGGATCGATGAGCCAAAGGCAACGGCGATGGTACACCACGCCATCGACTGCGGCGTTAATTATCTCGATACCGCGTACGTGTACCACGGCGGGGAGAGCGAACCGTTTCTCGCGAGGGCTCTTACCGGCGGCTACCGTGAAAAAGTGCATCTCGCAACAAAACTTCCCGTTTGGGAGGTGCAGACGTTCACCGATATGGATCGGTTCCTTGATGAGCAGCTCTGCCGGCTCCATACGGACCATATTGATTTTTACCTGCTCCACGGTCTTGGCCGCACCTCATGGCTCAATATGCTCAATCTCAATGTCGGGGAATTTCTCGACCAGGCGATTGCCGATGGCAGGATACGCTACGCGGGATTCTCGTTCCACGATGAAGTCCAGGTGTTTAAGGAGATCGTGGATGACTATCCCTGGACCTTTGCCCAGATCCAGTACAATTACATGGACGAGGAGTACCAGGCAGGCACTGAAGGGCTGAATTATGCCGCAGAAAAAGGACTCGGTATCGTGATCATGGAACCGCTTCGCGGGGGGGTGCTCGCCCGGGAGACGCCGGAGACAAAAAAGCTCTGGGCATCAGAAGGACAATCCCGCACCGCGGCAGAATGGGGCTTACGCTGGCTCTGGAACCGCCCGGAGATCACGGTTGTACTCTCCGGTATGAGCACGATGCAGCAGGTAAAGGATAACCTGGGCTATGCAAACGGCGGTAAACCGTTGTCGCTCACCAATGACGATCTCACGGTCTATGAATCGGTGAAAACCTTCTACCGCAGCAGGATGAAGATACAATGCACGAAGTGCCGGTACTGCATGCCGTGCATGGCCGGTGTTGAGATCCCGGAGTGCTTTGCTGCTTTTAATGATGCGGCTGTCTTTTCCGATCCGGCTGCTGCAAAATTTTCATATGATGCCTTCACCGGTTTTGGCGGCGATGCATCCAGATGCCAGGACTGCGGTGTGTGCGAAAGCCTTTGTCCCCAGCATCTCCCGATACGGAAACACTTACAAGAGGTCTCCGCGTTGTTCGGGCACTGACCCGGGAGTACCTCTTCATGCGTATTGGTTATCCCTGCATCAACCGATCGATCGGCTGCACGGCTTCGCGTACGTTCCGGCTTGCGTCCTACACCGAAGAGCGGATGAGAGATACCGTCAACAGGAACCTTGCCTGCCTGGAAAAAATCCTTGCCTATAATGTCATGCATGGTATGCTCTTCTTCCGGATCACGTCCGATCTTGTGCCGTTTGCCTCGCACCCGGTCTGCACCTTCCCGTGGCAGGATGTGTTTGCGGGAGAGTTCGAAAAAATCGGCAACTCTCTCCGGCGATACGGGATGAGGATATCCATGCACCCGGACCAGTTCGTCCTCCTCAATGCACAGGACAAAGGGGTACTTCAGCGGAGCATTGCCGATCTCGTGTACCAGGTGCAGGTGCTCGACCTGATGGGACTTGACCATACAGCAAAAGTCCAGGTCCATGTCGGGGGTGTCTATGGCGATAAACAGGAGAGCATCGACCGGTTTGTGCACCAGTACGACCTGCTCGACACAGCTTCACGGGACCGTCTCGTGATTGAGAACGATGAAAGGTCGTACACTCTCAGCGACTGCCTCGCCATTCACGAGCGGACTGGTATTCCTGTTATCGCAGACACATTCCACCATTCCCTCTTTAATAACGGGGAGCAGTTTACCTCCCTGCTCGATCCGATCCGGAAAACCTGGAAAGCACACGATGGAATACCGATGATCGATTACAGCTCGCAGGAACCGGGCAAACGGACGGGAGCACATGCCATGCATATCGGAGCAGAAGAATTCCGGCAGTTTCTCAGAGAAACCAGTCCTGCGGACTTTGACATCATGCTCGAGATCAAAGACAAGGAAAAAAGTGCCCTGGCGGCACTCGGAATCGCCCGTGATGACCCCCGGCTTGTCACTGGTGTTCCGGGCGATGCGTGAGCTTATCAGATCTCACCGCCTACCCTACCGGCACTCATGGATCTCCTGACCCCGGCCCTTATTGGTATCGGCCTCTCGATGGACTGTTTTGCTGTCTCGCTTGCTATCGGCACGACCACAAAGATGCGCCTCATCCACGCTGCCGCCATCATCGCCCTCTGTTTTGGTGCATTCCAGGCGGGTATGACCGTTATCGGCTGGGTAGCCGGGATATCCTTCATCGGGCTCATCTCGGCATACGATCACTGGATTGCGTTTTTCCTGCTTGCAATTGTTGGCGGGAAAATGATCCGGGAGGGAGTACGGGGAGGTACAGATGAAGCCCCGATTGAGGGTATCAGGATTGTCCCGGTACTTGTTCTCTCGTTTGCCACCAGTATCGATGCCCTTGCCGTTGGCATAAGTTTCGGTGTGCTCCAGATGGCAGTGCTCATGCCGGCGCTCATTATCGGAATCGTCTGTTTCGGGATCTCTTTTGCAGGTGTCATGCTTGGTGAGCGGCTTGAATCCTTCCTTGGCAATAAAACGGAGATTTTTGGCGGGGTTGTCCTGATTCTGATCGGTCTCAGAATTCTCATTGAGCACACGATAAGCTGAGTAACCCCTGATAAGGAATACCTCGTGAATCATGAAGACGGGGACAGTGCATGTCCCCTATTACAGCGTCTGTCTTTTCGCGATGATGACGTAGTACCTGTTCAGTGATCATCGTATTTGGGGGAGCAAAGCGGGATGGGTGAAACCCTCACGAGCATTCAGTTTTTTTTACATTTTCTGTGTAAATCGTATTATTCAGATATAATGCGGGATTGTTACCTCTCTTCCCCTCAGGTTCGATAAGTGCCGCCGCCTCCGATGGGATACCCCCGCGGCGGATCAATTACTAAATTTTTTTAAAAACACTCCTGCCTGCCGTGCTTCGGAGAGGCCCTGAGGTGGAGGTCTATCGTAAGTGCGATTTTTATTGTTCAGGTATGAACTGAATCGGTTATTGTCTGTCTCTCTCGAGCTGAAAAGACGAAGAGTCGTCCTTTTTTATTTTCAGCGACGGATTCACCCTACTTCTGCAAAACACGTTTCGTATATCAACAAAACAGTAAGGAAAAAAGAGTGGATGCATAGTGCATCCGTAATACTTTTTTGATCTGTGAGGACTGATTACCAGACCTCGGGGAAGGCCATGTTGGTGTAGATATCCTCGAGCCGGGCTTTGTGACCGCTCTCCATGTTTGCGAGCTGCGAAAAGAGCAGCTTCTGTTCGGTGTCGGTCGAGAGATTTGCAAGCTGGGTGTACATCTGCATGGCTTCCAGTTCTTTCTTGATGGCAACAATAAGCCCGTCGAGCGGTTTCATGTCAGCAGAAAGGGGAGGGCTCGGCATTGCATTGACTACTTTGTAATCCATCTTTGCATCAAAGTGCATCTTCGTGACATCTTTGGCGAGCATTCCCTGTAAAAACTCCCGGTGCTGTTTCTCTTCACCTGCAAGCTCACTGAAGAGTTTTTTCAGTACGGGATCTTTAACCTTGTCACCTACGGTTCGGTAAAATGTATACGCCTCGACTTCCCTGTCGATAGCAGTTGAAATGATCTTCTTTGCATCTTCTGTCTTCATTTCTATGCTCCTTGATAACGTAAAATATTACCAATTACCCTATATAAGAGCATTGGTTTTGGCACCAACGGGTACAGATCCGTCGTTTATGTGGTTCTTACCGGTTGCTCAACGATCATGCTCCATCAAGCAGACATTCGGGGCAATCTGACCTGCAACTCTCCTCAGGAGCCTCAGACCGCGGGAAAGGATCACCTGACCATGAAAAAGGTATAAAAAAAAGGAAAAAGGCAGCGTGAATCAATCATTATCCTTTTTTTTCCAGACATGAATCACCCAGAGCAATGAAACTGCCGTCGCCACAATGGTGGAGATAATGAGTAATGGCATGTACCACGACTGGTCTCCCATCGTCCCTCCCATTACTCCGCTTCCTGCAATAGTCGCAATGGTGTTCGGTACCAGCAATGCCGTCCCGAGAACCGTAAGATACGCAGTAACAAGTGCAAACCGGTTATTCACGCTCTGGAGCTGGTTATTATAGATACTCTGCATCACTTCAAGCCCGGATGAAAGTACGTTGGACATCTGCTCCGAGAGCTCGATATGACGGTCGATATTGTCGGATAATATTCCTATCCGTCCAAGCAGTTTCTCGTCGTTAGTGATCAGGTCCGAGTCCCCGTACCGCAGCGAATCGACAACGTCTTTTGTCGCCCAGAGCACGTTTAAGTAATCGATCAGCACGTGCTTCATGCGGTAGATGTCATGGGCGATCTGTCTTTTGGCTAAGTTCTCTTCGATGAGTGATTTGCTGATAGCATCGCCATGCATCTCAATCTCGCGGAGGTACTCAAAATTCCGGTCATTATTTTCATCAATGATCCGTTCCAGGACCATGGTGATTTTGTCCACCAGAGATGTTTCTGTGATCTTTTTGAAAAACTGCGGAGCGTACCGCGAAAATCTCAGGAGCCGGTTGATCTCTTCGGAGTGGACGGTGAGGATGAAATTTTCGCGGATAAGGACAAAGAGCGGGTGAACTGACATCTTCTCGACCCGCACGGTTGCCGAAGGGAGCATGATGCCCAGTTCAGTGTCGTAATCTTCGTACGCCGAATAAAAACCAGTGGTCAGTTTCGGGACCGGGATCCGGGAAAAACCGGCAATCTGGGCGATATTCTCGATCTCTTTGTCATCATCTTTGGTGCTGCAGTCTATCCAGGCGATACCCGCTTCGCTGATAGCCGAGAGATATTCCCCAAGAGGACGGTCCACCAGCCGGTCGATCCTGCCATCTTTATAGAGGATGATGCAGAAGCTCAATGGGATGGGCCCGTTGTCCTGGGATTTTTGCGGGGTAATTTGCATTTTCATGACGGCGCCTTATGAACTACGGCTGCCATTTTTGTGCCGTGTGTCGCAGGAGCTATTGAAACCGGAAGTGTATATAGGTGGCGGGGTTATGGGATTTTTCCCCGTCATGACAAAGGTGCCGGAACCCTTATTATCCGGTATGCTCTTGTCCGGTTATGCATAATCGCAGGTCTCTGATCCTGGCAGTATTCATCATTGTTGTTGTCCTTGCAGGCGGGTGTACGTCATCTGCCCCTTCCTCTCCGGTATCTCCCGTACTATCACCGGCGTCATCCACCGCTCCCCATGATGCATTCACGATCAGGGCAGCCTCTCTGACTCCGGGATCAGCACTCCCTGATGTCTATACCTGCAAAGGTGCAAGCGAATCGCCGGAGATTACCTGGGACGGGGTTCCTGCCGGAACAAAAAGTCTCGCCCTGATCCTTGATGATCCCGATGCACCGGATGGCAGGTTTACCCACTGGCTCGTATTCAATATCCCCCCGGACTCCCGGGGACTGACCCGTGCTCAGCCGAATGCAAAAGTTCTTGTCAACGGGGCACAGCAGGGAGAAACCAGCGCAGGTTCACGGGGATATTATCCCCCCTGCCCCCCGATTGGGACTTCCCACCGTTACGTGTTCAGGTTGTACGCCGTTGACATGGACATTACCCAGCCGACAGCGGACCGGGATACCATTGACTGGGCGCTGACCGGGCATACCATTGCAATGACGGAGTTTACTACGACGTTCAAACGATAAGGAATCACTTTTTTATACCCTGTCCCGAACCGAGATTACAAATGTGGTAGTGACCACAATGGCCAGAATGAAACTCACAAAGAATCCAAGTGTCCCGGTCAATGCTGACGGGACATATTCCAGGACCTATAACACAACCGGATTGCCCCCGGCAACCTATTACGTCTTTGTCCAGAGCCCGGGTCCAAACGGGAACTACAACATCGATCTCCAAGAATCAGGAGTCTATTCGGGCCAGGTGGTCAATACCCAGACCAATGTGTTGATCTTCAACTTTACCGGGACAGGAAGTGTTCATGATGCAGCTGCTGCACAGGCACTCTCCGATGCAATCAACATCCAGGGTATTGATGATGCGTATACCAAACTCACTTTCCAGCTGGTACCAGCCGTCTCCGCACCCCAGTCAGCGCAAACTACTGCGGCTGTGCCTTTTGCAGCGACCGCGACGAAATCTCCCCTGCCGTTGGAGATTACCGGACTAGCACTAGTGATCGGTGGCATGGGCGCAGCGATGCTTTGGAGAAAAGTACCGTAATTATTTAATCTTCTTGATTTTTTTTACTGCTCCCTGCATGATTAGGGGGGACAGGGACAGGTATTATCCAATCTACCTGCCCCAAGACAATAAGTGATGCAGTATCCGCATGTGAGGGGAGCCACACGCGATAAAACTCCCGTTGAGCGTCCGCAAGAAGCGAGACCCTTTCTTCCGAGCATTTTATCATGAGGTCCAGCTTTTCCTCATTTCCTCATTCAAGGGTTCTCCGGTACGTTGCGATACCGAGGATAAACATTGCACCGGAAAATATCAGTAACGCAACAAGGTCCGTCCAGATGACATCAAGACCTTGTCCCCGAAGAATGATACCTCGAAGAGCGTCCACCCCATAATACTCAGGATTAATCACCGTTATCCATCGCAACCAGTAAGGCATCCCTATTACAGGATAGAACGCCCCGGAAGTCATGAACAGGATCAGGTTAAGAAATGCGACAACTGAAGCGTACTCCTGCTGAGCAGAGAATCGCGACGCAAAGGATACCACCAGACTGGTAACGCCGACACATGCGATCAGGATCACGAGAATCACTAACAGGAAGTCCTGTATGCTCTGGATTACAATGCCGGTAATCAGAATATCGATCAAAAAGATAGTAAATCCAGCTATAAATGCCCTCACGGTACCGCTGGAAATGATCCCGGCGATGATGCTGGTGCGCTGCACGGGTGTGACAAGGTAACCCTCGTGGATTCCTGCCTCGCGATCTTTGATGAGAGCGATCCCACCCCCGAACATAGTCGAGGTAAAAATTGCCATCATGATCACTCCGATACCAAAGAACTCAAGATAAGTGATATCCCCGTAAATTTTATGGACTATAACCGGGTTTGTTGCCCCGAGAAGTGAAAGAACTCCGCGCACCGCCGATTCAACAAGGGGAGGGATTATGGTGTTTGAACTGTCTACATACAACCGGACAGCCCGATCACTGGAAATTGCAGAGGGGAAAACGACCACTGCAGAGAGCACTCCTTTTGAAAGATCCTGTTTGGCCACATTTTCATCCGTGTATACCGTGACATCCAACAGTTTTCCAGCGTCTTTCTGGGGGATATGATTGAGGAGAACCACGGCCTGGGTAAAAAGCTGGGTGTCTTCATAGGGCGGCATTTCCTGGACAGCCCCGACAGGAACATGACTTATGGTCCCGCCAAATGCATTGCCAAAGATGACCAGGTACATGATGGGCATCATAAGAGTCATGATGACAACAAACGGGTTGCTGAGGAATTTCTTGAAATCCCGTTTGAAGATTGCGACCGCACCGCGGATCATGACGCTGGCCCCCCGGGTTCAGGTTTTTGCTCATGATTCCCTCCATCGTCAAGTTTTTTACCGGTGAGGTGGATGAAAACATCTTCCAGTGACGGTGACCGTATCGATATGGATGTCATGGGAGTGGAAAATTTTTCGAATACCGCAATAATTTCGGGTAATAATTTACTCCCGTTTTTTGCAGAGATGATGAGTTTTTGTCCCTTAACCTCAACTGCGTTGATGTGGATATTCTGTTGTATAACCGGGAGCATTCTCTCATCAATCCTGTCAAAACCAATTTCAATCAGGTCCCCGGCGGGAATTAATTGTTTCAGGTTTTCCAGAACATCGAGGGCAATAAGCCGACCTTTATCGACAAAGGCGATGCGGTTACAGAGTTTTTCTGCTTCGTCCATGTAGTGCGTGGTCAGGATGATGGTTGTCTTTTCATCATTCAGTTTTGAAATCTGCTGCCAGACTTCGTGGCGGGCCTCAGGGTCGAGCCCGATAGTCGGTTCATCGAGAAACAGGATGAGAGGATGATGAATAAAAGCGCGGACAATCTCGAGCTTCCGTCGCATACCCCCGGATAATGTCTGGACTTTCATATGCGCACGGTCGGCCAGTTCGGTCATAGCAAGGAGCTGCCATATCCTCGTGTCCAGGATGCTGTCGTCAACGTTTACCAGTTTCCCGTAAAATTCAAGGTTGTCATATGCGGTAAGCTCGACGTCAAGCGTGCTGTTCTGCGGACAGACACCGATGATACTCCGGATCTTTTCAGGGTTTTGGATAATATCATAGCTGTCGACGCATGCTGTACCGCTTGTCGGGCGGAGCAGGGTTGTAAGCACCCGGATAAGCGTACTCTTTCCTGCCCCGTTGGGGCCCAGAAGACCAAAGATCTCTCCCCGCCTCACTTCAAGAGTGATATTATCGACAGCGGTTACCGTACGATTTTTCTCGCGAAAGATTTTTGACAGGTGGTCAATTCTGATAATACTGGTAGAATCGGGAAGAGCGTTGCAGCTGGTGACAGGGATGTTTGGATCCTGGATTACCTCTTTTCCGCTCATTGCAGGTTCACTCATGTCGGACTAATCTGATGGTTCGTTTCGGCAGCACTTAATTTCTGCTTTTTTCAGCTCTGGAGAATTACTTTTCAGGATATTAAATAAAAAGCACTGGTCCGAGGATGGAGGAGGCTCTGCCGGTAATCTTTGACTATCCTTTCGCTGAAAGAAGCGATGATAATGCAGTACCTGTTCTGGAGTTATCGCATCTGGAGGAGCACAAAGCGGCGGGGTGAAACCCTGCCCGGTCGTTCAGCTTGGTATTGAGTATTTCCAATGACAAACGAATATATTAGGATATTCAAAAGAGATAGTCAATCTTTTACCATTTGGATGAACGCCGCCGCCCCGATGGGACGCCCCCGCGGCGGTTTAAGTAATTAAAAAATACTTGAACGTCTTGACTCGCCGTGCCTCGGAGAGGCCCTGAGGCGGGGGATTCTCGTTCATCATCGATTTTCATGCCATCGGAATGAACTTAACTGGTTCATGAGTATTTCTCGAGATTTATTCTTTGTCCATTTTTATAACTGTGGAAAATAATTATCCGTCTTCAATGACAATGCTGCTCAACAAAGGATCCATCCTGGAGGGAGAGCACCATGATTACACTCCGGTTTTACCGGATTTATGATATCGGCAGGGAAATAGATCTCGACTGGCTGGAACGAGCCCTCGCACAGAGTTACTTTACCGCAAGAACAAGTTTCGTACGCGTCAAGCAAAAGTCCATCATGATCGAGGACCCCCCGCTTATGATCCAGATGCACCCTATACGGGTTGAGCGGGAAGGAAAACCGTTTGAGTTCTCCGTGGTTGCAAGGGTCTATGATATCGGTGCAATCAGTTTCTGTTTTATCTATGAAAACAGGGACGCACATTATTCCACCCTTGAGGAGATTGCCTTCCTGTTTGCCGGCCAGGAAGGATTATCCGAATTCTATGTCCAGTACTTAAAGACACTCGGGGAGATCATCAAACCGCACATAAAAAATTTCGCCATCGACCCTGATTTCTTTGAGGACTACACGGTCTATGTGACGGACCGCAGGGATGATTCGATCGATCCGGTCCCCCTTTTAATCGGGGAAAAGACCAACACTTCTCCCCAGATGCGGGATGAGATTATCAAAAATTCGCTCAGCTACACCACGGATGATCTTGCGATACTCTCCTGGGATTCGGCCCTCCTCTGCAACCCGGAAAATCCGACTGACCTGATTGACCTCATAGAATTTGCCAATGTCCAGGTGCTCGAGCTCCGGTACTATGACCGGGAACTGACCCGTGAGATGGAGGAGATGTATGATGACATCGAACATGCAGACAGGCTTTCAGCGTTTCGCCGGAGTCGCCAGTACCATGCAATCATGGCAAAACAGATGGAGACCTATGCAGAGATCTCCGAGGTTATCGAAAAAGTCGACAACCTGATCAAAGTTACAGAAGATGTTTATTATGCCCGCGTGTATGCTACGGCGTTGAAGGTGCTCCGGAGCAACCAGTGGAGCGAGAGCGTGACCCGCAAAATAGATGTAATCCGGGAAAACTACTCCATGCTTTCCGATGAAGTCCGTATCCAGCACTCAAACTTCCTCGAATGGGTGATCATCATCTTAATTGCCCTTGAATTCGGGCTCGCCATCTGGCAAAGCATACGCTGATCCGGGGACTCGAACATACATGGTGTTTGAATGCCAGCAGTGTGGTGAATGCTGCCACCACATGGGGCAGGTCCACACGATAAAGGAACTTCGGGGCGAGTTTGAGTTTCTGATCAATAATGCCTATACCGGGGAGAAAACGGTGGTCCTTGTCGATCAGGACAAGCACCATCTCTTCGCAGATAAAAGCATTTTCCGGGAGCAGCCGGAGGCATGTCCCTTCCTGAGGTATAATCCAAAAGACAGGAAGGCATATTGTACCGTCCACCTGACACGCCCGGAGATCTGCAGGGATTACGGGTGCTGGCGACTGCTCATCCTGAATTCCCGCGGATTACGGGCAGGGAGAATCATGTACCAACGTGCGTTTTTTTCTGATGATGCTGACCTGACCCGGCTCTGGGAGACATGTATCGATCCCGTAACCGAGCCGGATGATGCGCTATGGGAAGAGAAGATAACCAGGATTCTTATAAACGCCGGTTACACCGTTCGGAAGTAAAAAAAGGCACCCGTTTTATTGAACGGGAGGGATTACTTTTGGAATCGCGCACAGCTGGCCAAATTTGTTGATACCATAGGATGCCAGAATTGTCTCGTCATCCATGTTTTTTTCGCCGATGCCGATCCTGCTCAACTTGTCACGAATGATTCTGATATTTTTTTCAGTGGGCTGCATAACGGTAGATACTATTTCTTTTACGACACGATAAAAAGATGTTTTTTAAAAATACGGGTATTTTTTATTATTTTAAAAAAAATCAGTACTGATTCCCATCCTGTCACTGCATATCAGAACAGTAAAAACCCGAGGGAAAATAAAAAAACGGGCATTACCTGCTCCGCATAGTAAAAGAAGATTTTTTTATAAGTACCGGTTCTTTCGTAACCAGTCTGCCTGCGGGGGGAGATAGCGGTAAATAATATCACACTTCTCATCCTGGAAAGACCAGGGCGTTACAATCAGGATATCGCCTTCCCGGATCCAGACCCTTTTTTTGATCTTCCCTTTGATCCGCCCCATACGGGTGACCCCGTCGTAACAGCGGACGCGGATATGGTTTGCTCCCATCATCAGGTCTGCAAAAGCGAACTGTTCATTGGCCCATTTCTTGGGCAGGCGAACACGAACAACCGGCGTTCCGTCCGCATTTACTGCGTTTGGATCAGCATCATCTTTATTATTATTAGGTCTAATTCAGACAACTCCGTTAATGCGTATATCTATGACGTGGAGGACAATGAATGTATGCATCATTCGTGTGACATCTACCCGTCCCTTCCAAAGAAAGAAGAGGAATGATAATAAATTCACCCGGCAACCACTCTTCACGAGTGATCAGCATCGTGCGGGAGACACTTCAATGCAGGAATAAAAACGCCATTGATGAAAAGGTCTTTGGCGGGCACTTTTGCTGGCTCCGGAAGGAAAGAAGGGAGAATTCACTGTGAACCTGCCTCCTGTTCTGTCAAAACGCGATCTCATCTGGGATGCTCTGATAGGTGCATCAGCCTTTACCGCCATGTTTTTCAACCTCCTTGGACTCCTCAACGGCATTTCCGTAGCACTTCCCCACCTTCTCTATATCCCGGTGGTGCTTGCAGCGTATCGTTACCCGAAGTGGGGACTTTTCATCGCGGGATGCATAGGTGGGACGTATTTTCTCATGGTTATCCTTGTTGCAGGGAACTCATTCAGCACCCTTATCGAAGCACTTGTCCGTACATTCGTTATCATTGGGATCGGGTGGCTTATTGCATTCCTCTCCTTCAGGCTCCGTGAACGCCAGGACCTCTACCAGGGGCTCTTTTATCATTCAGAGGCAGGAAGCCTTCTTGTCAGGGATACACCACAAGGGAGGGTTATTGAGGAAGTGAATGACAAAGCCTCCGAACTCCTTCACAGGACGGCGCCTGATCTTACCGGGGCACCGCTCACCCTGTTCTGGAGCAGCGACGCTGAACAGGACTTGTTCTCACAGATCATGCGGGAAGGTGCGGTCCACGCGGTGGAGACAGTATTCTCGCTACCGGGTGAAAGTTCAGAAACAGTTCTTGTTTCGGCATCTCTCCTTCAAGAGAAGCGGGTTATCATCACGTTTGTAGAAATCACCCGTCGCGTCTATGCCGAGAAAGCACTGAAGGCAGCGAATGATAAACTCAAACTCCTTTCCCGCATCTCACACGATCATCTCCATCGTACCGTTGACCAGATGGTTCAGACGGTAAAAAATGCTGATGCCCACTGCAATGAAAGCGTTGCACGGGGTTTTTTTAACCAGATGCGGGCGCTTGCAATCAATTTAAAACGCCAGCTCATCCTCACCGAATCCTATAAAAATCTCGGGATCTCCCCTCCTGTCTGGCTGGGGGTCCAGCAGGTACTGGAATCCGCACATCCTGCACCCACCTCCGGATCTGTTTCTGCCAGGTTCTGGACAGAAAGACTCGAGATTTATGCTGATCCTCTTTTTTTGGACGTCCTTATTCATGTGGCCGAGAACGCGATCAGTCACGGGATAACAATCAAAAACCTCATCGTTACCTTTCATGAGGTCCCTGAAGGCCTCGATCTCATCCTGGAAGATGATGGTATCGGGATCCCCACAGATAAGAAACAGAGCATATTCGACTATGACGAAGGAGGGCATGCCGGGATCGGGTTATTCATCTGTCGGGAGATCCTTGGGGTAACGGGTATGACTATCACAGAAATCGGGACAGAAGGGAAGGGTGCACGTTTTGTCATCCATGTCCCCCCTGAGGGTTTCCGGATAGAGGGAACCGGAGATGATGCCCCGGTACGCTCTCTTTTGGTAAACCTCTCACCAGCAGGTCTTCGTGGTGCACAACACCCTAACGGTACTATCGTCAGGGAACTGTCCGCAGCAGAGTTTCCGGTTGCAGAAGTACTCTGGACGGACTATCACGAGACGATGGGAGACCCGAGGACTGATCGTATATTTGTAGGATTCTCTCAGGAGGAGACCGTCTCTGTTGCACGGTGCCGGAAGCATCCGGACGGGTTTGAGGTGGATGCTGTGTTTACCCCATCTGTCCACCGCGGTCACGGGTATGCACAAGCGGTGATGTGGGGGCTGGTAGAGGCATGCGGGTATGACACCCTTTTTATGTATTCGGTAAAAAACCTTACCAGGTTCTACAGCCAGTATGGTTTTGTTGCCATAGCTGAACGTGAACTGCCCCTGTCAATCAGCGAGCGGTATGCATGGGCAGCCGGCGAGATGGAGGGTGCAAACGTCGCTCCGATGAAAAGATCGCCTCATCCATAAATCATGTTTTTCGTTTCTTCTTCACCTCCTGCCTGCCCGCTTCCGTGATGCGATAACTCATATCACCTTTGCGTGCCGAACCGGCCGGTTCACTTTCTCCCTGCACACCCCACTCCTTTATAGGCAGATCATCAATTCTTTCATACAGCAATGATTGGCAAGGGTGCATATCTCAAACAGCTTACAGCGGCTACCCTGCAGATGAAATCAGTAGCTGTGGGAAAAGAGCTGGAGGGCAGTTCACCACCTTCGGTGTTCATCGGGAGCTGGAATTACCCGGATGTGTTTGCCGGTCCAATGATTGCTCCGCTTCATGGTGATACTGCAATCATGGATATGCCCGAATCATGGATATCCGGACACAAGACCCAGGAAGAGATCATCGGTTACCGGCTTAACCTGGTACGGGGGAAGCACAGGATAAACGCTTCTGATCTTGAGAACCGGTTTGTCGAAAAACTCCAGGAGATCTCTCTCTCGGATACCTCGGTCGAAAGCGAAGTCTCGTTTGAGAGCGTCCCGACCGGAACCTCATTTTCCGAGGAACATACACCTTTTGGGCCCAGCGCAGCGATCGAGAGGTTCGAGATCGGGACCGGGAGATGGGACCGGAACCTGGAGAAAGTGTATTACGATACCGACCTGAAATCTGCTGATGCTGTGGTTGACCTGCACCAAAGGAGGGTGCCATTCTCCAGCATCCAGAAGGCATTTTCTGTTGGAACCATGGGACGGGACCGGGGTCGCCACCTTGTACCGACCCGGTGGTCGATCACGGCCTGCGACACCATAATCGGCGACCGGCTTCTCGGGGAGGTGAAAAAATGCCCGGTACTTGACACATGGCGAGTGCATGAATATTCCAGCCTGAACAACAATTACGCGGTGATTCTCATGCCGACCGGCTGGCAGTACGAATGGTCAGAAGCTTTCCTGCACGTGCTGGGCAATGAGGAACTGGTATTCTCCGATAATGAGGGTGCCAAGAAAAAAACGGACTATTCACCCCTGGGTGGGTGTTACTATTCCTGCAAAATGGCGGTGCTCGAAGCGCTCGCACAGGAACAAAAACAGGCAGGGGCAATTATCCTGCGGGAGGCGCTCCACGGGTATGTACCTCTGGGGGTATTCAATGTACGGGAGAACGTGAGGAGCGCCATGCGGCAGCCGGGACAGGAATTTGAAGATATCCGTTCAGCCCTGACCCATATTTCGGAAAAATTCACGCTCCCCATGCAGCGGTTTATTGAGGAAGGTAAGCTACTCAAAAACACCCTTCGGGAGCGTCAGTGCACATTCCGTGACTTTGCAGCACTGCCCTTTGACCCAACCAGGATAGCCGGGATGTGACCAGGGAAGAGGCTTTAGAAATGGAGCCGGGTATCGTTCACGTGACCACACAGCGGATCATCCTGCATATGGACATGGACAGCTTTTATGCATCGGTTGAGATGCAGGAGCGGCCGGAACTCCGGGAAAGACCCGTTGTGATCGGGGCTGACCCAAAACAGGGGAAAGGGCGGGGGGTTGTGGCGACCTGCTCGTATGAGGCACGGGCATTTGGGATACGGTCAGCAATGCCCATCTCCCAGGCGTATGTGCTCTGCCCGCACGCAGTATTTCTTCCCCCGGACTTTCCCAAGTACGGGAAAGCTTCTGCTGACGTTATGGCGATCCTGAAAGATCTTGGTCTGCCTTTCGAGCAGGTGAGTATCGATGAAGCGTTCCTGGATGTAAGCAGGTTGGGAACCTTTTCTGCGGCAGCCAATCTTGCGGTACGGATCAGGGATACTATCCTCACAAATCTTGGACTCACCTGTTCAATCGGTGTTGCACCGACAAAAGTGGTGGCAAAGATCGCATCCGATGTACACAAACCCGATGGTCTTACCGTTGTAGAGCCGGAGAACCTGGTCGCCTTCCTTGCACCAATGCCGGTGCGGAAGATTCCTGGTATTGGGAAGAAGTCTGAAGCGGAACTTTTCGAGATGGGCATCAGGACCATCCGGGATCTTGCAGCCTGCGACATCCAGGTACTGACCGCACGGTTCGGGCGTTCCGCGATTGCATTGCAGGAGATTGCAGCCGGGATCGACAGGAGCGAGGTCAAAGAACGGGATGGTGTGAAATCTGTTTCCCGTGAAACGACATTTATTAACGATACCGATGATGAGCATCTCGTTGTTGCAACGATGGATGCACTGGCAGAAGAAGTGTGCCGGAATCTTTCTGATGAGTCCCTGTACTGCAGAACAGTTACGGTCAAGGTACGCTACCAGGGTTTTATCACCCGGACAAAAGCCCGGACACTATCGCATTACACGAATGATCCAGCCACTGTACGCATGTGTGCATATTCCCTGCTCCGCGACATTTTTGATGGGAATAAGATCCGTCTTCTCGGAATCCGGCTCTCTTCTTTGGATACATGCGATGCACGGCAGATGACCCTTGGCGTCTGGTGATCAGGATCAGCCACGAATTACCCCTGGCGAAAAGCGGATTTTTTCCCGGGTCCGGGTATCATGAGATCCCAAATTCCTGAGACGATACTCATAGTCATACTATTCATATCCGGGGGAAAAAAGTGTAGTATCGATTATGGTATATGGCAGGAGGAAACGGCCAGCCGTTCTCGCGTGTCGGCTGGCTCAGATTTGTGTTTCTGGTGATTGTTCTATGGTGGGAAAGATCTGTACCCGTTTTTAGTAAAACCTCCTTTGATTTTTTGGTAAATCTTACTTATATGTCATATTATTTAAATATTATCTTTAACGAATAGTTGTAATTATTAAATTTCGCAGAATTTAAAAACCAATTATGTGTCAGATAATGAAATCAATTCCGTTGTACAGAAATGGAATATAAGGAAATAAGCCATCAAAGTCCGGTTACATTTCATGGTAGCAAAAATGACGACCTGCAAATCTGGCCTTAGAGACAACCCGGCCCCCCCTCTCAAAAAAACCCGGCACCGGAAGCGGAAAACTCATCAACAGCGGAGGTATAAGCTCAATAGATACCCGCTATGAGCGCCCCGCCTGAAGTCAGAAATATTTTTGACCTGGTAAGAACCGCCAGGGCCGATCCAGCCGTTGGTATACGGATCGTTAAAGTGACTGGAGATGATCCTGTGGGACTTTACGTGGCCGAGCTCGGGCCGCACTCAAGAGTTTCTGCCCATTACCACCGGGACGGCAGCGAGATCTACCAGATCATACATGGTGAAGGAATACTCCACACCGGCATCCCCTCTTCCGGTGAAGGAGTCTCCTGGAACAGACCTGTCGATGTAAGAAGCGGGGATTGTTTTACGGTTCAGGAAGGAGAAGTCCACCAGCTGGAAAATACCGGTTTGTTGCCCCTGGTGGCAACCATCGTCTGCCCTGCTGCCCATCTTGGGCAAGACCGTTTCATTGTCACCGGACATACCCATGAATAATCCGGAGTGTTTTTTGTGCAGCGTTTTCGTTTTAAAAAAATTGATGCGTTTGTAGAGGGACGATCAGGGGGCAATCCCGCCGGTTGTGTATACCTGCCGGATCAGGACGCACTGCCGGCTGCGGGGATGCAGCAGATAGCCCGTGAACTGGCCGGTTTTGTCAGCGAAGTGGTCTATATCTATTCGGATGAAGGCTACACCGCCCTCCGGTTTTTTTCCCCGGAACGTGAAATGGCATTCTGCGGGCACTGCACGGTTGCCGTTATGCATGACCTGATAAAAAATGACCCGGACCTTGCCCGGAATCCGATCATCCGCATTCATGTGAAGGGGCGTGTCCTCCTTGTCCGGAATGAAATAGCCTCGGCTGATTCAGTTTTTGTAAGTACACCCCTGCCCCAGTTTATCAACAACGACCTGACCCGCGATGATGTTGCTGCTGCCCTGAAAATCCCGCCTGGTGAAATCACGGAAAAGAAACGGATTATGCTGGTCAATGCCGGTCTCGCCACCCTGATCGTACCCTTTACCTCTCTCAATACCCTCCTGTCGCTCTATCCCGACCAGAAGAATTTACGGGAATTCTGCCTCGCACATGGAATCGAAATTATCCTTGTCTTTACTGATGAAGTCTCATCGAATGACAATGCCTGCCGAACCAGGGTGTTTGCCCCCATCTTCGGCTATCTGGAAGATCCCGCAACGGGTTCGGGCAATGCCGCCCTCGGATATTACCTGCTGAACGACAAAATATGGGACGGTCATATGATCAGGATTGAACAGGGCAGGAGCCGGGAGAATCCCAATATAATCCGGCTGGTAAGTGATGCTTCAAAGGTGCAGCGCAGTGTGTTTTTCGGGGGGAATGCAAAAGTGAGAATTGAAGGGGACTATCTCCTCTATCCGTAAATCATGCAGGTGATCGTGTTACCCGTCTCGTGCCGTTCCCTGCGGGGCGATACAACAGAACCGGAAACAGACCCTTTCACCAAAGGAAACCTATCTGTTTTTTGTGCACGGGAGAGATACTGTAATAATGCATAAGGAACGGGGTCTATGGAAACGATGAGATTAATCCAGTCGCCCGAATATCACGAAAAAAGAGGAGGGGTGATCCGGGATATCGTTGTCCGGCTCAAAACAGCACGGACCAAAGGAGAACTGGGGAACCTCCTGGTCCATGAAATCCAGAGCTATACAATGTTTGATCTCCAGATCATCGGGGGCAGGCTGAACAGCGAGATTGACAAGCTGCCCTCTCCTTACCGCGAATCGATCCGCCCGTATTTCCGTGAACAGCTCTTCGGCAAACACCACCAGCTCCTTGCCATGGACCGCACCCGGGCATTTCTTACGATGAACGATGTAATTCATGACCCGGATACTTTCCTCAAATTCTGCGATATGCTTCCTGAGGGCGTTTTTGCGTGGCAGGATTCAAGCGAACGTAACCCTTACTTCCGGAATCCAAAGAACCGCCTTTTCTATTACCTGGTAACTGCATTCACCATGTTTGTGCTCGACGAGCCGGGACACCCTGTGGGTATGCCGTTTCCCGGTGGTTTTTTCGTTGAACAGAGGGGCAGGGATTATTATTGTCTCATCCGGGACAAGGAAAAAGAGATTTTCTATTCCATCTGCAATTTCTGCCCGGCTCACCAGACAGAAGAGAACAAATAAAAAACGAATTTTTTTGACCCGCGTTCCCAATGATCAGGATATACCAGATCAGAAACAGTTTAAGATACCCCGGTGAAAAAGGATTGCAGGAGTAGCATGTCTACAAGAAAAGAAGATCACAAACCACATCATTCCGATATGAAGAAAATCAGGGTGACCAAAGACGGCCCCTACATTGTTTCAGGTGGTATTCCCCTCGCCATAAAGGAGATCCGTAACGATGCAGAGGGATACTGCAGTACCTGGCATGAGGTTACGACATATCCGCTGCAGGAACAGTACGTGCTGTGCCGTTGCGGCCAGTCGAAAAATAAACCTTTCTGCGACGGTGCCCATGCAAAAATCCACTTTGACGGAACCGAGACAGCTGACGATACGCCGTATCTCGAACGGGCAGAGAAAATTGATGGGCCCACCTTGTCCCTGACTGATGCAGATGGCATGTGCGTCCACGCCCGGTTTTGCATGCGGGCCGGTGGAATCTGGAACCTTACGCGTCAATCAGACAATAGTGAGGCCAGGGACATTGCGATACAGGAGGCAGAGAACTGTCCGTCGGGGCGCTTAGTTGTATGGGATAAAAAGACCGGGAAGGCGCTTGAACCCGAATTTGAAAAATCCATTGTGGTCATTGAGTATCCTCCACGGAGTGAACACGGCCCGCTCTGGGTGCGGGGCGGTATTCCGGTTGAATCGTCTGATGGTCATATCTATGAAATCCGGAACCGCGTAACGCTATGCCGCTGTGGGAAATCATATAACAAACCGTTCTGCGACGGCAGCCATGTCGAGAGATGATGGTATACTGAAAAGCCGGTCTTGCTGACGGGTCATCCTTCTTTTTTTTCAGGATCTTCCGAAGGAGAGCAAAGCGATCCTGAGCGCAGCGAAGACGACCGTGTCGACCGATCTTCGTACAGGAAATATAATTATCTCAATTGACATATCAACTAATAGCAATGAAACATGAACGAGTCACGAAAAAAATTGGATTCATCTATTGGTCCAATCGCAAATTATTTACCAAAATTTTCCCTCATCCTATCGGCCCGGGTCAGGCAGCATTTCTGATCTTTCTGACAGAGGATACAGAAGTGAGACAGGAAGCACTGGTCTCTATGATCGGTGTAGACAAAGCGATAGGTACCCGGGTGATCAGGAAACTCCATGAAGCAGGATATATCCGGCGCCGACGTGACCCTGAAAATTACCGGGCCTACCTTATCTCTCTGACTGATGAGGGCAACCAAATGAAATGTATAATTCATGAAATAATCGATTCAATTGATGAGTCCCTCCTCAATGGGTTTACCGATGAGGAACGGTTCATGGCACATAATCTTCTTGATAGAATGATCGCAAACATACGCCAGAAATTCCTCTTGAGCTCAGAAAAATCCGCAGAGAAAATCCGAAAGGACATGCCACATTCTGCATACATTTCCCCGAACCCGAAATAATCCCCCTCAACAGAAAGGAAGGATAAGCATTTGACTGCTCCACTTACCGAAACCGATCGCTATAAATGGGTCGCCCTCACCGTTGCATCGCTGGGAACCCTCGTTGGTTTACTGAATGCCACGACTCTGATCATCGCACTCCCGACGATAATGCTGGACCTGAATACTACGCTTATCGGGGTTATGTGGGTCCTCATAGCCTATACACTTATTATCACCATCCTTGCACCGGCATGCGGACGTCTCGCCGACATCTATGGGCGAAAAAAGCTGTATGTCTTCGGACTTATCGTCTTTACCATCGGCTCGTTCCTGTGTGGGTTTGCCGCAGACATCACCCAGCTGATCGGGTTTCGCATCCTCCAGGCAGTCGGTGGGGCATTTCTTGTTGCGAATGGTACCCTTCTCGTAGTAGATGCCTTTCCCCGCTATGAACTCGGGAAAGCGATGGGGATCCTTTCCATGATCATGGCAGTCGCATTTGTCGTTGGCCCTATCCTTGGCGGTTTCCTGACATTGATCGACTGGAGGCTGAACTTTTTTTTTAATGTACCTATCGGCCTTGCTGTTGCCTGGATCGCCCATACCCGGCTCCGGGAAGTACAGGATTTCAGCGGGAACGAACCGTTTGATATATCGGGGATGCTCCTCTTTACGGTTGCATTCGTAACCCTGACCATCTACCTGAGCGTCGGCCTCCTTTTTGGGCTCCTGTCAGTTCCGATGCTGGCCATTCTCGCAGTCGGGATAATTTCGCTTGCTGCATTTATCTGGCGAGAATTCACTACTCTGCACCCACTCATCGACCTCTCCCTGTTTAAGATCCGCATCTTTGCCTATGGACAGGCAAGCTCATTTTTGAACTCAATTGCCCGTGGCGCTGTCATGATCCTGTTGATTCTCTTCTTCCAGGGCCTGCGGGGGTACGACCCCCTCATGGCAAGTATCCTCATTGCGCCACTGGCGATCGGACTCATCATCTCCGGGCCGCTGGGGGGAATTCTCTCCGATAAATACGGATCCCGGTTGATCAGTACCGGAGGTCTCATGATCTCTTTTGTGGGACTGGCCGGACTTGCCCTGATGCAGTACGACACACCGTACTGGGTTCTCGCAGTATGGATGTTTGTGAATGGATTCGGAAGCGGGCTTTTCCAGCCACCAAATACCAGTGCGATTATGGGGGCTGTTCCATTCAAACGGCGGGGGGTTGCATCATCAATGCGTGCATTCCTGGCGAACACCGGCATGGTAATCTCCATGGCAATTATCCTCCCTTTACTGATTGCTACCATCCCACTGGACACGATGATGAACATGTTCGTCGTCGGCGGCATGAACATACCCATGGAAACGCAGATAACGTTCACTAACGGGATTGCATTCGTTTTTCTTATCTCATCGCTGCTCACGATCCCGGCCATTATTGTTTCGGCATTGCGGGGGAGCGAGGATGTAGGGAGATACAATGAAAAGGCAGAATAAGACCAGTTCACGTATCTGAAAAACGAAACAGAAATGAAGTTATTCCGGAAATACCGGTTCGATGGCCATTTTGGCGCTGGCAAACAAGGAAAAAAGACAGGGTGATTCAAATGTCTCCGGATAAATCGGAAAACGACCGATAGATCGTCGTACCATGGTACTGCGGGTGCTGAGTCCCGGAATGTCCTGAAGTGCATTGAACCTGATCGATGTGTATCCTGAAGTATGAACGGGTGTTCCGGATACAACATCTATGCCCCGGTCAGCACCTTTTTATAAAATTCAGAACCCTTCAGGGTCAACTGCGTCCCAGCGAACCTTCGCCTTCTGTACCAGAAGCCACGTCGGGATTGCGAGGATGACTGCTGAAAGGGCAAAGTTTGGGTTCGCAAAGGCAGCCGCGGTGAAGATTGTCAGGACAATGCCGACAAGGATGAGGTACACAAAGAGTACCTTTACATCATACACCAGCACGTTCGGCGACAACCCGCAGAGCCAGGCCATAACCCCCACCGCGTAAAACGAGACGGAGATCCCGAGTACAACGGCAGGGATGAGGTACAAGACCTCCCCGGAGAGGAGAGCAACAGCCGCGATGAAGACGGCCGGTATCACCTGGAGGACCGAAAATGTGGTGAGTTTGCTTGTGATCAGTGTGCTGACTGCAACGGGCAGACAGGCGTACGGACCGAAGGTATCAAACATCGTGACCCACGTGTACATCGTTGACGCGATTACACCGGTGGTGACGGCAACTATGAAGAGGAGGCCGTGGGGCGGAAAGAATGGGCCGAGCAGGGATAAGAAGAACCAGATCACGGCAAGAGGGAGGAGGAACGAGAAGATCGTCTGGCCTACAAGGCTTCCGCTTCGGTACAGGTCGAGGGTATCTTTGGTGGCGAATGGTGGGTTCGGCAGGAACGAAAACCGCCGCATCAGGGGCGCAAAGGAGTCCTTGTACGTCTTTTCCGATCCCACCGATTCAGGATTGAACAGCATGATCGCGACCCCGAAGAGGAGTGCGAGCACAGTGCAGGAGATCAGGAAGTTCGCCCACGTGAACGCACTGTTGAGGAGCAGCGGCGGGAAGAAGAGCACCGGGTTCGTGCCTGTCATCGCTGCAAGCCCTCCCACTCCGATACCAAGGGCCAGCAGGACAAGCCAGAGTGCCGGTCGCGAGCGGGCATAGACTGCCGAGAGGAAAAAGACGCTGCAGAGCCCAAAGAGGAACGAGAGCGTCAGGGTTAGGAGCAGGAGCAAGGCATCTGCAAGGGTGACACCGGTAAACGGCGATGCCAGGATATACCCGAAACCAAAGGGAAGAACCCAGAGGAAGAAGTAATAGACCGTGTCCTTGATGACAAAATTTGAGAAGATGAACTTTTCAGAGAGCGGGAGACTTCGGGCAGAGTAGGCAAGCAGGCTTGCCTGGCCGAACCGCCGGTTCATTACCTCGTTACCCAGCAGCCCGAACCCACCGACCATGATCCCGAGCATCAGGTAGCTCGCGTGGACGATCAGCGTGAGGTTGGTGGCCGGGAGGGTGGTCCGCATCAGGGGGAGGAGGAACGAGCCCATAAACGCGATCCCGAAGATCATGACCGGGAAGAGGGCAAAGGAGAGGCTGCCGAACATCGTGGAATGGACCCGCCACTCCTCCTTCACCATATTAGTGAAGAGCTCAAACATGTCGATCCTTCCGGACGAGCGAGAGGAAGAAGGAAGGCAGATGCTCGTTCCTGCCCGTCAATTCGGCGACAGGTCCGGTGTGGAGCAGTGTGCCCTTGTGGAGTATTGCAAACCCGGAGCATATCTCCTCAGCCACTTCGAGGATGTGGGTCGAGATGAAGATAGTCCTGCCCTTTTTGACATAGCCCGCGAGGTAATCCTTGACGACGTCCTGCATGATCGGGTCGAAGTTGATCAGGGGCTCATCGATCAACGCGAGCGCCGGTTCGTGGATGAAAGCCTGCGTAAACATCAGTTTCTGACGGGTGCCCCTGGAAAGGTCCTTGCAGAGTACATTCTTTTTGTCGGTAAAATCGAGAAAATTGAACCACCAGTCCGCCTTCGTCTCAATGTCCGGGATTTTCCGGACCGCGGCGACGAATTCGAGATACTCCATCGCAGTAAGGAAGCTGGGGGGTGTTTCCTGCTCGGGAATGATCCCCACCAGCCCACGGACACCGACCGGGTCTGTCACTGCATCAACGCCAAGAACGGTCGCCGTGCCGCTGGTCGGCCGGGTCTGGCCGGTCAGCATCTTTATCATCGTGGTCTTGCCGGATCCGTTCGGACCGAGAAGACCAAAGAGTGCACCCTCCTCAACCGAGAGGTTCACGTGGTTTACGGCCTGGACATCACCATAGGTTTTGGATAAATCCCGTGCTTCGATAACTGTTGTCATTCCATCACTTTTGTTATCCGCTGCTTTCTTTATTCTCATCTCTTTTGTTCATCGTTTCCTGTCATACTTTCATCCCGTTAAAAATGAAATCCAGACCCTCGTCTATGATCTTTTTGCGCCGGACAGGATCTTTTTCAGCGTACGCCCGTGCAATAAGACCGGAGAATGACGATACCATCATGCAGAACAGAAGATCCGGGTCGATATTCCGGATCGTGCCTTCGCGGATTCCATCCCCGACCATATCTTTAAGGAAAAGGAACTGAGACATGCCCTCCTCGTGGGCGGTTGTCGATACGAATGGGGAATAGGCGAACTGTTCCATGAACTTCTGTTTGGCAGGATTTTCTATTCCCCATTCAATAGCATTGAACCCGATACGGCGGAGCTTTGCAAGTGCTGTCTTCTCCCTGCCGAAATCCCGGCACATCACCTGCGCCGCCTCGCTCTTGATGCGGCGGTAGAGTGTGTCGATCAACTCCTCTTTGGTGGGGAAATAAAAAAAGAGCGTACCGGTTGCAACGCCAGCCTCTTTTGAGATCAGCGAGGTCGGTGTACCGAAAAATCCCCGTTCGGTAAAGAGAGTGAGCGCGGTTGCAAGTATCTTCTCCCGGTTGTTGGATGACTTTTCGGCCTCGTCTTCCGACTCTCTGGCCGGTTTCTTGCGATTCGATCTTTTTTCCTCATGACTTTTCATATTTTTTCCTCTCTGCCCGAATTATTATTTACGTAAATGTGCTGCCTGAATAGTGCGGGTTTCTTCTGCTATTTTTTCCCGCAGCATGAAACTGGACCGGATTATTCCTTCACCTTCGGAGAGAACATCAGCCTGACCAGGGGAAGCATGAGTTTCGTTCGGAGCCCGCCCAGAGTACTCCTGACTTTTTTGAGTTCTTCCGGGATCGCAATCTTCTGGGGACAGGTCTTTACACACTTTCCGCAGTTCCGGCAGAGTGAGGCATCGGCCGGCCTTCCCATTCCTCCCATCAGCTGCATGCCATAGAACCCCCGGCTCATCATGCGGTTCAGGCCCATGGAGTAATCGTTGTAGTGGGAGAAACACTGGGGAATGTTCACGCCGAACGGGCAGGGCATGCAATAGGCACAACCGGTACAGCCTACCTTGATGAGCTTCCGGTAGGTTGCTGCTACCTTCTCCACGGTTGCGAGTTCATCGGCTGTCATGGAGCCGGGCAGGGCTCCCTCACAGGTCCTGATGTTCTCGGCAATGTTGCTTTCGTCATTCATACCGGAGAGCACAACGGTCACTTCCGGGTGGTTCCAGACCCAGCGGAGTGCCCATGCAGCCGCGGACCGCTTCGTTCCTGCCTCGCGGTATACCTGTTCGACATCAGCCGGGAGTTTTCCGGCCAGCATCCCGCCCCGGAGTGGTTCCATAACCATCACCGCGATATTCTTTGAAGCCGCGTAGCGGAGCCCCTCGGTCCCGGCCTGGTTGGTCTCATCGAGGAAATTGTACTGGATCTGGCAGAACGTCCAGTCATAGGCATCGATGATCTCCTTGAACGTCCTCCGGTCGCCGTGGAAGGAGAATCCGGCATTGGTAATTTTCCCGGCAGCCTTTGCCGAGTCGAGGAATTCCAGGACGCCGAGTTCCAAAAGCCGTTTCCAATGGCCGGCTTCGAGCGAGTGGAGAAGGTAATAGTCGATATGATCAGTCCGGAGTTTTTTTAACTGGATGTCGAGGATCCTGTCCATATCCTCGCGGGTTTTTACACTCCATGGCGGGAGTTTGGTGGCGAGTTTCACCTTTTCCCGGTATCCTCCGGAAAGTGCCCGACCTAAAAACCGTTCGCTCTCGCCGCCATGGTAGGGGACAGCGGTATCGATGTAGTTGATCCCGTGGTCGATCGCATCGCGAATCTGCCGTGTGGCACGTTCTTCATCGATGCTCATCATCTTTGTCGCAAGGCGCATGGCGCCAAAGCCGAGTGCTGACAATTGATCGCTGTTTTTAGGTACTTGCCGGTATTGCATGGATATCACATTGGTTCTGCGGGTCCTCCCGGACCCGATAGACTGATTAGTCTAGACTGACTAGTCAATTTATTATAAGTTATATTTAACCATAGTGTTGCATAGATCGGTCTATCGGGTATTGCTCAGTTTCCTGGTAATTTTTATAAACCGGCATTAGTATCAGGATTAAAAAATCTGACACAATTAGTTGTCCGAATTCCCCTGCATTCTGATGAAAGTGGTTTTGTAATCGAAAAAATCAAATAAATTGGTTTTATCGGGAGTGCTTCTTCCTTCTTTCCTGGCGTTCGGTCAGATCACCCATTACGGAAAGAATCGCAGGCATTATGAAGATGGCACCTATCAACGAGAACCCGACCGCGATCAGGGTCGTGATACCGAAGTTGCTGATGATAGGGAAACTTGAAAGACAGAGGGCCGAGAACCCGAAGAAGGTAGCGAGCCCGGATATTGTTATCGCCGTACCTATCTTGTTTACACTTTCCTGGATCGCAGCGATGTGGTCGTGCAGACGCTCCTCCTCTTCTGCATACCTCTCCATAACAAGGATCGTGTATTCAGCGGCAACGCCAATGGTCATGGATCCCAGTGTTGCCGTCAGCGGAGTATACGCGATCCCCAGCACATACATCGCCACTGCATTCCACCCGACAATAAAAATAATCGGGACAAGGGGGGTAACTGCCTGGACACGACGGTATACCAGCGCGAGAAACGCAAAAACGAGTACGAACCCGAGCAGGGTCATTGCCTCTTTTGATGATACGAGCCCGTTGATAAGGGATGTGAAAAGATAAAAAGAACCTACCGGTTCGAGGGTGATACCTGTCGGCGGCTGAAGGAACGTGATATCTCTCTCCATCTGGACCTTGAGATCATTCATAGAGCTCATCTCCAGCTTGATGGTGCTGAAACGGATGACACCCTCCATCGAACCGCTCAGGTACGGTTTTTTAATCTCGTCCGGGATTTTTCCAAGTACGGTGTTGAGCTGGTTCTGGTCCTCGGGCATCACACCACCGTTATATGCAAGAATGTAAGTGACAATGCTTGTTGCCCGGGTAAGTTCAGTATGATGGCCGAGCTCATAATCCTGGAATTCCTTCATCCACAAAACGGTGTCGAGATCGGTCACCCTGCTTCCCTGGATAATGAAATCCGCAGTGCTTGTTGAGCCGAGGATGCCGGTCACTTTATCCATCTGGACTTTTGCCGGCATATCACTGGGAACAAAAGCATTCTCGCTTGTCTCTATGGGGATCTGGGAATCGATCTGGAAACCAACCAGGGCGATCATCCCGGCAATCAGAAGGATGGGCAGTGGGTTTTTTGCAATTTTTACTGAAATATCGGTGAGAAACTGGCCATACGACCACGAACTCTTTTTCTTTACACTTTTATTAAGGAAACCCTGAGTTTGTGAGGGAATGTAATCGCACGCTTCTTCGCCAACCGCATAACAGACCTCAGGTTTTTGTTGTTTAGGGGTGTAATTGAGAAGATGTGCAATCGTTGGTATGCCAATAAGCGAAATGACAAAGCAGCTCATAACCCCTATCATCGCCACAAGCCCGAATGAGCGGATCATGGGTACTGTCGAGATAAACATCGCCAAAAATCCCATACAGGTGGCAAGCATCGCGTACATGACGGCAGGACCGGTACGGGTTACCGTTACCCGTACAGCTTTGTCAAGCGATCCTTTCCGGGCTTCTTCATCCAGCCTGGCATGGAACTGAATACCGTAATCGATTCCGAGACCAATCATCACCGGAAAAGCGCCAAGCACCGCCATATTGAGCTGGATACCGGCAAGTCCCATGAAACCCAGTGCAGTCGTCAGACCAATGCCTACAAAGAGTACGGGAAGAAACCGGTGGCTGGCGTAGGCAAACAATATGCCCAGGACTATGACCATCAGCACCATGGCACTTCCTATGAGCACACCCATTGACGATCCCATCTCGGTTTTCATCTGTTCGGAGAATGCAGCACTACCGGAAACCGAGATCTTTACCCCGGGTGGAGGAGTGTTGTGTGCAATAAGGGATTCTACATTTTTCAGAGTAGCGCTCTTTGCATCCTCTGACAATCCCTGAGAGAGAGTGATCTGCACCAGTGTCAGGACATTTGACGGGACAGCCGTTTCTTTGACTTCAGGGGGAATACGGGCGACAATCCGGTCGATTTCGCCTTTTGACTGCGGCAGTGTGCCCCCGTTTGCACTTTTTAAAAGACCTGCGATACTTGCGGATCCCACCACATTCTCCTGCTGCTTAATATCATGTTCAAGCCCGTCGATATAGCTGAGAACCTGTGGGCTGAGAGGATCGCTGGTTTCCACGATAAGGATGAGCACGTTTGATGAAAAGGTGTCAGCATAATGCTTATTGAGGATTCCCTCAGGCGAATCCTTATTCAGGTAGGTATCGTTGCCGGTCTCCATGGTGATGAGTGTCATCCCGTACAGGGCAATGACAAAGACAATTCCGATGACGACTGCAACCCTTTTGGGATGGTGGTTGATGACCTCTGCAAGTCCTCCAAATATCCGGTCAATCATGAGAAACTGTTCCTGTCGGTGGATGGGAGCTGGCTATGTCTGTTAAGGGAAGGGAGAAATCCTTCCCGCTTCTGTGTGCGGTGTCGTAGAAGGACCCCACAAGGTGCTACTGACATGAAAGCGTCCTGTTACTGATGTTTCGTTCTCTGGCGGTAGACCAGATAACCGACCAGAATGATTACTGCAGCAATACCTGCAAGGACAAGGGGGTTACCCAGCAGGGAGCTTCCATTTTCGACCACAATCCGGACTTTCATCGGGTCTGAGATTTGCGAATTATCTAGGGCATCGCGGTACCGGACTTCGGAGTCAAGAGCATACTCCTTGATCGTTGCAGATTTGTCTACGGTAATCTCAAAGACCGCTTCCCTGGTATCGCCGGGTGCAAGCGTTCCGAGAAAGGCCGTATCATCATTACTGGTGAAGGGATCAACAGCACTTATACGTGCCTGTGCATTATATGCCGGGGCACCGCCGGTATTGGTATACTGGACGGTAATCACTTTCTTCTGGCCCGGAGCGACTGTATTTGGGGCAGATGAGATATTGAAATCAATTTTTTTGCCGACCTGGAGGCCAATGGTGTCCACATCAGACGTGACCTGGTCCCCTTCACCATTCTCATAATTCACCAGGACGTCCAGCGGGTAGGTCTGGTCTTCTGCATCTCCTGTTACAGATACCTTGAACCGGCTGCTGACGACCTGATCGACCGCAAAATCCCCGATATACATGCTGCCGGAGACAGGGAGAATCGGGCTCATGTCATTCCGTACAATATTGAGAATGGCATTTTTCCCGTTTTCATGACCAATGTTTTTCACCTCAAGGGTAACGTAGCCTTCATTACCGGCGTTCAGGTGTTCTACCGTTGAGGAAAGTACGCTGATCTTCAGTTCCGGCTTGATTTTTACGGGGAGATTGAGCGTCTCATTTTTTTCTTTGTAATAGTATTGAATCGTATCAGTCCCGTACTGTTCTGCGCTTTCGAGATAGGAATACTTCAGGGTAAGGGAAAGGTTGTAGGTACCCGAAACTGCATCAGGTTGTATCTTTGTTGTGAAGACCGAGCTTGCAATGCTGCTGCCCTTCAGGTCACCGAGCATTTGCGGGTCAGATTTAATAGTGAGGGGTGCATCTCCGGAACCGAGGGACACCGTCAGGAATTTTGCGGTATTTGGTAGATCATCACGTTCGACAATGCCGGACTGGATAAACTTGAATTCGTTGACCCCTTTATTTTCGATAATCACTTTCAACTGAACCGTATCACCCGGGCTGACCTCATTCGAGCCGGATATGTAGGCAGAGAGTTCAGGGCTTCCTGCCATGTATTTCGTACCTGCTGCCTGTACGGGAGAGATAATAATAACGGCACATGTGACAGCGACGAAACATAAATACCATGCCATGGTGGTGTTCTGGCTTGACCTGGCAGGATGAGTTGCCAGGTTCCTGCTCTTACCTGCAATTGTTTGCTGCGTAGTAATCATGGATGTCCTCCTGATAAGGAATGTTTTGTACAGGTTGAAACCAATTGTATATAAACATACCTCATATAGATTATACATATCAATGATAAATAAAATTCAGCCAGGTGACCCATAGATAGTGAATATATCAATTTCGGTCTCGCACTATGAAAAAGAGGGAAAAACCGGGTCAGATTTCCCTGACTGGATCAACAATTACCCGATAAATTTCTGCAGTGCTTCAATCCGGTCGCGCAGTGCCTGTTCCCGCTCTGTTGACTCGGTGATATCAGTCATCGTAATGTAGGTAGATACCGTGGTGTTATGCAGGGCCGCAGTGACCCTGCCAAGGATACAGCGGCGGCTGCCACCTTTCCGGTTAATCCAGATGATAAACTCTCCGGGTTTTTCTGAATCCGGCCGCGTGGTAGTCACTATCTCTTCAATCCTTTCGTGATCTTCCGGAGATACCAAATCTGCAGATTTCATCCGGGTAAGCTCTTCTTTTGAATATCCGGTAATGTCTGCAATGCGGTGGTTGGCAAAGACAAAATTTCCGTTTTCCACAATGATAAGCCCATCCTGGATGTTCTCAGCCATCATCCGGAATCGATGTTCACTTTCTTTGAGTGCGGCTTCGTTTGCTTTAAGTTCTGTCATATCTGTCAGGATGATAAACGCGTAGCGGGTATCTGCATGCTGCACTGCTGATATGCGGGCTGAGGTAAACCGGCGTTGCCCATCTTTTCGGAGTATCCACATCCTGAGTTCACTAAGTCCCTGGTCCAGTCTATCCATCTTCTTAATCTGGCTGGCTACTCTCGCCTGATCCTCCGGATCGATAATTGAAAGCGGTTGCATCTTCCACAATTCTTCAAAGGAATAACCGGTAATCTCTGCTATACGCCTGTTCACAAACACGATTTTATCGTTTTCAATGATGATCAGGCCATCATGAATATTTTCAGCCATCATCCGGAATCGCTCTTCTCTCTCCCGGATTTCCCGTTCTGCGAGAACCTGTCCGGTGATATCCTCGAGGATAAGGGTGAAGCCTTTTCTGCCATCCTCAAAAACGGTCGGAACCGATTTCTGTTTGAAAATTCGCGCTCCCTGATCTTTTACCTGGAATGTGATGGTGCCCTCTTTTTCTTCGAAGCCTGCCGTGAGTGTTTCAAGCAGTTCATGGACATCAACATCGGGTGGGCTGAGATATGTGAGACTCTTCCCGAGGGTTTCCTTCCGTGAAAGGTTCAGGAGGGCTAAGAAATTGTCATTCACGTCGATGATGCGGGACTCATTATCCAGGACCATAATCAGTTCTTTTGAGTAACTGAGCATTGCAGAAAGAGGCAGGCGCTGGGAGAGGGTGAACACTTTTGCCTTTCCGTACGTTCGCATATCCACATGCCCGGAGATGAGGAGGATATCCAAATACCTCCCGATAGTATTTTTGTTTTTATTGAGAGCTTTGGAGATATCAGTAACGCTCATCCCCTCGGGGTTCCTCTTGAGAAGATCTTTAATCAGCGAGAGTTCGTGCTGGTAGTCCTGCATCATAGGCAAATCACATCGTATCAGAGGATAATCGGAATCGAGGATGGTGTATTGATAATCTATATGTATAATTAACAAGATAAAACTATTTATAAAAGATTGTGTGGACCATTTTTTGAGGTTTAAGAAAACATACTCAATTGATCCGTTCAAACACTATCTTCATAATGCATTCTTTGAATATGTTGTTTCATTCTTCACCCCGGTGATGCATTCATGAGCACCATGAACCTTGAGCTATTTGACGGTATGACTGATGACGATAAACACCAGTACCTGGAATTTCTTCTCTGGCATTACCGGGTAGTGGATGCTTTCTGGTTTATCTCTGTTGCCGAACAGTACGGTCAGCCAGCTGCAGAAAAAGTCAATGAACAGGTATGGGGCCGGGTAGCCGGGATGGCGGCAAAAGATATTGTGAATCGGTTCAGCATCACCGAGAAGGGATTACCAGGTTTTGTCAGAGCGCTCCGTCATTTTCCGTGGGCTTTGATCGTCGGCTATGAAATCGATGAACGGGATGATGAAGTCATCCTTTCCGTACCTTCCTGTCCTGCGCAGGAGGCCCGTCTGAAGCGGGGCATGGGAGAATATGTATGCCGGGAAATGCACCGTGCGGAGTTTACGGGTTTTGCACAGGAGGTTGATCCGCGGATATGTGTGGAATGCATCTTTGCCCCACCCGATCCGCACCCAAAGGACATATTCTGTACCTGGCGGTTTTATCTCAAACCGTAATGCAATCCCTCCTTCCATTGCATCTTGTTTTTATCGGCCAGGTCATTTAGTCCAGCTCCTTGTTGAGGATCTCGTAAAATCTGTTTTTTGCAGATCGTTCAAGCCAGGGACGGTGGCCGCAGTTTTCCAGAGGAAGGAATCTGAAATCCTTTATAACGCGGGACAGTGGAATTTTTACACCATCAGCAGGATGGGAATCATAGTCCCCGTGTATTGCTACAACGGGACAGTGGATATGGGTGCCGAGAGCTACAAGTTCCCCGCTTGTCCGTAGCTCCTGTGCCTGTTTCCATACGTTTTCAAAGATATCGTAGCGGTATTCAATGGCCTCGCCGGTATCAATGAGAGGATCCTGGGAATCGATGGTATCGATAATGTTTCCGAATTCCGCAAAAATTCTGTTTTTTTCCCGTTCATTCGGGTCATCCAGTTTTGCAGCGAGAGAATCCAGGGTAATCCTGTCTTTTTGAGAAAGACGGTTCAATCTCATTTTCATAATACCCGCAGAATAAGTATCATCAAACACTCCACTGCTGACAAGGATGAGTTTTCTGACCAGGGCCGGGTTTTTTGCAGTGACAATAAAACTCAGTATCGCCCCCCACGAGTGCCCTATCAGGATAACCGGCAGGTCTCCCCGATCCATCAGGATTTTTTCCAATTCGGTTTCCTGTAAGGTTAAGGTCCGTTCAGTCTGGAATGGTTCAATAACACCATGTGATCGGGATATCTCACGAGCTATCAATGCCATCTCTCCTGCTGCACCCGGTCCCCCGTGGACAACCGCAACGGTATAGGGTGCTTTCCCCCAGGTTCTGCAATTTTTCATTGCTGCATTTATTTCTGGTCAGGTCGGGAGATAAATTTGTCACTTCACTCTCACTGGTTCCCTGGTCAACCGCACAGGACAATCCTTGAGGTCATGTTTGAACTCTTTGATATGTGATGAGTGAAAACACCAGTAATGAGAAATGACAACAACACCGGATTTTGTAGTGTTCTTTATATTCTACATCCTGATCAACGGGTTGGTATTTTTTTTCTATGCACATGACAAGATCAAAGCAACAAAAAACACGTGGAGAACTCCGGAAAACCAGTTACTTATTCTTGCCCTTATCGGACCCTTTGGAGCATGTGCTGCGATGCAGGTGTTCCGGCATAAGACCCGGAAACTGAAATTTTATCTCGTGCCGGTATATGCAATGCTTCACATTGCCATAATTTTCCCGGCTCTCCTGTATTTCCTGCATTAAAAGGACATTTTTTCTCCGACAATGAAATTGTAATGCAAAAAGGAAAGAAAAGGAAGTGAAAAAGGTTCACCCGATCGGCACAAAAATCCGGTGATGATCTTATCAGGTTTCGCTTCAAACCATGCCTCTTTAATACCGGGCTTTGCCATACACTCTTTGAATGCGAACCAATCGGCATCACTATTTCCTGGATCTGGCAACCCGGTGTGCGCACCAGGGCACCTGCCTGCGGCGTAACTTCGGGGCAATAATCGTTGACGAGTACAATACGATCGTGTCCACAGGATACACAGGTGCCCCGCGAAAACAGATGGATTGCACAGAACTCAACACCTGCTGGCGAAAGGATCATGCTATTCCCTCAGGGTCCAACTACGAGCGGTGCCGGAGTGTCCATGCCGAAATGAATGCCCTCCTCCAGGCAGGCAAGAACGCCCGGGGATGCACACTCTACCTCTCCGGATTTGATGTTGAGACCGATGACCTGACCCAGATATGGCCCTGTTTCCTTTGCTCGAAGATGATCGTGAACAGCGGTGTTACCAACGTCATCCTGAGGACTACCAGGGATACCTACAAGGAAATGGATCCGATGGTACTTTACCAGATGCGAAGCAGGGAATCTCTTGGAGACGATGCGAAGTAAGTACCCGAGTCTTTCCGGGATTCTATCAATATCTTAAGAATAGTGCCGGAAATGAACGGATGCGGTCTGAACCAGGTGGCTGATTCGGTTTTGTGGTATCATTTCCTGGCCCGATGTCACATACCCTGCAGTATGAGGATGACTTAATAAGAATAATCTCATCGTAAACAGCACAGGTTTTTTAAAAGAGCTGGACTTGGAAACTAAATGAAAAAAATGAATAAATTTTTGAAATTAGAACCGGGGTTTCCGGTGTTTCGGCAGGCAATCCCTGCAATATACTGGCCTGCCCTCGGTTGGCTTGAATGGCACTTCGCATTCTTTGCCACAGTCTGAACAGGTTACTTTCGTCATTTCTCTTGGACCGGAGTCCCTTGGGCCGTAGTTTTTGGGGCCGCCATAGTTGCTTGAACCATACATGGTATTACTCATACAGTATAAAACTGTGCAATTCTATACGCCGCCCGAGCATAAGAACTTCTCTATTGCAGCCTGTTCAGGCTCTGCGGGATTTCCGTGGAAAATTTGTGCACATAACTTAAATGCCCTGATTTAAACGCTATTTCTCTATACTTCCACGGTTTCCCGGGGCAGTGCAGGGAAAACCGGTGACGGCCCCTGGATAAAAAAAACGTGATATTTTTATGGAAATGTGTTCGATCAGGTCTGTTTACCGGGTGATTTTTCGGGATGAAAGGAAGGCGATTAAAGAATATAGCCTTCTGGATTTTGTCCGCGCAGGTACACTGATCGAATGCCTCAGGCAGCATCCTCTGCAACGATCCCTGCCAGGATTACCCTTAAGGGATCATCAGGCAGCCAGCCCAATCTGTGTGAAATAATCAGTTCGGTGTCATTCCCGGCAAACTGATGAGAAATGATGGTGTCAAGTATCCAGGTAAGGACAAACCTGATGAGGCCAGTAATCACGGCTTCAAGACCGTGGGAGTCGTAACTACGTTAAAAACCAGATTATGAGAATTGCATCAGTGATCCGTGTTCAAAGGATCGATTTTTTTTACCAGAAAGGTTTTATGGGCTCTACCCCTCGCTATGCAGCCGTTGTCCTTCCTTCCTTATCTCATGATAGATGGATACCAGAGAGAGGCTGATCAGGTTCAGAGTTGTGGCAGAATACCACAAAAATGATTCAAGGGGTGTGAGCATTGTGATCCATCCCGACCAGAGCATTGCACAGATAATCCCCAACGTGAGGAGTGTATCGATTGCAAGAAAGACCATCGGTTTATGGAAAATCCGTCCTGCCTGGGCGATGGTGCAGTATTCGAACGGAGCGGGGCGGTGGAAGAGGTCAAGCACTGATCGACCGATATTCATCAGGAGATCGGCAACTGCCCAGAAAATAACCAGCCATCCAAAGGCCACAAGAAAAAGATCATCCGGTGCTCCCTCCCGGATCGCAGTAACTCCAAAAAGCATCTTGAACAGACAAAAGGGGATGCCAATAGTGAAACTTAAGAATACCGGGCGCCGTAAGAATCTCTGAATTGCATCGGCATTGTTTTCACCAGTACGTTTCTCGGTTTCTCTGGTTTCTGATGCCATGGTATCGCTGGGAGCTGGTGCGTTTTTTTACACGATATAATGTTTCTGTAGTTCAGGTAAAATGTTTCAAAAAAAAGGAACGCACAACAGAGGTTTTACCCTCGTCGCTCTGTTCTCCCCACAAAAAAATGCGATCAGTCCTGAAGAGGTACTGGGTTATTATTGCTATGAGCGCAGGAGCGGGGGTACCGGAAATTCCCTCAATTCATCGTGTCCGTGTTTTTATCTCATATCCTGAAAGGAATCTCCAGAGCTGTTTTAAGTTGAAAAAAGGAACCGGGAGATTACTACCGTCATCACATTCAATAAAAAACTTTGTCGAAAAAGACATGTATCTTGAGGCAGAAAATAATAAAGAAATTCCAAAAAAAGGTGAACAGACATGGGAATTTTTGACAAACTAACCGGAAAACCAGCAACGCTCACGCCAAAGTCAGCGCTTGTACTCTCTGCCATAACCGTTATTGCGGCTGATGGCGCGATCGATGAAGCAGAACTCAATGATCTTGCCAAAATTGTCCGCGGCGACCGGAAATCCATTGATACCGCGATGCAGGTCATGAAAGAAAATCCCTTCCCCGGAGTTATTGATCTGGTAACAAAAGCGCTTGATGAGAAGCAGAAGCTTGCCACACTTGCTATCCTGTGCGACATTGCCATGTCCGATGGTGTCCTCGCCGGAGAAGAGAAGAAGATCCTCCAGATGTATATGGACAAGTTTGGCGTCTCTGAGGCAAAGCTTGCACCAATTATCGATGCAATCTCAATCAAGAATAACTTCTCAATCTTTGCCTGATTTTTTTCTTTTTTTCAGGAATTTACTCCAAGCGTCACCATCATAATAGTGCGGTGGCAGGTAGTTCAGGTACGGTTCACTCGTTCTTTAATAGACCATTGGTTTTATTTTATTGCATTAAAAAAAGGAATTTTTCAGAGCGAACATGTGCTCTGACGTTATATCTTTGACTGGTCGTACCCTTTTTGTATCCCTGTCGGATGTGATTTGATATTGCCTCTGCTGCTGCGGTAATATTTCCGGTTTTTCTCTGTCGGCGTTGCAGTATCCGCATGGGCTGCAGAACACGCATTTGTTTCGGGTTGTATGGCAAGGAAGCAGTCTACCGGATTTTTCCCTCCCTCACAGGCTTTGGTTTTATAATCCTCACAATCATTGCAGGTTGGCACGTGAGATGCCAGCACCAGGGGAAAGTGCTCGGTCCACAGCGCAGCATCAATTTTGCCCTCGCTAATGAATTTTCGTACGTGTCGTGCAGTATATTTCATGAGTAAATATGGACAATTGAGCACCTTATCAGTATGCAATGGGAACAGTTACCGGAAAAATTTCTTCCTGCCCCCCACAAGAAGTCCTGCTATTACCGCCATGACACAGAATCCATGTCCTGAAGCGGATTGTTGTGCTGGCGTCTCGATTTGTACTGGTATCGTTGTCAGACCGATAGTCGCCGGCAGGGGACTTTCTGTTATTTTTTCTGCCATTGAGGTCGAAAGTTCCTGTGGGATTACCGGAGATTCTGGTACCGGGATTGCCGGGGTTCTTGTCGGCAGCCCCCTCTCGATAAGAATATCACTGTTGGCAGCGGACTGATGATTTTCGACTTTGACGGAAAAAGTCTTGATTGCTGTGCCTGAAGATGTCTGAAATGCTACCACTGCATGTCCATCAGCGTCGGTAGTAACGAGGGCATAATAATTGGTGTTCGACATCTCCGGAGTGGAAGGGGCAATATCATCGCGTATAGTGCGACCATTGCCATTGTTGATTACATACGATCCGATCGGGTAGGGCCCTTCAGGGGGATCCTTCTGGATTCCGCTCTGGAAGGCAACAATAACCGGAGGTTGATCGCCGGGCTTTCCGGTCATGGAAGATGTTCTTGTCAGCCACACGTAGTAAGGAGTACCGGGTAACCCGGTAATATTTATCGTAAAACGACCCCCTCGTGTCAGCGCATCACCTGAAGGTTGTCCTGTTGCAGGTGCAGAGATCATCACGATGATGAAACATACGATTAACAGGAGCATTATCGTAATTCCCTGTGCAGAATGCATTAACGGGGATTACCTCTTCGCCATGCCCGTGCATTCAAAGTCGATGAAACCGTTATACGGGTCCGTCTTTAACAGGCGCACGCTTACCTTCTGGCCAACAGCAAGCCCCCGTTCGCCTCGTAAGACCCGGCCTTCAGCGGGTGGTGTAATGAGCCTGACATACGTCCCCTTTTCTGAGGCGCCGGTGACCAGTGCATCAAAGGATTCGCCAATCCTGCCCTCCAGGAGTACTGCAGCTGCGGCTTTTCTCATGAAACGTTCGACCTTTTTGGATCCTTTTTCCCGGCTTGTCAGCCAGGCCGACAGGTCTTCAAGCTCTTCCCGGGAGTAAGGGGGGGGCACGTTGTCGAGGACTGACTTTAAGAGCCGTTGGTTGATCAGATCGACATAGCGCCTGTTCGGGGCGGTAGCATGTGTATAATCGGTTACGGCGAGGCTGAAGTGGCCGTATGGCTCATTGCCCGGCTCGAGCATCATGTATTCGCCAGGTCCCAGGAGTTTAATTACAGTCAGGGACAGGTCCGGGAAACGTTCGGGGTCAGCTGCTTTTTGCCTGATGAGAAATTTTGCGAGCGCTTTTGCATCCGGTACAGCGGGGAGGGTTTCACCGTAGGTCGCAGCTGTAGTTACGATCTCATCCCAGTATTTTGGAACACGGACAACCCGCTGTATCATAGGGATACCGGCATTGCCAAGATAACTCACCATAGTTCCATTAGCTGCGACCATGAACTCCTCTATCAGGCACCGTGCCATGTTCTGCCTCTGGATGACAAGGTCTTTTACCAGGCCATCCTCCTCCACGACCGCCTGCGCTTCAATGGTGTTTAATTCAAGCGCACCCTGTTCCCTCCGGTTTTTTTTCAGGCGCCTTATTGCTTCTGTCTGCAGGCGTAGTTGTTCTTCAAGTCCCGGGACATCCCGGACTGTACGGGGGACAGGAGCCGTCCCCTCCAGCCAGTCTCCCACCTCTTCGTAGACCAGTTTTGCCTTATTGGCTACGAGAGCCCGGTAAATCTCACCCGGGCGGAAGTTCCCATCGGCAAGAACCGAGTATTCAATAACGGTGACCCTGCGATCCTGACCTGGCAGAAGGGAGGTTAAACCTTTGGAGAGCCTGTCCGGCAGCATCGGGAACGTTTCAATGCCGGTGTAGACCGAGGTTCCGTTATGGGCAGCATGCTTGTCGGCGTTCGATTGTTTCGGGACGTAGGTATCGACATCGGCAATGGCGATCTTTACCTGTATCTCCCCGTCCCGCCCGGATTCGCAGTATTCCAGCTGGTCAAGGTCCATGGAGTCGTAGTTGTCGATGGATGACCAGAGCAGCATTCGCTGGTCTTTTGTATCGTTCCGGTTAATCGGGAGGATTTTTTCCGTTATTGCATTTACTTCCCTGACTACGGAATCCGGGAATTGGGGTT
>Ga0326726_10000089_pt1 | contig 87092 bp, 86 predicted proteins | sample MHFenrmetagenome_2_FD_207603 | JGI IMG/M metagenome (GOLD analysis project Ga0326726, IMG submission 207603) | Lab enriched peat soil microbial communities from Michigan Hollow, Ithaca, NY, United States - MHF15MN | ecosystem: Environmental > Terrestrial > Soil > Wetlands > Peat | place: USA... | reverse complement strand
AAGTAGCTGAACATGTGTCCCTGGGGATTCAGTTCACCGCGCATGCGTCTGCTCCGTTGATTTGGGCCACCGCATTTTATCGCGATGGAGAGGCATCATGAAGTGGGTTTTTCAGCAACCTGCTAGGTGAGACGGCAACCAAGCCGCATCCACCACAACACAATGCCGGCACCATCGCCTTTACTTATGACTTACGCCGCCGCGCGCGCGGATGCGCCGCGTCATACACTTTGGCGAGATGCTGAAAATCGAGATGTGTGTACACCTGTGTCGTCGAGAGATCGGCATGCCCGAGCAACTCCTGGACGGCGCGCAGGTCGCCGCTCGATTCCAGCAGATGGCTGGCGAACGAATGACGCAGCATGTGCGGATGGGTCGGCACCTCGATACTCTGGCGCACGGCCCACTGCTTGAGGCGCTGTTGCACGGCACGTGCGCCGAGCCGCTGGCCGTTGCGGCTGAGGAACAGGGCCGTTTCGCCGGTGGCGGCAAGTGCGGTGCGTTCCTCGAGCCAGGCCCGGATCGCCGTGCGCGCCGGGGCGCCGACCGGAACAATTCTGGTCTTGGCGCCCTTCCCGGTGACGGTCACAGTGGCGTCGCGCAGGTCCACGTCGGTAACGTTCAGCCCCACGAGTTCGGCAAGGCGCAGCCCGGAGGAGTACAGCAATTCAATCAACGCGCGGTCGCGGCGGGTAAGCGGTTCCTCACCATCGATCTGCATGAGGCGCGCCGCCTGGTCGACACTCAAAACCTTGGGTAAACGCCTGCCGGCCTTGGGTGCGGCGACGCCGGTGAAGGCGTTGTGCGCCGCCAGGCCTTCACGCAGCAGGTAGCGGTGAAATGAACGCGCCGCCGACAGGGCGCGCGCGATGCTGCGGCCGGCCAACCCCTGGCGGTGCAACTGCGCAGCGAAGGCACGCGCCTGCTGTACCGTGAGCGCACTCCAGTCGTCGAGGCCATGCGCGTCACAGAAGGCGGCAAGCGTGTCGAGATCGCGGCGGTAATTGCTGAGAGTGTGCGGCGACAGACGCCGTTCGTTTTTCAGAAAATTGAAGTACGTGTCGAGCTGACGGGCGGCCTGCTGCTTCATTTAAGGAAGCCCTACTCCGCTACGCTCCGTTCGCCTTGCCATTCTTAAATTAAACCCGATCACGTCTTTGTCGGAACAAAGGTCATAAAATTCGTTTCGCTGCGTTCGTCTTTTCATTCTACGCGACGACCACCAAATGGCGCGCGATGCTGGCCATGAGGAGTTCACCAAGGCGCACGAGATAGACGGTACCCATGTCGGCGCAGAAGCGCAGCGGGTCGCGGCTGGCGAGCACCAGCACGCCGCGCAGTGCGTGACGCGTGAGCCCGACCACGGCCGTGGAGCGGATGTTTCCAGCCTGCGCGCCAAACAGCACTTCGAGCGTGGCGGTCTCGTGCACGGCGCCGCACAGCGGCTGACCGTTGCGCTCGGCCAGGCGCGTGAGCAGTCCGTCCAGCACGGCATCGTCGGACCGCACGAACTCCGGGCGTGGACAGGACGGAAAAACTGCTCCTGCGTTTCCGGCACTCCCGCCATCCATGGCGGTCGGCCGGAACACTGCTCCTGCGTTTCCGGCACTCCCGCCATCCATGGCGGTCGCGGGGCGCGGGTTGCCGGCCAGACGCACGGCCACACCGTCGAGGCTGAATTCCTGGCGCAGCATGTCCTGTGCCGTGTCCAGCACTTCGTCGAGGGAATCACTGTCGATCATGGCCAGCGCGAAGCGCTGCACACGTTCACCAAGCTGATCGTTGTCACGCGCGAAGGCGATTAACTCCTGAAGCTGGTGGGAAATCTGTTCGTTGCGGTCGCGCAGTACACGCACCTGGCGCTCGACCAGCGAGACCGCACGCCCGGCCTCCGGGTATGGCAGCGCGAGTGCGGCCAGCAGCTCGGGATGACGCAGAAAGTAATCCGGCGTCTGTTCGAGGTAGCGGCCGACCGTTTGCTCCCAGGACAGCTCTTTTTCCAGATTCTCGACAGACGGCTTCTTGTTCATAAGCGCTCCAGATCGATCTCGCCCTCGAAGACCCTGACCGCGGGGCCGGTCATCCACACGGGTTCACCTTCGCCGCGCCAGTTGATATGTAATGTACCACCGCGCACGCGCACTTCCACTTTCTCGTCCAGCAGGCCGCGTAGTCGGCCGGCCACAACCGCGGCACAGGCACCCGTCCCACAGGCCAGGGTTTCGCCAACGCCGCGTTCCCAGACGCGCACCTGAACATGACGGCGGTCCTGTACTTGCATATAACCGGCGTTGACACGCTTCGGAAAACGCGGGTGATGCTCGATCTTCGGGCCTTGGGTGGTCACCGGCGCACGTTCGACATCGGTTACGATCTGCACGGCGTGCGGGTTGCCCATGGACAGCACGGTTACCGGCACGGCCGTGCCATCCACATCCAGATCATAAACCGGCAGACGCCCGCTGGCCTCGAACGGCACCTCGCGCGGTTCGAACCGCGGCACGCCCATATTGACCGTCACCGCACCGTCCGCTTCGATCTTCGGATAGATGATGCCGGCCAGGGTTTCCACCGTAAGCTCGCTCTTGGCGGTGAGCCCCTGGTCGCGCACAAAGCGCGCGAAACAGCGTGCGCCGTTGCCGCACTGTTCGACCTCGCCGCCGTCGGCGTTGAAAATGCGGTAGCGGAAATCGACATCGGTGCGCGTCGCGCGCTCGACGATCAGCACCTGATCGCAGCCGATGCCATAGCGCCGGTCGGCGAGGCGCCGTACCTGATCGGGATTCAGTGCCACGACTTGATGGACGGCGTCGATCATGACGAAGTCATTGCCAAGGCCCTGCATTTTGGTGAAACGCAGCATATCTATTAGGTTAGCGCTTGCCAGCGACCATTGAAACCTGAAATAGTGGCAACTCCACGAAGCCCGGAATCCGCACTTGCAGAAGTTCGTACGCCGCCACTTCCACCACCTCAAGACCAACCCAAATCACTGGCTGCGCAAGATCGTCGGCATCCTGTTCGTGATCGGGGGAATGTTCGGGTTCTTGCCAGTACTGGGCTACTGGATGATACCGGTTGGGCTGGCGCTGCTGGCGGTGGACTGGCCGTGGGCACGACGCCTGTCGCGACGACTCACCAGCTGGTGGGGGCGACGGGCGCGCGAGGCGCACTTTAAGGAGCGGAGCGTGGCGCAACGCCGAACAATTGCACGTAATCGCGATACACGCAGCGGTCCATAACCACCATCAGCCCGGCGGCGCGTGCCCGTTGCGCGGCCGCTTCGTTCACCACGCCGTCCTGCAACCACACGGCCGGCACCTGCAGGGCGATGCAGGCATCGATGACCTCGTCAACTTGCTCCGGCGCGCGGAACACATCCACCAGATCGATCGGTTCCGGTACCGATGCCAGGTCGGGATACACCTTTTCACCCAGAATTTCTTTTGCCATGGGGCGCACCGGAATGATGCGATAACCGAAACCTTGCAGTGCCGATGCCACCTTGTAACTCGGACGGTCCGGCTTAGGTGAAAGCCCAACCACCGCAATGCGACGCACCCGTTCGAGCAGGGCGCGGATTGCTTCCGGGGACGGATTGCTGAAGGCCATGGTCAATTCGGCAGCAGCGACTCGGGCAGCAACAGCTCTTCAATGGTCTCGCGCCGCCGCACCACGTGGAAACGTTCGCCATCGACCATCACCTCGGGACCGCGCGGCCGGGTATTGTAATTGGAACTCATGCTCGCGCCGTAAGCGCCGGCCGAACACACGGCCAGCAGGTCCCCGGCCTGCACTTTCAGCGCCCGGTCCCGGCCGAGGAAATCACCGGACTCGCACACCGGTCCGACCACATCGTACTGTTGCGCCGTACCCGCGCGCTTCAACACCGGCGCGATGTCCTGCCAGGCATCGTACAATGCCGGGCGCATCAGGTCGTTCATGGCCGCATCCACGATCGCAAAGTTCTTCGCCTCGGCGTGCTTGAGGTACTGCACGCGCGTGAGCAGCACGCCGGCGTTACCGACAATCGCCCGCCCCGGCTCGATCAGCAGCTTGAGGTGCCGGTAGCGGTCAGCGTGTGCATCGAGCCGCTGGAGAAAGGCGACCACGTACTGACCAGGCGCCGGCGGTTGCTCGTCGCGATAACGGATACCGAGGCCGCCGCCGAGATCGAGATGCTGCAGCGGGATGCCGTCGGTCGCGAGCTGGTCCACGAGTATCAGCACGCGTTCGAGTGCGTCCGCAAAGGGCGCGAGCGCGGTAAGCTGCGAGCCGATGTGGCAATCCACGCCCACGATGTGCAGGTGGGCCAGCTTGTGCGCCACGTGGTAGGCGGCGCGCGCCTCGCGCATCGGAATGCCGAATTTGCTTTCTTTCAGACCGGTGGAGATATAAGGATGGGTCTTGGCGTCCACATCCGGATTGATGCGCAGACTCACCGGTGCACGCCGGCCGAGACGGCCGGCAACCTCGTTGAGCACGACCAGTTCGGCCTCCGACTCGACATTGAAACAGGCGATGCCGACCTCCAGCGCGCGCTCCATTTCGTGCACACCCTTGCCGACACCGGAAAACACCACCTTGCCGGGATCACCCTGAGCGGCGAGCACACGCTCCAGCTCGCCCACGGACACGATATCGAAGCCGGAACCGAGACGCGCCAGCACATTGAGCACTGCGAGATTAGAGTTGGCCTTGACCGCATAACAGACGAGGTGATCGCGCGCCCCGAACGCCTGATTGAAGGCGCGCCACTGCGCCTCGATATGCGCGCGTGAATACACATAGCAGGGCGTGCCGTGCCTTGCAGCGATCTCGGCCAGCGCCACGGCTTCGGCGCACAGATGGTCGCCGCGATAGCAAAACGAGCTCATCACTCAACTCTTGGGTTGTTTGTGGTCCGGCTTGGGCGGGTTGTCGGGAAGATAGAGCGGTCCGCGCTTGCCGCAACCGGCGAGCAACAGCATCGCCAGCATCGCCAGCATCGTCATTCGTTTGATATGGTGCAGGCGCGGCAGATAAAGCCCTACTTCGTTCGTTTTGACATTGCGATAGAATACCCGCTTTCGCAGGCACGGGGAACCCGCATGAACGAAGCAGAATTTCAGCGCGCCGCGACTACCACCTTGAACCGCATCGAGCAGGCGGTGGAGACGTGTGGCGCGGACATCGAGTTCGAGAACGCCGGCGAGATACTCGAACTTGAATTTGCCAACCGCAGCAAAATCATCATCAACAAACAGGGCGCGGCCAGGCAAATCTGGGTGGCGGCCAAGTCCGGCGGTTTCCACTACAGCTACGATGCCGGCACGCAGCAGTGGCACAATGACCAAAGCGGCGCCGAGCTGTTTGGCGAACTCTCCCGGCTGGTGAGCGAACAGGCGGGAACGAGTGTGCACCTGGCATGAAGACAAAGGCTGGCCACAACGGCGTGCAGCGCCGTTGTCCTATGCGCTAGTTCTTGCTTCTCAATGGTTTCCGTCGCGTTATTCCCAATGACCTTCCTGCGGCAGGAACTGCGCCGGCTTGCCGCAACGCGGGCAGTCGATACGCGTGGTATCGTCCGGCAGCAGCGTCACACCTTCTTCGTAGCACAATCCACAATGCGGCATTTCGTTCTCCTTGATCCACGTGCTGCCCACCGATTTGCACTTGGCGCAGCGGAACAGGGCCAGAAAGGGGAATGGATTTTTGCCCTTGCCGATGCCGATCTCAGTTTCCTCATAGCGACAATGCTTGCAGCGAAAAGCAACAAATCCACCCACGACGTTACTCCCAACTAGAAAAAGTGAGCCGCCTGAACCACCGGTGCAGGACCGGCGAGCGTTGGCCCGCGCCGGTGACGAGGAGAATTCTAGCGTTCCGGAAAACAACTGGGCAAAACTCCCAGTGCGACGACAGCAGCGAGGCTATCCCGAATGTTTGCCTGGGTGTAGGGTAGCCGCATGAAAACCATTGTGTTGCTCCTGATCCTGGCTCTCACCGGCTGTGCGAGCGACACGCCGCGAGCGATCCGCGAAGCCCCGGCCGAGAACATCGCGCTCCCTGAGGCGTTACAGAATCCGGAAAAACACCGCGGCGCGGCGGTGCGTTGGGGCGGAACCATTGCCGCGGTGGAGAACCGGCGCGACGCGACCTGGATCGAAATCGTGGAACGACCGCTCGATGCGGACGGACAGCCACGCCGCACCGACCGCAGTGCCGGGCGCTTTCTGGCGCGGGTGGATGGCTTCCTGGATCCGACCATTTTCGCCCCAAAGCGACAGGTCACGGTCGCCGGTACCCTCGATGGCATCAGCACCCATGCCATCGGCGAACACCCGTATACCTATCCGGTGGTGCACGTCGAGCTTATCCATCTGTGGCCGCTGTCGGCCACGGCGCCGCCGTATTACTATCCCTCACCTTACTACTGGTATGGCCCATGGTATCCATGGGGCTACCCCTATCCCTACCGCCATCCCCGCTAGCGGCTAAACCACCGGCCGTATCTTGGCGGCACATTCCTTGGCACGTTTGCGCGCGGTTTCGATGTCATTGGCGGTGGCGAGCGCCACACCCATGCGCCGGCGCTCGTACGCCACCGGCTTGCCGAACAGGCGCAGCTGCGACTCCGGCACACGCAGCGCCGCGTCCACGTTTTCGAAACGGATGCCCTCGGCCTCGACCCCACCGTAGATCACGGCACTGGCACCCGGGCGACGCAGGCGCGTACCGACCGGCAGCCCGAGAATCGCACGCACGTGCAGTTCGAATTCGCTCTGCGCCTGGGTCGCCATGGTCACCATGCCGGTGTCGTGCGGGCGCGGGCTGACCTCCGAGAACCACACCGCGTCGCCCTTGACGAACAGCTCGACGCCGAACAGGCCGCGCCCACCGAGCGCGCCGGTGACCGCCTCGGCCATCTCTTTGGCGCGCGCCAAGACCTTGTCGCTCATCGGTTGCGGTTGCCAGCTCTCGACGTAATCACCCCGCACTTGCACATGACCGATAGGGTCGCAGAAGTGGGTTTCGATCTTTCCGTCTTCGCTGCGTGCGCGCACCGTGAGCAGCGTGATCTCGTAATCGAATTCGATCAGACCCTCGACAATAACGCGCGTGCCCTTCACGCGGCCGGCGCTGGCCGCGTACTGCCAGGCCGACTCGAGATCCTCCAGCCGCTCGACGCGCGACTGTCCCTTGCCGGACGAGGACATCACCGGCTTGATGAAACACGGAAAACCGATGCTGCCCGTTGCAGCCGCCTCGAGTTCCGCATAGCTCGACGCGAAGGCATAGGCGGAGGTGGGCAGCTTCAGCTCCTCGGCCACGAGCCGGCGTATACCCTCGCGGTTCATGGTGAGCTGCACGGCGCGTGCCGACGGCACCACCGTGGCGCGCCCCTGGGATTCGATTTCGACCAGCACCTCGGTGGCGATCGCCTCGATCTCCGGCACGATGATGTCCGGCTGCTCTTGCGCGATGAGCGCGCGCAGCGCCTGCGGGTCGGTCATGTCGATGACATGCGCGCGATGCGCCAGCGCGTGGGCCGGGGCGTTGGCATAGCGATCGACCGCGATCACTTCGATGCCCAAGCGCTGGGCGGCGATGGCGACTTCCTTACCGAGCTCACCGCTGCCGAGCAGCAATAGGCGCGTGGCGCTTTTAGACAGCGGCGTTCCGATCACGATCATGCTTCACCCCCGTTGCAAAACAAAACTGCAAAACAAAACGCCCCGCACGCGGGGCGTTTGTAACAAGCCATCTGGCCTTACTTCTTCTTGGTTGTACCGCCGGTCTTCTTCTTGAGCTGGGCGACGTCCGCCTTCAGCTTGTCGCGCTCGACCTTGCACTTGGCAACCTCGTCCTGTGCCTGCTTGAGCGACGTCTCCATACTGGCCATGGCGGCTTCCTTCTCGGCCACCTGGCTGGTGGCCTTGGCCAGTTGCTGTTCGAGATTCGCGACCTTCTGGCGAAGCTCCTCTTTCTCCTTGCCGCCGCAGCCGGCAAGACCCAGTGCCAGCACGGCCGCGAGCGCGACCACCGTAATCCGACGCATCGTACTTCCTCCAATGGTGATAAAGGGGTTTTCCCTGGAAATTCTGGCGGAAATCATACCCGCGTGCGCCGCGATGTCAAAATGTCCCTTCAGACCGGCCCGTTCAGGTCGATAACCTGTATAGGAACACAGCAGGCGTGCGGGTCGTGTGCGCCATGACCAGCCATCGCGTGACATGAAATTGTCGGCCGGTTTGGGCTATATGTTTAATTAAGGGATAGCAACTCTCCGGTATTGCCAGGAGGTGCTTATGCAGGTTCCAGGTCTTTATCCGTTCTTTCGCCGCCATGTTCAGCAGGGCTTCGGCGAACAGGGTCTCGCTCAGCCGGCGCTCGTGGACTACGTGAGCGAACTGCTCACGCGTTTTGCCCGGGTGAACGTGGTGTTTCCGTTCCACAGCGCCGACGGCCGGCCGATCGAAACCATCGCTGGACTGCTCATGGCGTGGCAAGTGGAAATGGGCGGCGACACAATTAGACCTGGCCGCGCGCGTGAAACGCTGGTGCTACACCACATCGGCGACTACGCACTGTTCATGAGCGGGGTATTCCGCGAGCGCCTCAAATATCGCGGTCAAATCACCTATTACCGCGACCACGGACAGAGCGCGTTCGCACGCTGTGCGCGCCTCGAACCCAATCCGCAACGCGCCGCGGTACTCAGGCGTGTCAGCCACGATTTCGAACCGATCAGCAACGCCCTCGACCATCTCTGGCACCAGCATCTGCCAGTCGCGCCAGCCGCCGAGCTCTCGCCGCTGGCTGCCCTGTGGCGCGCGTAAGCTGCGCGCTGCGCGCCGGAGTGTTATGGTAGGCGGCACATGTTCTATAAAAAAGCCCGCCTCCGTTTTGAATGCACCGGCTGCGGTGGGTGCTGCACCGGCGGCGCGGACCACTACGTCGAAACCAGCGCCACGGAGCGCCTGGCCATCCGCAATTTCCTCAAGCTGTCGCCCAACTGGTTCCGGCGACGCTATCTGGTGCGTGTCGATGCCGACACGACCGGCATCCGCCTGAGGCGCGACGGCCGCTGTCCGTTTCTGGCTGACGACAAGCGCTGTCGCATCTACCCGGTGCGCCCGCGCCAATGCCGTACCTATCCATGGTGGCCAGAACTGATCGAGAACCAACGCGATTGGACCGGAGAGGCACGGCGCTGTGAAGGCATGAACCGCGGGGCGATCGTGCCGCTCAGCGTCATCGAGCGCAGCCTGGCACGAGAACGAAAGAAATGAGCTTGTCGATGCGCCCGCATCATCATCAGGAAAACTAAGAAACCGACGGACTCTGCGCAAGGTCGGCTACCACCCGAACCGTTCCGGCATGGATGCAGTTAGGTCGCCACGCCCTGCGGTGCATTGATCGGCGTCAAGAACGCTTCGGAATTTTCGCAGCCGACAGATTCACGAAGCGTACTTGCGGCTGGCCATCCGGCCCGGCCAGGAACGTGGCGAGCGGCGGCAGCAGCGTGCGCAGGGTCTCTTCGAGTTTCCACGGCGGGTTGATGAGAATCACCCCGCTGCCGTTCAGGCGCTGCGGCATATCCTCGGGCAAGGTCAGGAGCTCAACTGCCAGCGCCTCGGCGCCGAGTGCGCGGACCGCGTCATGCAGCTTTTCCACCGGCCGGCGCGCCTTGATTGGATACCACACCAGATACAGCCCATTGCGCCAGCGCACATACGCCGCCCGCAGCGCCTGCGCCACCAGATCGAGTTCGTCGGGCTTTTCATAGGGCGGATCGATGAAGACCAGTCCGCGGTTTTCCTTCGGCGGCAGCAGACCCTTGAGCGCCGCCCAAGCGTCCGCTTCGTTGATGGTGACACCCCGACGGTCGTGCAGATTGTCGCGCAGCGCTGCGACCTCATCCGGTTGGCGCTCAATGAACACAGCGCGATCCTGGGGTCGCAGCAGCGCACGAATAATCCAGGGCGATCCCGGGTAAGCATTGAACCCCTTGCGGTTCAGCGGCGCGAGCAGTGCAAAATACTCGGCCAGCGGTGGCCAGTCCGCACGCACCGGCCAGAGCCGGCCGATACCCTGCTCGAACTCGCCCGGCGCCTGCAAACGATAGAGACCACTGCCGGCGTGCGTATCGATCACACAGAACGGCGTGTCCTTGAGGCGCAGGGCCTGCAGAACCCGGATCAATATCAGGTGCTTGAAGACATCAGCGATATTGCCGGCGTGGAACTGGTGGCGGTAGTTCATGAAGCGGGGAGTATAGAACAACTATTTTTCCAGGCGCCGTTATTGGCGCAATGGACTTTGTGCAGGCCCACTTTCCCTAGAACAGCTAATTTTGTGCAGGCCTGCTTTCCCTAGAACAGCTATTTTTGTGCAGGCCTGCGATCTCAAAAACCGGGGGGGGGGACGACGGGCTCGACGCCGATCAGGGTTCGCCAGCCTTCTTGGCGCTGCCGCGTACCTTGTCGGCCGGGTATTTCTGCGCGTTCAGCACAATCTTGCGTTGCGCCGCGTCCATGAGGTCGATGTCCAAGCGATCGGCAAGACGCACCAGATAGAGCAGCACGTCGGCCAGTTCCTGCGCCACCAATTCGCGCTTGTCCGCAGCAAGCGCCTGACTCTGCGCCTCGGTCAACCACTGGAAATGTTCGACCAGCTCGGCGGCCTCGACGCTCAGCGCCATGGCCAGGTTCTTGGGTGAATGGAATTGCTCCCAGTCACGCTCGCGCGCGAAGTCGCGCAGCTGTTCCTTCAGGTCGTCGAGCGAAGGCACGTGTCCGGTCCGTGCTCAGACGGGCACTTCGCCCACGCGGCGGATGCCACCGCGCCCGAACGATTGTTTGCTCAGGTACATGGCGCCGTCCACACGCTCGAGCAGGATCGCCAGTTCCTGGCCGTGCTCGGGCGCCGCGCCCATGCCGATGGACAGGCTCAGATTGACCTCGCCGCTGCGCGCCCACTGCGCCACGGCCGCCTGCAAACGCTCGGCGACCAGCGTGGCGTGGCGCAGATCCGTGTCCGGCATGATCACCACGAACTCGTCTCCGCCGTAACGCGCCGCCACATCGCTGTCGCGGGTCGAGGCATTAATGAGTCCGGCCACTTTTCTAAGCACCACGTCACCGACATGATGACCAAGGGCATCGTTAATACCCTTGAATCCATCCAGGTCGGCAAACAGCACGGTGAGGGGACGCTTCTGGTTTTGCACATCGCCGAACAGCGCCGCGGCCCGATCTTCGAGGCCGCGCCGGTTGAGCAACCCGGTGAGCAGGTCGAGGTTACTCTGGGCTGCCATTTGCTCGCGGTGACGCTCAATGCGCGCCATGAGTGAATAGGCATACAGCACGACAATCGCCCCGAACAGGATAAAGAAGATGCCGGCCACCGACAGGGCGCTCAGATAATTGGTGAAGCGCAGATAAAGCGTCAGCAACACCAACAGAAAACTGCCGAGCGCCGCTTCACCGAACGCCCGCAGCCCATAGCGCATGCCGTTGCCAAGGATAATGGCGAACAGCACCAGGTAGGCCGGCGAGGTCATGCTCGAATCGGCGAGTGTTGCGAATGCCACACTCACCAGGTCGGTCCACATAGCCAACCGCCAGCGCAGCGGCGACAACGTATTGCGCCGTGCATGCACGAAATAAATGGTGGTAAGGAATAGGTACGCCAGGCCCACGGCGTTTAACGCCAGCAGGAATTCCGGACTACGGGCCACTGACGCGCCCAGGTTGAAGTAGGCCAGCCCCAGCGCCCAAAAGAGAAAACGGGTGACGAACTGACTACGCTGATCCTCCCAGCTGACCGCGCGCAGAGTCACCGGGCTTTTCAGGAAAGAAAGGATCCAAGGTCGTTTCCTCCCGGAATCGGTGTCGGACACTCGCCGAAAGTGCATACCTTTCTTTACTCCAGTTCGTTCACAACAAAAGGATATCTGATCAGTCGAGCTGTGCCCGCTTGCCTAAAATGGCAATTTTTGTGCAAGCATGCTTTCCCTAGAATGGCTAATTTTGTGCAAGCCTGCTTTCCCTACAGGCGCTTGCGTGCCCGCTTGATCGCCGCCCGCACCTGCGCGGGCGCCGTGCCCCCTACGTGGTTGCGCGCCGCCACCGAGCCCTCCAGGGTCAACACGGCGTACACATCGTCGCCGATGGCTGGCGAGAACGCCCGCAACGCCTCGATCTTCATCTCACTCAGGTCCTGACCGGTTTCGATACCGTGGCGCACGGCCCGGCCGACGATCTCGTGTGCATCGCGAAACGCCACGCCCTTGCGCACCAGGTAGTCGGCCAGATCGGTGGCCGTGGCGAATCCGCGCTGCGCCGCGCTGCGCATGGCCGCGCGTTTCACGCTGATCACCGGGATCATGTCGGCGAACACCTTGAGGCTGCCGAGCACCGTGTCGAGCGAGTCGAACAGTGGTTCTTTGTCTTCCTGATTGTCCTTGTTGTAGGCGAGCGGCTGGCCCTTCATCAGCGTGAGCAGTGCCATCAGGTTGCCGCACGCGCGTCCGGCCTTGCCGCGCACCAGTTCCGGGACATCCGGGTTCTTTTTCTGCGGCATGATGCTGGAACCGGTGCAGAACGCGTCCGACAGTTCGATGAAGCCGAACTGGCTGGACGACCAGAGAACGAGCTCTTCCGAAAAGCGCGACAGGTGGGTCATGAGCAATGCCGCGGCCGCCACAAATTCAATGGCGAAATCGCGATCCGACACCGCATCCAGCGAGTTCTCCGCCGGCGCATCGAATCCGAGTGCCTTGGCGGTGTGCAGGCGATCGATCGGGTAGCTGGTGCCGGCCAGGGCCGCCGCGCCGAGCGGCATGATATTCACGCGTTTGCGGCAATCCACGAAGCGCTCGCGGTCGCGTACCAGCATCTCGAACCAGGCGAGCAGGTGATGGCCGAAGGTGATGGGCTGAGCCACCTGCAAGTGGGTCAATCCGGGCATGACCGTGTCGGCCTCGCGCTCGGCCAAGTCGAGCAGCGCTTCCTGCAGGCGGCGCACGGCGGCGATCACGTCGTCGATGCCGTCGCGCAGATACAGACGCAGATCGGTCGCCACCTGGTCGTTGCGCGAGCGTCCGGTGTGTAATTTCTTGCCGGCGTCACCGATGCGCTCGATCAAACGCGCCTCGATATTCATGTGCACGTCTTCGAGCGCCGTGCTCCATGCAAACCGGCCGGCGTCGATCTCGGCCTCAATTTCGTTGAGCCCCTTGACGATCGCCTCGCACTCCGCCGGCGTCAGCACACCGACATGCGTCAACATGCGCGCGTGGGCGACCGAGCCGGCGATGTCGTGCCGGTACAGGCGGCGGTCGAATGCGACCGAGGCCGTGAAGGCCTCGACAAAACTGTCGGTGGGTTCCGTAAAACGTCCGCTCCAGGGCTTTTCTGATTGCACGGCCGGTTACCGAAACGAATGGAGAATCGCCAGTATAACCGAAGTTCCAGCCGGGTCCGCGCTGATCTGCCACTTGTCCGTGACCACATTCCGGCCATCGGTAATGAATTGTTGCCGTGCGGGTTTCTGGGCTACGGTTAACTCATCGCTACAGCAAAGAGCAGTGCCCTGGTTCGGACTCTCCTTTGTGCACCCCCCACCCCGAATGCCGAACCAGGTGTTAAGGCCCCCGCCCAGGATGGGCGGGGGTTTTTTTATTTCCTTTATATATATCGCTGCCTTGCTGGCAGTGTAAACTCTTGCCCTAATCTCGGGTCATACCAGGACGGCAGCCGCCCGGACCCTTGATGCCACAACGCGGTCAGACTGCCACAGGATTTCGGCAAATTTGAGGTTATTTGAATACTCTGCACATGGCCAAGGCAATCGGAGACGGCCAGCACTTTTTACCCGATTTCGGATCGTTCAAGGTGGCGATCCGCATCGTGCTCCTCGCGGTCATCATTGCCGCGATCATCACCATCAGCCGCAACGACATCTTTAACGAGAATGCCTGGCAGGACCTCAATCTGCTCACCGGCTTCGCGCTCATTCTGTCGCTGAGCAGCGTGCTGGTGCTGAAACTGTTTTCGCCCCTGATCCGGCGTTTGTCGGTGAGCGCCGGTTCGCTGCTGGTGTTCATGCTGATCCTGATCGTGATCGTCGTCGGTACCGAGATGATGGTATTCGCACTGTTCGATTTCCGGCTCACCAGCGAACGCTGGCCGGAGTGGCACACTTCGCTGCTGTTGCGCGCCGTCCTGGTCGGTTCGCTCATCAGCATTCTCGGTCTGCGCTACTTGTTCGTGGCGCATCGCTCGGAACTCGACTCGCACGCCGAGCAGGAAGCGCGCCTGCAGGCCCTGCAATCACGCATCCGTCCGCATTTTCTGTTCAACAGCATGAACTCGATCGCCAGCCTCACGCGTTCCGACCCGGCGCTGGCGGAAACCGCGCTCCAGGATCTGGCCGACCTGTTCCGCGTGCTGCTCGCGGATGCGCGCAAACTCGTGCCCATCTCGGCGGAGCGCGAGATCTCGCGCCAGTATCTGGAGATCGAAAAACTCAGGCTCGGTGACCGCCTGAAGGTCTCGTGGCATGTGAACAACGTGCCACGCAGCGCACTTATCCCGGCACTGACACTGCAGCCGCTGCTGGAAAATGCCATCTACCACGGCATCGAGCCGCGCTTTCAGGGTGGCACGCTGCGCATCGAGCTGTGGGGCGAGGGCGAGACACTGAACGTGATGATTAGCAACCCCCTGCCGGACGTGCCCAAACACGCGCATGGCAAGGGCAACAAGATCGCCGTGGACAATATCCGCCTGCGCCTGCAAAGCCATTTCGGCGACGCCGCCAGCATGCAGGCATTTCAGGAAGGCGGCCAGTACCATGTGAAACTGCGCATGCCAATCGTACGGGGATAGCGGATGACCTTTGACACAAAAAAAATCTCCGCTTGGTCCGTGCAGGCGCGCGAACAACTCGCCAGTGGCGGGTATGTCTTGCGCGACCGCCTGCTGCCACCGCTGGCCGACGCTGCGGGCCGGCTGCTTCGACTGTTCACGCCCGTCGCCGCGCCCACCGAGGAAGAAACCCACTTTCTGCCCAATTTCTGCCGTGGGCGTGCGATCGGCGGAATCGTCCTGATCGCCGAGTTGCTGGCGATTGTGATCACGCTGGTGACACGCCGCATCTCCACGAATCTGTTTCAGGATCTGCTGCTAGTCTCGTTGTTCGTGCAGTGGATCGCGCTCGCCAGCGCCGCCACCCTGTGCGGCGCGCGCCGCTTCCTCGACGGCCTGCCCAATGCGCGCGCCCTCGGCTTTGCCTACCTGCTGCTGCTCGGCGTGGTACTGGTCGTCAGCGAAGCGGCGGTGTGGGTGATGTGGCTGGCCGGGATGGTCGGCACGCCGCGCCCGGAGTGGTATGCCTATTTTCACATCCAGAACTTCACAGTGGCGGCGATCATCGACGCGCTCGCGCTGCGTTACTTCCTCGCCCGCCACCAATTGCGCCAGCGCACCCTGTCCGAGGCGCGCGCCAAGATCGAAGTGCTGCGCTCGCGCATCCGCCCGCATTTTCTGTTCAACACCATGAACATCATCGCCAGCCTGATCCGCAGCGCCCCGGACAAGGCCGAGACCGCGGTTGTGGACATGGCCGACCTGTTCCGCACCATGCTCGGCGACAGCGAGAACCTGGTACCGGTGAACAACGAGATCGCGATCGCCAAGAAATACCTGGACATCGAGGCACTGCGGCTCGATAGCCGTTTGCGCGTGGACTGGAGCGTCGGCAAGTTTCCGCGCAAGGCAGTGATGCCGGTGCTCATTCTGCAGCCGCTGCTTGAAAACGCTATCCAGCATGGCATCGAACCGATCCCGAGTGGCGGGGTGATCGGCGTGCGTCTGTGGGAGGTCAATGACATCATCCATATTCAGGTCACGAACCCATTGCCGCGGGTGCGGTCCAAATCACCGATGACCCCGCTACCGAGCGAACACACACTCGACAACCTGCGTCTGCGTCTCGAAAGCCACTATGGCAACGCGGCGCGGCTCAACATTACGCAAGAACCGGAACGCTTTAGCGTGGCAGTCGAAATTCCAATTCGCGGAGGAAACCCATGAGAGTCCTAATCGTGGACGATGAAAAGTTGGCGCGCGATCGGCTGCGCGAGCTGCTCAATGAAATCGGCGGGCACACCGTGGTCGGCGAAGGCATGAACGGCAACGAGGCCGTGGAAAAGGCCGCCGCGCTCAATCCGGACGTGGTGCTGATGGACATCCGCATGCCCGGCATGGATGGCCTGGAAGCGGCCATGCACCTCATGGGTATGGAGAATCCGCCGATGGTTATCTTCACCACGGCCTACGACCAGCACGCGTTGCACGCCTTCGAGGTGAATGCGGTCGACTACCTGCTCAAGCCGATCCGCAAAGACCGGCTGGCGGCCGCACTCGACAAGGCCAAGAAACTGACCTTGCAACAGCTGCAGGAAATCAACCAGGCGCAGGAGATGCCGCAGGCGCGCACCCACATCAGCGTGCACCTGCGTGGTAACATCCGCTTGGTGCCGGTGCAGGACATCCTGTACTTTATGGCCGACAGCAAATACGTCACGGTGCGCACCGCGGGCGAAGAACACCTGATTGAAGATTCACTAATCAATCTGGAGAAGGAATTCGGCGAGAAGGTGTTCCTGCGCATTCACCGCAACGCGCTGGTCGCCACCGAGTACATCAAGGGTATCGAAAAAAGCACGACCGGCAACTGGCAGGTGGCGCTCACCGGTCTGGAGAAAAAACTCGACGTGAGCCGCCGGCACGCCGCGGCGGTGCGCCGCTGGGCGCGCCGATAACCCTTTACCTGCAGGTCAGCAATCGATCGCGCCAGTCACTGAACTCAGTGACTGGCGTGGCGCAGCTTCTCGCCCGCGGCAGTGATTGAATCCTCAAGATAGGCGCCGTAGAAATCGCGCGGCGTCAGGCCGATCAGGTCCGGGGCGAGCGCTGCGCCATCCGGCCCCAGGAAACGCAGGTGCGGTACCAACCTCACCCCCTGTTGTTTCGCAAACGTGCGGTAATCCGTTGCGGTCCCATCGATAGTGATCAACGGTTGTGTCTGGCCGATCTCCACGGTGCGTAGCAGAAATTTCGGTGCCGCCTCGTTTTCCTTTTGCAACCGCGTCAGGTAGAGGTCTTCGACCTCGCGACAAAAGGGGCAGGTCGCGGAGTGGAAAAAGATCACGATGGGCAGGTGCTGCGCGCGTGCCACCTGCGCATCGGCCTGCAGGTCAACGGCCGCGGGCAGCGCGTCGCGCGCCGCACCGCTGCCCAGCAGGAACGGGGACAGTATCATAAGCAAAAAAACCGGGAGACGTGATCGGGACATGGTTCAATTATCCGTACGGGGTGATTCGATGGCCGCTTTCGTTTAGATTATAGCGCAACGCCCGTCGCCACCCACTCGTCGAACCCCTGATCCAACTGTGAACCGCCTGCGCATCAGCACCCGCAAGAGTCCGCTCGCCCTGTGGCAAGCCGAACACGTCCGTGCACGGCTAATCGCGGCGCACCCCGGCCTTGAAGTCGAGCTCGTCACCATGAGTACCGCGGGCGACCGCATCCTGGACGCGCCGCTCGCCAAGATTGGTGGCAAGGGGCTGTTCATCAAGGAACTGGAACAGGCGCTGCTGGACGGACGCGCGGACATCGCCGTGCACTCGCTCAAGGATGTCACCGTCACCCTGCCCGATGGGCTGCATATTCCGGTAATCGGCGAGCGCGAGGACCCGCGCGACGCCTTCATCTCGAACAAATTCGACGCGCTCGCGGCATTACCGACCGGCGCGCGCGTCGGCACCTCCAGCCTGCGCCGCAGCTGCCAGTTGCGCGCGCTCTATCCACAACTCGAGATCGTGAGCCTGCGCGGCAACGTGAATTCACGCCTCGCCAAGCTCGATGGCGGTGAGTTCGACGCCATCATTCTGGCCTGCGCCGGCCTCAAACGTCTGGGACTCGGTGAACGCATCCGCACCGAGCTGCCGCCGGAAATCCTGTTGCCCGCCGTTGGCCAGGGCGCGATCTGTATCGAGTGCCGCACCGGCGACCACGACGTGGAGCAGCTCATCGCGACGCTGCATCATCGACCGACGGCGGTGCGTGTCGTGGCAGAACGCGCGCTTAACGCGCACCTCGAAGGCGGCTGTCAGGTGCCGATCGCCGCCTATGCCGAATTGAACGCGGATGTGCTGCAGCTGCGCGCGCTGGTCGGCGAACCGGACGGCAGTCATGTCATCCGCGGCGAAATTGAGGGCGATGCCACGCGTGCCGAAGCACTGGGCGTCGATCTGGCCAACGAACTATTGGCGCGCGGCGCGCGCACGATACTCGACAAAGTCTACGGCCGTGTTTAAAGAAAGCAGGCCTGCACAAAAATATCCATTCTTTTAGGAAAGCAGGCCTGCACTAAAGTCCATTGCGCCAATAACGGCGCCTGGAAAAATACCCATTCTTTAAGGTAAGCGAGACTGCACAAAAATATCCATTTTAAGGAAAGCAAGCCTGCACAAAAATATCCATTTTAAGACCAGCCTGCGCGGCGTGCGGGTGTTGGTGACGCGCCCCGCGCACCAGGCCGAGCCGCTGGCACAGCTGATCGAAGCCGCCGGTGGCGAGGCCGTGCGCCTGCCGACGATCGAAATCGTTGCACCGGCGAACAACACGGCTTGGCATGCCCTCTTCGGTCACCTGTCCGAATTTGCCTTCACGATATTCATCAGTCCAAACGCCGTGCACATGGCCATGCCACTGCTCCGTGCGCGCGGTATTCCGCGCGACCTGCGGCTGGCCGCAGTCGGTCAAGGGACGCTACGCGCCCTGAATGAAGAAGGTTTCGAACAGGTGCTGGTCCCGGCTGAACGCTTCGACAGCGAGGCGCTGCTTGAACTCCTGCCAGCCGCCACCGTGGCCGGCAAAAATATCCTGATCGTGCGCGGCGAGGGTGGACGCGAGCAGCTCGGCGCCAGCCTGAGCGCGCGTGGTGCGCACGTCGCCTATGCCGAATGTTACCGGCGGGTGCCGCCGCCTCGACCCAATGTCGCCTCGCTCGCGCGCCTGCGCCAAGGCGACATCGATATCGCTGTCCTGACCAGCACCGAGGGCGCGCGCAATCTCTGCGCGCTGGTGGGCGAGACCGGGCAGGCGCGCTTATTCGCCACACCGCTGGTGGTCGTAAGCGAACGCCAGGCGCAGGCCTGTCGGGAGCTGGGCTTCCGCGCCGAACTGTGTGTCGCCGCGCAGGCCAGCGATACGGCCATCCTGGCGGCGCTGCGCGCGTGGCGGGCCCGGCAAAATTCCCTATAATGAGCCCCTGAACGTTACTCGCGGCCCGCCCCGGCCAGTCACACTTGCGAACCACACGCCATGGATCAAGACCCTGACACCACCCCGGCCCCGGCTGCACAACGACGCACCCGCCGGCGCACACCGGTATCCGACCAACCGGCGCGCGCCGGACGCTTCGCCGCCGGGCTGGCACTGGTGCTGGCGATCATCGCGGTACTGGCCAGCAGCTATGTCGGCTGGCTGGTCAACAGCAAACGCGGTCTCACTGACGCCAAGGGCCGGCTCGTCCAGGTGGAGCAGGAGACCGCAGAGTTGCAGGCACTGTCGACGCAAATGAACCAGGAGCTCGGCACCTTGCGCGCGACACAGGATACGCTCAAGAGCGGCGTGCAGGCACTGCACGGTGAAATCGGCAAGGGCCGGCGCACTTGGCTGATATCCGAAACCGAAAACCTGCTGGTCATCGCCCAACATCGCCTCGCGTATGCACGCGACGCCCGCCAGGCGCTCGAGGCGCTGCACGTGGCCGATCGCCAGCTGCAACAACTCGGCGATCCCGACTACCTGCCGGTGCGCAAATTGCTGGAAGGCGAAATCAGTGCACTCGAGACTTTTGAGCGCCTCGATCTCAGCGGCATGGCCCAGCGTCTTGGACAACTCGGCGCGCACGTGGACACGCTGGCGCTCGCGCCCGATCCGGTGCACCACACCGACGGCGCGGCCACGGCGGGTGGCGAACAGAGCTTTCTGCGTGAAGTGTGGAAAGACCTGCGCAACCTGGTGAGCATCCGCACGACCACCGACGTGCACCGTCCGCTGTTGCTGCCGGAACAGAGGTATTTTCTACGCGAAAACCTGCGGCTGATGCTGTACGGCGCACAGGTGGCACTGCTGCACGGCGACGTCACGACCGTTGAACTGAACCTGAACGCCGCGCGCCAGTGGTTGCGCGATTACTACGACCTGGGCACACCCGCCGTGCAGGGCGCGGTGGCGGAACTCGACGCGATTCTCAAGACCCGCGCCGTGGACCTGCCGGACATTTCCGCTTCGCTCACGGCCATGCGCGCCATCAGCGCCCGACAGGCCGCGCCATGAGGGCACTGTTCGTCACCCTGTTGCTGCTGTTTGTTGCGGCGTCGGCCACGCTCATTGCCTACCGGAATCCGGGCTATGTGCTGATCACGCGCGAGCCATACGTGCTCGAAACCTCGCTGGCGGTATTCCTGCTGCTCACCGCCGCGGTGTTTACCGTCCTTTATTTCTGCGTGCGCTTGCTGGCACGCATCCTGCGCGCCCCGCACGACCTGACGCGCTGGCGCCAGACACGCCGCACCCGCAAGGCGCGCGAGGCCTTTCTCAATGGACTCACGTTCCTGCTCGCGGGGGAGTGGCTCAAGGCGGAGAAGGAATTGGTGGCCAGCCTGCATGCCGCGGACTCACCGTTTCTCGGTTACCTCGCTGCGGCGCTGGCGGCCCAGGGTCAAGGCGATACCGACAAGCGCGATCACTATCTGGCACAGGCGCATCGGCACAGCAGCGCCAACGCGCTGGCTACGGAGATGACCCAGGCACAACTCCAGCTGCTTGCCGGTCAGAACGAACAGGCACTCGCCACTCTGTCGCGCGTGCAGGCCGAGCACCCGCAGCAGACCCAGATCGTGCGCCTGCTGATCGAGGCACACCGGCGACTGCACGATTGGCAGACCCTCGTCCACCTGCTGCCGCAGGCTCGCCGCCGTCACGTGTTGCCGGATGCCGAGCTCGATGCGCTGGAACGTGATTCGCATCGCGAACTACTGAACCTGCCATTGCCGGGTGGCGCGCTCGCCACCCTGCATCAGGCCTGGTCCGAGGTGCCCGAAGGCGCGCGCCAGCACCCGGAGTTGATCGAAGTCTATGCGCGGCAATTGATCGGTCAGAACGCCATGGACGAATGCACGACCCTGCTGGCGGCGGCCCTCGAGCGTCATTGGGATGAACGCTTGGTGCTGCTGTACGGCGAGGCGCATGCAACCCAACCCGCCGCCCAGTTCGAGGTCGCTCAGGAATGGCTCGCGCAGCGTGGAGAAAGCCCGGCGTTGCTGCTCACGCTCGGACGCTTGGCGCGCCGTAACCGGTTGACCGAACGCGCTCGCGGTTATCTTGAGAAATCCATCGAACTGGGCGCCAGCGCCGAGGCACATGCCGAGTTCGGCGCGCTCTTCGAGGAGTCCGGCGACAGTGCCCGTGCCCTCCTGCATTGCCAGCAGGCGCTTGAACTGTGTCGGCAGCAGTATCAGCCGGGCCGGACACGCCAAGGCCGACCCGCGCCGAGCAGCCGTGCGGCGAGCGACTACGGGTACTGACGCCGGAGACTGATCTAGCAGGTTGCTGAAAAAGTCCGTCTTGGACTTTTTCAGCCCGCAAGATGAAAAATATGATTTTCATCTTGCTTCATTTTTCAAAACACTTGCGTGTTTGAAAAATGGCGGCACATCCTTGTGCCACACTGCAGGTTGCTGAAGAACGAGTTTTTCAGCAACCTGCTAGTCCTGTGATGACCGTCCATTCCGTCGCGGCATGCGCGCGAGCGGCACCACGGGCACAATCCCGGCGCGCGATTCCGGTTGCAAGGTGACATGCTCGATCCGGTAACGCGTGCTGAGCAGTGCGCGTAAGGCCTCCAGTGTCTTCATCCAGTTGCCCAGTTCTTCCACCACGATATGCGCCGACAATGCCGGCGCGCCGGACGCCGGCGTCCAGATGTGCAGATCGTGCACCGAGATCACACCCGGCACCGCCGCCAGACTCCGGCCGACGCTGTTGAGATCAAGGTGCAACGGCACGCCTTCCATCAACACCTGCAAGGCCTCACGCAACAATCGCAGTGTGGAAAACAGGATCAGCGTGCAGATCAGCAGCGACAGCAACGCGTCGATCGGCATCCAGCCGGTGAAGTAAATCACGGCACCGGCGATGAGTGCGGCGATCGAACCGAGCAGGTCACCGAACACATGCAGCAACGCACCACGCGTGTTGATGTCTTCGGCACCACGACTCAGGATGGACAATGCAAGGATGTTGACCACTAACCCAATACCCGCGATCACCATCACCGCCATGCCCGGAATGGGACGCGGTGTTTGCAGTCGCGCAATCGCCTCCACCACGATCGCGATCACGACAGTGAGCATGAGCAGACTGTTCACGAGCGCCGCGATCACCTCGGCACGCGCAAATCCGTAAGAATGACGCGCCGATGGCGGGCGGCGCGCCACCCAGGCAGCAAACGCCGCGAGCGCGAGCGCCACGCTGTCGGAGAACATGTGACCGGCATCGCCGAGCAGCGCCAGCGAACCGGACCAAAGCCCGCCCGCCGCCTCCACAAAGGCAAAGCCCAGCGTGAGTGCCAGCGCCGCATACAGGCCGCGCGCCGCTGGTAGCCGGTGCGGACTGGCGTGATCGTGTTGATGCTGGTGCGAGGCGGACATAGCGATTGATCTGGCGCTGGACGCCATTACGCTACCCGGGCAGCATGCGGTCGGCAAGTGCCGCGGCGGATTGGCAAGAATGCAGGAGAGAACAGTTTCGAACGCTGCTGGGCCGCGTGCTGACCCGGCTGATCAAATCCAGGAGACGTTGTGCACTTTCTCCCAGATCTTCAGTGCACGACCGGTGTTGCGCTCCGCATGTGCCTTGTTCGCCGCCTGATAACACTCCAGGGCCGAACCACACTCGACACCGTCCACGCGATAGGCCGTGTGGGTCTCGGACTTCACGAAGGCGCCAGCCGTCCAGGTATAGCGGGTATATTCCGTTTCCGTCTCGGACAGCGCGCGCCAGGTCTGCACATCCGGAATCGCCTGGTTGCTCTGCAATACCCGAAACTGGCCCTCAATATTCAGACGCGTGGCCGTACCGCGCGCCGTGCGCTCCACGAACCACGCCGCGCAATGCTCGGGGGTCTGACAATCGGTCTGCAACACCAGAAACAGGTTGCCGGAATTTGTCCGGCTGATCCAATGGGTGAGCACGTTGGCGGCCACTGCCGGACAACGATCTGTGACCGCGCAGTCCTCGGCGTCGGTCACCAACTCGTTTTCAAGCGTTGCCACGCTGAATGCCTCGTTGTTGCCGGTCCAGCCCAGCGTCGCCACTGCCAGCAGGACAGCCATCAGGACAGGTTTGGGAGCAGACTGCATCATCATCGGGTGCATCCTCCTCTACACGGGCACTACCTGGCGGATAATTGCATGCCGCGTGCCAAGCGCCGAGCGCTTTCGCAGGCTATTGTTTCTAAATGGATAAGTTCAGTCTTCTGGGATGAATGCTGGACAAATACAGCGGGCCAGTTGCCGCTGAATTGCGGCAACTGGCCGATAAACGGCATCAAGCCAGACTGGGGCGCCAACCCGAGCCTGTGCAGCAGGGCTGCATTGACAAACCGGGCCCGGCTGCGTTGAATGGCGCCCGATATTCAAGAACGGCAACCCGCGATCATGGCTCCGCCCCGTTCAGTTTCATTGCCAGAGTAAGGATGCTTCTCCCAAGATACCCATGAATCACGAGAACCTGCTTCAGGTCGAAGGTCTGTCCCGTTTCTACGGCCCGCTCCAGGCTGTTAAGAACATCAGCTTCGAGGTGCGGCAGGGCGAGGTGCTGGGCTTTCTCGGGCCGAATGGTGCCGGCAAAACCACCACCATGCAGATGCTGACCGGCAACCTGGCGCCGAGCCAGGGGCGCATCACGGTCGCCGGTCATGACCTGCTCGAAGACCCGCGCGCCGCCAAGGCCGCCATCGGTTATCTGCCCGAGCAACCGCCGGTGTACCGCGAGCTCTCGGTGAACGAATATCTCGACTACTGCGCGGCCCTCAACCGTATCGAGCGCGGCAAACGGTGCGCAGCGCGCGATGTGGCCAAGGAGAAGTGCGGACTCACCGACGTCGGACAACGCTTGATCGGTAACCTGTCCAAGGGTTACCAGCAGCGGGTCGGCATCGCCCAAGCCATCATCCATCTGCCACCGGTCATTATTCTCGACGAGCCGACAGCCGGCCTCGACCCTATCCAGATACGCGAGATCCGCCATCTGGTGCGTGAGCTCGGCAAGGAGCACAGCGTCATTCTGTCCACGCATATCCTGACCGAGGTGCAGACCGTCTGTAATCACGTGCAGATCATCAACAAGGGCGAACTGGTACTGAACGTGAGTAGTGACGATCTTGCCCAACGCCTGCAGTTGTCGGTGCTCACCGTGCGCTTCCGGAATACGCCCGACATCGGGGCCATCGCAACACTCCCGGGCGTGAAGAACGTGGAGCACTCCGAGGGCGGCAGCCTGCGCGTGTACCACGAGCCTTCGGCTGATCCGACCGAAGCGCTGGTGCAGCGATCCGTCGAGCAGCACTGGGGACTGGCCGCACTCATCCCGCAGCGCGCCAGCCTGGAAGATATCTTTCTTGAACTCACCAGGGACAACAACACCCACAGCGAGACGGCCGCGACGCACACGACTCCAGGGATGGAGGAGGTAGAGCCGCGTCGGGAACAGCGGCCGAGGCATGGGCAAGTGCCGCGGGAAGCAGAAAGCGGGGAGCGGCCGTGATTCTCACCATCGCCCATCACGAACTGCGTCGCCTGTTTCTCTCACCGCTGGCCTGGACCATTCTGGCGGTGGTGGAGTTCATTCTTGCCTGGATGTTTCTGCAGCACGTCGAGAGCTTTCTCGCGATCCAGTCGCAGTTGCTGGGCATGGCTGGCGATTACGGCGTGACCGAAGTGGTGGCCACGCCTTTGCTTGGCAATGCCGCGGTGGTGCTGTTACTGGTGGTGCCGCTCGTCAGCATGCGCCTCGTGACCGAGGAGCGACGCAACAAGACCCTGCCGCTGCTATTCAGCGCACCGCTCTCCATGACCGAAATCGTGCTCGGCAAATATCTCGGTCTGTATGCGTTTCTGCTGATGCAGCTGCTGCTCATCACACTCATGCCGCTTTCGCTGCTCACCGGCGGCGGTCTCGATTTCGGCCTGCTGGCGTCCGGAGTGCTCGGTCTGGTGCTGCTGCTCGGCGGGTTCGCGGCCGTGGGCCTGTTCATGTCCACCCTCACCCAGCACCAAACCGTCGCGGCGGTGAGTACCTTCGGCGTGTTGTTGTTCTTCTGGCTGCTCGACTGGGCGCGCACCGGCAACGGCGGCGGCGCCCTGCCCTATCTGTCGCTGCTCAATCACACCGAGCCCTTTCTCAAGGGCGTGTTCGACACACGCGATGTCGTCTATCACGTACTGTTCATTGCCACCTTCCTGGCCCTGAGCGTGCGCCGCCTCGACATGGACCGGCTGGGAGGCTGACATGCGCAGCAACCGCAAATCCCGTTTCCAGCTGCGTCTCGCCAGTACCAGCTTCGTGGTATTGCTGCTCACGGTGGTCGGACTGCTGTTGTGGCTGTCGCGCGATTATCACTGGCAGTTTGACTGGACGCGCAACCATCGCAATACCCTGTCCGAGGCCTCGCGCAGCCTGCTCAAGACCCTGGACAAGCCGGTGCAGGTCACCGCCTATGCACGCGACACCGAGGGTGTACGTCAGAACATCGCCGAACTCGTCGGCCGCTACCAGAAGTTCAAGAACGACATCGTGCTCGCGTATGTGAACCCGGACACCGACCCGGCACGGGTGCGCGCCGCCGGTGTGCGCGTCGATGGCGAGCTGGTGGTCGAGTACAACGATCGCAAGGAGAATCTCAGTCAGCTAAGCGAAGAGGCGTTTACCAACACGCTGGCGCGCCTCGGACGCGGCGGCGAACGCTGGATCGTGTTTGTCACCGGCCACGGCGAGCGCAGCCCCGACCGCCAAGCGAACTTCGACCTGTCCAGCTGGGCCGGGCAGCTCGCCAAACGCGGCCTGAAAACCCGCAGCGTGGCGCTCGGTGGAACCACCGCCATCCCGCAGAACACCTCGGTGCTGGTGATTGCCAGTCCACGGGTCAAGTTCCTGGCCAGCGAGATCAAACAGATCGAACAGTATCTGGCGCACGGCGGCAATCTGCTGTGGCTCGCCGACCCCGGCCCCTTGCAGGGACTGGAACGCGTGGCAGAATCGCTGGGTGTGGAATTTCAGCGCGGTGTGGTAGTGGACCCGGCCTCGCAGTCGCTCACCGGGTCATCCGCCAATTTCATTGTCATCACCCACTACGGCTCACATCCGGTGGTGCAGGGCTTCGATCTCATGACGGTGTTTCCGGAAGTATCCGGGCTCAGCGTGCAGCCGCCCAAGGGCTGGGAACAGCAGGTGATTCTGGATACCGCACCGAGCTCATGGATTGAAACCGGGACAGCGACCGGCAAGATCCGTTTCGATCCGGGCCAGGACACCCACGGACCGGTGAACATTGCCGTCTCGCTCACCCGCAAGCAGGATGACCGTGAGCAACGCGTGGCGGTAATCGGCGACGGTGACTTTCTCTCCAACACCTTTCTCGGGAATGGCGGCAACCTCGAACTCGGCATGAACCTCGTCAACTGGCTCGGCAGCGATGACGCCTACATCAACGTGCCGGTCAGCACCGCCCCGGATCTGAACCTCACGCTTTCGCAAAACGCCCAGCTGGGGATCGTGCTCGGTTTCCTGGTAATCCTGCCAGTCGGATTATTGGCCAGCGGCGTCACCATCTGGTGGCGGCGGCGCAAGCGCTGACCCAGCATGAAGAATCGCTGGCTGCTCAATGTCGGCCTGGCCCTGCTGATCGGGATACTGATCCTGCTCGCGCTCTACAAACCCGGCGCCAGGAAAGAACCAGAAGGCACGCCGCTCACCACTCTCAGCACCGAGACCATCCAGCGCATCCGCCTGGCGCGCCCGAAACAGCCGGAGATTGTTCTGGACAAGCACGGCGATGACTGGCGACTGACCGCGCCGCGCACGGCGCGTGCCAACAGCTTGCGCGTGAACGAACTGCTGCAGCTGGCGGGCACACGCGTCAACACGCAGTTCCCGGCCGCGCCCGCTGAACTCGGGAAATATGGCCTCGACAATCCGCTCGCCACACTGTTCCTCAATGACGCCGAGATTCGCTTCGGCGGCATGCACCCGCTCGACAACCAGCTGTATGTGCTGCACGCCGGCCAGGTGCAGCTCATTCCGGCGGCGGCCTTTCGTGCGGCCAGTGCGCCAGCGAATGAATTTATCAGCACCAGTCTGCTCGAGGACAAAACCAAGGTCCTGGCGTTCAGGTTCTCGACCTTCAGTCTGAAACAGAACGAGCAAGGTGCCTGGGTGCGCACGCCGGAACTGAAGAACCTGGGGAGTGATCAGGTGAACCGCTTCGTGGACGAATGGCGCTATGCGCGCGCCCTGTCGGTGGCGCCGTATTCGGGTAAAGCGGTGAAAGAACACGTGACCCTCATCATTGCCGATGGCGACAAGCAACGCACCATCGAATTCGGCGTACTCGCCCACAAGCCGGAGTTCATCCTGATCCGCCAGGACGAGAACCTCGCATACACCTTCCCCGAAGAAACCGGCACACGCTTAATGCAGCTCAAGCCGGAATAGTCCGGAACCCATGCCGGAACTTCCGGAAGTTGAAACCGCGCGTCGCGGTATCGCGCCACACCTGATCGGCCAGCGCATCGCGAAGGTCATCGTGCGCCAGCGACAGCTGCGCTGGCCGATACCGGCGGCGCTGATCAAGGCCCTGCCCGGCCAGATCATTCGCGCGGTCGAGCGCCGCGCCAAGTACATTCTCATCAAGACCGACGCCGGCACCGTGCTGCTGCATCTCGGCATGTCCGGCAGTCTGCGCGTGTTGCCCTGCCACACGCCGCCGCAGAAGGCCGATCACGTCGACATCACACTGGCCAACGGCCAGTGCCTGCGCCTGCGTGACCCGCGCCGCTTTGGTTCACTGCTCTGGACCAGCGCCGATCCGGATCAACACAAGCTGCTCAAGGCGCTCGGCCCGGAACCGCTCGGCCCGGATTTCGACGGGAATTATCTTTTTGCCGCGGCGCGCGGCCGCAAACTGGCGGTGCGCGATTTTCTGATGAACACCCGCGTGCTTGCCGGCGTCGGCAACATTTACGCCAACGAGTGCCTGTTTCTCGCCGGCATCCGCCCGCAACGCGCCGCCGGCCGCATCCAGCGCGCGCGTTATGTCCGTCTGGCCGAGGCGATTCGTGAAACCCTGACGAAAGCAATCCGTGCCGGCGGCACCACATTGCGCGATTTTCAGAACGCCGACGGCCTGCCCGGCTATTTTCAGCAAGCCCTCAAGGTCTACGGTCGCCCGGGCGAGCCATGCTCGGTCTGCGGCACGCCGATCCGCGCGCTCAAACTCGGTCAACGTTCCGCGTTCTATTGCCCGCAGTGTCAGACCTAAAACCTAAAGTTACACAGCAAGTAACTTGCTTAATGCTATTGATTCAACTAGATTTTCGGTAACAACAAGGCGCACAAAACCAACCGTACATCGGATCGGCCAAGCCGCCCGTCTGTGAACCGGTCTACATCAGGCAGGGATTCGGCCTAATCTGACATAAATAAAGAAGAGGTGTGGGCGAATCATGACCAACATTGACCAGCATTTCGAAGCCTACAGCGCCTGGCGCCAGGACTTGTTCAAAGCCGTGAGTGATTTTCGCGGCTGGCTGCAAAGCCAGGAACTCGCCGATGTGCATATCGACCAGCGCCTCGACCAGGTGCTGTCCACCCTGCGCGACGACAAGCTGTATGTCGCCTTCGTCGCCGAGTTTTCACGCGGCAAGTCCGAACTGATCAACGCCATTTTCTTTGCCGCCTTCGGCCAGCGCGTGCTGCCGTCGAGCGCTGGGCGCACGACCATGTGCCCGACCGAGCTGATGTTCGAAAAAGGCAGCGAACCGTGCATCCGCCTGCTGCCCATCGAGACCCGTGCCAGCGGCACCAGCGTCGCTGAACTGCGCGGCTTCGCGGAAGAATGGACCACCATCCCGCTCGACATCGAGTCTCCGGACAAAGTGGCTCAGGCCCTGCAACACATTGCCGAAATCAAGAAGGTGTCGAAAGAAAACGCCCAGACCCTCGGCCTGCACATCGCCGAAGAAGAGACCCAGAACGGCATGCACCTCACCGAGGATGGCATGGTCGAAGTGCCGAAGTGGCGGCACGCGATCATCAACTTCCCGCATCCGCTGCTTGATCAAGGACTGGTGATTCTCGACACGCCCGGTCTCAACGCCCTCGGCACCGAGCCGGAACTGACGCTGTCGCTGTTGCCGTCCGCGCACGCGGTGCTGTTCATTCTCGCGGCGGATACCGGCGTCACCAAATCCGACATCCAGGTGTGGCACGACTTCATCGCCAATCCAAAACACGGCGCCAACAAAGGCCGCATTGCGGTGCTCAACAAGATCGACGGCCTGTGGGATGAACTCAAGACCGAGGACGCGGTCGCCGCCGAGATTGACCGGCAAGTCAAAGACACCGCCCGGCATCTTGGCATCGACCCGCACAACGTCTACCCGGTGTCGGCGCAAAAGGCGCTGCTCGGCAAGATCAAGGGCGACAAGAAGGTGCTGGAACGCAGCCGCATCCACGAACTCGAGGACGCGCTCGGCCAGGAGATGATCCCGCACAAGCGCGACATCGTGCGCGACAACATCAGCGGTGACATGGCCGATATCATCAAGGCCATGCGTCTGCTCATCATGCAGCGCCTCAAGGGCGTGTACGAGCATATCGAGGAGCTCGGCTCGCTCAACGGCAAGAACATGGATGTCATCGAACACATGATGAACAAGGTGCGGATCGACAAGGAACACTTCGAGAAGAGCCTGATGCGCTTCCAGGCGACACGCTCGATCTTCTCGCAGCAGACCAACGTGCTGTACACGCACCTGAACCTGAAAAACCTCGACAACCTGATCGCCGCCACCAAGAAGGACATGGAGGTCAGCCTCACGACCGCCGGCCTCAAGAGCTGCATGACCAACTTCTTCAAGCAGTCGCAGTCCACCATGGACGAGGTTGCCAAGCAGGCGCAGGAGATCAAGGAGCTGATGGAGGGCGTGTACAAGAAGTTCCAGGAAGAACATGGCCTGTCGAATGTGAAGCCCAAGGCGTTCTCGGTGATGAAGTACTCGCGCGAGCTCAAGCGCCTGGAAGAGAAGCACATGCAGATGCTGAGCGGCATGTCACTGATGATGACCGAACAGAAGACCGTGATCCGCAAGTTCTTCGACTCGGCGGTCGGCAAGGTGCGCGCCATCTACGCCATGACCAACCGCGACGCCGACAACTGGCTCAAGACCATCATGTCGCCGATGGAGTCGCAGGTGCGCGAGCACCAGATCCAGCTGCGTCGCCGTCTCGAATCCATCAAACGCATCCACAAGGCGAGCGACACCCTCGAAGACCGCATGAAGGAGCTCGAACACGTGCGCGGGGGTATCCGCGAGCAGGAGAAGGCGCTCGAAGCCCGGGTGGAGCAGATCATCAAAATCCTCAGCTACGAATCACAGGCTGACGCCGGGTTTTTCGGCATTGAACAGTCGGCCTGAATCTGCCTAATGTCAGACACAACAAGGGCCGCGCAAGCGGCCTTTGTTGTTTCGGCCGTTTCCCGCCGCTCAGGTAGGGTGGGGTCCCGCCCTACAAACTACGATTCGCCCTTGTTGGAAAGATTGATCCACCCTCTTCGATTTGCGGTAGGATTGGTGAAGGCCGCTCTCGCGCATCCATGCGCTTCGCGGCACTTGGGCATCCTGCCCATCGCAACGCGTAAGCCATCCGTCTGTTTTGCCCATGCCCAGCCACCTCGCCGACCGCGCCCTCGAATGCCTGCTCATCTGTAGCCCGGATGCGAAGCGCACCTGTGTCGCCACACTCTGGTCCGATTGGCAGGCAGGCGCAATCGCACTGCCACCGGATGGTGCATCGGTTGAGCCCATCGACACCCCCGGCCGCCCGGAACAGCCGCCACTCGTGCCGCCACAAAAAGTGCAGCGCCGCTCGGTCGGCACGCGCGCCGGCCACGCCGCGCTCATCCACGCGCTCGCGCACATCGAATTCAACGCCATCAATCTGGCGCTCGATGCGGCGTATCGCTTCCGCAATCTGCCGCGTGATTACTACACCGACTGGCTGCAGGTGGCATTTGAAGAGGCCTATCACTTCGGTCTGCTGCGCGAGCACCTGCGCGCGCTCGGTTACGACTACGGCACCTTCAACGCACATGACGGCCTGTGGGAGATGGCCGTGAAAACCGCGCACGATCCGCTGCATCGCATGGCGCTGGTGCCGCGCCTGCTGGAAGCACGCGGGCTGGATGCCAGCCCGGCGATTATCACCAAGCTGCGCAATATCGGCGATGTGCGTGGTGCGGAGATTCTGGGAATTATTCTGCACGATGAGATCGGGCATGTGCGCGTTGGCAATCGCTGGTATGAATATTTCTGTGCACAGCGCCGCCTCGATCCTGTAGAAGAATTCCAGAAACTGCTGAGGGAGTACGGTGCCTCCAGACCGCGCCCGCCTTTTCATAGCGAAGCGCGGCGGGCGGCGGGGTTTAGCGACGTCGAGCTGAAGTATCTTGAAACCGGCACCGACTAGCTGATTGCAGTCCGGTGCATGGAATTAAAGGGGTCAGCATTAGTTAAAGGGTGCTGACCCTGAGGTTTCCCCGGAGGAACGAACCTGGGCCTTGGGGATTACAAGTCTGGTGCGGCTCGGGGGCTGGGCGGTGGCGCCCTTTGCCGCCGGTTTCCTGATGCAAGGGCTAGCCCTGGCGACCCCGCTCCTAATCGGGGCGGGCATGAAGATCGGCTACGATCTGCTGAACTAGCAGTCGTTCCGGGCCTTAAGGTCACCGGAAGAGCAGGAGCCGTTGGAGTCGAAGACGCACGCGCATCGACTCATAAAGACACGTGCCCAGGCGCTGGCAACGCCGGTTTTGCGATTCCCGTTAATCGGGTCATAACTGCATGCCCATCCGGCGTCGCAGGGCCTACTTCGTGGTTGCCGCGATCTGGTTTCGTCCGCGGCGCTTGGCCTCATACAGCGCAACGTCCGAAGCGCGAATCAGGTCGGCAGGCGAGGAGACGGAAGCATCATCAGAGGATGCAACGCCGAAACTCAAGGTGACCTGATAGGCCACGGGCGATGCTTCGTGGGGCAGGTTCAAGGTGAGGATTCGCTCGCGCATCTGTTCCGCTACGGATATTGCCCCGCTCAATTTCGTTCGTGGCAACAAGAACGCAAACTCTTCACCACCTATCCTGGCCACCACGTCACCGGGACGAGACAGCGTACGCAGCATCGTTTGTGCCACATCCACCAGGCATCTGTCACCGGCAGGGTGCCCATGAAGGTCGTTGTATTCCTTGAAGTAGTCGATATCGGCGAAGATGACCGCTAGCGTCTGGCTGTCGCGTTGCGCTCTTCCCCACTCTTTCATGAGCTCTTTTTCGAAGAACCGCCTGTTGGGGATTCCGGTGAGGGAATCCAGATGCACCAAATGTTCCAGCGTATGGCTCAACTCCATTGACGAAAGCAGTTCGCGGCGCAGGTTTTCCGATTCGCGATACAGACGATACACCTGGGCGGACGATGCGAGCATGGCGATACCGAAGACCGCTATCATCAGACCCATAATCAGATGAATGGAATCACCCACGGACAGCATTCTTATGCTGATCGGTATCACGACTGGGATTGCGAAATACCGATAGGCATGGGGCACGGATGACAGCAGAGGAACTGCGCCAGCTACCATTCCACCCAGCACAAATGCAAGAAAGACTTGGTGTGGGAAAGAACTGGGGTGAAACAGGAGGACTCCAGACGCACCCCACACCACACCCGCCGCGCATGCTCCCACCACGAAATGTTTCGTCCAGGCAGCGTGGTCCAGCTGGGCGCCCAGCGTGGCTTTTCTAAAGGCCCGCAACGTCAGAAATCGAGCGCCCGTAACGGTGATGAGTAGCAGTGACCAGATTAACAGGACTGGAGCAGAGGCGGCGCCCCACAGAACAACGGCTAGAAGGAGGCCGTTTACCAAGTTGACGACCAGCGATATCGATAGCTGGCGATAGGACTGCTCGATCCGCGCGGTGAGAATGTCCGGATCTGGGGGACGAGAAGGCTGTTGGACCTCGGTCTTCAAGCGCAGTCCACCATGGCGAGTTTTCAGGGTGAATTCCCATCACCACCTATGTCGCCAGTATATACTGGGTGTGAGCCAATCGGCGTTGGTCGGTCAACGGTGGCAGAGCGGCTACCTGGACGGGGTGGACCAATCTGAAAATTCCGTTCGATTCCGAACGGAAAACGCAGGTCGCGTATCCCGGCTCCCCCTTGGGCGTGTGAACGCTTTGCATTCATTAAGGAACCGTCATAGCGCGCACTTTGGCGGCCGGCACCGCGCGCTCGGGGGGACGGCCGCCACGCCGGCGCCTCAGCGCTTGGAGTAGCAGGTGCCCTCGCGCACCCACACGCCGCGTTCCTCGCAACGCAGCAATTCTTCGCCACTACACACGTACTGCCCGATGCGGTAGGCGACGTTGTTGAAGTAGCACGTACCGCTTTCGAGCTCGTAGTCGAGCGACGGTTCATCGGCGTTGGTCGAGTCGAAGATCGGCGAGTTGCGAAGCGCCGGGTCGGGTGCGCCGACGCTGGGCGCCGGGATGTGTTTGGTCATGACCAATCCTCCATTTAATTAGACTATCCTGTCCCAGAAATTGCTCGCCGACTTTGACGCGAATCAAGTTCCGGTGAGTCTTTGTGGCGGCAACACGTTTTGTCGGGCAGCGCTTAACAGCGAAAAACCTTGCCAGCGTGATGGATGCTGTGATCGAAATGCCGCAGCGCTACAAGCATCACGGCAAGCTCCACGGCGTGCGCACGGACGTCACCGTGCCCGGCGCGGAGCTCATCGAGCAACTGCGCCTCCCCTGGTGCCCACACCGCGCGCGCACCTACCACGCGATAGGACAATAGGGGACAGCTCAGTCTGTCCCCTATTGTCTATTGCCAAGTAGCCATCACGTTCTGTGCGCCAGTCGACATCCATATCGGCCTTGAGCAGCAGTTCCAGCACTGCGTCATGCCCATTCCCAGCGGCGAGGGTGAGCGCCGTGGAATCAAGCTGGTCTTTCGGTGAGGCAAGGTTCACGTCGGCGCCATGCTGCAGCAGTTTGTTTACGATACCAACGTAATCCTTGGACGATGCAACCATCAGAGCCGTGCCGCCTTCCTTATCTGTGGTGTTCACCGTCGCCCCTGCATCGAGCAATATCTCAATATGGGTTCGTGCCCCGCTGTCGCCGCCAACATTAGCGCTGTGGAGCCGCTTGTGGTCGATGTTGCGTTGACATTCGCGCCTTGCTGAAGCAGTTTCTTGACCGTCGCATACTCGCCATCGCGTGCCGCCACGTGCGGAGGCGTGAGGCCGTCAGTAACCAGCTCACTGCGAGTCGCCACATTCAAAGGCGCGAAACCGACAATGATCTGTTCCTCGACCTGCTCATTGGTAGTCGCGCAACCCGACATGACTACAGCAGCAAGGATAATTCCAGGGAGAAATGGGTGATTTTTCATGGTGGCTATGGCGGCTGTTGTGAAAAAACTAGTTTTATCAGCCGTGTAAATAGTATTCCTGGCGCCGAGAGCGGCCTGACATGTTAGAGACCGCATGCAAGCCAAAAATCTATGGTTCTTGCCTCGGCACAAAGCCTGTGTAGCTTGACCCTGCTGGTCCGCTGGATGTGTTGAGTAACGCTACAGACCTTGGTGTGATTGTGCAAGACCTGATCGCGTGTGTGGGTAATGTGTGGTCTGCCCCTCTGACGCGACAAAAATCAAATCTCTATGGATAGTAGTGGTAAGGAAACACCGGTGCGACGCTGTCCGCCCCGGCCGTTGATGGACGCGCAAGAGGCAATTTGAAAACTGCACAGAAAATGGGGGCACATTGAGGCATCAGTAAATAATAATATGGGCAAATCCGGTAGCCCGACTCCAAAATTAGGCTTGCGGGAACAACGTAGGGCCGGCAATGCTGCGCAGAATATTGATTCCAGTCAGCGCAAGATGGATATTGGCGCCAAGGAATCAATTCCGACTGGCCTTGTCACAATATACTATCGGACCGCTCGGGTCTGATTCTGATCGCGCAAGCTTCCGTCATGGTGGCGCATTGCGCGAGGTGAAACGGCTAACTGGTTGCGCTGGCCATTGCGCAGGCATACAGGGTCGTGTGGCCGTCGTGATCGGCGATGCCTGGCGCGCGCCGAGACACAGCGCGCAAGCTCTGACATAGGAGCGTCGGATCGTGGAACTACTCGCGCATTCGAAGATGGCGATCGCGGTGGCGCTGACGAGCGCGGCGCTCAACGGTTGCCCGGTCGGGCCGAGCTTCGTCCAGCCCGAGGCACCCAGGACCAATGCCTACACCGCGGACCCGTTGCCGACCGAAACCGTCGCCACCGTGGTTACCGGCGGCGCCGCGCAGCGTCTGCAGTTCGGCCAAGAGATCCCGGATCAGTGGTGGACGCTGTTCCAATCGCCGGCCCTCGATCAGTTGGTGCGTCAGGCCATCGCCGACAGTCCGACGCTCGCCGCCGCGCAAGCGACGCTGCGCCAGGCGCAGGAGACGCTGCGCGCCGAACTCGGTGTCGCGTGGTCTCCAGCAGTCGACGCGGTTCTAATTGGCCGGCGCCAGCGCATCTCCGGTGCGGCGTTCGGGCAGCCGAGCGCGCCGGCTAGCGAATTCAGTCTCTACAACGCCTCGGTCGGCGTGTCGTATTCGCTGAGCCTCGCCGGCGGTACGCAGCGCGAACTCGAATCGTTACGCTCGCAGGTCGACTATCAACGCTTCCAGCTCGAGGCCGCGTATCTCGCGCTCACCGCGAACATCGTGACCACCGCGCTCACCGAGGCGGCGCTGCGCGCCCAGATCCGCGTCACCCAGGAGATGGTGGCGACCGAGGAGCAGCAGCTAACGATCGTCGAACGTCAGTTTGAGCTCGGCGCGGCCTCGCGTCCCGACGTGCTCGTCCAGCGCACCCAGCTCGCCCAGACCCGCGCCAGCCTGCCGCTGCTCAACAAGGCGCTGGCGCAGACCCGTCATGCACTCGCGGTGTTGGTCGGCAAGCTACCAAGCGAGGCGCGCCTGCCGGAGTTCGAGCTCGATGGATTCGAGTTGCCGCAGGCGGTGCCGGTCAGCCTGCCGTCGGCGCTGGTGCGCCAACGGCCGGACATCCGCGCCTCGGAAGCGCTGCTGCATAGCGCCAGCGCCCAGATCGGCGTCGCGACCGCGGCGATGTTCCCGCAGATCACGCTCACCGGCAGCATCGGCTCCGAGAGCACGCGTTCGGCGGGCCTGTTTCAGAGCGACACCGGTGTGTGGAACTTCGGCGCGGCCCTGCTTCAGCCGCTGTTCCACGGCGGTGAACTGGCGGCCCGGCGGCGCGGCGCGATCGCCGCCTACGACCAGGCGGCGGCCCAATATCGGGAGACGGTGTTGCTGGCGTTCCAGAACGTCGCCGACGTGCTGCGCGCGCTCGACGCCGATGCTGCTGCGCTCAAGGCCCAGGCCGAGGCGGACGCCGCGGCGCGCGATGCGCTGACGCTGAGTGAGTCGCAATTCAAGCTCGGCGCCGTGAGCTATCTGGTGCTGCTCATCGCGCAACGTCAGTACCGGCTGACGCACATGGCGCTGGTGCAGGCGCAGGCGACGCGCTACGCCGACACCGCGGCCTTGTTTCAGGCGCTCGGCGGCGGCTGGTGGAATCGCGCCGCGGCGGCGGACGAAACGACCAGCGCCAATCAGAACTGACCACGAAACGGCGGTGACCCGATGAAACTCAAGCTGCCACTCCCACCGACGACCTGGAATGCCCCGCTGGTGAAACGCCTGGGGATCATGCTGGTGCTGGCCGGCTTGGTGTTCGGCGGGATCTTCGGCTTTCAGGCCTTCAAGGGACACATGATCAAACAGTTCATGACCTCGAACAAGGCACCGCCGGTCACGGTCAGCGCGATCAAGACCGAGATGCATGCCTGGCAGCCGCAACTGAGTGCGGTCGGCAGCCTGCGCGCGGTGCGCGGCGTGGACGTGACGACCGAGATCGCCGGGCTGGTGCGGTCGCTGCACTTCAAATCCGGCGATCGCGTCGCGGCCGGCCAGTTGCTGGTGCGGCTCAACGCCGACGCCGACGTGGCGCAACTGCGTGCGCTCGAAGCGGCCGCCGAGCTGGCACGCACCACGTATGAACGCGACAAGGCGCAGTTCGAGATTGAGGCGGTGAGCAAGGCACAGCTCGACGCCGCGGCCGCCGACCTCAAGAGCAAGCAGGCGCAGGTGGTGCAACAGGCGGCGATCGTCGACAAGAAGACAATACGCGCGCCGTTCGCCGGGCGGCTCGGCATCAGTGCCATCAACCCCGGCCAGTATCTGAACCCGGGCGAAAAAATCGTGACCTTGCAGGAACTAGACCCGGTGTACGTCGACTTCAGCCTGCCGCAGCAGCAGTTGGCACGCATCACGCTTGGGCAGAAGGTCGTCGCCACCACCGACACCTATCCGGACCAGAGCTTCGACGGCCAGATCACCGCCATCGACCCTAAAGTCGATCCGCAGACGCGCAACGTGCAGGTCGAGGCGACGCTGCACAATGCCAAGCACCAGTTGCTGCCCGGCATGTTCGCGACCGTGAAGGTCGATTCCGGCGCGGCCGAGCAGTTGCTGACCTTGCCGCAGACGGCGGTGACTTACAATCCGTACGGCGAGACCGTGTACCTGGTGGTGCCGGGCAGTAACGGGCCAGACGGCAAACCGACCCTGATCGCCAAGCAGACCTTCGTGACCATCGGCCCCACGCGCGGCGACCAGGTGGCGATCCTGAAAGGCGTGAACGACGGCGATCTGGTGGTGACCAGCGGCCAGCTCAAGCTCAAGAACGGCAGCGAGCTGATCATCGACAACACGGTGCAGCCGAGCAACGAGGCCGCGCCCGCACCGGTGGACCGGTAGGCGAGGTCAGCCATGCGTTTCACCGACCTGTTCATCGAACGCCCGGTGCTGGCCACGGTGGTCAGCCTCCTGATCCTGGTGCTCGGGCTGCGTTCCATCGGGCTCCTGCCGGTGCGTCAGTTCCCCGAGACCCAGAACGCGGTGGTGACGGTGTCGACCGTTTACACCGGTGCCGACCCGCAGCTGGTGGCCGGGTTCATCACCACGCCGCTCGAGAACTCGATCGCCCAGGCCAACGGCATCGACTATATGACCTCGTCGAGCGCCCAGAGTGTGAGTAACATCCAGGCCAACCTGCGACTCAATTACGACACCGGCAAGGCGCTCACCGAGATCAATACCAAGGTCAACGCGGTACTGAACCAGCTGCCGCGCGAGTCGCAGCTGCCGGTCATTACGGTTGCGATCGGCGAGACCATCGACTCGATGTACATCGGCTTCTCCAGCGAGGTGTTGCCGACCAACAAGATCACCGACTATCTGATTCGCGTGGTGCAGCCGAAGCTGCAGGCGGTTGAGGGCGTGCAGACCGCCGAGATATTGGGCGCGCGCCAGTTCGCCATGCGTGCCTGGCTCGATCCGAAAAAGATGGCCGCCCTCGGCGTCACCGCCACCGACATTGCCAACGCGCTGACCGCGAACGATTTCATCTCCGCGGTCGGCCGCACCCAGGGCCAGATGGTCACCGTCAATCTGACCGCCGACACCGGTCTGCACACGGTCGAGGAGTTCCGCGAGCTGGCGCTCAAGGCGCACAACGGTGCCATCGTGCGGCTCGGCGACGTCGCGAACGTCACGCTCGGCTCGGACAACTACGACACCGCGGTCGGCTTCGATGGTCAGTCGGCGGTGTACATCGGCATCAAGGTGGCGCCAAACGCGAACCTGCTGACCGTGATCGACAGCGTGCGCAAGGCCTTCCCGCCGATCGTGCAGGCACTGCCGGCCGGCCTCGACGGCAAGATCGTGTACGACGCCACCAAGTACGTGAACAGCTCGATCGACGAGGTGGTGCGCACCCTGCTCGAGGCGCTGGCGATCGTGACCGCGGTGGTGTTTCTGTTCCTCGGCTCGGCGCGCTCGGTGTTGATCCCGACCCTGGCGATTCCGCTGTCTTTGATCGGCGCGTTTTTCGTGATGCTGGTGCTCGGTTACACCATCAACCTGTTGACGCTGCTGGCACTGGTGCTGGCCATCGGCCTGGTGGTGGACGACGCCATCATCGTGGTGGAGAACGTACACCGCCACATGGAGGACGGCATGGCGCCGCTGGCGGCCGCGCTGCGCGGCGCGCGCGAGCTGGCCAACCCGATCATCGCCATGACGGTGGTGCTGGTCGCGGTGTACGTGCCGATCGGCTTCATGGGTGGGCTGACCGGCGCGCTGTTCACCGAATTCGCCTTCACCCTGGTCGGGGCGGTGACGGTGTCGGCAATCGTTGCGCTCACGCTGTCGCCGATGATGTGCTCGCGCGTGCTGCGGCCGCACGACGGCGACGGTCAGCACCGCTTGGTGAAATTCATCGATACCCAGTTCGCGCGCCTGCGCGGCGGTTACCAGCGGCGATTGCACGGAATGCTCGACTACCTGCCCGTGGTCGCCGTGTTCGCCGCGATCGTGCTGGTGAGTATCTATTTCCTGTACGCCACATCCAAGAGCGAGCTGGCCCCGCAGGAGGATCAGGGGGTGTTGATCGCGCTCATCACCGGCGCACCCAGTGCCACCCTGGAGCAAACCCAGCTCTATTCGCGCCAGGTGTATCAGGCCTACGCCAGTTTCCCCGAGACCGCGCATGTGTTCCAGCTCGACGGCATCAACGGACTGAATAGCGGGGTGGCCGGCATGGTGCTCAAGCCCTGGGACGAACGCCGCCGCACCGCGACCGATCTGCAGCCCTTGGTGCAGCAGAAGCTCGGGGCCATCGCCGGCGCCCAGGCGGTGGCCTTCCAGCCGCCGCCGCTGCCGGGCGGCGGGCGCGGGCTGCCGATGCAATTCGTGATCGGCACCACCGATTCCTTCGATCGGCTGAACGACGTGGCGCATACCCTGCTCGACCGGGCACGCGCCAGCGGCGCATTCATCTTCCTCGACAACGACCTCAAGTTCGACAAGCCGCAGGCCACGGTCGAAATCGACCGCGACAAGGCCGCGCAGCTCGGCCTGAGCATGCGCGATATCGGCGGTGCGCTAGGGTCGATGCTGGGCGGTGGCTACGTGAACTATTTCAGCCTGTCCGGTCGCTCGTACAAGGTCATTCCGCAAGTGATGCAACGCGAACGCCTCAACGCCCACCAGCTCGCCGACTACTACATCAACACCGCCGCCGGCCAGTCGATCCCGCTGTCGACCGTGGCGCGTTTCAAATCTGCGGTAGTGCCGGAGGCGCTCAACCACTTTCAGCAGCTCAACTCTGCCACCATCTCCGGGGTGCCGTTTCCGGGGGTGACGCTCGGGGAGGCGCTCGGCACCATGAAGAACTTGGCGCAGCAGGTGTTGCCGCAGGGCTACAGTGTCGATTATGCCGGCCAGGCACGCCAATTCGAGCAGGAGAGCAGCGCGCTGGTGATCACGTTCTTCTTTGCGCTCATTATCATTTTCTTATCGCTGGCCGCGCTGTTCGAGAGCTTCCGCGACCCGTTGATCGTGCTGGTGAGCGTGCCGATGTCGATCTGCGGCGCGCTGATCTTCATCAGCCTCGGCGTGGGCGGGGCGAGCCTCAACATCTACACCGAGGTCGGGCTGGTGACCCTGATCGGGCTCATCAGCAAGCACGGCATCCTGATCGTGCAATTCGCCAACGACCTGCAACGCGAGGGCAAGAGCAAGCGCGAGGCGGTCGAGCTCGCGGCCGCCATCCGGCTGCGGCCAATCCTCATGACCACCGCGGCCATGGTGCTCGGCGTCATGCCGCTCGTGATCGCAAGCGGCGCCGGCGCCGTGGGCCGTTTCAACATGGGCCTGGTGATCTCGACTGGCATCGCCATCGGCACCTTGTTCACCTTATTCGTGGTGCCGGCCATGTACATGCTGCTGGCTACCGAGCACGCCGTCGAACAGACACCGCCGGCGCCACCGGCCGCAACACCAGAACAAACCTAATCTGTACGTCGCCCAGTTGGCCTGGGGTTGTGCCGTGGCCCGAGACGGCACCCGCTCTCGGCCGCGCCTTGCGCTTAACCGTGACGCAGGGCGCACTTGCAGTGCACAGGGGTAGAACCCGACCGCATTCTGTTTGACTTTCGTGATGCCGAGCGCCTTGCTGGTTTCATAGTCGAACTCGATGGCATCATGCGGGAAGTTTTCTGAATCTCCGCATCCGCGGATCATTCGATAGACGCCCGCACCGTTCGTCGACGTAATCGTGACCCAAGCATTCCGGCCGCCAAGCGATGCAAGTTCTGAGTACTAGTGATATCGTGGGAATAGTATCAGTGAGGAATATAAGAAAGATATCCGCTGGCCCGGGTTTTTAACAGACGCATCTTCATCGGACAACCTCCTTCAGGCATTATGTGCCTATCGGGTGTTCGTAAGATCAGGTGCCTTGATCTGACCGTTCATTGCAAGCGAATACGCCGCGAACCGGGTCGCGATACCGATCTCCGCAAGTGCCGAGGGATGATTGGCTACCAGGATCTACTGGGCTGACAAAAACCGCGCCGGAAACGGCAAGGCCCAGGTCGTGGCATTGTCCCTGTCGAAGGTCTCGTTCAAACGGAAAGGAGCAAAGGATGGCAAGGATTCTCGTGACTGGTGCAAACGGCTTTATCGGCTCCCATCTGGTCCGGGAACTGTTGAAACGGGGCCATCAGGTGCGCGGCCTGGTGCGGCATACCGGCAATTTGTCATCGTTGGTCGGTGTGCCGATAGAACTTTTCATTGGCGACGTACGCGATCCGGCCACGCTGGCGGCACCGATGCAGGGCGTCGAGTATGTCTATCATCTGGCCGCCGAGTTGATGGTCACAAGCGAGCAGGAATTTAAAGCCACCAACACACGCGGCACGCAGAACATGCTCGAAGCCGCCGAGAAGTTCGCGCGCGGCACACTCAAGCGCTTTCTGTATGTGTCCAGCCAGGCGGCGGCCGGGCCCAGTACCGACCCCACACCGATAGAGGAAACGGCCGAGCGCAAGCCGATCTCCTGGTACGGCCAATCCAAGATGGAGGCCGAAGACATTGTGCACGGCTTTGCCGGACGCGTGCCCGTTACCATCGTGCGACCGTCATCCGTTTACGGCGAGCGCGAGCGGGATATCAGTCAGGTCTTTCCGGCCATCCAGCAACGCCTGCAGCCCAGGGTGGGCATCCTGACCAAATGGGCGGTGATGGTTTACGTCGAAGATCTGGTGCAAGGGTTTATTGCCGCGGCGGAGAGCGACAAAACAATTGGCCAGGTTTATTTTCTCAATCACCCCCAGGTGCTGACCGCCGGCCAGATCGTCAAGACAATGGCGGCGGCGTGCAACAAATCGGCAGGCTTGATGTTCCCCGTGCCGATCGCCCTATTCCGCCTGGTGGCGCCGTTTGCGGAAGCGATGCAGCAGTTTAACCGCGACCGTCCGCCCATCACGCGCGACAAGGCCCGTGAGGTCGCACAGCGCTTCTGGGTCGCCGATCCATCCAAGGCGAAGCGTGATTTCGGCTGGCAGGCGCAGCATGATTTTCTGCGCGGCATGCAGAACACCACGCAATATTTTTTTGACGAGCAACGCCGTCTCCAGCAGATGCCGTTGGAGACCGGTCTGTCACGTTGGCTCAAGTATCTGGCGGTTGCAGTGTTGTTGGGCGGCTTGATCGAAATCAGCTCGGCCACGGGTGGCTTTTACAAGTTTGACCCAGGGTGGTTTGTGTTTGTCATCGTGTTCGGCGCATTCGGCTTGAGCCTCGGCACGTTGGCGATGCTGCTTCGCATGCAGAGCGGGCTCGTGCAGTTTTTGGCCGGCACCCTGCTGGCAGGAGCGGTGGAGCTGGCGAATGCCTTCCATCTGATTCCAAAGGTCCGCTGGGTTTTTGCATCGGGCTGGCCGCTCGGCATCACCAGTCCGATCTGGCGGTCGGTGGTGTTAGGCTTGGCGGGCGGGGCGTTTGTTCTCATCGTCAACGCCATCATGCTGGCGCTCTACAAGCGGCGGCTGAGACTGGGATAGAACCATGCAAATAAAAACATTGTCAGACAGCGTCGCGCGTCTGCGCGACGCTGTGTTTGCGACCGATGTATCCGAGGCCGAACTCGAAGCACCGACATTTGCGACGGTGCTCAAGCTTGCCTGGCGTTCGATTCGCGCCTTTCCCTTCGAACGTACCGGACAAATAATCGGGTCGGCGTTCATTCTGTTGATGCTCTGGGGCTACCACGGCAATCTCGAACTGCTCAAGTTTATCGTGCCGGACTGGCGCGGCCCGGGCGTGGACATTGGCACGCGCCCGGTATTGGTCCCCGGCGTGCCGTGGGACAATGAGTTGATTGCATTCTGGGCCGGTGCCTTGCTGCTGGTCGTTATCCCCATCCTGCTCATCAAGTTCGTCTACAAGCAGGACCTGGCCGATTACGGCCTGGGCCTGCCGCCGAAAGGCCGGCGCAAGTTGGCGGTGCAAACCTTCCTGACCTTGATGGCGATAAGCCTGCCGGCATTCTTGATTGCCACGCACAACGCCGACATGCGCGCCACCTATCCGTTCTACCGCCCGTTCGCCAACGTCGCCGAGTTTGCGCTGTACGAACTGACCTACCTGCCCTTTTTCATCGCGATCGAGTTTATCTTCCGGGGCTATTTGTTGTTCGGCCTGGCGGGCATTCGCGATCAGCAAGTACAGGCGCAACGCACCGACCTCGGCGTGCCCGGGGCATTTTATTTTGGCAAATATGCACTCCTGATCCAGATGCTCTCGTACACGGCCTGGCATCTGGGCAAGCCGCTGCCAGAATTATGGGGCACCCTCCTCTGGGGACTGGCGGCCGGTGTATTGGCGTACACCGTTCGCTCGATTTGGCCGGTGGTGCTTGCCCACTGGCTGCTCAACGTGTTCTTTGATGCCATGGTCGTACTCTCGCTCTAGCGCCGTTCAGAAGAACTTCCCGGCGTTACGGGTTCGACGGGGATCAGGTCTTGCACAATCACAGCGAGGCCTGTAGCGTTCGCTCAACACAGCGCGCAGACAACCAGATCACACCGCTGCCATGTTGCGGCCGTCGGTGTGGGCATGAATTAAATTATAAACGGTTCGTGAAAACCCCTTTTTCCGTCATTACCGCCTTGGCCATCATGAAACAACGCCGAACTGTCACCGCCATGTTGGTTGCGGTTGTTGCCCTGTCCGGTTGTGCGACGCCCACGGAACAGGTCAACGAGCAGGTCATTGTCGGCTTCACGCCGTTGAACGTCGCGACCGGTCAGCAAGAGATCGTCGACAGCCTTACCCCGTTGCACAGGGCCGCCCGCGATGGCGACCAGGCGGCGGTGACAACGCTACTACAGCAAGGCGCACAGGTCGACGCGGCGTCAACCGCAAGCGGTGTCACAGCGTTAATCGTGGCCGCCACCGCGGGGCACGAATCCATCGTTGACATCTTGCTCGATGCGGGTGCGGCGGTGAATGCCACCGATGCGGTCGATGGCACGGCGCTGATGTACGCCGCGTCGAAGGGCTACGTGGGTATCGTCAACAAGCTGCTGCACCACGGCGCCGCCGTGAACCTTGTGTCACCGAAAGATCACCTGGATTCCACCGCGCTCACCCTCGCTGCCGGAAATGGACAGAATGCGGTACTGGAACCGCTGCTCAATGCCGGGGCGGAGATTGACTGGCGTACCGAACGCGATGGCGATTCTGCCTTGCTCTTGGCCGCGGAACTCGGCCATTGGAGCACGGTGGCACGATTGCTGTCAGCCGGTGCAAACCCAGACCTCAAGGATCGGTATGGCAAGACGGCCTGTGATATCGCCGCCGCCAACGGACATGACGCCGTCACACAGGTCCTGGATGAATTCTATCTGGCGCAGGGTCAAGACAAGCGCTGTCGTCGCAACAGCAAATGGTAATCGCGCAGCGCCGCCGTCGACACGACGAAAGACACCACCCGCTGGATACATTGAACCAGCATGATCGAAGGGTCTTGCCAGAAGCGAAACCGACAACCATAAACCGGGTTAAAGAAGCCGTCGCAATTTCTTCGCAATTCCGCAAGCGACTGCCCCGAGTCTTTTACTCCTCTCGACGAGCCTGGCCGCTGTGGTGGCGTTCCGGCTGGGCGGGATTCCAGATCTTCTTGAGGAGACACCCGACACTGCGTAAATCCACCCTGTTGCTCAGCACCGCGCTGGGCCTGACATCGCTCAACGCCTGTGTTGCATTTGACACGGACACCAACATCCATGACCGACCGCTGCCGGTACGCAGCATCGCGTTCACCAGCACTCCGGCGCCGACCACGGAATCGGAGATGACCAGCGCCTACACCCGCTCGAACGTGGTGGTGACGCTCCTGGATGGCAACACCCGTACCTTCCCGCTGTCTTACAATATTCTCTACAGTTCCGGCGAGAAAATCGGCAGCTGGAAAGTCGGCACCATCGTGGACAAGACCGGCGCGCCGCTGGATGCGCTGCGTGATCATCAAGGCACTGTTCTCGCCAACGGGCCGTTCTACGCCCATTCCCCGGATGCCAACTCCCTGGTGGTCCGGGGCAACAGCCTCTCGCTGGTGACGCACTTCGAGTACGACACCGAGGCCGCGAGCGCCGCCGATCCGTCCAAGGCGGTGAACCTGCACGGCCAGCTGCCGATGGTGATGAATCTGGCGAGCCTGCGGCAGAAGGCCGATGGCACGTTGAGCGCGTTTGATCTGACGAACATCAGCATGGCGTCGGTCGATGGCCTGTGGGTTCCGTGCGCCGGTGAACTCACCCCCTGGAACACCCATGTCGGCGGTGAAGAGTATGAACCCGATGCGCGCGCCTATGAGAACAAACCGTTCACGCCCATGAACCGGTTTCTCGGCACGAACGGCCTGACCGCCAGCCAGGGCGGGGCCAACGCCTACCGTTACGGTCTGGCGGTCGAGGTGACGCTGAGCGAAAACGGCAACACCAGCGTCGTGAAGCACTACGCACTGGGGCGGCTGGCCAATGAGCTCGCCCATGTGATGCCGGACCGGCGCACCGCCTACAAGGGTGACGACGGCCGCGACGTGATCCTTTCCATGTTTGTCGCCGATCGCGCCAATGACCTGTCGGCCGGCACGCTGTACGCGGCGCAGCTCGAACAGCGCGATGGCGCCAACGGTGGTCAGTTCAACATCCACTGGATTCAGCTCGGCCGTGCCAGCGACCGCGAGATCCAGGCGCAGGTGGACGGCGGCATCCGCTTCTCGCACATCTTCGATGCGGTGTCCAAGACCACTTACCAGGCAAACCCCGCGCTGTATGCGGACTACCGCCCGGTGTATGTCTACACCGGCACCGACGGCACCAACAGCAACACGCTGGAATACCTGCGTGTGAAGCCGGGCATGGAAAAGGCCGCGGCCTACCTCGAGACGCGTCGCTATGCCGCCTACCTGGGCGCAACCACCGAGTTCACCAAATTGGAAGGCGTCACCTCCAACCGCCAGGACAAGAAGCTGTATGTCGCCATGTCGCACGTTCAAAAAGCCATGCTCGACGGCCAGAACGCCGACCGTCCACGTGACGACATCCGCCTGACCGGCAACCCGGCGGACCTGGGATGCGGCATTGTGTATGAGTCGAACGTGACCGGCGACCAGACCGATACCAAAGGCCAGCGCATCCGCAGTCAATGGGTGGCCACCGACCTGCGTGCCCTGGTCACCGGCGCCAGGAAGCCGGCCGGCCAAATCTACGGCAAGTACGACAAGTGCGACACCGACAAGATGGCCAACCCGGATAACATCAAGTACTCCGAGGCGCTGCGCACGCTGTTCATCGGCGAGGACTCGGGCAACCACCTGAACAACTTCCTGTGGGCCTACAGCGTCGACAGTCAGCAGCTGGTGCGTCTCGCCACTACGCGCTTTGGTGCCGAGTGGACCGGTCTGCAGGCCGTGGACAGCCTGAACGGCTATGCCTACATCCTGGGCAATATCCAGCACCCGGGCACCACCGAAGACACCGCCGGCTATCGTGCGGCACTGGAAGCGGATGGCATCAACTTCGATGCCTTCCGTGCCCAAGTCGATACGCGCGGCGCCGTAGGTTATCTTGGCGGCATGCCGGCGCTGCGCCTCGTCACCGGCAAGCCGGAGCGTGGTTCCTCCAACGACTGAAGCACCGACCTTCCCGCAGCACCCAAAGCGGCCTTCGGGCCGCTTTGTTTTTGGCTGAACAAAGCGCGTGAGAATTCTTTCAACAATCCACTGTCCATTGATCAGCGGAAAGGCACCGTCGGGCGCATGCTGGGGTCCATTCCTGGCATGCGCGGCCAAGGACTTCGGCTGGCTGGAATCGATTGTTATAATGCCGTCGACCGCCCGGGTACCGGGCCCAATACTTCACTTCACATGAGAACCTGTCGAGAACCTGTATGAAAACCCTGCGTATGACCATCACCCTGAGCATCATTTCCATCTTCGGTCTCAGCGCCTGCGCGACCGACGAGTACGGCAACAAACGCCCGCTCACCGATGCCGAGACCGGCGCGCTCATCGGCGCCGCCAGCGGCGCAGTGCTGGGCGGCGCGGTGTCGAAAAATAACCGCACCAAGGGCGTATTGATCGGCGCCGTGGGCGGCGGCCTCGCGGGTGGCGCGGTCGGCTACTACATAGACAGCCAGAAGAAAGATCTTGAAAAGGCACTCGCCCCGGAGCGGGATGAGGGCGTGATCCAGATCGAGAAGCTGCCGCCGAACACGCTGCGCGTGACCATGACCGACCAGACGGCCTTCGCCGTGGATTCAGCCGAGATCAAGCCGCGCTTTCACAGCAGCATGGATAAAATTGCCAGCGTCCTCAATCACTACGGCAAGACCGAGCTGAACATCGTCGGATACACCGACAGCACCGGAGCGGCCCAGCACAACCAGGAGCTTTCCGAACGCCGCGCACAGGCGGTGCAGACCTACTTCTTGCAGCGCGCCGTGGTGCACCAACGACTCACGTTTGAAGGTCGGGGTGAAAATGACCCACGTGCCAGCAATGCCACGACCGAAGGCCGGCAGTTGAATCGGCGTGTGGAAATCAACATCATTCCAATTGTGGCGAATTAAGAAGATGATTGAACGCAGGCGACTCGCAGGACAGACCACCTGCGGCTAGCGACTCACACGGCGGGGAGACAGGATTGTCTCCCCGCCGAGTTTCTGCGAACTGAAATAGCGGATCGTTCTTAGGGCAGCGTCACCGACTGAAGAACGCGCGCCCGGCCTGGGCCGTGTCAACTCGGCACAAAGAAACGCTCACGCAGTTCTTCCAGCCCCAGTGTCTGAAGCAGTTCCTGCAAGCGTTCGCGCGCGCGCTGGCGCGGCAGGTTTTTGTAGCTGGCGATGATGAGTTCGTTTTTCATGGAGTGCTCCCAGCCCACTAGCTCCGTCACATTGACATGGTAGCCATGCGCCTCCAGTTGCAGACCACGCAGCACATTGGTGACGTGACTGCCAAACTCACGGGTGTGCAGCGGGTGGCGCCAGAGCTCAGTGAGGGCGCTTTTCGCCAGCGCTTGCCCCTTGTGCTTTCTCAGCACCGCGGCCACTTCCGCCTGGCAACAGGGCACCAGTACCATGTACGTCGCCTGTTTTTTTAATCCAAATGCGATCGCATCGTCGGTGGCGGTGTCGCAGGCATGCAACGCGGTCACCACGTCGACCTTTTCCGGCAACTGCTCGGACACGATAGACTCCGCCACCGACAGATGCAGGAAGGACATGCCGGTGAATTTCAGCTTCGCGGCCAGATTGCGGGATTTATTCACCAGGTCGGCGCGCGCCTCGATGCCGACAATGTGCGCATCGTTGTTCAGCGATTTGAAAAACAGATCATAAAGAACAAAGCCCAGGTACGACTTGCCGGCACCATGGTCGACCAGCTGCATCGCGGGATGATCCTTCTGGACTTCCTGTAGCAACGGCTCGATGAACTGATAGAGGTGATAAATCTGCTTGAGCTTGCGCCGGCTGTCCTGGTTGAGTTTGCCGTCGCGCGTGAGGATATGCAGCTCTTTGAGCAGCTCGATCGACTGGCCGGGCTTGATTTCAGGCATGTCTTGCATGGATTGTGCTTCCGGGATTGCAACGCCCGGATCTGCTTGTGACCCGCGGGCTGAAGTGGTCGTACGTATGCAGCGGGTTAACTGGCGCGTAGTGTCAGCAGCAGATACTTTTGTTGCAGCTGGTCCTTGCTTTCGGCGTGGTCCGGATCACTGATGATGCAATCCACCGGGCAGACATCAATGCACTGCGAGTTCGTGAAGTGGCCCACGCATTCGGTGCACAGGGCCGGATCGATCACGTAGGTGTCCTCGCCCTGCGTGATAGCGCCATTCGGGCACTCCGGTTCACACACATCGCAGTTGATGCACTCTTCGGTAATCAGCAAAGACATGGTGAAAATACGTGTATTTCTGCGAAACCAAAGCTAAGTTTAGCGCAGCTTGGCGCGCAGCGCCTGCATGACGCGCGCATGCACAAACGGGCTGACGTCGCCCCCGAAGGCCGCGATTTCCTTGACCAGCGAGGCGGAGACGAACATTTCGCGTTCGGACGGCGTCATGAACACGGTCTCAACCTGCGGGTCGAGGTGGCGATTCATGCCGGCCAGCTGGAACTCGTATTCGAAATCCGAGACCGCGCGCAGGCCGCGCAGGATGACACGCGCCCCGTGCTGGCGCACACAATCGATGAGCAGGGTGTCGAACCCGACCACGCTGACGCTCGGCAGATCGGCCAGCACGGCGCGCGCCAAGTCGACGCGCTCGTCGAGGCTGAACAGCGGCTTCTTGGCCGGGTTGGCGGCGATCGCCACGATCACCTTGTCGAACACGCCGGTCGCGCGCCGCACCAGGTCGCTGTGGCCGGTGGTGATCGGATCGAACGTGCCGGGATAGAGGGCAATCACGCTCATGGCGTCTCCTGGTGTTGGGTTCTTCTGGCCAAATGATACCCCACCTGCCCGGCGGTTTTGCTGCGCACCAGCTGCCAGGTGTCGGGCAGGGGCGGGACCTCGCCGTGCGGCGCCTCGAGATAGATGAGGGCATCCGGCTTCAGCCAGCCGCGCGCCTCGAGCAGCTCAGCACAGGGGGCCAGCAGGCCGCTGGCATAGGGCGGATCGAGAAACACAATATCGAACGCCGCGGCCGGACCGCGCAAAAACGCCGCGGCGTCGGCGTGCACAATGTCAGCATGCTCGGCCTTGAGCTGCTCGCGATTGTGACGCAGGGCCGCGACCACTTCCAGTCGCTTTTCCACCAGCACGGCGCGTGCCGCGGCGCGCGACAACGCCTCGAAGCCAAAGGCGCCGCTGCCGGCAAACAGATCGAGACAGGCGGCGCCGGGCAAATACGGCGCAAGCCAGTTGAAAACGGTCTCGCGTACCCGGTCGGGCGTGGGTCGCAGATCCGCGCTCGCCGGAAAGACGAGCCGTCGGCTGCGCCACGCGCCGCCGATGATGCGCACCTCGCCGCGTGGCGCGTGCGCGGCGTGGGGTTTATTGCGCGCCGCCACCACCCACGATCACCGTCAGCATGTGTTCGGGGTGCACCCGCCGGCGGAACGCGTCGCGAATCTGCTCGGCGCTGACCGCCTCGATGTGCGGGATGAAATCATCAAGATAGGTAAGCGGCAGACCGTAGAAGCCGATCACCGTCAGGTATTCGGCGATCTTGCGATTGCTGTCGATGCGCAGCGGAAATCCGCCGGTGACGTTCTTCTTGGCCGCTGCCAGTTCCTCCGCAGTCGGCCCCTGCTCGGTAAATTTCTTGAGCTCCTGGCGCACCACCGCCAACGCCTCGGCGCGCTGGCTGTTCTTGGTTTGCAGACCGAGCAGGAACGGGCCCGGTTCGCGCAGCGGCATGAAGTAACTGTACACACTGTACGACAGGCTGCGCTTCTCACGCACTTCCTGTGACAGGCGCGATACCAGGCCACTGCCACCCAGTATGAAGTTGCCGAGATAGAGCGGATAGAAGTCCGGGTCGTTACGCGCCATGCCGGCCTCACCGATCAGCAGGTGAGTCTGGGTCGAGGGATGGGCCAGCACGCGTGCGGCGCGCTCGTGTGGCACCACGTCCGCGACCTTGGGCAGGGCCGGTGCCGCTTCACCCGGCGGCAGACCACCGAGTACCCGCTCGGCGATCGCCTTGGCCTCGCGCAGATTGATATCGCCGATCATTGCCAACAGCGCGTTGCGGCCAACATAGTATCGTGCATGAAAGCCGACCAGATCAGCACGGGTCAGTGCCTTGAGTCCGGCTTCACTGCCTTCCGGCGGCAGGGCATACGGGTGTCCCTGGTAGAGCTGGGCAAAAAACGCCTTAGTGGCGACATCGCCCGGCGATGCCTCGGCCTGCTTGAGACTGAGCAGTGCACGTTGGCGCTCGCGTTCGAAGCTTGCCGACGGGAAGGATGGCGCAGCCACGACGCGTGCAAACAAATCGAGCGCCGGATCGAGCAGTGCGCGATCGGTCAGACTCTTCAGGTTCGCGCCGGCCATGTCGCGGTCGTTACTCGATTCGTATTCCGCACCCAGCCCCTCGAAGGTCGCGGCGATGGCGTCCGCATCCAGATCACCGGTGCCATCGTTGAGCAGCTGGTTGGTGAGCATCGACAAGCCATTGCGCCCCTGCGGGTCACGCGCCGAGCCGGCGTCGAATACCAGACTGAGTGTCAGCATCGGCAGGTTGTGCGCCTCGACAAAATACACACGTGCGCCGTTCTTCAGCGTCCAGTGTTCGATCTTGGGCGTGGCGAGCGCCGCAAACGAGACCAGCAACAACATCGTGCCAAGCAACACACGTTGCATGACCTGAGTCATGGTGTTAGCGAACATGGCCACCTCCCAGCGGCGCGGCCGCGTGTGGCCTGGCCTTGCCCGGCTGCGGATCGAGCACGGTGACAGTGAGATTGGCCGCAGTGAGGTATTTCTTCGCCACGGCCTGCACCTGCGCCGCCGTCACGGCGCGCACGCGCTCGACATCGTGGTCAAGCATTTGCCAATCAAGGCCGACGGTTTCGAGCGTACCCATCTGCATCGCCTGATAGAACATCGAATCGCGCGTGTACACACTGTTGGCCGCGACCTGCGCCTTAACGCGCTCCAGCTCCACCGCTGAGATCGGCTCTTCCTGCACCTGTCGGATTTGTTCACGAATGGCGGCTTCCAGCTCGGCCGGTGTGCGTCCCCGCGAGGGTGTGGCGTTGACCACGAACATTACCGGGTGGCGGGCGGTTGGACTGTAACCTGCCCCGACGCTGGCGGCGATCTGCTGCTTGCGCACCAGGTCGCTTTCAAACCGTGCACTGCCACCGCCATCCAACACGCCGTTCAATACCAGGAGCGCATACGACTCGTCGTTATCAGCGTGCGGGCTGAAGGCCGGTACGTGGTAACCCATGATCAGCGATGGCACCTGCGCCGGGGCGCTGATGCGCGAACGCCGGGTTTCGGTCTGGGGCGGTTCGGCCAGCACACGCGTGCGTTCCAAGGGACGCGCAGGGACCGGACCAAAGTACTGACGCGCGAGCGCAATGACTTCACGCGGATTGACATCGCCGACCACCACCAGTGTGGCGTTGTTGGGCACGTACCAGCGTTGATACCAGGCACGCAGCTGCTCGACGTTCAGCTTGTCCAGGTCGCGCATCCAGCCGATGATCGGGTTCTTGTAGGAATTGACGGTATAGGCGGTGGCCATGAAGCGCTCATAGGCGAGGGACTCCGGCTGATCGTCGGTCCGCAGGCGCCGTTCCTCCATCACCACACGCAGCTCCTTGGCGAATTCCTGGTCGTCCAGCAGGAGGTTGTGCATGCGATCGGCCTCCAGTTCAAAGGCGATCGACAGGCGCGATTTTTCCAGCTGCTGGAAATAGGCGGTGTAATCGGTGCCGGTGAAGGCATTCTCGCGCCCGCCGTTCTCGGCGATGATGCGTGAGAACTCGCCATTCTTGTGCGCGCTGGTGCCCTTGAACATCATGTGTTCGAGGACATGCGAAATGCCGGTGAGCCCATCCGGCTCATCGCTCGCACCGACCTTGTACCAGACCTGCGAGACCACTACCGGTGCACGGTGGTCCTCTTTCACCACGATTTTAAGGCCGTTCTCGAGGGTGGCTTCCTGTACCGGACTGCAAGCCGTGAGCAGCCCTGCGGCCAGCAGCAAACCAAAACGGGCAAAAGACATGTATTTCCTTTAATCCATTCAGCAGCGGGTGATAGGATAACCGATCAGATGAAGCCATGCCTGCACAAAGTCCATTGCGCCAATAACGGCGCCTGGAAAAATAGTCATTTTTTTGGAAGGCACGCCTGCACAAACATAGCTATTTTTTTACCGACCGCAATACGAGCATGGCACTGATCGAAAGTTCCCCAAAACCCGAACCCGGCACGCGCACTGCCCTCGGCCGCCTCGGCGAACGTCTGGCCGCCACCCGCAAAACCCTGAAACGCGGATTTGCCGAACTCCTGGGTGCAGCCCGGGCGCCCGATCCGGCATTGCTGGACGATCTGGAGGCAGCATTGCTCCAGGCCGACGTCGGCGTCGAGGCCAGCGCGCGCATCATCGATGGAATTCGCAGCCAGTCCGGCAACCCGGACATGCGTGTGCGGCTGCGCACTGCCCTGCTCGACCTGATTGCGCCGTGTGAGCAGCCGCTGGAGATCCCGGCGGTCGCTCCCGGCATCCTGCCTCCCACGACACACGCACGTCCCGGTGCGTCGCAGACCAAACCCTTTGTCATCTTGGTGGTGGGCGTGAATGGTGCCGGGAAAACGACCACCATCGGCAAACTTGCCCATCGGCTACAGCGTGAAGGCCGGTCCGTGATGCTGGCCGCGGCCGACACCTTCCGTGCCGCGGCCGTCGAGCAGCTCAAGGTTTGGGGTGAGCGCAACGGGGTGCCGGTGATCGCGCAGGACACCGGGGCGGATGCCGCGGCCGTGGCGCACGACGCGCTGCACGCCGCGACCGCGCGTGGCGTGGACGTGCTGATTATTGATACCGCCGGACGGCTGCATACCCAGAGCGGCCTGATGGACGAGCTCAAGAAGATTCGGCGTGTGATCGAACGCATCCATCCGCAGGCGCCGCACGAGGTGTTGCTGGTGCTGGATGCCGGCATCGGCCAGAACGCCCTCGCCCAGCGCGAACATTTCCAGGCCGCGGTCGGTGTCACCGGCCTCATCCTCACCAAACTCGACGGCACTGCCAAGGGCGGTGTGGTGTTCGCCATGGCAGCCAAGAATCCGCTGCCGATCCGTTTCATCGGCGTCGGCGAAGGCATCGAGGACCTGCGCGTATTCAACGCGGCGGAATTTGTTGAGGCCCTGCTGCCGGAAACGGATCGCGAACCAGCCGGATGATCGAGCTCAATCACGTCTCCAAGCGCTATCTCAGCGGCCCGAGCGATTATGTCGCGCTGCGCGATGTCAGCTTCACGGTCGCAAAAGGCGAAATGCTGTTTGTCACCGGCCACTCGGGCGCCGGCAAGAGCACGTTGCTGCGGCTGCTGACGCTGGTCGAACGCCCGACGCGCGGCCAGCTCCTGGTCCAGAACAAGAACCTCGAGCGCCTGCCACGCCGGCGCGTGCCCTATTACCGGCGTGAACTGGGCGTGGTATTTCAGGACAACAAGCTGCTCAGCGATCGCAGCGTGTTCGACAACGTTGCCCTGCCGCTGGTGGCGAGCGGCGTTTCGCACCGCGACATCCCCAAACGCGTGCGTGCCGCACTCGACCTGGTCGGCCTGCTTGGCAAGGAGAAGCTCCATCCGATCGTACTGTCCGGCGGCGAACAACAACGCGTCGGTATTGCGCGCGCGGTGGTGAACCGTCCGCCATTGCTGCTGGCCGATGAACCGACCGGGAATCTCGACATGCAGTTGTCGGATAGCATTTTCGATTTGTTCCACGACTTCAATCGGCACGGTGTCACGGTGCTGATCGCCACCCACGATTTGCGTCAGGTCGAGCGGCTCGGCAAGCGCGTGCTCACCCTCAAGGCCGGCGAGCTGGTGCACGACACGGGGTTAATGAAATGATGCCACGGTTAAAATTTGAATGGGTAAGCCAGGAACCCTTGGTGCACGCACGCAAAGCGGGTTCCCCCTCTCCCCTTGCGGGAGAGGGCTTGGGGAGAGGGGAGGGGTTAGAACTGAACGCGGATAAACCATGCCAGACCGCAGCACCCATATAGCCAAGGCCTTGCGTCGCCGCATGACCGACACCGAACGCCATCTCTGGACGCAGTTGCGCGCGCACCGATTGGCGCGGTGGAAGATCAAGTGCCAACACCCGATCGGTCCGCACATCGTGGACTTCGTGTGTTTCGAGGCCCGCTTGGTGATCGAAGTGGCGGAAAAACTGCTCCTGCGTTTTCCGCACTTCCGCCATCCATGGCGGTCGGATGGCGGACAGCATCAGGGAAGCGAGGCCAATCGGGTACGCGAGGCGTGGCTGGAAGGACAGGGATTTCGTGTGCAGCGTTTCTGGAATAACGAAGTGTTGACCGAGATGCCGGCGGTGTTGGAGAGGATCGCTGAAACTCTCTCCCCCTCTCCCCCGCCCCTCTCCCACGAGGGGAGAGGGGAGTTACTACCCAGTCAAATTCCAACAGAGTCAAAATGATCAATTATCTGCTGCGCCACGCACAAGTACTGCTGGCCACGCTCGGTCAGATGACGCGCACACCGCTCGCGACCTTGCTCACGCTCACCGTCATTGGCATTACCCTCGCCCTGCCGAGCGGTCTGTACGTCGTACTCGACAACCTCGAGCATGTGAGCGCCGGCTGGGATCGGGGCGCGCAGGTATCGCTGTTTCTCAAACGCGACGTGACCGAGGCTGGTGCACAAAAACTTTCCCAGCAAGTTCGCGCCATGTCCATGGTGGTGAGAGTCGATTACATCTCACGCGAGTCGGCACTCACGGAGTTCAAGAAGCTGTCCGGGTTCGGCGCAGCACTCAATGCCCTGGACAGCAATCCATTACCGGCGGTGCTGGTGGTGCACCTGGGAGCGGAAAACAGCCCCGCTGCCATCCAGTCATTGATGACGACCCTCACGCGTCTGCCGGGCGTGGATCTGGCGGAGTTCGATAGCGAGTGGCTGCAACGTCTGGCGGCGTTGCTGTCGCTGGCCGAACGCGCGGTGCTGATCCTGGCGGCGTTGCTGTCGCTGGCCGTGTTGCTGATCATCGGTAACACCATCCGCCTCGCCGTGGTCAACCGCCAGACCGAAATTGAGATCATCCAGCTCGTCGGTGGTACACCGGGCTTCGTGCGCCGGCCCTTCCTGTATGCCGGTCTGCTCCAGGGACTGCTCGGTGGTTTGCTGGCCTGGCTGCTGGTGGAGGCCAGTCTGCTGCTCCTCAACGGGCCGACCCGGGAGCTCGCCAGGCTGTATGGCAGCAGCTTTGCTCTGACCGGCCTAGGGGCTGATCAGGGACTCACGCTGACCCTGGCGGGCGGCCTGCTTGGCTGGCTTGGCTCGCGACTGGCGGTTGGCTGGCAGCTGCGCCAGATCGCCATGCGTTAGAGAATTTCTCGGAAAATCAAAGGTCTTTGCGGCAAATCAAGGAAATCGGAATCCTATTCGGTGAGGATAGACGTGAACTTTTATCCGCTTTTGGCACTCATAGGACATGAGTGCTAACATGGGGATCAGTAGAGGAGCCCCAGATTAAACCTTGAGGGAGGTTGAATATGTCACAGACATCCTTGATGCCCTTTGGCATGAATCTAACCAATGATGCAGGTCTTGCTTCCTATATACGCGCTGTCAATGCGGCGCCGGTTCTGACCGCAGTCGAAGAACGCAAGCTCGCCAACCGCTTCCGCAAACACGGTGATCTCGATGCTGCCCGCCAGTTGGTGCTGACGAATCTGCGCCACGTGGTGCGCGTGGCGCGTGGCTTCAGTGGCTACGGCCTGCCGCAGGCCGACCTGATTCAGGAAGGTAACATCGGCCTCATGAAGGCGGTCAAGCATTACGACCCCAAACACAAGGTGCGCCTGGTGTCGTTTGCCGTGCACTGGATCCGCGCCGAGATCTTCGACTTCGTGCTGCGCAACTGGCGCATCGTCAAGGTGGCAACCACCAAGGCGCAGCGCAAGCTGTTCTTTAACCTGCGCAAGTCGCGTACGCACACCGGCTGGATGAACCAAGGGGAAATCGACGCCCTGGCCGCCAACCTGGACGTGTCAACCGCCAACGTGAAAGAGATGGAGGCGCGTCTCACCAATCCGGACGTGCCGTTTGATGCACACGATGATGCGGACGATGAGGAATTCCGCGCCAGTCCGGCCGGGTACTTGCAGGATATGCGTTACAACCCGGAACGCGTCGTCATGCAGGGCGACAGCGAAGCTGCACGCGACCACAATCTGGACGCGGCCCTCGCCCGACTCGATAGCCGCTCGCGCGACATCGTCCGCCGTCGTTGGCTGGGTGAGGACAAGCCGACGCTGCACGACTTGGCGCGCGAATACAAAGTGTCGGCCGAGCGCATACGCCAGATCGAGAAGAAGGCGCTTACTGAAATGAAGCGTGTAATCGATATCGATAGTCTCGGAGCCTGAGCGCAGGCTAAAGCGAAAACCGAGCCGGGAATCCAGCTTCGATAGTATAAAATTCGATAGTATAAAAGGGCCTCTCACGAGGCCCTCATTTTTTGACCGGCAGCAATTCGCCCCGGACACGACCTGTTATTATTTTGCCGGCACTGCCGAATGCTGAAGAACAGACCGGAGGCCGAGTGAATCTCTCTCACATGCTCATCGGACACATCTTCCGGCCACACGCGCGCGGCGGCTGCGCTTCGTGGGTGGGGCGGGTCCGATGATCTCTTCGGTTTATCGCCTGAACACCCTGCTGCCGTATCTGCACGGCGCATGACGACCGACAACGACCATCTGCCTGTCTATGCGCGCCCGGCCGCTGAAGTCCTGCGCGCACTGGCGGTCGATCCGGTTCACGGGCTGAGCGCGGCCGAGGCCGCGACGCGCCTGGCGCAACAGGGCCCAAATGTGCTCATCGAAGGGCGGCGGCGCGGACCGGCGCGCATGTTTCTCGACCAGCTCACCGACTTCATGATCGTGGTGTTGCTGGCCGCCGCCGTGGTTTCCGGGGTCATCGGCGATGTCACCGACACGGTCGTGATTCTGGTGATTGTCGTGCTCAATGCCGTGATCGGCTTCATCCAGGAATACCGCGCCGAGGCGGCGATCGCGACCTTGCGCCAGATGGCGGCACCCGTGGCGCGCGTGCTGCGCGACGGCCGCTCGCACAGCATTCCCGCGCAGGAGCTGGTGCCGGGCGACATCGTGCTGCTCGACGCCGGCGCCGTGGTGCCGGCCGATGTGCGCCTGCTGGAGGTCGCCGCGCTCCAGACCCAGGAAGCGGCGCTCACCGGCGAATCGGCGGCGGTGCGCAAGTCGGCCGATGCGCAGGTTGTGGCCGACGTCGCCTTGGGCGACCGGTTAACCATGGCCTACAAGGGCACGCAGGTCGTGCATGGCCGCGCGCACGGTGTGGCCACGGCAACCGGCATGGATACCGAGCTCGGGCGCATTGCGCAGCTGCTGCACAGCGCCGAGGAAGGCAAGACCCCGTTACAGAAGCGGCTGGCGCGTTTCGGAAAAGTGCTGGCGATCGTGGTGCTGGCGCTGTGTGCGGTGATATTTGCCGCCGGGGTGCTGCGCGGAGAACTGGTGTTGCTGATGCTACTCACCGCCATCAGCCTGGCGGTGGCGGCCATCCCCGAGGCCCTGCCGGCGGTGGTCACCGTGGCCCTGGCACTCGGCGCGCGCCGGATGGTACGGCGCCAAGCCCTGATCCGCAAATTGCCGGCGGTCGAAACACTCGGATCGGTCACCTATATTTGCTCGGACAAGACCGGCACGCTCACACTCAACCGCATGCGCGTCGAGGAACTGTGCATGGCCGATGGCAAGCGCTGCTCGCCACCGCTGGCCATGGCGGGCGACCCGGTGCTGACCGAATTGATGACGGCCATGGCGCTCAACAACGACACCCATCTCGATCACGCCGGCGTGCCGGTCGGTGAACCCACGGAAGTGGCGCTGTTTGAAGCGGCGCGCGATGCCGGTTTCGTGGCCAACGAGCTGCTCGAACAACAGCCGCGGGTTGCGGAACTGCCGTTCGATGCGGCCCGCCAATGCATGACCACACTGCACCAGCCGGCAGCCAGGCGCGAGACACTCATTGCGTACGTCAAGGGCTCGCCGGAGAAGATCCTGTCGCTCTGTCACGGCCACTACCGTCCCGATGGTTCGTGGCCGATGGAGCGCGACGCGCTGCTGAAAGTCGCCGAGCACATGGCCACCGACGGCCTGCGCGTGTTGGCGTTTGCGCGTCGACGTTTCGATGCGGCGCCGCCGATTGAGTCCGCAGTCGTCGAGGCGGAACTTGATTTTCTTGGACTCGCCGGCCTGCTCGATCCGCCGCGCGCCGAGGCCGCCGCCGCCATTGCCGACTGCGTGTGCGCCGGCATCGTGCCGGTGATGATCACCGGCGATCATCCGGAAACGGCGCGCGCCATCGCCCGGCGTCTCGGCCTGCTTAACGAACGCGGCGAGGTGTTGACCGGCGCTGAACTGGTGAAAATGCCGGATGCGGAATTTGCCCGGCACGTGCGCACGGTGCGCGTCTACGCACGTGCCGCCCCGGAGCACAAGATCCGCATCGTGCAGGCACTCCAGACGCAGGGTGAATTCGTGGCCATGACCGGCGACGGGGTCAACGACGCCCCAGCGCTGAAGCGCGCCGACATCGGTATCGCCATGGGCGTCAGCGGCACGGACGTCGCCAAGGAGGCGGCACACATGACGCTGCTGGACGACAACTTCGCCACCATCGTGCGCGCGGTGCGCGAGGGCCGGCGGATCTTTGACAACATCCGCAAATTCATCAAGTACGTCATGACCGGCAACTCGGGCGAGATCTGGACGATCTTGCTTGCGCCCTTTCTCGGGCTACCGATACCGTTATTGCCGATTCACATCCTCTGGATCAACCTGGTCACGGACGGGCTGCCGGGTCTGGCGTTATCGGCCGAGCGTGAGGAACGTGGCGTGATGCAACGGCCGCCGCGGCCGCCGAGCGAGAGCATCTTTGCGCACGGCATGTGGCAGCACATTCTCTGGGTCGGTTTGCTGATGGGGGCGGCATCCATTTTCACCCAGGCCTGGGCGCTGCGCACCGGTCATGGCCACTGGCAAACCATGGTGTTCACGGTGCTGACACTGTCGCAACTCGGTCACGTGCTCGCGATCCGTTCGGAACGCGACTCGCTGTTCACCCAGGGGCTGTGGTCGAACCGGCCGCTGGCCGTGACCCTGATCTTCACGTTCGCGCTGCAACTGTCTACGGTCTACGTGCCGTGGCTCAACCCGATTTTCAAGACCGCGCCGCTAACCCTCGATGAGCTGGCCTTCTGCCTGGCGATGTCGATGGTGGTGTTCGTCGCCGTCGAGATCGAGAAGTGGATGTTCCGGCGCGGCTGGATCTATCGCGCCCCGGCAGACGCGCGACCTGCACCCTAAGCCGGCCTGCCGTTATTCGGCGAGCAACAGACGCAGATCGTGCAGCATGTCGTCGAGCGGCGTGGATTCCTTCATCAGCAGACGCATACGCCCCTGCCGGTCTTTCACGAACAACATGCCGGTGTGCTCGACGCGCCCGCCCTTGTCCTGCTTGAAAAACACCATGTGATCGGCGGCGACCACAGCGAGTGCGTCGGGCGTGCCGGTGAGACCGACGAAGGACGGGTCAAAGCCGGCCAGGAATTTTTGCAGTTGCGCCGGACTGTCGTGCTCCGGATCCACGCTGATGAACAACACCTGGACAGCCCTCGCCTGCTCACCCAGCGCTTTGGACAACTGCGCCAGCTTTGCGAGCGTCGGTGCGCAGATGTCCGGGCAATGGGTGTAACCGAAGAACAGCACCAGCACCTTGCCGCGGTGGTCGATGGTGCGCAACGGCTGGCCGGTGTGCGCCGTGAGTTCGAAATCCGTGCCCCACTTGGCGCCTTCCAGCACAGTGTTCCGGAACGGCAGCGGCTGCTTGCTGCAGGCAGCGAGCGCGACAGTGATACACAAGGCCTGAAGGACATGCAGCGAGAAGCGTTTCTGCATTAGTAAAGCGCCGTTTGCAGCGCTTCGAGATAGTAGAAGCGGTAGTGATCGATAAGTAGCACAGCGAACAGCGCCGTCAGGTATTGAATCGAATAAATAAAGGTACGGCGCGCCTGCTGATCGCTGTAGCGGCGGTACAGCCGCCAGGCCTGGTACAGGAACACGGCATTGAGCAGCATGGCACCGACCAGGTAGAGGCCGCCGCTCAAGTGGCTGGCGAACGGCATGATCGTGACGGCCGTCAACAAGATGGTGTACAGCAGGATGTGCAGGCGGGTGAACTCATTGCCGTGCGTCACCGGCAACATCGGAATGCCGGCACGGCCATATTCCTTTTCGCGATACAGTGCCAGCGCCCAGAAATGCGGTGGCGTCCAGACGAAAATGATCAGGAACAGCAACAATGCATCGCCCGTGACCTCGCCCGTAACGGCCGCCCAGCCGAGCACCGGCGGCGCCGCACCGGCGGCGCCGCCGATCACGATGTTCTGCGGGGTGGCGTGCTTCAGCCACAGGGTATAGATGACCGCGTAACCAATCAGCGAAATGAAGGTAAGTAGCGCGGTCAATTTGTTTACCCCGGCGGCCAGCACCAGCATCGACACGCTGCACAACAGTATGGCAAATATTCCTGCCTGCCGGGAACGAAGTTGGCCCGTGGGTAGCGGCCGACCACGGGTGCGCGCCATCACCGCATCCGCCTTCTGGTCGAGCAGGTGATTGATGGCCGCAGCGCTGCCGGCAGCCAGCGCAATGCCGAGCGTGCCCAGCAACAGCTGGTCGAGTGGCGGCATGCCCGGCACCGCGAGAAACATGCCGACCAGTGCGGTGAACACGATTAGCGCTACCACGCGCGGCTTGGTGAGTTCCAGGTATTCGTTCAGGTGCGACGTCAGACGCTGCCAGCGCCCGGCATCGGCCAGTTCAATACTGCTCGGTTTCATGGCCGTGGGTTTCCTTGGTGTCGTCACGGCCGCGGACGCAGCGCGTGGTTGAAAGTGATCAGACTCAGCATCAGGAGCGCACCCATAGCATGGTGCGCCACGATGAAGATCACGGGCAAATGCGTCAGCACGCTGACAATGCCAAGCGCGACCTGGCCGAGCAGCAGTAACAGCACCAGCATGCCGTAACGACACAGATGACTGCTGGCTCCGACGCGGATGGTGTGCATCGCCAGCCAACCCACGTACATCAATGTGATCAATGCGCCGACACGGTGCGCCATGTGGATGGCGGTGGCGGCTTCCAGATTCAGCAGCACGCCTTCGTACTGAAGACCGATGTCGCGCCACAAAGCGAACCCATCGAAAAAATTCTGCGGTGGCCAGAACGTACCCTGGCAGACCGGAAAGTCCGGGCAGGCCAGGGCCGCATAGTTGACGCTCATCCAGCCGCCGAGTCCGATCTGCGCAATCACCAGCAGCAGACCAAAGAGTGCGCGTGGCCGCAATCGGCGCAGCAACGCGGCCGGCGCCGCCGTCACCGGCCGCCAGAACCGCTGTTCGCGCAGCACCACCCACCACAACAGGCCAAGAATGCTGAGCCCGACGCTCAGGTGCAGCATGCTGACGAGCGGTTTGTGCTGCAGCCTGACGGTGAGAATGCTGAGGATCACCTGGGCGAACACCAGCACAAAGACCAAGGCCGGGATCAAAACCTGCTGCCGGCGCACGTGTTTCTTCAATTGCCAGCCTAGTACCGTCAGGCGGATGATGAACAGGCCGAGCGCACCGGAAAAATAGCGGTACAACGTGTCCTTCAACAGCTTCTCTTCCTCGGCGGGCTGACGCGGGAAGTAGACGTGCGCCTCATACAGCTCCTGCGCGGTGAGCGGCGCAAACAGCCGCCCGTAACAACCCGGCCAATCCGGACAACCCAGGCCTGCCTCGTTGATGCGCCCCCAGGCACTCACCAGCAGCAGCAACGCCGAGAACAACGCCGAGAACAGCGCGAGGCGAAAGAAGCGTTGCGATTTGCTGGTCCGGACCATGCTGCGCTAACCAAGCTGCGACAGGTGTAACAGACGCGCGAGGTCTTTACGCATGCCGCTCGGGTCCGCATCCGGCGCGTAACTCAGCACCAAGTTGCCGATCGGATCGATGAGGTACACGCGTCCGGGCGCATTGAGCGCGGTCCCCTGGCTGCTCACGAAATCCTGCGTCAGCGTCTGCAGGGATGAACGTGAAACGCGTACGGCGATCAGGCCCGGATACTGGCGCGCCAGCTCGCGGAGTGCCTTGGCATCGCCATCGGTCGCAATCAATACGCGCTCGACGCGTGTGGCGTCACGTCCCTGGGTGAGACGTACCTGTTGCATCTTGTACAGGTTGTTTTGGCAGCTCGGTGTGCAGGGTAACGGGCTGAAAGAGACCAGCGCCCACTTGCCGCGCAGCGCGTATAGCCGGTACGGGCTGCCATCCGCACCGGTCAGTTCGGCATCGCGCACCGGACGCGCGGGTTGCACCAGCTCACCATACTGGAGACTCTTGCCGGTAGGGCGCCAACCACTCACGTACAGATAGGTCGCCGCCACCACCGGCAACAGGAACACGAACACGACGAGCAGCAGCGTACGCCGACTGTGCGGCGCAGATGCGACACCGGCTTCAGTCTTTGGCGGGGGGGTTTTCGGCATGGTCGATTTTTTGAGTGTTCAACAATATATAGATGCCAGCGAGCGCCACGGCCAGGGAAAACCATTGAAAGGCATATCCTTGATGGGTGGCGATCCCGGCGTCGAGACGCGCCCACTGGCGGACGAATCCGCCATGCGGGTTTTCCGCATCCAGCAACACAACGACCGGCTGCACGGGAAACGTCACGTTCTCGCGGTACACCTGCAGATCGAGGTATTGCCAGACCGGCTGCCACCCCACGCCGGGTGGCCTAGCACCGCCCAAATGGAAACCTTGGGTCTGCGGGACAGCGGCCAATCCAGTCACCTCAACGGTCCCCTGGGGTGCATCGATGATCGGCAGCTCCGAGCGATCGCGCCCCACGGGCACCCAGCCCCGGTTTACCAGCACACGCACCGAACCGTCTTCCAGGCGCAGCGGTGTCAGGACATGGTAGCCGGCCTGACCCTGGTGCACGCGATTGTCGATCAGAATCTGGTGTTCCGGCTCATAACGGCCGCGCGCAATCACCCGCCGGAAGCGCAACGCCTCCGGGTTCTCCAGGACCGATTGCAGGCGCACGGCCGGCTCCAGCTGACGGCGGTCGTACTCCGCCTGCAGCCGCAGCTTCTGATCGGCCCGGTCGAGCTGCCACATGCCGAGCCACACCATCAACGGCAGCAGCGCCAACGTTGCCATGGTCGGCCAGAAGCCGGCGCGCAGCCGCAGACGTCCGACACGCACATTAATGAATGGACGTACTTCGCTCACAACCCTGCCCCAGTGACGGCGATTCGCTTATAATTCCGCAACACGTCCACTCCGGAGCGCCCGCCTGTGCCGCCACTGCTCATCAAGCTCATCGTCCTGCTCATGCTGTTCGTGATCATTGGCAGCCTCCTTTCCGCACTCGTATTTCTGTACAAGGATCGCGGCACTGGAACGCGCATGGCCGCCGCCCTCACCGCACGCGTGGCGCTTTCCATCACACTGTTCTGCCTGCTGATGGCGGGATACTATTTTGGGATTATACCGCCGCAAGGCCTGCGCTAGCCGCCTCGATCCTCTTCCGCCAAACAAAAAGGCGCTGCCTGGGGCAGCGCCTTTTTGTCCTCCCTACCCCCTGCTTTGCGTTACACCCAGTAGACAAAGATAAACAGGCCCAGCCAGACCACGTCCACGAAGTGCCAATACCAGGCGACCGCCTCGAAACCAAAGTGGTTGTCCGGCTTGAAGTGTCCGGCGATGGAGCGCATCAGGATGACGAACAGCATGATGGTGCCCATGGTCACGTGGAAGCCGTGGAAACCGGTCAGCATGAAGAAGGTTGCGCCATAAATGCCGGTCTTGAGCGTGAGCCCCAGCTCCTTGTAGGCATGCGCATACTCATAGGCCTGGAGCGTGATGAAGGCGACGCCCAGCGTCACCGTGAGGATCAGGCCCACGACCAATTGGCTGCGGTTGTTCTTCAGCAAACCCCAATGCGCCCAGGTCACGGTGGCGCCGGAAGTCAGCAGGATCAGGGTATTGATCGCCGGGATACCCCAGGCAGCCATCGGGGTGAACGGGTTACCCTTCGGACCACTGGTCGGCCACACACCTTCAAATCCCGGCCAGAGCAGATCGTTCGCGCCGAGCAGGGGCAAGGTAATCTGGCGCGCATAGAACAATGCACCGAAGAAGGCGGCAAAAAACATCACCTCAGAGAAAATAAACCAGGACATCCCCCAGCGAAACGACAGATCCACTTGATGGTTATACGTCCCTGCCTCACTCTCACCGATGACCTGGCCGAACCAGCGAAACATCATGTACACAATGATCGCCGCACCACAGAGCATTAGCCATGGTCCGGCGCCGAGGTTATTCAAAAACAGCACAAAACCGAGCGCCAACGTGAAGAGACCCGCCGATGTGATAATCGGCCATGGACTCGGATTAGGCAGATAGTAGCTACCAGATGATGCAGACATGGACGATCCCCTCTTCTCCAGTGATAGTGGTTATAGCTTCACCCGCCCGCGGCATGGCCATGGGCAGAGTGGTCTTCTTGGCCAGCAACCGCGGGTGCGTCACCACCATATTTCTTGGCCGAAACCTGGTCGGCATTGAAGAACGCGTACGACAAGGTCACGGTACCGATTTCTTTTGGCAGGTCCGTGCCGACCACAAAGCGAACCGGCATTTTTTTGCGCTCACCGGCCATCAGCTTCTGCTGGCTGAAACAGAAACATTCAATCTTTTTGAAATGCGCCGCGGCGTTGTTGGGGGCAAGGCTGGGTATCGCCTGTCCCGTGATGGCCTCGGCAGCGGTATTGCGTGCCTCGTAATAGGTCACCGCGACCTCGCCGGGGTGGACACGCAGGCTCTTCTGCAGCGGAGCAAACTCCCACGGCAGTCCGCTCATGCTGTTGCCGGTAAATTCCACCGTGACCCAGCGGCTTTCATCGATCGTGCTGACAGGCTTGGCCTCCACCCGGCCGGTTTTTCCGTTCAGCCCAGTCACTTCACACAATACGTCATACAACGGCACCAGCGCGTAGCCAAACACGAACATACCCACGGCCACACCGCCGAGTTTTAGGCCGACGCGACGATTCGCGCGTTGCGTGTCGCGGCCACTCATCGCATACCACGCCACAGTGTGTACACGAACAGCGCGAACGCGATGAGCGCGAGTGTCACCGCCGTGCGCACGATCGCGCGCCGCTGGGTCTCAGGCAGTTGTTTCATCGGCATGCGTCATTCTCCGTGCGTCAGGAACGGGGCCGGAACAGACATTCCGGCTCCTGACGTTCCTACTTGATTCGCGGTGGGGTGGCGAAGGTGTGGTATGGCGGCGGTGACGGCACGGTCCACTCCAGACCTTCGGCCCCTTCCCATACCTTGGCCTCGGCCTTCTTGCCGCCGCGCACCGTCTGCACGACCACTGCCACAAACAGCAGTTGCGAGAAGCCGAACAGGAACGCACCGACCGTGGACCACTGATTGAATTCGGTGAATTGCAGCGCATAGTCCGGGATGCGGCGCGGCATGCCGGCCAGTCCCAGGAAGTGCTGCGGGAAGAACGCCAGGTTGAAGCCAATCACCGACAACCAGAAATGCCACTTGCCGAGCGTCTCGTTGTACATGTGGCCGGTCCACTTCGGCAGCCAGAAGTAGGCGCCGGCGATGATCGCGAAAATCGCGCCGGACACCAGCACGTAATGGAAGTGTGCTACCACGAAGTAGGTGTCCTGATACTGAAAGTCAGCCGGAGCGATAGCCAGCATCAGGCCGGAGAACCCGCCGATGGTGAACAGCATGACGAAGGCAATCGAGAACAGCATCGGCGTCTCGAAGGTCATTGAACCCTTCCACATGGTGGCGGCCCAATTGAAGACCTTCACGCCGGTCGGTACCGCGATCATCATGGTGGAGTACATGAAGAACAGCTCACCGGCGAGCGGCATACCGACGGTAAACATGTGGTGCGCCCAGACGATGAACGACAGGAACGCGATCGAGGCCGTTGCATACACCATCGACTCGTACCCGAACAGCGGCTTGCGCGCGAATGTCGGGATAATCTGCGAGGTGATGCCGAACGCCGGCAGGATCAGGATGTAGACTTCCGGATGCCCGAAGAACCAGAACACGTGCTGGAACATGACCGGGTCACCGCCACCGGAGGCGTCGAAGAAGTGCGTGCCAAAGTGACGGTCGGTGAGCAGCATGGTAACCGCACCCGCCAGCACCGGCATGGCGGCGAGCAGCAGAAAGGCGGTGATCAGCCAGGTCCACACAAACAGCGGCATCTTGAGCAACGTCATGCCGGGCGCACGCATGTTGAGAATGGTGGCAATCACGTTGATCGCACCGAGCACCGACGAAATGCCCATCATATGAATGGCGAGAATGGTGAAGTCCGTACCCATGCCGCCCTGTGCGGACAACGGCGGGTACAGCGTCCAGCCGCCGGCCGGGCCGCCGCTCGGAATGAACAGCGTGCTCAGCAGCAGGGTGAAGGCGAACGGCAGCAGCCAGAAGCTCCAGTTGTTAAGACGCGGCAGCGCCATGTCCGGTGCGCCGATCATGAGCGGGATCTGCCAGTTGGCGAAGCCGGTGAACGCCGGCATGACAGCACCGAAAATCATGACCAGCGCATGCATGGTGGTCATCTGGTTGAAGAAGTGCGGTTGCACAATCTGCAGACCGGGCTGAAACAGCTCGGCGCGGATCACCAGCGCCATGGTGCCACCCACAAAGAGCATGATCAGCGCGAACACCAGATACAGTGTGCCGATGTCCTTGTGGTTGGTGGAGGTCAGCCAGCGCATAATGCCGGCCGGATGTTCATCGTGATGTGCGGTTGCCATGCATCAATCTCCTGATTCGATTTGTTCTGGGTGGTTCAGCGCAGTGCCTTGACGGCCGAGGGCTGCACGACGTCGCCGGTGTTGTTGCCGAAGGCATTGCGCTCGTAGGTCACGACTGCGGCAATATCCGCATCGTTAAACTGACCGGCGAAGGCCTGCATGGCCGTGCCCGCCTTGCCCTTCATCACGATGGCCAGGTGTGCGGCCACCGGGCCGGTGGCGATCTTGCTGCCCTTGAGGGCCGGGAACACGCCCGGAATGCCGGCGCCGGTGGCGCCGTGGCAGGCCGCGCAGGTCTGGTAGACCTTCTCGCCGCGCTTCATGAGCTCATCCTTGCCCCAGGTCTTGCCAGAATCGGCCGCGGAGGCAACCGTTTCAGCCTTCTTCACACTCACCCACTTCTTGAAGTCGTCGTCATTCACGGCCTGCACCACGATCGGCATGAAGCCATGGTCCTTGCCGCACAGCTCGGCGCACTGGCCGCGGAATGTGCCCGGCTCATCCACGCGCGTCCAGGTATCGTTGATAAATCCCGGGATGGCGTCCTTCTTGACGGCCAGTTGCGGTACCCACCAGGAGTGAATCACGTCATTGGCCGTCAACAGGAAGCGGACTTTCTTGCCGACCGGAATCACGATCGGGTTATCCACTTCCAGGAGGTATTCCTTGCCTTTCGTGGCCTTGTTGTCAATCTGGTCACGCGGAGTGGACAGGCTGCTGAAAAAGCTGATGTCCTGGTCCATATACTCGTACTTCCATTTCCACTGATAACCGGTGATCTTGATCGTCACATCGGAAGCCGAATCATCATACATCTTGATCAATGTGGCGGTAGACGGGATCGCCATGGCAACGAGTATCAGGAACGGAATGGCCGTCCAGACGATTTCCATGGTGGTGCTTTCGTGGAAGGTCGCCGCCTTGTGGCCACGGCTCTTGCGGTGCATGACAATCGACCAGAACATGGCCCCAAACACCACGATGCCGATGCCCACGCACACCATCATGATGAGCATGTGCAGGCCATGGACTTCTTGCGCAATGGCCGAGACCGGCTTCTGGAAATTGAGTCCGTATTCGGCCGCGGCCAGAGTGGAAAAGACGGACAACGCCAAACCGGAAATGATGGAAATCAGACCAATCCGCAACGCGGGGCCCGAGCGCTTGCTGCTTCTGGACATGCCTACTTTCTCCCAGTGTTTTACTTTTAAGTAATCTTTTTTTGCGGCGGGACTGCATCCCGCATCGCTTATAACCTGTCCGATACCATATGCAGGTGGCGTGTCTTCTCGCTCTTCCTGCCGGTCAATTTTATTTCTTTTGTTTCAGTAACGTAGGCCGACGATTTGCTGAGCCTTGCGGCTTTTTTGTCGCGGGGCAAACTATCACAGCGTCTAGGGCACTGCAATACACGGAAATGCCGTCATTTGAAAAAAATTCGCTGAATTAACCATAGTAGTTAGCTAGGTTTTGCGCTCAAAGTCAGCACACGCACATCCAGATTGTCGGCAGCCAGCGCCGGCGACAACACGTTGGGTAGAACACCGATGCAAGGTGCTTCCAGCCGTTCGGTCAGCGACTCGACATAGCCTGTCGGCGCAACACCCTCGACGGCATTTGCCACCCACGCCACCAGTCGGCAGCCATCCGCCGCGATGGCACGGCTGGTGAGCAGCGCGTGATTGAGACAACCGATACGCATGCCAACAACCAGAATCACCGGCAGTTCGAGGGCACGTACGACATCCACCATGGTCTGGGAGCGGTTAATTGGCACCAGCCAGCCACCAATACCTTCCACCACCACATCGTCGGCCTGTGCCGCAAGACGTGTGTAATGTGCACGGATGGTGGCAATGTCGATTGGCGCGCCGGCGGCGGCGGCAAGGTGCGGCGCGGTCGGCGCTGCCAAGGCGTAGGGATTGATATCGGCATAATCGGCCGCCACGTTGCTGGCCATGCGCAACGTTTCGGCATCCGTCGAGCGCAAACCGCGCGGCGTAAGATCACAGCCGCTCGCCACCGGTTTCATGCCGACCACACGTCGACCAGTACGCGCCAGCGCGATCAGCAGGGCGGCACTCACCAGCGTCTTGCCGACACCGGTGTCGGTGCCGGTCACAAACCATGCCCGGTGCATCGCTTTCAAGGAAAGCAGGCCTGCACAAAGTCCATTGCGCCAATCCAGGCGCCGTTATTGGCGCAATGGACTTTAACGGCGCCTGGAAAAATAACCATTTAAGCTCGCCTCCGTCGCAGTTGACTCAAACTGATCACCGCCGTGCCGTCCGCCTGTGGACGTGACCGCTCTGCCGGAGGCGCCCAGGCGTGGCCGTACACGGTCTCGTAGCTGGCCGGGATTCGGTTATCCGCACGCCGAAGAACTTCGTACGCCTGCACGAAGCGCGCGAAGTGCGCCTTGCCCGTCAGCGTGCGGTGGCGCGCGGCGCTGGCATTGTGCGCACCGATGGCCTTCAGGTCGCGCAACATGCTCGGCACATCGGTATAGGTGAGCGTCAGCAGTTCGGCGTCCATGACCGGGTCGGCGAAGCGGGCACGCACCAAGGCATCGCCAAGATCGTGCATGTCGATAAAAGCGTGTACATGCAGGTCGCTGTCCACGGCGCGCCACGCGGCGCGCAGTTCCTTGAGCGTATCCGGACCGAAGGTCGTGAACAGCAGCAACCCGCCCGGCCGCAAGACGCGCCGGCACTCGCGGAACACGGCATCCGGATCGCACCACTGCAAGGCGAGGTTGGAAAACACCAGATCGAATGAGTGGTCGGCGAACGGTAGCGCCTCGGCATCGGCATTGACGAAGCGGCAATGGCTCAGATACCGACCCAGACCGAATGGCCAATGCGGCCGCGTGCGTGCCTGCGCGGCCGCGGTCATGGCCAAGGCCAGATCGAGCCCGACCAGACGCGCCGCCGGATAGCGCCGGCGCAGCAGGTCAATGCTGTAGCCGGTACCGCAGCCAAGATCGAGCACCCGCTGCGGTGCAATACGCATGTACTCGAGACGCGCGAGCAAGCGGTCGGCGATTTCGCGCTGCAGTACCGCCGCTGCGTCGTAGCGCTTAGATGCGCGGGTAAACGCGACACGCACCGATTTCCTGTCGAGCGCTGGCAGAACGGCATCCGTCACGCGAGCTCCGACGCACCGGGATGTGCAAGTGTCGCGGGAGGCAGGACGCCGGGAGCGACCGCGCACACGGCCTCCGCGAGCAGGGCGGCGTGTGAAAGAAAGGGTGCATGGCCGGCGCCGTCGATACGCAGAAAGCGCGCATTCGGCAGCTGCGCACCGAGATACGCACCGGCGGCCGGTGGTGCGAGGCGATCGTGACTGCCATGCACCACCAGTGCCGGTACCCGGATCTCAGCCAGACGCGCGCGCAAGTCGGTCTGTTCGAGTATCGCCAGGCCGGCGGCCAGCGCGGCCGGTTGCGGTTCGCCGTGGGCAAACATCTCGCTACGCAGCTGCTTGAGGAGCGCACGTGCTGAATCGTCGCCGCCCACTTGCAGGCTCAGAAAACGCAACAGCGTGGCGCGGTAGTCCTGGGCAAAACCGCCGGCGAAATCGGCAAAGACTTCTCTCGGCATGGCGTGCGGCCAGTCCGGGGCCTGCACAAACTTTGGTGTGGCGCCCACGAGCACGAGTTTCGCGACTTTCTGCGGATGCCGCAGCGCGGCATTCAGCGCGATCAGGCCACCCAGCGACCAACCGAGCCAGATCGCCGCCGCGGGACAAAGCTCGGCCACGCGCTCGGTGAGGGTCGCCAGCGACAGATCGCTGTTCACCTCCCGGCTGCGGCCGTGACCGGGGAGATCCAGTGTGGTCACACGAAAGTGCATTGCCAGGCGCGCGGGCAGGTCGCCCCAGATGCCGCCGTGCATCCCCCAGCCATGCACCAGCACCAGATCCGGGCCGCTACCTTGTTGTGCATGCCAGAGCATCAAGCCGACCCTGAACGCAGATGCCGTGGCAAACCCGCGAGCGCTTCCAGCAGGCGTTCGACATGCTGCGCCGTGTGTTGCGCACAGAAGGTGATGCGCAAGCGTGCGCTGCCGGCCGGCACCGTCGGCGGACGGATCGCCGCGACCAGAATGCCGCGCGCGCGCAGTGCGTCGCTCGCCGCTACCGCCGCGGGCGCATCGCCCAGAATCAATGCCTGGATCGGCGTCGACGAATCCAGCAGCGTCAGACCCAACTGCGCGGCGCCCGAGCGGAATTGGGCGATGCGGGCGCGCAACGCCTCGCGCCGCCCGCTTTCCGCCTGCACGATGCGCAGACTCGCACGCGTCGCCTCGGCCAGCGCCGGCGGCAGCGCGGTGGTATAGATATAGGGTCGCGCCTGCTGTATGAGCAATTCAACAAGCTCTGCGTCGCCGGCGATGAACGCACCAAAAGTCCCGAACGCCTTACCGAGTGTGCCGAGCAGAATCAGCGGCGCCTGCGGTTGCAGACCGAAGTGTTCTAGCGTGCCGCGACCCTGTGCGCCGAGCACGCCCAGGCCATGTGCGTCGTCCACCAACAGCCAGGAGGCGTGCTGGCGCGCGAGCGTGGCGAGCCGCGCGACATCCGCGACATCACCGTCCATGCTGAACACAGCATCGGTCAGGATGAGTCTTTTGGCATACGCGCCGGGCGACGCGCTGGCGTCTGTCGCACCGGCGTTGTGGCCGGCACCGGCAGCCAGTAATACCTCAAGCCGCGCCAGGTCGCCGTGCGCATAGCGCTTGACCCGCGCACCCGACAGGCGCGCGGCATCGATGAGCGAGGCGTGATTGAGCTTGTCTTCGAACACCGTCCCGTGCCGATCGAGCAGCGCAGTCGCCACGCCGAGGTTGGCCATGTAGCCGGTGGAAAAAAGCAGCGCGCGCTCGGCACCGACGAAGGCCGCCAGCTCCTCTTCCAGCGCATGATGCGCCACACTATGGCCGGCAATGAGATGCGAGGCACCGCTGCCAACACCATAGCGTTCCGCACCGTCCCGGAACGCGGCGATCACGCGCGCATCGTTCGCCAAGCCGAGATAGTCGTTACTGCAGAACGACAGCAGACTCTCACCGTCCACGCGCAGCTCCACCCCCTGCGGCGATTCGAGCACACGCCGCGAGCGATACAGCCGCTGGGTGTGCAGACGTTGCAGTTCTTCACGAATATCGTTAAGCATTACCTTCGCTATACCGGGAGGTGTCGGGTTTTGACCTTTATGAGGCATTGCCTTCACTTGCCGCTCAGTGCCGCTATCGGGCAGGATGGTCATTTTTAATGACGCGTGATACCAATTCCTGACCAATTGCGAAATTTGCCCCCTCTCCCGCAAGGCGGGGGAGGACCGGGGAGAGGGTGGGCGGCGTGATAAATCGACGAATAAATCACTACGCCGACCAACCTCCCCTCTCCCGAACCCTCTCCCTGCAAGCGGGGAGAGGGAAGTTGTTGCATCGCCGATTGATAGAGGTTTGAAATTTCAGCCGTCAACAGGGATCGTCATTGATGCTTGACCAATGGTCAGCAAATATACAGGATTGGCTGCTGCCATGCCTCTGCCCCGCCTGCGGCGACCCGGCCGGATCGGGGCGGGAGCTGTGTTCAGGCTGTGAAAACGACCTGCCCACCCTGCGGCACGCCTGTCCGCGCTGCGCCATGCCCTATGACCATCCCGACACCCACGGCGAGTGCGGTGCCTGCCAGAAACACCCGCCGGCCTTCACGCGCTGCATGGCAGCCTATCGCTTTGCGCCACCCATCGATCACTTTATCCGCGAATTGAAATTTCATCACCAACTTGGTCTGGCGCGCCTGCTCGGAACGCGCCTTGCGCAGCGTCTCCAACATGAGGCTCAGCGGCCGGATCTGATTTTACCGGTGCCGTTGCATATGGCACGCCTGCGCGAGCGTGGCTACAACCAGGCCCTGGAAATCGCCCGGCCGGTGGCGCGCCTCCTCGGCGTCCCGCTCGCGGCCGACAGCCTGCGGCGCGTGCGTGCGACCGCGCCGCAGACCGGGATGGCGGTCGCGGCGCGCCGGAAAAATGTGCGCGGGGCATTCGCCCTGGAACCGGGGGCGAAGCTGAAAAATCTGCACGTGGCTTTGGTGGATGATGTGATGACCACCGGCAGTACCGCACAGGCCGCGGCACAATGTCTGCGTGCCGCCGGTGTACGTGACATCGAACTCTGGGTGATTGCGCGTGCGTAAACGTTAGTGCGCAGCTAACGTCCGGAGACGGTCTTCGGCGTAGTGCGAGAGGTTGGCGCTGAGGCGCCCGCTTTCCAGTGCCCGCCGATAGGCAGTGCGTGCGTCTGTATTGTTCTTCAAGCCCTCGAGCGATATCCCCAGACCCAGCCACCACTTGCCTTCCACGGGTCGCAAGGCCAGCGCGTCCTGGTAGTTTTTCACGGCATCGGCATGGCGCCCGCCGCGTTCGTAGAGCGCCGCGAGAAAGGCATAAAGCTCGGGATCGGTCCGACCTTCATGGCGCGCGCTTTCGAGCAGTGTCAGCGCCTGTTCATCGGCCCCGTGCTCGAGATAAAGGCGCGCCAACTGGAAACGGAAGGCCAAATATTCCGGTGTCAGCGCCACACCCTGTTCGAGGGTGTCTTGCGCCTCGACCCAGCGGCCGCTGTCGAGCTGGATGTTGGCCAGCAACTCGCGCGCCTTGATCAGCTTGGGGTGACTGACCAGTAACGTCTTGAGGCGACGTTCGGCCTCTGCCGGATTACCCTGGGCACGCAGTTGTGCGGCATCGCGATAGGCATTTTCGGCCAGCTCGTCCGCAGTATAGGGCTGCTCGGTCCTTTCAATGTGTGCCCCGGTATTCGGCGGCGCCTCGACCTTGGCCGCCTTGATCGCCGTCGCTGGTGGTTTGGTGGCGGATGGATGTGCCGCCGCGAGTTTGGCCGGTGTCGGCAATGTCGTAGACAGCGTGGCGGTTGCCGAAGCCGGGGGCGAGACAGCCGGTGCCGGCACAGGGCTTGTCAGCGTCGCGGTGGTATCGACGGCCGTGCTGGCTGGCGTTGCGACAACAGCCGGTAAGCTATTGTCGGCCGTCGGCATCGACCGGCTATCCCAGTGCGTCACGCCAAAGTATCCGGCAGCCACCAAACCCACCGTCAGCAATGTACCGATCACAAGACCCGGTACACGACGGCGATCATGGTTCACCGGCTGCAGGTCCTGGAAAATCGCTCGGCCGCCCGGTGGCGGCGCGGCGGCCGCTTGGCGCGTCTCCAGATCCTTGAGCATCTTGTTGATCAGACTCACAGCCAGTGCCCCCATACGAGCGCACCGGCCGAGGCCGCGAGCGCAGTGAACAGCGCGGCAACCCGCAACCATCTGCGGCGTGCCTCCACCCAGCGCGTGCGTGCCGACTCGGTATCAAGAATCGCGAGCTTCACGTACTTGTCCGTAATATAGCGCGCGCCCTCGCCAAAGCCGGTCATGAGCGCCTTGTGCGCGAGGACATTGATCAGACGCGGCACGCCGCGCGAGGCGCGGAACAACAGGCGGACCGCGTCGCGCGAGAACAGACGCGGGCCACGGTAGCCGGCGATGCCGAGGCGATGCGCCAGGTAGTATTCCATGTCCTGCAAGGTGAGTTCGCCAAGCCAGCAGGAGAAACCGATCCGTTGCTGGAGCTGGCGGATCGCCGGGTCATTGAGCTTGAGATCCAGTTCCGGCTGACCGAACAGCACCACCTGCAACAGCTTGCTGCGTTCGGTTTCGAGGTTACTCATCAGGCGCAACATTTCCAGCGACTCGATCGGCATGGCCTGGGCCTCGTCCAGGCACAGCAGCACGCGCTTGCCGCTGGCGTGCGTGTCGATCAAAAACTGGGTAAGCAGCTTGAGCAGCTGGTGCTGGTTGACGTTCTCGGGCGTGGTCACGCCGAGCTCGTCGGCCACGGCCAGCAGCAGCGTGGTCGGTTCCAGATAAGGATTGGGCACATAGGCGGTGACAAACGCCTCGGCCTCAAGCGAGTTCAGGAACTTGCGGCACAACAGGGTCTTGCCAGTACCGACCTCGCCCGTGACTTTGATAAAGCCCTCGCCACTGCGTGCCGCCACCAACAACGTGTTGAGCGCCTCCTGATAGGAAGCGTGCGCGAAAAAAAAGTGCGTGTCGGGCGTGATGCTGAACGGCAGCTCGGCCAAACCGTAGTGTGCGCTATACATGGTATTACTTAGGTCTCCATCCTGTTACGGCTCCGCTTTGTCGCCGACGCTCTGGTCTGCGGGCTGATCAGTGGCATCAGGGATTCAAGGAGTGCAGGCGTTCGCGCGACTCGCTGATGGAATCGGCCCAATGCTGGTTATTGCCGATTTCCACAATCGTCGGTTTGAGCAGGATCACCAGCTCGCTCTTGATGCGCGCGACCTGTTTTTGCTTGAACAGATTACCGATCACTGGAATGTCGCCGAAAAACGGCACCGAGGCGTTGTTGTCGGTGCTGCTTTCCTTCATCAGACCGCCGATCACCACCACCTGGCCGCTCTGGGCGCGCACCACGTTGTCCGATTCCTGGATGCTGCTCAGCGCGGTCGGCAAGCTATTTAAATTATTCACGCCGACACCACTACCACCGCCTAGGATGAAGTTAATGGTCTTCTGTTTGACGTCACTGATCGCCGGATGGATGTGTAACACGATATTGCCGAGGTCGTCGATTTGCGGCGTGACATCGAGGGCGATGCCGGAGAAGAACGGCGAAAGTTCGGTGGAGACCGACGGCGCCACACCGATCACGCCACTTGGCGTGGAAGTCGTGTTGGTGATGAAAAACTCATCGGTGCCGACCTTGATCACCGCCTTCTGGTTATTGAGCGTCGAGACGCGCGGGCTGGACAGCACCTGCACCTCGCCCTGGCCCTGAAGAAATTCGAGGAACGCGGCGAAATTGGCGGTCACGATGGCGGCGCTGATCACGCCACCGAACGCCGAGAAGTTGGTACCGGTGGTCGGCACCGGGCCACCCGGCGTCAGGTTGCCGGTGTTGCCGGCGGTATCGCTCCGCAAGGTATCGCCAAAGATGGAACCGCCGCCGGTCTGGGCGATGATGCCGTTTTTGGTCAGCGCCGCCCAGTTGATGCCGGCCTGATAGCCTTCGTTCAGTTTCACTTCGAGAATCTTGGCTTCGAGCACCACCTGACGATTGACCGTGGCGTTGGTGACGCCGAGATAATCCTCGACGATGCGCAGATCCTCGGGCATGGCACGCACGACCACCAGGCTGGCCTGCGGGTTGACGATGACCTTGCGCCCGCCTTCGGTGCCGATAATGGCGCTGAGCGAGTCCTGCAATTCTTTCCAGAAATCGGCCTTGGAATCGGTTTCAACACGGATACCGTTGATCGAGGTGGCTGTCGCACCACTCGAACCTGAAGCTGCCCCACTGCTGCCCGAACCACCGGCTGTGCCGGAGGACTGGATGCCGGACGTCACGCGCACGTCGGATTTACCGCGCCGGTTCATGGTCAGGTAATTGACCGGAAAAATGCGTGTCTGCATGCCGCCGCCCAAAATGAAGTAGCGGTTGCCTTCGCGCCGGAAATCGTAACCATACACACGCCGCAACGCTTCCAGCGCTTCCGGCACGGTCACACCCTTGAGCTGCAGGGAAACCTGGCCGCTGACATCCGGATGCAGCACGATACTGTAGGGTGTGCCTTCCACCAGGCTCAGGAACACCTGGCGCGCCGGCGCGTTGCTGACCGACAGATCGAAACGTGTCTCGAGCGGGCCGCCGCGACCATCCGGTTGGCGTGTGCCGAGCCCTGGCAGCAGCGCCTGACTCACCTCCGCCGGCACCGCGGTCTTGGCGTCGGTCTTACCGGCCTTCTCGATCTCGCTGTCGATGTCTTTGGTCGTATCGCTGTGCCAGCGATACGGGTTGGTGATACCGCAGGCCGACAACAGCACGAGCGTCAGCAGCAGCAGATGGCTCGGCATCGGCATTTTCATTCTGTGTTCAGGCAAGCCGGCATGGGTTAATTCTCGGGTTTAGGTGTGGCGCTGGTGCTGCGCGACACGTAGCGCGGCACTAACCGTAAGGTCACATCGCCACTGGTGCGTTTTATAATCACTTCGTGCGACCAAATGGCGGCCACCGTCGCATCACCAATACGCTCACCGACGGCGAGCGTACGGCCGTTGATGACGGCCAGGCGACGCTGCGGACTGATCAACACCGACTGCAATACCATCCCGTGTTGACCCATGGCAGCACCCTCTGCTCCGTCACCTTGGGCAAAAGACGGCCGGGTCGGATCGGGCAGACCGGCTGGGGGTTCATCGGCAAACGCTGGCGCGCCCGCGGCACACCAGACGCCCAGTGCCGCGACTGTCATGCCTATCCATGTTCTGTGCATGCACGCATTCTTACAATTATTGTGCCAAGTGTTCATACACCGATCCAGGCAGCGTCCAGACTCAGGGTGTAGATCACCAAGGTCACCCGGGAGATTGGATAATGCTCGGTTTGCAGCCGGACTTCACCCCACAACACCTTCCACGGCAGTTTCTCCAAAGACTGCAGGTAACGCAGGACATCCGGGTACTGACCGTCTAGCACGATACGCAGGCCATGCTGGTACATGCCTGCCGCGACATTTTTTTCCGGCGGCGTGTTGCCGGTCGCCACCACGGAACCGTCTTCCTGCAACGGCACCGCTGGGAGATTCTCGATCGTGACCACGGTCAACGCGCGGTTACGCGACAGCACCTGTTCGATCATGCGCACCATTTCGCGCGGGCTGACCACCCCGTGCATGGCCATGGACAAGCCGCCTTCGCGTTCGCGCAGCAGCGTCTTGAGTTCGTCAATGCGCGCACGATTGACCTCATCCGGATTGCGTCCACGCTCGGCGACGATATTCTCAATCTGGGTTTGCAGTGTGCGGGTCTGATCGCGCTTGGCGGTCAGCTCCTGACTGAGGCGCGCGCGCTCCTTGAACAAGGAGGAGAACACCACATTCGACGCCAACAGAAAGAGTGCCGCGAGCACGCCGACAAACAGAATGGCACGTTCCCGCAGGGTGAGTGCATCGATGCGTTCGAGAAAGCGACTGAGCAGCGGGGGCAGGGTGATGTTCATTTCCCCTCCCCCGAGGTCGACTCGTCCTCGACGGCGCCGGACTTAACCAGGAACTCCACGACCGGCACACCGCTTACCTCGGCCTTCTCCGGACGGGTGATCTGAAACTGCAAGAAACGAATTCCGGACAAGGATTTCTCGGCGGACAGTTTTTCCAGATAGCGTGGCACCAGTTCCGCTCGCGTGCTGCGTCCACGCAACAGCAGTTGCGCGCCGGCACCGGTGATGGCTATGCCGGTCAGCCACAACCCCGGCACAGCTTGGCGGGCAAACGCGGCAAAGTAATCAGAGTAGCCGGCGGAACGGGCGAACGCATCATGACTCAACATCGCCTCGATCTTTTCGCTGGCATTGAGGCGCGCGCTGAGGTCACGCACTTCTTCCTGCAAGCGCGGATCGGGCTGACGCACAGCCAATGTGCGATTGACCTCTTCGAGTTGATGCATGGCCGCCTGCTGATCGTGTTCGATCTGGCCGATCTGGCTGCGCAGATAGCCGACCTGCCACCAGGCAAACAGGTACATGAGCAGGGCACCGACGATCAACACGCCACCGGCCTGCAGCATGGCGACCGCCGAGAATTTTTTCTGCTCGCGGCGGAAGATCGGATGATAAAGGTTGACCTGCTGGATCACGGTGCCAAGGCCTCCTGGCGCAAAGCCGCACCGAGTACGCTGAGGCAAGTGCCTTGCAGTGTCGGCGGCAAGTCTTCGGGTGCATCGAGATACTGTGCCAGATGCAACAGCTGCACCGACACATTCAGGTTGGCGCCGAGAAACTCCATCAAGGCCGCGGCATTGAAGGGCAGCGGTGCCAGCACCAGGGTGCGGATCGGTGCCTGACGGAAATGGCTTTCGTAGTAATCCAGTGAACGTTGCACCTCCAACACCACCTGCTCGAAGTGCATCATGCGCGAACTCTCATCTTCCAGATTGCGCGGTGTGGTGCCCAACGACCGGCTAAGGTAGAGCAGACCCTGGCGGGTGAGCGTGATGAGTCCGCCGCGCTCGTTGAACGACAGCAGCGCCACGCCTTGCGCATCCTCCGGCAGCAGGGCGGCAATGTTGCGCTGCGCCAGCTCCGGAATGTCGATGATATCGAGGTGCATGCCGGCGTTCACCAGCAGGTCGACCCGCTCCTGGATCGCTTGGCTGCGTGCCGCCACCACGTACAATTCGCGATTCGCCTTGGCACCATCCTCGCCGGGAATATCGAACAGGTCGAGAATGGTGTCGTTGATATGAAAATCGATCAGATCCTTGATGCGCCAGCGCACCGCCGACTTGAGTTCGTCCGGCGGCACTTCCGGCGTTTCGGTCAGCAGCAGTTTATAGTCGTTGTCATTCAGCACGGTGGTGCACTGCATGCGTAACAATCCATGCTCACGCGCCATGGCCTCCAGCACCTGATTCAGGGACTCGCCGGCTTCGAGCGGCCGGTAGACGTGCGCCTGAATGCGCGGCGGACGTCCAGCCTGCCGCACCACCTGCACCAGGCAGACGCCGGTTGGCCCAACCCCCACGGCAGCCAGGCCCGGCTTCAAACGATTTTTTTTGATCGCAGAAAACAAGTGGTTATCTCCAGAATCGGGCCGGGCAGCCTGCAGCAAACCCAAACACCCGGCTGAGTTCCGTTGCTTTCCTAAACCATAGCAGAAAATTTGCAGAGTAACCCTCTGTTGTCAATGAATTTTTGCCTGAAAATCCAAGCACCACCGTCACTGGAAAACCTCCAGCCAGTCGATGACGTTAACGCCGTTGTTCATTCCGATGGCCATGATCTTGGTTTCGGCATTGATCCCAAGGTTGTCGGCCTGTGCGTGCACCTCAAATGTCGGATTGGCTGTCCCGGCATTGTTTTGCCACAACAGGCCGCTCGTGAAGTCATCGCAAATCGTGTTGGCAGGAATAATGGTGGCCGAGGGACAGAGCCCGGCATTGAATTCACTAACGGTTGTCGGCAGCGCCCCCGAAACAATCCGCTCCCGGCCAATGGGGATATTGCGGACTCCATTGGCACTGTTGACGAACTGGGTTGCGGCAATCACCGCATGCTGGCCCGCGGCCAAGGTGGTGGGGAGGCTGCCAACGACCGTATCGGCATTCAGTACCGGCACGGAACCACCATCGAACACCGCGGCGCTAATGCCGTTCACAGCCACCACGATCACCTTGGCCTCGCCCTGCAAGTTGGTGCCACCAGTCGCCACGGCATTGACGGAATAGCGTTGATTCACGACGCCGCTCGGGTCGCGCGCCAGCAACAGAAGGCTGGCGCCCGGATGGGCGGCGCCACTGACGGAAAGATCAATCGCAAACTGGTTCGAAGCCAGGACCGGACCGTTGCCGGGCCCCTTGCGCAGGGTTAGTGCGCCCGCAGCAATACTGCGGTTCTGGTTCACAGCCGCATTGTTGTTGTAGAGCTGCACCGCAACGATCACCAGGCGGTCACCGGCCGGTACCGTGAACGCCACATTATTTATCAGATTGCTGCCGGCGGCGGTGGTCGCGATGCTGTTGACGGCCGCTCCATCCGTGAAAGCCGAATTGCCCGCGGTGGGCGTGTTGAGAACCAGCAGTTTGGCTTCCCCGGTGGTAGTCCCGGCGCCTGTCGTGCGGGCATTGACCGTATAGACAGGATTGGCTGGCACGTTTATCTGGCGATGCAACAAGAACATGCTGGCGCGCGAGAAACTGGTGGTGCTCGGCGGCGCGGCCCCACCCAGCCGGATAGTGAACTGGTTGGAGGCCAGCAGAGCGCCGCTGCGCCGGAGTCTCAAGTTGCCGCCGGTAATGTTCTGCGGCGTCGCAGTCGTATTGCTGAGCGAGACGGCGCCAATCAGCAGGTTGGTGCCTGCTGGCAGCGCGGGGACAAAGTTTCCTCCGATATTTGTTCCGGCTGCGGCATTGCTGATGGGCCCCGACGGCGCCGTATCGAACAGTGCTGAGCTAACCGCTGCACCCGGCAAGGCCCCGGCCTCCACCACGCGCCGGGCACTGCCGGCCGCGCCGGTGGAACGCACCAGGCACTGGCTTTGGGTAACGGCCTGGCCATTGGCGTGGGCGGCGGCAATCGTGCCGTTCATGCCGCGCCGCGCACCTGTAAAGGAGTTGCCAACGATCGCCGAGTAGTCGATCTGTTCGGACTGGATGGTTATGCGGCCGTGCGGTGCGTAGCCGGCGACCGATGCCACCGGGATCACCGTGGCCGCGGCGGTCAGCGCGCCGGCGAGACTAGTGGCGACCGGCTGGTAGAGCGTGCCGCTGGTGGTAAAACTGCCATTGCCCACCGCAACATTTGTGTAAGCCAGCGCATTGCAGGCGGTGCCGGTGCTGTAGGTGTAGAACGCATGCTCGATACCCGACTCGGCTGCAAACAGTGCCTGCGACGCAGTGGCGTGATCGGCGCTCGAAGCGGTGTCGCCGACATACAGCGAGGTAAAGACCGTCGCCATCAAGCCGACTGTCAAGATCAGGGCGATCGCGACGAGCAGAAGGGAACCGCGTTGCTGTTGCAGGCGCTTCATGCCATCACCTCAGGCCGACGGTGGCGCGGTAATTGGTATTGGCGCCGGCCAGGGTCACCGTAAACTGACCGGTGATGTAACGCACTTGAACCGGTATCGTGGCAATCGTGACGGCGTCGTCTTGCAGATAGGAAAAACTGAGCGCCGAGACCCCGGCGGCCAGCACCTGGGCATTGGTGCTGCCGCAGGCGCTGGGAAAATCGGCGCTGCGCATCAGCGTGCTGCCAGCCAGATAGAAACAAACCGCGTTGCCGTTCTTGTCATTGAAACGGATCTGGCCGGCGGTGGCGATGTTGAGGTCGGTGGCGGAATTGGAACGCACCATGCGCAACTCGCGGGTCATGCGCTCCAGCGCGGCGCGCCCCTGCCAATCGATCTCCATCAGGTCATGTCCAGCGACATAGGTACGCACCGCGTCGCCCATGAAGCCCGCACCGAGTGTCGCCACAATACCGAACAGCACCACGGTCATGATGACCTCGATGAGCGTAAACCCGTGCGAGTTCCGGTACGGCAATGCGTGCGCGCGCGGCATATCAGTAAATCGCCGAAACGACGCTGGTGAGCGTGGCGACCGTATTGCCGGTGGCGGTTTCCGTCACGCTCACGGTGATCACCCGATAATTCGGATTGGCATTCCAGCCGGTCACGATGGTGGCGGCCACGGCGTATCCGGACGGTGCCGGGGTACACAGGGGCGACGCCGGGCAGGGATCGGTAAACGCTGCAAAGCCCACGGCACGCCGGCGACCGAGGATCAGCTCCATCCGCTCTTGCGCAATCTGGGTCGCCTGGGTGAGTCGCCCGGGATCCGCGCCGCCTTTCATGGTGGAGAACACCGCACCCAGACCAGCGATCAACACACCGGTAATGACAATAAAAATAATGAGCTCGATGAGCGTGAAGCCGCATGCCCGTGCCGGCAATGACCTGCTGGCCGCGCGCCTCATTGCACCCGCACCCGTCCGGTTTCGGGCGTGACACGCACCGTCAGGGAATCGCTGCCCGCGGTCAATGTCAGCACCGCCTCGGCGGCCAGTGCTGTCGTGGCGGCGGCATCGGTGAACGGACGCCCGAGCGTGTTGAAGGTCAAAAGATTGTTGGTCGTGGCCAGTGTCACACCGGAGGCCAACACCACGGGGTTGGCTGCGGTCAGTAACGCAATCGGTGTCGTGCAATTGCTGTTGGTGATCGTGTAATTCACCGCAGTGAAGGCGATGCAGTGACGTGCATTGCGGGTCATGGACAGCGACTGGACGTAGCGGATATCGGAGACCAGCTGGTCGGCCTGTGGGCCGAGCCGGCCATTGGAACCGCCCAGGCGCATGGCAGCCGTTGCGGCGATGATGGCCAGAACCACCATGACCACCACCAGCTCGATCAGCGTAAATCCTCTTTGCGGCGTGCCAACGCACGCGTCGGGGGGAAAGTATGCCGGAGCGTTCGTCCCTGGTTTCATTCTCAAGCGCCTCAAATCCAAACAGGACATTGGCTCAGCCAATGTCCTGTTTGTGGTCACTCTTTCAATACCTACCTACTTCTCGTCCGCTCGGCGTCCGAGACGGTTTAGCAGCCCGCGGTCTGAAGTGCATAGATGGGCGGCGCTACGGCGGTCGCCGGCGTATAGGTGACACGGCAAGTAGCGGGGGTCGTCGCCTTGGCGTGCCGAATATCGGCCGCCACAGTAAGGTCGAAGTCGGTCAGCGGCGACAAGTCCATCGCATTGCCGAGGTTGGCTCGGGTCGAGGCGAAACCGTACACGAGTGCAATCGGACCGCCCGGGATCTGCGCTGCCGTCAAGTTACCCACCGCACCGAGCTGCCCCAGGCTGGCGGCACGCGCATAGATCATGGCGTTGGCGGCACGCATGCTGCCTTCGACACCGGTCATGACCGAGGTTCTGGCGTCGCCGCCGAGGTTCACAAACTTCGGCAAGGCGGTCGCGGCCAGAATGCCGAGAATCACGATCACCATTACCAGTTCAATCAGGGTAAAACCAGTCTGCTTGTTCATTGCTACTCCTCGTGTCTGCATGTGAATGTCGTTGAAAGTGCCAGCCCCTATTTCGTCAATCTTTTGTATTCGGTGACCTGTCGTCCGGTCTGGTTATTTGCTCGCTAAGGGCATTGCAACGTCCATGCCAAGACTGCTACGACGCTACCAAACTCTTTGCTTCATGCGTTCGTGTATGTCGTTCACCGGTAAAGTAGCACTGGAAAGCACGCAAGCTGCTTGAAGCCAGCAACGCGGGGCACGCCAGATGGCGTGCTTCGAGGCAAGGTTCTTCAGGATTTCACTTGCTGATCTGACGAACAAAATGGGACGTCGCTGCACATTATTCTGCATGGCGGGGTCATAGCGCTCAGGGCGCGCCAGGCCGGTAGGCAATGATGGTTTCAACCGTCAAGCCCTTGACGATACAACAGCTTAGCGTTGAAACATGTCCAGGAATGTCAGAAAGGTGACGCTCAATGTCCACGCGCCGCCTGGGCGAGATCCCACATGGGCAGGAACACACCGAGTGCCAGAATCAGCACCATGATACCCATGACCACAATCAGGATCGGCTCGATGGCGCTGCTCAGGTTCTTGAGGTCATGGTCGACTTCGCGTTCGTAGTAATCGGCCACCTCGATTAGCAGGGCGTCGATCGCGCCGGTTTCCTCACCGACGGCAATCATTTGCAAGACCATGGGCGGGAACAACCCGGTGGCCGTGGCCGTGCGGGCGATGGATTCCCCGCGTTCCAGGCTGTCACGCATCTGCACGATGCGATCCGCCAGATAATCGTTGTCCAGGGCGCGACTCACCACGGTCATGCCCTGTACCAGCGGCACGCCGGCCTTGAGCATGACCGCCAGCGATCGGGCGAAGCGCCCGAGCATGGCGCGGTACACGATGCTGCCGATCAGGGGAATATGCAGCTTCCAGTGGTGCCAGCGGTAGCGCCCCTCGGGGGTACCGATATAGAAACGCATTCCGACGAAGGCAAATATCAGAAATGCCAGGATGTAGTACCAATAGGCCACGGTAAAGTCCGAAGTGCCGATCAGCACCTTGGTGGCCCAGGGTAATTCCGCCTTGAACGATTTGAACACACCGGCAAAGGCCGGGACCACAAAGATATTGATGATCAGCACCGCCAGAGCAATCGCCACCATGACAATCGTCGGGTAGCGCAAGGCCTGCTTGATGCGCTCGCGTGTGTCCTTCTCACGCTCCAGGTATTGCGACAGTTGCAGGAACGCCTCCGGCAGGCTGCCGGTGGTCTCGCCTACCTGCACCATGCTCACGAACAGCGCCGAGAACGTGGCCTCGTGCCGCTTGATGGCCACTGACAGGCCGAGACCGGCATCCAGGCCCTCGGCCAGACTGCCAATTACTTTCGCCAGCGCCTGATTATTGGTGGTCTCACGCAGGCCACGCAGTGCCTGCATGATGGGTACACCGGCCTTGATCAGTGTGTACATCTGCCGGCAGAAGAATATTTGATCGGTCAACTCGATCCGACCCTCCGTGAGCCGGTCGCGCAATCCGCGCAACCCGGCGAACACGTCCTGGTGGACCGAGGCTGGGACAATGTCGATGGGGGTTACACCGTTGTTGAACAGCTGATTGGCGACGGCATCGATGTTGGTCGCATCGATGTCGCCCTTCACGGCTTCGCCGCGGCGGTTGCGGCCGGTGTACTGAAAGATCGGCATGAATGTAGCCCTACTCGCTTCGCTCGTTCGTCATGCCTAAGAAGAGTAGCCCTACTCGCTTCGCTCGTTCGTCATGCCTAAGAAGAGTAGCCCTACTCGCTTCGCTCGTTCGTCATGCCTAAGAAGAGTAGCCCTACTCGCTTCGCTCGTTCGTCATGCCTAAGAAGAGTAG